>Ga0114129_10005899_pt1 | contig 17334 bp, 13 predicted proteins | sample RhiMetdeltSRZDD1_FD_80071 | JGI IMG/M metagenome (GOLD analysis project Ga0114129, IMG submission 80071) | Populus rhizosphere microbial communities from Tennessee, USA - Rhizosphere MetaG P. deltoides SRZDD1 (version 2) (version 2) | ecosystem: Host-associated > Plants > Roots > Rhizosphere >... | reverse complement strand
GCCGGTACGAACCGCGCCGGTACGAACCGCGCCGGTACGAGAGAGGGCCGCCGGAGTATCCGGCGGCCCGTCCCTGTGGTGCGTGTGGACTCAGAAGTCCATGTCCCCGCCGCCGGGAGCGGCCGGGGCCTTCTCCTTCTCCGGCTTGTCCGCCACCACGGCCTCCGTGGTGAGGAACAGCGCGGCGATCGACGCGGCGTTCTGCAGCGCCGAACGGGTCACCTTCGCCGGGTCGATGATGCCCGCCGACAGCATGTCGACGTACTCACCGGTCGCGGCGTTCAGGCCGTGGCCGGCCTCCAGGTTGCGGACGCGCTCGACGACCACGCCGCCCTCCAGGCCGGCGTTGACGGCGATCTGCCGCAGCGGCGCGTCCAGCGCCACGCGGACGATCTGCGCACCGGTCGCCTCGTCGCCGGCGAGGTCCAGCTTGTCGAAGGCGGTCTTGCCGGCCTGCACCAGCGCGACGCCACCACCCGGGACCATGCCTTCCTCGACACCGGCCTTGGCCGCCCGTACGGCGTCCTCGATGCGGTGCTTGCGCTCCTTCAGCTCGACCTCGGTGGCAGCGCCGATCTTGATGACGGCGACGCCGCCGGCCAGCTTGGCCAGCCGCTCCTGGAGCTTCTCGCGGTCGTAGTCGGAGTCGCTCTTCTCGATCTCCGCGCGGATCTGGTTGACCCGGCCCTGGATACGGTCCGCGTCACCGGCACCGTCGACGATCGTGGTCTCGTCCTTGGTGATGACGACCTTGCGGGCGCGGCCGAGCAGGTCCAGCCCGACGTTCTCCAGCTTCAGGCCCACGTCCTCGCTGACGACCTGGCCACCCGTGAGGAAGGCGATGTCGTCCAGCATGGCCTTGCGGCGGTCGCCGAACCCGGGCGCCTTGACGGCGACCGACTTGAACGTGCCGCGAATCTTGTTCACGATCAGCGTGGCCAGCGCCTCGCCCTCGACGTCCTCGGCGATGATCAGCAGCGGCTTGCCCGACTGCATGACCTTCTCCAGGATCGGGAGCAGGTCCTTGACCGCGGAGATCTTGCTGTTGACGATCAGGATGTACGGGTCCTCGAGGACCGTCTCCATCCGCTCGGCGTCGGTCACGAAGTAGGGCGAGATGTAGCCCTTGTCGAAGCGCATACCCTCGGTGAGCTCCAGCTCGAGCCCGAAGGTGTTGCTCTCCTCGACCGTGATGACGCCTTCCTTGCCGACCTTGTCCATCGCCTCGGCGATGATCTCGCCGACGGTCGGGTCGCCCGCCGAGATCGAGGCGACCGAAGCGATCTGCTCCTTGGTCTCGACCTCCTTGGCGAGCCGGGACAGCTCCTCCGCGACGGCGGCGACGGCGGCCTCGATGCCCCGCTTCAGGGCCATCGGGTTCGCGCCGGCCGCGACATTGCGCAGGCCTTCCCGTACGAGCGCCTGGGCCAGGACGGTCGCCGTCGTCGTGCCGTCGCCGGCGACGTCGTCGGTCTTCTTGGCGACCTCCTTGACCAGCTCGGCGCCGATCTTCTCGTACGAGTCCTCGAGCTCAATCTCCTTGGCGATGCTCACACCGTCGTTGGTGATGGTGGGAGCACCCCACTTCTTCTCCAGTACGACGTTGCGGCCCTTCGGGCCGAGGGTCACCTTGACGGCGTCGGCGAGGACGTTCATACCCCGCTCGAGACCGCGGCGCGCCTCCTCGTCGAATGCGATCATCTTGGCCATACGGCGTTGTCCTCCTGGACACGTGCGGTAGCCGCGCTGTTGCGCGCCCCGCCTGGTTACGCACACCGGTTCTGGCCGGGCCGGCTGAGCCCGCGACGACCGACCCACAAGGGGTCGCACCGCCCCGACCGTTGGCACTCGGTGTGTCCGAGTGCCAAACACCTGTTTAGCACTCTGACCGGTCGAGTGCAAGCTGCATCAGCCGCCCGGGTGCCCGGGTCAGCCCGGGTCGGTCATGATCGCCGTGGCAGGTGCAGGCGTGCACCGGCACTGCGCATCCGCACCGCGCACCGCGATCATGCACCGAGGATCCCGCCGGCCGCGCACCGCGATCATGCACCCGGGAACCCGCCTACCGCGCGCCGCCTCCCCAGCCCTCAAGACCAGCGCATGGCAAAGGGCGCCGGTCCAGTGGACTCGGCGCCCTTCTTGCTGTTGGCTCATCGCCACGTGCCCTACGCGGGGGTGCACGTCAGCTGATGAGGTGGACCTTCTCCGCCTGCGGGCCTTTCTGGCCCTGCGCGATCTCGAACTCGACGCGCTGCCCGTCGTCCAGCGACTTGTAGCCGTCCATCTCGATCGCGGAGAAGTGGACGAAAACGTCCTGCCCTCCGTCGACCGCGATGAATCCGTAGCCCTTCTCGCTGTTGAACCACTTGACGGTGCCCTGTGCCACGGTGCACTTCCCTCACTTCGATGGTGCTGGGTCTCGCGACCCCCGGCCGCAGCCCTCGCTCGCCGGGGCCGGTGCCTCACCGCATCCGGGCGGGGACTTGTGTGTCGAAGACAACGGCCGGATTCGCACGCTACACGAGGTCGTCCGGTTGCGCACTGCCCCAAAACGGACACGCAAACCGCCCTACGCCGTCACGTGCCGCCGCGACTGAACGATGCGGAACCGGTTCGATACATAGGCTCCATCGGTCAAAGCGGAGTTCGCCGCCGGGTTGGCCCCACTCGCGTGGAAGTCGCTGAACGCGGCCGACTGGTTGACGAACACCCCACCGGTGAGGTTGCAGGACAGGTGCACGCCGGCGTCGACCGCGGCCTCCTCCGCCGCGTCCAGCACCTTCGCGTCCGTCGAGTACACCGCCGCGGTCAGCGCGCCCTTCGCACCCACCGTCTCGCGGAACACCGCGAGGCTGTGCGCCGTCGAGTCCGTCGCCACCACGAACGAGATCGGTCCGAACCACTCGTCGCCGTAGGTCTGCGCGGCCTTCGCGTCCAGTTTCACGACCACGGGGGTACGCACCACCGCGCCATCGAACGACGGGTGGGCGACGGTCTGCGACGGCAGCACCACTTCGCCGAGGCCGCCGGCCTTCTCCAGCCGGTCGAGTACGCCGTCGTTGACGATCGCGCCGGTCAGCTCGACCGCGCGGCCCGCGTCCCCGGTCAGCGCACCGACCGCGCCGGCTATACCGGCGGCCACCTCGTCGAGCGACTTGTGCCCCTCGTCGGTATCGATACCGCCCGACGGTACGAGGATGTTCTGCGGCGTCGTGCACATCTGTCCGCTGTAGAGGGTCAGTGAGAAGCCGATGTTGCGGCACATCCCCGCGAAGTCGTCGGTCGAGTCGACGATCACCGTGTTCACGCCGGCCTTCTCGGTGTAGACGACGGCCTGCCGCGCGTTCTGCTCGAGCCACTCGCCGTACGCCGTCGAGCCGGTGAAGTCGATGATGCGCACCTCCGGCCGCAGCGCGAGGGTCGAGGCGAGCTTCTCACCGGGCGCCTCGGCCGCGAGCAGGACCAGGTTGGGGTCGAACCCGGCCTCGGCGAGCACCTCGCGCGCGTACTTGACGGTTACCGCAAGGGGCAGGACGGCCCGCGGGTGCGGCTTCACGATCACCGGGTTACCGGTGGCCAGGGACGCGAAGAAGCCCGGGTAGGAGTTCCACGTCGGGAACGTGTTGCACCCGATCACGAGCGCCACTCCCCGGGGTACCACATGAAAGGTCTTGCTCATGCGCAGTGGGTCGCCGCGCCCCGCCGGCTTCTCCCACTCGGCGGTGGCCGGGTGCCTGGTCATCTCGGCGTACGCGTAGGCGACCGCCTCCAGCGCCCGGTCGAGCGCGTGCGGGCCACCGGCCTGGAACGCCATCACGAACGCCTGCCCGGTCGTGAACTGCACCGCGTTGGCGAGCTCGAAGACGTGCTGGTGCAGCCGGTTGATGATCTCGACGCACACCCCGGCGCGGGTCTGCGGGCCGGCGTCGCGCCAGGCCGGCAGCGCGGCGCGGGCGGCGTCGAGCAGCGCGTCGGCGGAACCGTGCGGGTACCGCACCCCGAGGTCGATGCCGAACGGCGACGTCTCGGTCGCCACCCGGTCGGTCGTGCCCGGCTGGTCGAGCGGGAAGTCCTGGCCCAGGTACGCCTCGAAGGCGGCCTTCCCGTCGGCGGCCGCGGTCTCGCCGTACACCTTCGGGCTGGGCGACTCGGGGTAGGCGGACCAGTAGGACCGCTCGGAGATCGCCTGCAGCGCGCGGTCGAGGATCTCCCGGTGCGTCGCGTACATCGGGTGCGGGGTTTCGGTCATGCCGCCCATCATGCCCTCAGGCGCTCGGCGTCTCCACCAGACCGGCATCCTCGACGGTCTCGGGGCGGGTCGGCAGTTCGCGCATGTTCCGCAGCGGCGACAGGTAGACGGGGAGGAAGGCCAGGCAGGCGCCGCCGAACCCGATCCACATCGTGGTCCGGGCACCGAGAGTCTCGCCGAGCACGCCCCCGATGAAGGCCCCGAGCGGCATCGTGCCCCAGACGAAGAATCGCATGGTCGCGTTCATCCGGCCGAGCAGGCGCTCGGGAGTGAGCCCCTGCCGGAAGCTCACCTGGGTCACGTTGTAGACGACGACCCCGATACCGATCATGATGCTCCCGGCGGCCGCGAGCCAGATACGCCAGCCGGGCTCGGCCGCCGGGACCAGGAGCGCGAACGGGGCCGTCACCGCGGTCGAGATCCAGATCGCGGGGCCCTGGCCGAGCACCTTGACGACCCGGTTCACGACCAGTGCTCCGATGAGCCCACCCACCGCGCCGACCGAGAAAAAGAGGCCGATGATCCCGGGCGACATCTTCAGGGTACGGACGAAGAACACGATCTCCATTGCCGTCGCGATACTGAAGAACAGGTTGAACGTGCTCGTACAGGCCGCGATCGAGCGCAGCAGGCGGTTGCCGACGACGAAGCGCAGGCCCTCCATGACCTCGCGACCGAGGTGCCGGTCGGGGCTCGGCGGCGGCAGCTCCTCACGCTTGCGGATCAGCCCGACGTAGAGCGCGGAGACGGCGAAGCTCACCGCGTCGAGCGCCACGGCGAACGGCGCGGTCAGCGCCTGGATCAGGCCGCCCGCCGCGCTCGGCCCGGCCAGCTGGGTGGTGGCGCGGACGACCTCGAGCTTCGAGTTGCCCTCCACGAGGTTCTCCCGCCCGACGAGGTGCGGCAGGTAGCTCTGGTACGCCACGTCGAAGAACACGGTCAGGATGCCCACGATGCCGGCGACCACGTACAGCTGCCACATCGTGAGTACGCCGGCCCACCAGGCGACCGGAATCGAGCCGAGCAGTACGGCCCGCCCGATGTCGCCCCAGATCAGTACGTTGCGCCGCCGCATGCGGTCGACCCAGGCGCCCGCGGGTAACCCGACGAACAGGAACGCCGCCGTCTGCACGGTCACGAGCAGCCCGACCTCGATGGGCCGGGCCGCCAGCGTCACGACCGCCACGAGCGGGATCGCCAGCTGGCTGATCTGGGTCCCGATCTGGCTGATCGTGTCGGCGACGAAGAGCTGGCGGAAGTCGTGCTCCCGCAGCAGGCCGAACTTTGCCACGCCTAACCTCCTGACCTACGGGTGGGGCGGCTCCCACCGCCCCACCCGCGTGACCTGACCACAACGCAGCCCAGCGGGGTCAGGGGACCGGTAATTTCTCGTGCTGTACCTCGTCGAGTTCCACGGCACCCGGCAGCTCGCGCATGTGCCGCAGCGGCGACAGGTAGGCGGGCAGGAACGCGAGGCAGGCGCCTCCGAGCCCGATCCAGATGGTGGGTCGTACGCCGATCGTCTGGCCGAGTACGCCGCCGAGGAAGCTGCCGATCGGCAGCGTGCCCCAGACGATGAAGCGCATGGTCGCGTTCATCCGGCCGAGGAGGCGCTCGGGCGTGACGCCCTGCCGGAAGCTGACCTGCGTGATGTTGTAGACGAGCGTGCCGAACCACTGGATGCCCATGGCGATCGCCAGGGCGACCAGCAGCCAGCCGCGCTGGACCACCGGGGCCACGAGACCGAACGGTGAGGCGATCGCGAGCGAGAGCCAGATCGTCCGACCCTGCCCGAACCGGTTCGCGACCCGGCGCGCGGCGAGCGCGCCGAGGAGGCCACCTATCGCGGCGACGGAGAACAGGAGGCCGATGGCGGACGCAGGGAGGCCCAGCTCACCCGCGAGCAGGACGAACAGCATCGCCTGGGCCATGCTGCCGAGCAGGTTGGACGACGACGTGGTCAGGGCGATCGCGCGCAGCAGCCGGTTGCCGACGACGAACCGCAGCCCCTCCATCATCTCGCGGCCGAGGTGCCGGTCCGGGCTCGGCGGCGGCAGCTCCTCGCGCTTGCGGATCAGCCCGACGAAGAGCGCCGAGCCGAGGAAGCTGACCGCGTCGAGCGCGACCGCGAACGGCGCGGTCAACGCCTGGACGACCAGACCCGCGGCGGCTGGCCCGCCGATCTGGTTGACGCTGCGGACCGCCTCCAGCTTGGAGTTGCCCTCGATGAGGTTGTCCCGGCCGACGAGGTGCGGCAGGTAGCTCTGGTACGCCACGTCGAAGAACACGGTCAGCACGCCGGTGAACAGGGCGACGACGTACAGCTGCCACATCGTCAGCGCGTCGAGCCACCAGGCGACCGGAATCGAGCCGAGCAGTACGGCCCGCCCGACGTCGCCCCAGATCAGTACGTTGCGCCGCCGCATGCGGTCGACCCAGGCGCCGGCCGGCAACCCGACGAACAGGAACGCGAGGAACTCGGCCGTGACGAGGGTACCGACCTCGAACGGGGTGGCGTGCAGTGTGAGGATCGCGACCAGGGGCAACGCGATCGCGCTCACCTGGGTGCCGATCTGGCTGATCGTGTCGGCCACGAAGAGCTGCCGGAAGTCGTGGTCCCGCAGCAGGCCGAGGCGGGACGTCCGGGAGATCATGCGGGTAGCGTCCGCCACCGATTGAGAAAAGTCAACCGGTCGCTCTACGCTGTCCGCAATGGATACCCAGCGGCGTCCGGCGACGATAGCCGAGGCGCAGGCGCTCGCTTCGGCGACCCGCCTGCAGATCATCCGGTTGTGTCTCGACCGGACGCTGACGAACAAGGAGATCGCCGACCGGCTGGGCGTACCGCCGGCCACCGCGCTGTACCACATCCGCAAGCTCGTGGTGACCGGCTTCCTGAGCCCGGGCGAGGTCCGGCCCGGCCGGCGCGGGTCGCGGGAGGTCCCGTACCAGTCGACCGGCAAGTCCTGGATCCTCGACGTGGAGGAGACCGGGGTGACCGGCGGCGGGGCCGCCCTCGTCGAGGCGTTCCTCGCCGAGATCCGCCTCGTCGACATCGAGAGCGAGCGGCCCGGCCTGTCCCGGCTGGGCCTGCGGCTCACCGACGAGAGCCTCGAGGAGCTCAAGCTGCGCACCAAGGCGCTGCTCGACGAGTACGTCGCCCGGCCGCCGGATCCGGACGGCCGGGCGTACTCCCTCTTCCTGTCCATCCACCGCGACCACCTTCGCGACTGAGGACGCTTAGACGGCGGGCCTTCACATCTGTGCTCGCGCTCAGACCTCGGCCTGCCAGTTGACCCATGAGTCGACCGGCCGGAACCCCATGGCCTCGTTGATGCTGATCATGAAGTGGTTGCTGGCGGCGTTCCAGGTCTGGACGGTCGAGAGCTTCGGCTCGTGGGCGCGCGCGTAGCTCAGGTTCTCGATCTTCACGATCATGCCGAGCCGGTGGCCGCGGTGGTCGGGGTCGACCAGCGTGATCCACTGGTGACCGGCGTCCGGGTTGGACCGCTCGAATCCGATCGTGGTCAGCGCGACCAGCCGGCCGCTCGCCTCGTGCACCATGCCCGAGGCGTACGACCGGACGCCGCGGAGCTGCCGCGCCGCCTCGCTGTCCCGGATCCGGGTCACGTCGATCTCCTCCGGCCCCCAGGCGAGATCACCCATCGGCGCGTCGGTCACGAGCCGGCCGTCGAGGTACGCCACGTCGGCCGCGTACTCGTCGTCGACGCGGTCGCGCCACTGCACGAGGCGGTACGCGCCGGCCTTCCCGTACGCCTCCGACAGCATCGCCGCCAGCGCGTCATCGTCCACTGTGGACAAATCGAGCGTCCGCCGTACCTCGCCGAGGGCGTCCTTCGCGCCCATGGCAATGGCGAAGTGGCGACCTGAGTCGTCCCGCTCGACCCCGCCGGGCAGCGACTCCGAGGTCATGGCGGCCGTACGCTTGCGGCCTTCGGCGCGCAGCAGGTCGGCGGCGTACCCGTAGAGCGCGCGACCGACGCCGCGGCGGCGGTACGCCGGGTCCACCTCCAGCTCGAGCTCGGAGTTGTCGAGGTTGTCGCGCTGCGGCATGGAGATGCCGACGAAGCCGACGACCCGGCCGTCGAGCCGCGCCAGTGCGTACTCGCCGCGGTTGGCGCTGGTCGGGTGGCGCAGCATGCCGACGAAGTTGTACCGGCACGGTGGTGGGAAGTCCGGCACGTCGTGCCGCCGGGAGGCGGTCAGGACGGCCAGGGCGTCGTCGACCTGACCGTCGTCAGCCACGTCGACCGGAGAGATCGCGATGTCCATACCGGACAGCGTGCCCGCTCACCGAGCGGCTCGCGACCGGGTTTCGAGTGCGGCCCGGGAGAATCGGTAGGGCCCAGAAAATATGGTCGGGAGGACGCTCGCACAACGCCTCCGGCGCCGGGTCGCAGGTGTCTGGGGTGAGATTGTTGCCAAGCTCTAGTCCAGCCCTTGCGGCGATGCGTCCTCCCGCACGGAGCATCCTGCGCGGTCTGGAAGCCGCCGTCAAGTCCTCCGTTGGGCGTTTCTCGACGTACGGCAAAACGCCGATTACACAGCGCAATCATGGCATCCTACAAACATGTAGGTCATGCCGTCCGTTCGCCTGATCAAGGCGACGAATAGTCCGGTTGATACGGACTGGTCGGCAGTCGATCTCCTTACCGACGGTAGCCGTACCACGCCGGAAACTCCCAGCCAGATCACAGCAACAGGCCCACATCGCGGGCCGCGCGGATGCTCGGCCGGAGACGGTAGGTCGGGCCGACGAGGTCTGCCACCGCGTCGAGCGTCTTGAGCCCCTCGCCCGTGTTGAACACCACCGTCTCGGCGTCCGGATCCAGCCTGCCGGCCGCCACCAGCTTCCGCAGCACGGCCACCGTCACGCCCCCCGCGGTCTCCGCGAAGATTCCGGTGGTACGCGCGAGGAGCCGTATCCCGGCCCGGATCTCGTCGTCGTCGACGGCCTCGATCCACCCGCCGGTACGCCGGACCGCCTCCAACGCGAACGGCCCCGCGGCCGGGTCACCGATGTTGAGCGACTTCGCGATGCCGGTGGGCCGGACCGGCGTGATGGTGTCCGTACCCGCGTGCAGTGCGGTCGCGATCGGCGCGCAGCCGGCCGACTGGGCGCCGAACACCCGCCAGCCCTCGGCCGGCGGCTCGACGAGCCCGATCTCGACCAGCTCGGTGAATGCCTTGTCCACCTTGGTGAGCAGCTCGCCACTGGCCATCGGGATGACGACCTGCCGCGGCAGCCGCCAGCCGAGCTGCTCGGCGACCTCGTACCCGAGCGTCCGCGAACCCTCCGCGTAGAACGGACGTACGTTGACGTTGACGAACGCGGTCTGCTCGAACTCGTCGGTCTCGACCAGCTCGCCGCAGAGCCGGTTCACGTCGTCGTACGAGCCGTCCACCGCGACCACGTCCCCGCCGTACACCGCGGTCGTCACGACCTTCCCCAGCTCGAGGTCGGCCGGGATGAACACCATGCTGGGTACGCCGGCCCGCGCGGCATGGGCGGCGACCGAGTTCGCGAGGTTCCCGGTCGACGCGCACGCGTAGCGGGTGAACCCGAGCGCCCTGGCGGCCGTCAGCGCCACGGACACGACCCGGTCCTTGAACGAGTGCGTCGGGTTGGCCGAGTCGTCCTTCACCCACACCGGCGCCCGCAGACCGGCGGCGAGGGCGAGCGCGTCGGCGCGTACCAGAGGAGTCATTCCCGGATTGAGGGTGACCCGCGCCGACGGGTCGTGGCCCACGGGCAGCAGCCCGGCGTAGCGCCAGAGGTTGGCCGGTCCCGCCTCGATGAGCTCGCGCGTGACGCGGCGCAGCGCGGCGGGGTCGTAGGCGACCTCCAGCGGGCCGAAGCAGGCGTAACAGGCGTGCTGCGCGGCGAGGGGGTAGGCGGCGCCACACGCGCGGCAGGCGAGCCCCGAGGCGGGGTTGGCTGAGGTCTGGGTAGGGTCGATCGTCGCCGTCATGGCGCTCCTTCTCATCTGTCCCACCGCGCGTCGCGGGTGGGCCGGAATTGGCACCTGCCGCCGTGTCGCGGTGGTTGCCGGGGCGTCATCGGGCCGGTCCCTCAGCCCCTCTGGATGAGGTATGCAGTTGTGCGGTCGAGTCTACCGTCATGGGATGGGCTCGCTGCACGCCTGGTCGGCCAGGCGGCTCAGTTGGGGCGGATCGGCCAGCGGGTAGCGGCGCTGGTCGTCGAGGAGCAGCACGACCCGGTCGCCGTCCTTGCTCGTCAACCGCGCGGCCTGGCAGTCCACGCGACAGCGGACGACGACCGTCGCGGCCGCCCCGCGTTCGAGAACCAGCGACACGGTCACCGGTACGAGCCGGTCGTCCGTATTGATGCGCATGGAGTCCTGCGGGGTCGGTACGAGCGAGACCGTGGCCGGCGGCAGGCAGGCGGACACGCTCACGTCGACGGCCGTCACGCGTACGGCCCGGATGGCGAGGTTGGTCACCTCGAACGCCACCGTGAAGATGTGCTCCGTCGTATCCCAGTGCATGGTGTAGCCGCCCGACTGGGCGAGCGCGATGCCGGTCGGCGGCGGGGCCGGGGTCGGCGACGGGAGCGCGACGGCCCGGTCCCCGCTCGGGTGCGACAGCACGAGCCAGCCACCGGCCACGAGTGCGAGCACGACGCCGAGCCCGATCCGGACAGCGCGCTGCACGGCGCCGCGCACGGGGCGTTCGGGGCCGCCGATCACGATGACGTCCGGCTCGTGCATGGCCTGCGACGGTAGCCTTCCGCAACCCGGTTGCGGAAGGGCCCGTAGGCTGGCGGGGTGCATCCGGGGGCGCAGGCCTGGTTCGCGCGGCGCACGTACCGCGCGGCGGCCTGGCCGGTCGAGGCGCTGCGGGCCGCCAAGGGCGACACGACCGTCAGCGTGGTGCTGCCCGCGCTGGACGAGGAGCCGACCGTCGGCGCCATCGTCGCCGGGGTGGCCCGGCTCGGCGATCTCGTCGACGAGATCGTCGTGGTCGACTCGGGCTCGGTCGACCGGACCGCCGCGGTGGCCGCCGAGGCCGGCGCCACCGTCCACCACCGCGACGACATCCTGCCGGCACACGGCTCCCACCCGGGCAAGGGCGAGGTGCTCTGGAAGGCGCTCGCCGTCACCCGCGGGGACATTCTCGTGTACGTCGACGCCGACCTCACCGACTTCCGCGAGTCCTTCGTCACCGGGCTGCTCGGCCCGCTGCTCACCGACCCGTCCGTACTCCTGGTCAAGGCGTTCTACGACCGGCCGCTGCTCGACCGGTCGGTGGAGGGCGGGGGCCGGGTGACCGAGCTGATGGCGCGGCCGCTGCTCAACGCGTTCTTCCCCGAGCTGGGCGGGGTGGTGCAGCCGCTCGCCGGCGAGTACGCGGCCCGCCGGGATCTGTTGACCTCACTCCCGTTCGCGGCCGGCTACGGCGTGGAGACCGGGCTGCTGATCGACGCGTACCGGGCCCACGGGCTCGACGCGATCGCGCAGGTGGACCTCGGCTCGCGTACGCACGGGCACCAGAACACCGCCGCCCTCGGCCGGATGGCGGCGACCATCATGCACGCCGTCGGCCGGCGCGTCGCCCCGGACTATCCACTGTGGACAACGCTGACCCAGTTCCGCCGTGAGGATTCCGACGTGGAACCCGTCGACCACGAGATCACCTGGCCCGAGCGGCCACCTATGAACACCATCCCGGAGTACGCACCGCCGGGCGGGGCACCACTGTCTACTTAGGACACGATGTCCTTGCGGAGGAAGCGCCAGAACGCCAGCGACCAGAAGAGCGTCGCGTAACAGATCGCCGAGATCGCGCCCTTCACCACGTCGTCGGTCTGCATCGGCGTGGCGAGCAGCCCGCGCCACGCGTCGTTGTAGTGCGTCGGCAGGAACTCGCGGATCACGCCGAGCGCGGTGATCTGGTCGAGGATGCTCGACAGGATGAACAGCAGCACCGCACCGCCGACCGCGCCGAGCGGCGCGTCGGTCGACACCGAGAGCAGGTACGCGAAGCCGGCCACCACCATCAGCGTGAGCGTCAGGTACCCGAGGACCGCGAGCAGTCGCAGCAGCCCCTGCCCGGGCGACAGCTCGGCGGACACGGCGCTCGCGAGCGGGTGCCAGCCGTACCGGAGCGTGCCGGCCAGGAGCGCGGTGGCGGCGAGGATCAGCACCGCGAGGACCGAGTACCCGAACGCGACGGCCAGCTTCACCCCGAGCAGCCGGGCCCGCGGTACGGGAATCCCCAGCAGGTAGCGCAGGCTGCCCCAGCTCGCCTCGCTCGCGATCGTGTCGCCGAAGAACAGCGCGACGACGACCACCAGCAGGAAGCCGGACGAGACGAGGATCGTGAAAAGGGTGAAGTTCAGCCCACCGGTCGTGGCCAGGTTCACGAAGCTCGCGAACTGCCCGTCGGCCTCCCCGTCGCCGTCGCTGAACTGGAACGCCGCCAGGATGATCAAGGGCAGCAGGATCATGAAACCCAACGCCAGATGGGTACGCCTCCGGCCGGCCTGCCGCCGGATCTCGGTCCACAGCGTGAAGGTCCGCCCCGGCCGGTACCCGGTCGCGCCTCCGGCCTGCGTGATCGCGGTCATCGGTCTCCACCCCCCGTGGTCGACTCGCCGACGAGGGCGAGGAAGGCGTCTTCGAGCCGCCGGCGGGGTACGACGCGGTCGACGCCCACCCCGGCCCGTACGAGGGCCTCGACGACCGAGGCCCGGGGACGGCCGTCGATGTCGACGATGAGCCCGCCGTTGTCCGTACGCACCGAGCGCACCCCGTCGAGCGTGCCGAGTACGGCGCTGGCGGTGTCCACATCGGACACATCAAGCTGCACGGTCGGGGAGTCGCCCACGATGTCGTCGACCGGGCCGGACGCGACGATCTCTCCCTTGTGGACGACCACGACGTGGGTACACGTCTGCTCGACCTCGGCCAGCAGGTGGCTGGACACCAGCACCGCCCGGCCGTCGGTGGCGTAGCGCTGCAGGACCCGGCGCATCTCGGCGATCTGTGGCGGGTCGAGCCCGTCGGTCGGCTCGTCGAGCACCAGCAGCTCCGGCAGGCCGAGCATTGCCTGCGCGATCGCGAGCCGCTGCTTCATGCCGTGGCTGTACTTGCGGACCTTGCGGTGGATCGCGGCGCCGAGTCCGGCGATGTCCATCGCGTCGGCGAACCGTGCATCGGCCTCCGGCCGGCCGCTGGCCCGCCAGTAGCTGCGCAGGTTCTCCAGCCCCGAGAGGTGCGGCAGGAAGCCGGGCCCCTCGACGAGCGCGCCGAGCCGGGACAGCACGGGCGCCCCGGCCACGAGCGGGTACCCGAAGACGAGGATCTCGCCCCCGGTCGGCCGGGTGAGTCCCATGAGTACCCGCAGCGTCGTGGTCTTGCCCGCGCCGTTGGGCCCGAGCAGGCCGACCACCTGCCCCCGCTCGACGGTGAAGTCCACTGTGGACACCGCTACGAAGCCGTCTCCGTACGCCTTGCGGAGCCCGCGGACGACCAGCGGCGTGTCCGCGTGCTCGGGTACGACCGCCCGGCGCGACGCGTGCCGCCGGCGGCGCGCCACGACCAGCACCACGCCCAGCCCGACCAGCACCGCGAGGATCAGCCCGGCGAGCACGTACCGCCAGACGACCGACGGGTTCGGGATCGGCGTACCGGTCAGGGACGGCAGCGTGAGCGTGGCCCCCGTACCGTCGCCGAGCGCGACCGTGTAGACGGTGGGCGCGTTGGGCGTCGCGTACCCCTGGTCGGCCGTCGCGATCGTCAGCATCAGCCGGTGCCCGGACTCCAGCCGGACGACGGCCCCGGGCAGCGTCACCGAGGCGGGCGGGGCATCCGTGATCGCGGCCGGCAGGCCCGTGAGCCGTACGGGCGCCAACCCGCCGACGACCGACATGCCGCCGCGCTGGTCGACGTCGTACAGCTTGACGAACAGCACCGCCTCGCCGGTCGGCGAGGCGGCCCGGATCCGTACGGTCGGCGCGCCGACGAGGTCCACTGTGGACTCCAGCGGCGCCGACGTGTACGCGCCGAACTGGCCCGGCAGCTCCGACGTGCTGCCGACGATGTCACTGAGGCCGCTGACCCCGCCCAGCCCGCCGATCGACGAGAGCTCGCCGCCCGGGGCCGGGTTGCCGGCCGGCGGGTTCGCGACCGGCTGCGGCGGGCCGGACAGCGTCACCGTCGAGCTGCGCTGGCCGCCGAGCCCGACGTAGTCCGGCGTCGAGTACCCGGAGCTGACGAGTCCGCGGTCCACCGCGTCGAACCCGGTGATGAACGAGTACGTGAAGCTGTCGGCCGGCGCCGCGCCGTTGCCCTTGACGTAGTGGTCGAGCCATTGCGCGGTGAGGAAGCGCAGCCGGTTCTGGTCGGTCTTCGGGCCGGCGCCGCCGTCGTGCCCGCCGGTGAACCACGCGACCCGTACGGGCGTCCCGTTCGCGGCGATGCCCCGCGCGTTGGCGTCCGCCTCCGACAGCGGGAAGAGCGAGTCGGCCGTGCCCTGGATCAGCAGCGTCGGCGCGCTGATCCGGTCGAGCACGGTGGACGGGCTCGACCGGCGCAGCAACGCCACCGCATCCGGGTCGGCGCGGCCGGCCGTGGCGATGCGCTGGTACGCGGCGCACACGTCGGCGGCGAACCGGCCGCACGCCGGGTTCGTCACGAGCCCGGCGAGTCCGTCGGGAAGGGTGCCCGCCGGCCCCTGGTTACTCGTACCCGCGCCCGCCCGCGAACCCGCCAGGCCGCCCAGGTCCACGCCGGCCGAGGCGCCGCCGCCGAAGAACAGGCCGGCCCAGCCCTTCTTGAACACCCCGTCCACCGGTACGCCCCCGGTCGATTCCGGCAGGAACGAGCGGGCGAGATCGTTCCACGTGATCATCGGGACGATCGCGTCGACCCGCCGGTCGTACCCGGCGAGCAGCAGCGCGAGGCCACCGCCGTACGAGCCGCCGACGACACCGACGCGCGGGTCACCCGGGGCGTCCGTACGGATCTCCGGCCGGCTCGCGAGCCAGTCGAGCAGGCGCTGGGCGTCGCGTACCTCGTAGTCGGGGCTGTTCAGGTGGATCTCCCCGGTGCTGCGCCCGAAGCCCTCCGCCGTCCAGGTGAGCACGGCGTAGCCGAGGTTGGCGAAATCCTTCGCGTCGGTGGCGACGCTGGCCTTCGTACCCCCGAAACCGTGGCCGAGCAGGACGGCGGGCGCGGGATGCGCGGCGCTGGCCCCGCGCGGGAGGTAGAAGGTCGTGTCCAGCCGGACGGGCGTCGTGGACTGCGGCCCGGACGAGACGGTGAGCATCCGGTCCTCGGTCGTATATCCCGGCCGTTCCGGCCACGCCGCCCACACCACCAGCCCGGTGAGCACCACGAGGACCGCGGCCCCGGCGAGCACGCGGCGGGTAACGGCTCGACGCAACCGGGTGGAGAGCGCAGCGGGCATGCCGCCACGGTACGTGGCGCGGCTAGCGAGTGGCTCGCTGTCTCAGGATGCTCACAGAAAGCACTAGCAACCTTCGCCATCCGTGAAACGGAACTGCAACGGATCGGCCAGGCCCGCATCGATCGAGGTCACCACGTCGCGGATGTCGACCCGGAACAGCAACGCGTGCGCGCCGACCTGCACGATCAGTGCCCGGCCCCCCTGCCCGTTGTTGAGATCGCTGGCGGCCGCGTACGTGTCCCGGACCTTCGCCCCGGTCTGGCCGACCGTGACCCCCTCCGCGGTGCGCACGCGCGGATCGGTCACCCGCAACGACTCCAGGGTGCCCCGGAAGAACACGAGGCCCGGCGAGCCGTAGGGCGCGGCGCCCTGCGCGGTCACGATCCCGGGGCAGGCCGGTGTCTGGTCGATGTTGGCCACGAGCCCCTTCGCGCGCAACGCGTCGAGCGAGGTACCGACCGCGTACGGCCCGAGACCCAGCGGCGTCAGGTCGGGGCGCGCGAACGGGGTCGATCCTGGGCTGGTGGCGGCACCCGGGGTGGTCGTTCCCGGGGCGGTCGTTCCCGGCGCGGCCGTGCCCGGACCGGCCCCCGACGGGCCCGGGCCTGCCGCGCACCCGGCCAGCACGAACGCGAGGGCGAGCAGAACCCGGCCGTACCTCATGGCGGCCAACGTACTACCGCGGCGCCAGAACCCGCGATCCGCGGCGGATAAGCTCGCGCGGTGGACGACGCGACGCTGACGCTGACCGCGAGCCTCCGCCCCGCCGCGCTCGACGCGCGCCGCGGCATCGTGCGCCTCCATCCCGAGGTGTTCGCCGCGCTCGGGCTCCGACCGGGCGACCCGGTGCGGCTCGCCGGCCGGCGGACCACCGCCGGGGTCGCCGCGCTCGCCGAACCCACCGCCAGCCGGGCTCTGCTCTACGCCGACGACCTCGTGCTCGGCAACCTCGGCGTCCGCGAGGGAGGCCAGGTCGCGATCTCTGTTCTGCCGGTACGCGCCGCGCGCCGCGTCACGCTCTCCGGCCCGCCCGAGATCGTGGCCGCGGTCAGTCCGGAGATGCTGCGGCTGGCACTGCTCGGCAAGGTGGCCACGGTCGGCGACGACGTGTCCCTGCTGCCGCAGGACGTCACGCCGGACGGCGCCGCCCGCGCGCTCGTCGAGTCGGCCCGGCGGAGCCTGTCCAACACGGTGGGCTACGCGTGGACGTCCACCCTGCTGCGCGTCGTCGAGGCCGACCCGCACGCCTCCGTGGTGGTCACCATGGACACCGTCGTGGCCTGGCAGGGCGGGCAGGCCACCCACGCGCCGGGGGAGCCTTCGGGGGTACCCGTCACCGCGTCCACTGTGGACGAGGAGGCGACACCGCCCCCGTCCATCGACGACCTGCCCGGCCTGCGTACCCAGGCGCAGGAACTGACCGAGCTCCTCGACCTCGGCTTCCACCACCGCGAGGTGCTGACCCGGCTGGGTACCACCGTCTCGCTCGGCGTGCTCCTCACGGGCCCGGCCGGTTCCGGCAAGGCCACGCTGGTCCGCGCCGTCGCGGCGGCCGTGCACGCGCGGGTCGTACCGCTGTGGGCGCCGGAGATCGCGGCGCTGGCGGCGAACGACGCGGCCGCCCGGCTGCG
>Ga0114129_10005898_pt1 | contig 17336 bp, 14 predicted proteins | sample RhiMetdeltSRZDD1_FD_80071 | JGI IMG/M metagenome (GOLD analysis project Ga0114129, IMG submission 80071) | Populus rhizosphere microbial communities from Tennessee, USA - Rhizosphere MetaG P. deltoides SRZDD1 (version 2) (version 2) | ecosystem: Host-associated > Plants > Roots > Rhizosphere >... | reverse complement strand
TGCAGAGTCGATATCACTGCGAACTTCGATCAATTCGTGGAACTCACCTTCAAACCTAACGCGGGGATTCGCTTAGTTGAACTCGACAACTTCTGCATTGGAAGTCCCCAACGAACGCCGCACGTTGTTGTGCAGCAACTGTTGCCAGCTGGAGACGAGCGGCTTCTGGAGCTGCCACTAGGCGTGGGTAACTATCGCGTCCGTGCACTTGAACTCCCTGGATCACAGTCCGTGACTGTCTCTCCGAACGGTGCATCGAACATTACGGTCACTCTTTCTGAATCGGGATGGAGTAACGATCTGATCAATCTCTCTGAACGTTCGTCGTTTTCACTTGTTAACAAAACGAGTGCTGAGCAGTTACTGATACTAGAAAGGACCGCGTGGACCGATCAGGCAGCGACAGCGGCTGAAGTGACTGCACTGCAAGTTTTTCGCGATCTGTTTTCTACAGAAGCCTTGCGGCCGGGCGAGCAAATATCGGTGGGAACGCTGACCGTCTTGTTTACAGACCTTCGACACTCAACGAGGTTGTATCGTGAGATTGGAGACGCGACTGCTTTTGGGAGAGTAATGAACCACTTCGACGTGTTGAAGAAATTCATTACCGAGCGAGATGGCGCGATCGTGAAAACGATCGGCGACGCCGTAATGGCGGTTTTTCGCAAACCTGTGAATGCATTGCTAGCGATGCTGGATGCCCAAGACAGTCTGGGCAATCCTCCGGAGGGCGTGATGCCACTGCAGTTAAAAGCAGGCATGCATACCGGGCCGTGCATCGCAGTTACTCTCAACGATCGTCTGGACTACTTTGGCTCGACAGTAAACATGGCCGCGCGGCTCGAGGGCTTATCTACCGGCAGCGACGTGATAATCTCTCGCGCGATTTTCGACGATGCGGATGTCATCGAGTTGCTAAAGTCTGGAGAGTATGAAGCTTCCCAATTTGAAATGTCATTGAAGGGATTTGAAGAGGAACAAGCAGAACTCTGGCGAGTCCGAAAATCGAATGTCTGAACTACTGGCAGCGAGGGAAGTTTCAAAAATCTATCGGATGGGCACGAATAGTGTCACTGCTCTGGACAAGGTTTCAATGAGCGTTCGGGAAGGGGAGTTTGTTGCGATTCAGGGGACGTCAGGCTCCGGCAAGTCGACGTTACTGAATATGCTCGGTGGTTTGGATCATCCTTCGAGCGGAGAAGTATTTTTTGCCTCGAAGGCACTTGGCCCATTCAGCAAAAGGGAAATGGCGCGTTACCGACGATTCTCCGTGGGCATGATCTTCCAAAACTTTAATTTGATAACAACAATGAGCGCTGAGGATAACGTTTCATTGGCGCTCGCATTTGGAGGTTTGCGAGGACAACAACGACGGTCGCGGACAGCAAAACTACTTTCGCGCGTTGGTTTGGAAGATCGCATGTCGCATAAACCTTCAGAGTTATCGGGTGGTGAACAGCAGCGGGTGGCGATAGCACGCGCCCTGGCAAACAATCCGAAGGTCTTACTCGCCGACGAACCAACCGGCAACCTCGATTCAATCCGCGCTCATGAGCTGCTTGGTTTGTTACGCGAGATGGTCAACCAGGACTCACTTACGATTCTGATGGTTACGCACGATCACGAACTGGCTACCAGTTTCGCCGATCGGATTGTGTTTATGAAGGATGGGAAAGTGGTCTGATACATTGCCTATTTCCGATTGCCAATTGCCGATTTTATAGTTTTGTTGGAGTGCTTCAATCGGAAATCGGCAATCGGAAATCGGCAATTCTGAGGAGGCCCCATGTCCAACCCGGCTAGTCAAATGACTCTCGAGGCGCTGCGATCAGTGCCTCTTTTTGCCTCTCTTGATGATGCTGCCGCGACGACGTTGCGAAACCTGCTTGCCGAACAGCCTGTCACTCGAAACACTCATCTGTTTCGTCACGGCGACAAGGGCAACGCCATGTACTTGATTGAGAGCGGTCGCGTCAGAATCAGCATTGAAGACGAAGACAAGAACGAAGTCACACTTGCTGAACTGGCTCAGGGCGACTTCTTTGGCGAAATGTCGCTCATTGATGGCCGACAGAGATCGGCTGACGCTCACGTGATAGAAGACGGACGACTCGCTATCCTTTCACGAGACTCGTTTTTGTTGTTTGTCCGATCTAATCCAGACGTTGCCTTGAATATGTTGAGTGCTTTGACTGAGCGTCTGCGTAGAACTGACGAACTGCTGCGTTCGCGTGTGTCGAGGAACGTAAACGAAGAAGACAATGCGAGATTAACGCTCGCTGATCGAGCCGCAGACCTGATTGCGGAGTTTGGCGGCAGTTGGAAGTTCATCGGCGTGTCAATCGCGATAATCATCTTTTGGATAATCTTCAACTCTTACATTCTGATCAAAGGTTTCGATCCGGCACCCTATCAGATGCTGAACCTTGTTCTAGCGGTCATAGCGGGAATGCAGGCGCCGATAATCATGATGTCGCAGAACCGGCAGGGCGAGAAAGATCGTTTGCGAGCGGATCTCGACTACCAGGTGAACCTTAAGAATGAACTATCGTTGGCCGAATTATTACGCCGGCTGGACGTGCTGGAGAGCGAACGCTTACCGAAATTATTTGAGGAGCAAAATAGAAGGTTGGGCGACGGAGCTTAGAGCTTCGTGCTTTGTACTTTGAGCTTTGTACTTTGAGTTTGGAATAGGGCGAATCAGTCCTATAGGCCCAATGTTATTCAAAGTACAAAGAACAAAGCACAAAGCCCTAGAACAATAGATGATCAAATCAATCTTCTTCGACTTCAACGGTGTCATCATCGACGATGAGAACATTCAGATGAATGCCTACAAAGAGGTTTTGAAGCAGCATGGCATCGACTTAACCGAGGAGTGGTACTTCAGTGCGCTTGGAATGGACGACAGGACATTCGTCAAAGCAATGTTCGAACGCGCCAACAAACAGATCTCTGACTCTATTCTCGCAAGTGTTCAAGAAGCAAAGACGATTCTGCATCGCGGAATGATCGAAGATGAGTTGCCTCTGTTTCCTGGTGTCCTGACATTCTTGAAAGCCTGCTCGCGTCAGTTCTCACTTGGCTTGGTTAGCATGGCAGACGCTGTGGAGATTGGATACGTGTTCGAGAGAGCTCATCTCAGTCCATTGTTCACCGTGATGGTTATGGCAGGAGATGTTTCCATCTGTAAACCTGCGCCGGATTGTTATCGCCGGGGACTCCAAAAATTAAACGAACATCGACAACGCGAACGGCTGCTGCCGCTATTGGCGAACGAGTGTGTGGCGATCGAGGATTCTCCACCTGGCATCGAATCAGCACGTGGAGCCGGTATGCATACGATTGGAATTACGAATACGGTAAGTGAAAAGGCTTTGCGTGCTGCCGGCGCGGATGTTGTCACACACAGTCTTGCTGATTGGACTCCGGAAGCAGTGAAGCTGGTGTTTTGATCTTTGGCCTTGGGTCTTTGACACTACCGGCCTCGTAAGAATTAGAGACCGAGAACAACGACCCAAATACAAAGACCAAAGGCCCAAAGGCAAAGACCGTTTATGAGCTTTCTCGACATTCTGAACCTCGCACTCCGTAACTTGCGACAAGCAAAACTGCGCGCAACGCTGACAACTATGGGAGTGATCGTTGGCGTCGCAGTAATTGTCACGATGGTTTCGTTTGGGCTTGGTTTGCAGCGCAACATGCTGGCGCGGTTCAGTGCACTTGATCTCTTTAACGAGATTCAGGTGTTTGGACAAGGACTAAGCAATCTTGCTGGAGTCGCACGAGAGGCGGCTCGCCGCGATGACGGGGAGCGTCGTAATGGTCGTCAACGTTCTGACCAAAAACCATCACGTATTCTCGATGATGCCGGCGTTCAGGAGATCGCGAAGATCCCCGGAGTCGCTTACGTCGAGCCAAATGTAAACTTCGGCAGCTACGTGCGGTCAAACGGCAAAGTCCTCAGTCAGAACGTCGGCGGAGCAAACATCCCGAATGCTTCTTCACGCTTCCAGAAGTTTGCAGCCGGCAAGATGATTTCGTCTCCCACCGCCAATGAGGCAGTGGTCACTGAAAGATTTGCGCGCGACTTCGGCTACGACAAACCAGCAGATGCAGTAGGGAAAACAGTTGAGCTACTAGCTGCGCCCGATGAAAAATCTCAAACCAGAAAGGATGAAAGCGAATCCACACCGAACTTCTTCGGCATCCCGCTGGAAGATGAAGGCCTTGATGAGTCAAGTTCGGATATACAGACGCAGACGTTTCGCATAGCAGGAGTTCTCAACACAGAGATTAAGGAAGGCGCGGGCCAGGGTGGGTTACGGGGCTTGATGCCCGGTGCGGGCATTTATGTTCCGCTCCAGATTGCCCATGATTGGAGCAAACAACATCGAGGCCCCATGAGTCGAGTAGCTCTTGCTCTGGCGCGCCAGGGAGGAAACCTGGGGGAAGGGCAAACTGAAGGCTACGATTCTGCGGTAGTTCGGGTGTCGGATCCTGTTAAGTTGACTAACGTGCGCAAGCAGATTACGGATTTGGGTTTTTCGAGTTTTTCAATCGTAGATGAGTTAGAGCAGATTCGCACAGTTTTTCTGATTGTTGATTCCGTCCTCGGATTGCTCGGAGGTATTTCACTCCTGGTTGCCTCGTTCGGCATCGCCAACACAATGATCATGTCGATCCTCGAACGCACTCGGGAGATTGGCATCATGAAAGCCATCGGCGCCGAGGATCGCGAAATCAAATTGATCTTCTTTGTAGAGGCGGCAGTGATTGGCGTGTTCGGTGGCGTTATCGGAGTTTTGGTTGCGTGGGGAATCGATGGAGTGGCAAATCGATTGGCTTATCGATTCATACTGAAGCCACAAGGCGCATCATTTATCGATTTCTTTTCGATGCCGCTGTATCTCTCGGTTGGTGCAATTGTGTTTGCATTATTGGTGTCCATTGTCGCCGCGCTATACCCGGCAGCACGAGCGGCGAGGATCGATCCAGTTAGAGCGCTGCGGCATGATTAGAGAATGTCCGATATGCTTTAGCTTGTCGTGAGGTGAAAATGCGGACCTCTGAAATAAATAAGTATTCGGAATAGCTCTCTTAATTTTGGGCTCAGCTCGGTTACGTCACGACAAGCTAAAGCATATCGGACGTTTAATACCTAAAGCGGTTTCCCACATCGATTACAAAACCTCGCGCCCGGATCTCGTTGCGTTGCGCCGCATGATGAGCACGTGCTTCCAACCTTCAAATTCGCTCCACATGAAGAGCAGAAATCCGAACCTGCCACGTTAGCCGCTCCGCATGTGCCGCATCGTCCCGGCAAAGGTGGTACATAACCACCCGCTTTGCTTGCGATGTGATCTTCGATTATCTTCCAAGCGTCTTCAGTCAGTTTGTATTGCCAATAAGCACCGAGCGCCGCAAGAGCAAGCAACGGTGCAAAGACAATCGCGCCGACAGCAGCCACTGCAGCCTTGTCGAACCACTTCTGCATGCCGATCTCTACGCGCGTACCACCAGTCTCTGGTGTGATCTTTATTGTTAATGCCGATGAAAGACCGGTCAGATCACGAAGTGTGTTTGACTTGCGCGCCTGGATAATGCTTGTTGTCGAGACTTGGAAGTTTTGCACTTCGAAGTCGCTGTCGAAGAGGTTGCGTAGTTCGGAATTTAACTTCGGTAGATCGACTTCAACGTTAGGGTAGTATCTGCTGTCCATCGCAATGCTCCTCAGGGAGTGCTAATTGAGATTCATTGTACGGCAATCACTGACGGATTGTTCACTAAGCTGAAACCGAGCAGTTTGCCTAAATACTTTCTCTGCGTTTCCTCAGCGTTCTCTGCGTCTCCGCGGTAAAGGAATGCGAAACGATCACCGCAGAGCCGCAGAGAACGCAAAGGAAACGCAGAGATTTTGAAACCGCACAAAATAGTTCAAATTCAAAATGATTAATAACACGATTCGCACCTTCACCTCGACAATTCTGGTGTCGCTCTTATTCATTTCACTTGCAACCGGGATCGTTACTTCCCAAGTCCCGTCTACTCTGCTCCTCGACGGATTCTCCAAAGAGACCACTGCAGTTGAGAAGCGCTGGGAAGAACAGTTTCGCACCGTTCCTCAGCCTAAGTCCGCACGCGAGCATTTGCGAAAACTAACTTTGGAGCCACACATAGCAGGTACGAAAGAAGACTACGCTACTGCTATTTATGTACGCGACCAGTTCCGCAGTTATGGTTTGAACGCAGAGTTGAAGGAATATAACGTTTGGCTTCCTTATCCGAACGCGCCGAGTATTGTCGAACTGATCACCAATCGAAGGCAGAGACTGTCCGTTACAGAAGCTGTTGTGCCGCGCGATCCAACTTCTTCCAATCCAAAGATCACGCCACTCTTCAACGGCTATAGCGCCAGTGGTGATGTTACTGGACCACTTGTTTACGCGAATTATGGCTTGCCTGGCGATTATGAAGATCTGAAGAAAGTTGGCGTTGATGTTAAGGGCAAGATCGTAATCGTTCGATATGGCAACTCGTTTCGCGGTGTGAAGGCGAAAGTCGCCCAGGATAATGGCGCGATTGGCTGCATCATCTATTCTGATCCGGCGGATGATGGGTACATGCAGGGTGATGTATATCCGAAAGGCCCGTGGCGCCCAGTTGCATCCGGTCAACGCGGCTCGGTTCAGTACTTGTTTGACTACCCCGGGGATCCACTAACACCCGGTAAACCTGCCATCGATGGAGTTCTTCGCTTAAAGCCGGAAGAAGCAACCGACTTAACTCGCATTCCCGTTCAACCAATTGCCTACGATGTCGCGAAGACTTTGATTGCGCCGCTTCAAGGGCCGGTTCGGCCAAAGGGTTTTCAGGGAGGACTTCCGTTCGCATATCACGTCGGCGGGACGTCGGATGTGAAAGTCCGTTTGAAGACGGATATGGACTACAAACTTCGGAAGATCTGGGACGTCGTTGCTCGGATTGAAGGTAGCGAACAGAAAGATCGTTGGATTGTAATGGGTAATCACCGAGACGCCTGGGTCTTTGGAGCCGTTGATCCCAACAGCGGCACATCCGCGATGTTGGAAGTCGCGCGTGGTTTTGGCGAACTTCTAAAACAAGGCTGGGGGCCAAAGCGCACGATCGTTTTGTGCAGTTGGGATGCTGAGGAGTACGGCTTGATTGGTTCAACCGAATGGGCTGAAGAATACGCTTCTGATCTTCGCGACAAAGCTGTCGCCTATCTAAACGTCGACGTTGCAGTGTCAGGAGGTAACTTCGCAGCATCGTCTGTGCCATCACTTTGGAAGGTGTTGCGTGAGGTTACGCGTGATGTAAAAGATCCGAAGAAAGGCACGAGCATCTATCAAGAGTGGCAGGAGCACGCTCGTGAATCGAAAGCGCCGAGCGATCCAGTAGTTGAAGCTCGTATCAGCCCCCTGGGGTCCGGGTCAGATTACACACCGTTTCTTCAGCATCTCGGTGTTCCTTCGACTGACATGGGATTCGGCGGCGATTACGGCGTGTACCACTCAGCATACGATTCGTTTTACTGGATGGATCACTTTGGTGATCCTGGCTTCGTTTACCATGTTGCGGCGGCGCAGCTTTGGGGTACACTCGCGATGCGTCTCGCGAACGCTGATGTGTTGCCATTCGACTACACTGACTATGCTCATCAGCTTCAGGAGTTCTTTGACGAAGCAATGAAGTTGGCTAAGGAGCGGAAGCTTGATTCGTCATTTGATGCCAAGTCGATGAACAGTGCCATCGAGGAATTTAGTAAAGCGGCAGCTCGTGCTGAACAAGTCAGGAAGAATGCGGTCTCTCAAACTAGCGATTTTGGGAAACTTCAGAAGATTAACGACACGCTGATTGCAGTGGAGCGTGAGTTTATCGATGACCGCGGACTGCGTGGTCGGAGTTGGTATAAACATCAAATCTATGCACCAGGGATCTACACTGGTTACGCTGCTCAACCTCTAACTGATTTCCGGCAAGCTGTTGAAGATCGGAACGCGGCAAATAGTAAAGAGTCTTTGCAAAGGATCGTCGAAGCAATCAACCGCGCCGCACAAAGACTGCGGCAAATCCACGACTAAAAAATCCAAGTAACCAATTCGGAGGGTGAAGTAAGTGATTAGAAGAATTCTGTTGTCCATATGTATAGCACTGGCCAGCGTTTCGCTTTTTGGGGCGCAGACAACTCGACGGCCAACAAACTCAAGTGATTTCAAGGTCAGATATCGAACAACAATGGGGAGTGGCGGCGCTCCGGGCATGACCGGAGAAGCGGTAACGATGATTAAGGGCGCCCGTGAACGCAGCGAGAATCACACCGGTTATGGATTCGACACAGTCACCATTACTCAATGTGATCTCAAACGAACAATTCAACTGAGCGATGCCACGAAGAAATATACGATCACGTCAATGGAGACAGGCGAGCCGAGTGCGCCCACGACACCGGGCGGTCCTGCACCTGCGCCCACAACACCCGGGCGGCAAGGCGGTGTGGTTGAATACGTCAGCAGCGTTATCGATACGGGCGAACGCAAAGAGATGTTTGGCTTTACTGCACGCCACATCAAGAGTTCCACATCAATTATTGCCGGCCCTGATTCATGTCATCCGGGCAGCCACAAGTATGAATTAGACGGTTGGTACATAGATCTGAGTGTTGACTTCAACTGTGAAATCAACAAGGCGCAAACTATTCCAACCGCACGTCAGACCAGACCCGGCTGTCGCGATCAAATAAAAATGAGGCGCGAGGGTAATGGCAAACTTGGCTACCCGCTCATCGAAACAACAAAGATGTATGGCGAGAATGGCCAAGTGATGATGACGCAGACGAAGGAAGTGATTGAATTGTCACGAGCGTCGTTGGACCTGGCCCTGTTTGATATTCCAGCCGGTTACACTGAGGCCACCAACGCTTCTGAACTCTATGGCACCCCTTCGATCGCCTCAATGGCAGGAGGGATGAATCAAGGCCAGGTTGACAGCTCGAGACCGAGCGTTTCGAGCCCGTCTTCCACCATGACAACGGCAGCAAAGAAGCCGGGATCGATCTTGATTGGTGTTGTTCAGTTCAACAATAAAGCGGGTAGTGGAGTTTCTTTAGACGCCTTGCGTCAGCGTCTAATCGATCAACTGAATGCAAACGGCGCGAACGCGATACCGCTCAATGCCTCGTCGCAGATGGAAGCTGAGGCAGAGGCAAAAGTGAAACAGTGTGACTTCATTCTCTACACTGATATTGCTGCGTTGAAGCAGAACAAACTGGGCGGAATGTTTGGAAGGGTGACCGGCGCACAGGGCCTAGCCAAGACAGAAGCAAAGTTGGAGTTCAAAGTGTTTGCGGTAGGTGAATCAGCGCCGCGGCTGCAATCAACTGCTTCCGCAAAATTGGAAGGTGAAGAAAATAGTGTTGGTTCTGCTGTTGATGCTGAAGCCAGGGCGGTAGCGAATGCCGTAAAGAAGCCGTAGGGGTTCTTTGTGCTTTGAGTTTTGTGCTTTGTTAGTGGTCAGCAGTATAAGACCTATAGGACGTATTGAACCCTATTCACTACTGACTACTCACCAATGACGAGGAACAAAGTACAAAGAACAAAGTACAAAGAACAAAGCACAAAGAACCAGTCTTTCAGTTTTTCTTCTTCGCCTTCTTCTCTGGTTCCGGCGGGAGCTTCTTTGCAGCCTCGAGGATCTGCTGCGCATCTTCATTCAATAGTTCCAGGCTTGCGACTTCCGCTTCAGATTTTGCCTGATCGCGAAACGGAGCAACCTGCGCCATGATGTTATTCACTGCTTCGGCGAGACGTCGCAGGGCTTTACCGATTAACGGATTTCTTTCATCACGTGAGCTGACGTCATCGATGTTCGTTATTGCCTCATCGAAAATCCGGGCGATATCACCCAACAGTTCCGCATGAGACCCAGTCGGTAGGTCACCCCAGAGTTCTGAGTCTTTCTTCAGTTGCTTCGCGTTTGTAGCTTGCGCTCCATTCAACACCATCACTCGGCGGTCCGCCGCTTTGATGAACACCTCGATTCTCTTGTCGAGAATTTGAGCGTCCTTTACGAGATCGACTTCTTGAGCAGTTAAATGATCGCGCTGAGCGTTAACTGTTCCGCAATACGCTGAAGCAACAAGAAGTAAAGGGAGAATCACAGCTGTTCGAATGATCATAGGTGGGCCCTTTCAAGGATTGGGTTTCTCGCGCGGTTTTTCTTCGGTCTTTTGAGAATCACGAACAACGGTGTGGCCGTAGAATGAATTTAACGCCTCCGTCCTACCTTCTCGCGCGTAGTCTTCAACCTCTTTTATCCAAACTGCAAACTCAATGGGTGTAAGGCGTCTCATAGTTGTCAGACGGGGACCATCCGCGCGCAGTGCAAGTTCGAGGCGTTTATATAAGTCGCGAGTTTTGTTGCTGTCTCTTTTGAGGTCGGCGAGAAAGTTCAGCGCGTTCTTGATTAGCGCGTAGTAACTGCCAACTTCATGTGATGCGGCTTCGTAATTAGATTGAGCTGTAAATCGTTCAGCATTTGTTAAATGAACGCCTGCGAATTCAATTGTGAGCTTAAGTCGCTGCTTCGCATCATTTGCTCCTTCGACCTGCGTGCGTTCTTCCTTTGAGATCGTGCGCAATGGCGGTGGCGCTGTGAGAGGGGTTGGCTGTGGAGACGGTCCTACCTCCTGAGCCAGGGCAACGAGCGAACAACACAGCACGCTCGTAACGATGATGCTCAGTTTAATAAGGTGCGACATAAACATTCGCGTGCGGAGGTCAGGGCTTTTTCTTCACGCCCTGTCCAAGCTGAATCTGCCGTTGAAGAGTAGGAAGACGAAGTTTGACTTTTTCGATTTCGAGCTGATTAGTTTTTGGATCCGCACTCGCGAGGAACTTCTGGTAAGCCGCGAGTGCCTCCGGGTATTCTCCAAGATAGTCGTGTGAGGTGGCAATGAAATAGTGAGCTACAACTACCTCCGGTTTTGATGTCAGGACCCATTCGAATTCACTTACCGCCTCTGCATACCGTTTAGCTTCGTAGAGAGCCGTGCCAAGATTCGTGTGGGCTGAATAGTTCTCGGGATTAATCTTAAGAACCTGTCGCAAGATCCCTATGGCCTCGGTGAATCTTCGCCCTCGTACCAGCGCCGCAGCATAACCAACAGCGTAGTCGGGAACTGTTGGTTCCATTTCCGCTGCTTTCCTAAAAAGTTCGAGAGCGCGAGTAGGATCTTCAACTCGATAAGAGGCAGCGAGGCGAGCAATAAGCATCGCGCTGTGCGGGTTCTTTTCAATCAGTTTTTGAATGGCGGGGCGCGACGTCGCCACATCGTCGCTATTTGCGGCTTCGATTTCCTCTTGCGTTCCGATCACCTTTGTCTTGTCACCGTTAGTGTTCGTTTGTAGCTCCAAGCCCGCGGTTTTCGCTGCCGCTGCTGCTTCATCAGTCTTCCCAGCCTGTTGGTATACAAATGCCAATCGAGCGTAAACGACTTTGTCGCTCGGCCGCAGTTTTGCAGCTGTTTGCAGATCGGCGATTGCTAGATCGTAGGCTTTGTCGTCGGTAAGAAGATCGGCGCGCTCGAGAAGTGCAGTCCAATTATTGGGCTCGTCGGTTAGCAGTTTGTCCAAGAGCTTCCGAGCTGCAGCTGTGTTGTTATTGGCACGCTCCGCAACGGCGAGACCGATCCACGCTGATGCGGGAGCGTCCTCGCCCTGGGTTGCTCTTCTGGCAAGTTCGAGTGCCTCTTTCGGATTGCCGCCGCGCAGACGAATTTCAGAAAGCATTCGGAGTGCGACATTGTCGTGTGGATCAATGCTTAAGGCTTGTTGAAAGGCAGCAGCCGCGTCCGAATCGCGATCGCGTCTCATGAGAAGCGCACCCAAAGCCGAGTAAGGGAGGGCCCAATTCTTCTTAAGAGTTATCGCACGACGATAGGCTGCGTCTGCTTCATCTAACCGAGACAAGCTGACGAGTGCATTGCCACGCTGAAATTCAGCCTCAGGAAATTCCGGTCGAACTTTGATTGCCTGCTCGTAGAACTCGAGTGCCTTCTCCAACTCGCCTCTGGCATGTGCGCTCTGGCCGCGTTCGAAAAGTTTGACCGGGTCTGCGGCTGCATCACCGAAGTCGTCTGTTTGTGCGGTAACAGACAAAGTGAGCACGGCGATTACAATCATCAGTATCGCTGCTCGCGTCAATATTTTGGTGAAAAACGAAAAGTGAGATTCGGGCACTGTACTCAAAAATGTGAACCGCTTCGGATGTTTGATAAAGCTATCCGGGGATGTATTGAATGTTAGCACGGCGTTCTGAGCGCGTCCAAAATCAGATTAATACCTTCGACTGAGATGCGTGTTGCACGTCCGTTGATGCATGAGCTACCATGCGCTCACCCTTAAGGACAATCGACTGAGATTGAAATCCTGGTGCAGTGTCGCCTCTGATCTGACCTAAAAAAAGTGAACGAAACTCTAATTGAAATAGAAGACCATCAAGACAAAGTTTCGCCTGAGTTGCTGGCCAAGGAAGAGCGTTTGCGTTTGCTCTTTCGCGAGATGCGCGCTGTCATCGTTGCTTATTCGGGTGGCGTTGACAGTAGTTACGTGGCTTACGTTGCGACGTCGGAACTCGGAGCGAACGCCATCTGCGTAACTGGAGAGTCACCCAGTTTGCCGGAATCTCAACGATCTGAGATTGCTCGAGTCGTGAACGAATTTGGTTTTCACCACGAGCGGATCCAGACTGAAGAATTGGACCATCCAGATTACCGTGCGAACGCTGGTAATCGTTGTTATTTTTGTAAGGACGAGTTGTACAGCAAACTTGAGCCACTCGCTCGATCCAGAGAAATCAAGTTCATTATTGATGGTTCGACGACCGACGATCTCGATGATTATCGCCCGGGCCGAAAGGCCGCAAGAGAACACTCTGTGCGGAGTCCTTTGATTGAAGTGGGGATGTCGAAGGCTGACGTCCGCGAACTCAGCAGGAGAGTAAACTTACCAACCTGGAATAAACCCGCGAGTCCCTGCCTTTCATCTCGCATTGCCTACGGAACAACAGTGACGATTGAACGCTTAAGGAAAGTCGATAGGGGCGAAGAGATACTGCGCGAGTTTGGTTTCCGAGAGTTCAGAGTACGTCACCACGATACGCTTGTGCGTTTGGAGATTGCGCCTGAAGAGATGGAACGCGTTCTAAACCGTGAAATGGTGGAGCAACTGGCGAAGCGATTTCGTGAACTTGGCTTTAAATATGTCACGTTAGATTTGCAGGGATATCGATCCGGTTCGATGAATGAAGTTCTCATCAGCAGGAAGGCTGATTGAAACCGGAATTACGTTTTCCAAATTCGTATTGCTCTGGGGAGCATGCGTGAGCTTCTCAGATGGAGACATCCAATGGTCAGCATGTACAGCACAATTTACGTCGACGATATTCGTGAGATCAAAGAGCAGAATCCGTTTGAGTCGATGATGTCGCGATTTGATCGAGCTGCGCAATTGCTCGAACTGGATCCGGATCTCTACGCCGTGTTGCGCGTCCCCAACCGCGAGCTGAAAGTCTATATACCGACACGGATGGATTCTGGTCGAATCCAGGTGTTCGAGGGTTTTCGAGTTCAACACAATTTCGCAAGAGGTCCGGCCAAAGGTGGAATCAGATACGCGCCTGACGTCAACATTGATGAAGTGCGTGCGTTGGCAGCGTGGATGACGTGGAAGTGTGCGGTCGTGAACGTTCCTTTTGGTGGCGCCAAAGGGGGGATCATCTGCGACCCACAGCAAATGTCTATGGGTGAGTTAGAAAGAATGACTCGGCGATACGCTGCGGAGCTGCTCGACTTTATTGGTCCTGAAAAAGATGTTCCAGCGCCCGACATGAATACGAACGAGCAAACGATGGCCTGGATCATGGACACGTATTCAATGCACGCAAGGCATACTGTTACCGCAGTAGTCACCGGAAAGCCAATTGACCTGGGCGGTTCTTCGGGACGCCGCGAGGCGACGGGTAGAGGAATCCTGTTTGTGATCAATGAAGCCATAAAGCGCTTCAAAATGAATCCAACCGAGACACGTGTTGTTGTGCAGGGCTCCGGAAATGTTGGAGGCATCGGCGCCCGGCTGCTCCACGACGCCGGTTACAAGGTTGTCGCAATATCGGACGTTCATGGTGGAATTTACAATCCGGCGGGCATCAATATTCCGCATGCGCTGCAATACCTGGCAGCGACGCGTTCCTTTGAGGGGTACGACGGAGTCGAATTTGTCGCGAATCACGAGCTCCTCGAGTTGGAGTGCGATGTGCTGGTTCCCGCCGCCACTGAAAACCAAATCACATCTCAAAATGCTGACCGGATCAGGTGCAAAGTGCTTGCGGAGGGTGCGAATGGACCCACAACAGCCGCAGCTGATGAGATTCTTCACCAAAAAGGAGTCTTTGTAATCCCGGATATTCTCGCGAACGCGGGAGGGGTGACGGTTTCATATTTTGAGTGGGTCCAGGATCGGATGGGCTACTTCTGGCGCGAGGATGTCGTGAACGAAAGATTGCAGGACAAAATGGTCGCCAGCTTCAATGATCTTTGCCGTTATGCTGACGCTCATTCGGTCGATACAAGGACTGCTGCGTACATGCTGGCGATAGACCGAGTGGCCTATGATACGCGCATGCGGGGCATCTACGCGTGACCGAAAAAACATAAACAAAATGGGCGCTAAGTCGTGAAAAGGGCTTGATTTCCGTTTTAAGGTAGAGTATGGTCTGGCATGATTTAGCGGTCGGACCAGCGCCATAATTTTTTTACTTTAGAGCGCGGTTTTGAGACTCAGAATCATTGACACGGGAGGTTACCTTCCCTTAGAAGTGACCTCAATCTTGAACAACTCGGGAATAGCATCTTGATGAACATGGGTACTGTGTGTAAGGCCGACAGTGCTCTGTTTCATCGCAATCCGAGCCTCGCCGGTGGATCTATGGTCCATGCGGCCCGACTTTTTGACAAACTGTAGCTGTCACCTCCAAACGAGGTTGAGTTATTTTGCAAGTGACCTCTTAGTGTGGTGCCGATACGCAGAATTTTTACTCGTTTCGCAGGAGGAATGCGATGAGACTCGCAACTAGGGCGCTTATAGCCGCGCTCGTATCGTTGGTGCTGTGTGCCGCAGTATCAGCACAGACTTTAAGATCGCCGAATGATCCGCGAAATCAGTCGCCATCAGTAGGTACTGGTGGACCTGAGGGCGGACCAACTGGGCTCTTCACGATCTACGATGGCTCAACCATCCGTAAGGGAGAATTCACTTTTAGCATTGCCTACAGCAACTTCGATCGTGATCCCGGCAACGTGGACATCGTCGATGTTCCGCTCAGCTTCAATGTGGGTATAAACGATCACATTGAAGTATGGTTCAAAACAAATGGATACCGCGGCATTAAGGTAAATAATCCGCAGAACCTCTCAAGTTTCTATCTACCGAATTCGCAGCTGTTCTGTGGCGCCACTCTGTGCAGTCCTCCCGCGATCATTCTGGCTCCCAGTGGGCCGAATGTGGGAACGTTGGCGAACACTGCCTTGTTTAGGCCGCTGAACAATCAACCCTTTGTTCAATTTCCATTCACCGGTGGTTCGGCTGGAACGTTTCGTCAGGGACCAGGTCAAGGCCAGTTTGGATTTCCGGGATTTAACGCACAGCTTGGTCCACCAGTGGTACAGCCCAACAGTGGAAACTTTGGTCCGGCTGATAACTTCCCCGGTATCGGGTCACCTGTCGGAGGCCTATTGCCGGGCGTAGTTTTAGCGACTACCACCCTTCCAGCGACCGCACTGACGTTACCGATCACCGTTCCGCTTACATTTACGGTGGACCCTGCATACTTACCAGATGCTCCGTTCGTAAATCGTCTGTACGGTGAAAGCAATTTCAACTCGATGGTGTTTGGCGCCAAGATTCGCTTCACGGGACCAAACAATCCACTGGGTGTCGGTCTTATCCCGTTCTATCGCTGGTGGATGGATAAGGGGAACGATTTCTCCGGATTCAATCAGATGCAGCGCGGCGCTGGTCCGGGCGGTGACATCGGCGATTTTGGTTTGATCGGTTTCGTCGATGGCCGGCTGTCCAAGCACGTCAATGTTTCGGCCAATGGCGGATATATTCTTAATAGCAATCCGAAGGGCCTTGGCGGCGATTTTGTGCTACTGGATCGTCCCGATGAGCTGCTGGCTGGCGTTGGTTTCGACTTTCCAGTGAATAAGCACTTCCAGCCAATCGCTGAAGTTCGATCAACCACCTATGTCGGTGGACATACACCAAACGCGTTTGGAAATAATCCCGTTGATGTTATTGGCGGTGTGAAGATCTATCCGCGACGATGGTTCGGATTTGGTTTTGCTTACCGCAGACACTTGAATCAGCAGGATCAGGATCACTTCAATCCCGCTGACTTCAATGTCCCGATTCAACAAGTCACAAACGTGAATGTGATTGGGCGAGGACTTGTTGTGGTACCAGGAACGAGTCGGCCAGTAACCTCGCAGGGTTTTCCGCTGGGATTTGTTTTCTCTGACGATCCGAACGGTTACATATTCCAATTCTGGGCTGGTCGCAGAAACGCGAGAATACCACCGCACATTAACGCGGTACCTGTGGTCTCGTCCGTTTCAGGTTCGCTGACCGCGATCACGCGTCCCTGCCCTCCGGGTACGAGTTCCACGAGCTGTACTCCTAGCGATAGCACAGTGCAGCTAACCGCCAATGCGAGCGACGCGGATAACGACACACTGCTTTATACGTGGTCGGTTACCGGCGGTCGTTTGACTGGCGAAGGACGAACGGTCTCTTGGGATCTCACCGGCGTGGCGAATGGTAGTTACACCGCTACTGTCGAGGTGAATGATGGTAACGGCGGGAAAGCAAACGGTTCTGCAACTATAACGGTCGCAGATTGCACCGGCTGCGTGCCGCCGCCGCCTCCATGCCCGACTATTTCGGTGAGTTGTCCATCCGAAGTTGATACTGGACAGCCGATCACCTTTACCGCAAGTGTGGCTGGCAGTTTACCATCCGGCGTGACGGTCACTTACAACTGGTCAGTGTCGGCCGGAACAATCAGCAGTGGTCAGGGTACTTCTACGATCACCGTTGATACCGCGGGACTGGGTGGTCAAAGCGTGACTGCAACAGTGAATGTCGGTGGCCTTGATCCATCGTGCTCTGCGACAGCATCGTGCACGACTGGTATTAAACCTGCGCCGGTACCACCATCGAAGTTTGACGAGTATGGCAATATCAGGTTCAACGATG
>Ga0114129_10005897_pt1 | contig 17337 bp, 14 predicted proteins | sample RhiMetdeltSRZDD1_FD_80071 | JGI IMG/M metagenome (GOLD analysis project Ga0114129, IMG submission 80071) | Populus rhizosphere microbial communities from Tennessee, USA - Rhizosphere MetaG P. deltoides SRZDD1 (version 2) (version 2) | ecosystem: Host-associated > Plants > Roots > Rhizosphere >... | reverse complement strand
GCAATGGCGCGGCTGGGGACCCGGCAACCCAGACAATCAGTGGGCGCTTCCTTACAGCGGCGGCAACCGCGTCATCCACTATGATTCAGTGCTCTTTGAACAATGGGGTGTAGAACCTTTGAGCCAGCATCCCACGCTGGATGAAATTGAAGAGAAAGCCAAGGCCATGACCGGTACCAACCCGGTGACCGGTGAGGAAAACTACGGTTACTGGTATCAGGGCAAATACATCAACTGGCAGTTCCAGGCGATTGCACATGCATTTGGTGCGACCTGGGGTACGGTGAATGCGGATGGGACCTGGACCATCAACTGGGATACCCCCGAATATCTGCAGGCCCTGGAATGGCTGGTCATGATGTCGCAATACGCTCCGCCCGGTGCTCTGGCCGCCGATGCCATGCCTGAAGGCTTCCTAACAGATTCAAACGTTGTCGCGATCATCCCTGAAGGTGAGACTGGCTACTATCTGACACCTTTTGTCAATGATCCAAAACTTAATGAACGCTTCCGCACTACCTACAACCTGCAAGGCCCGGATGGCAAGGGTGGCTTATTCATTGCTGATCCAGTGGCGATGGCAGCCAGTTGCCCAAACAAAGAGGCAGCCTGGGAGGTAATGAAATGGTTGACGATGAGTCCTGAATCACAGAAATACAATTTTGATTCGGGTGGTAATCTGCCAGTTATTGACGGCGCGGCAGAAGCGATCCCCGCCATCGGCGCGCTTGTGGATGCAGATGCCATCCTTAACCAGAATGCATTCGCCGAGATCCGCTATCCATGGGCTTCCGCGCAACCTCGCTTCTCATTGCAGGCTGCGATCGAGGCGGCTATCGCTGGAACTCTGACACCCAAACAGGCGCTGGAACAGGCCCAGCAGGAAACTGTAGACTGGCTTGCCCAGCAAATACCAACTCCCATCCCATAAGCCTCATCGAAGCACGGACTACGCACAAGTGTAGTGTTTTGATTGCACTGTGCGTAGTCCAATACGAGGAAGATATGTTAAGAAAACTTCGCAAGAGCCTAATCTGGTATGCATTCGTCGCACCGACGTTCATCCTGTACGGCCTCTTTGTGGCCTACCCCACGTTCGAGACCTTCCGGTTGAGCTTTTATCAGGAAGTGGCCACGCAGCAGCAATTTGTGGGTGCATTGCACTACATACGCCTGCTCGGTAATCAGGTTTTTCTGGCGGCTCTGCTCAACACTGCGTTTCTTGGCATCGTCTTCCTCATGATCATCATTCCACTTTCGCTGGTTATGGCTTCCTTGCTTAACAACTTGAGAGTGTGGTCGAATCTTTTCAAGGCGATTTATTTCCTGCCGCAAATTACATCCACTGTTGCCGTCGCGTTGGTCTTCAGTTATGTCTTCCAGCCAAATTGGGGATTGGTGAACGGCCTGCTGCGCCAGCTGGGAGTCGATCCGCTGCCCTTGTGGCTGGCTGAACCACGCTATGTACTGACGGGTTCACGTGCGGCTGTCACGATTCTTGCCATCTGGGTGGCGTTAGGATATTACATGCTGATTTTCCAGGCCGGATTACAAGCCGTTCCCGCTGAGCTTTACGATGCGGCCGTTGTGGATGGAGCCGGGCCACTCCAGACCTGGTGGTTGATTACACTTCCGAACCTGCGCCCCACCTTCATCTTTCTTTTTGTCACCGGAACGATCGACGCCATGTCGCGCTTCAGCGACTTGTGGATGTTAGGCGGCCCGGCCGGAACACCGGCTCGTTCCCTGCAAACGATCGTGCTGTATATGTATCAGACCGCCTTCGAAAGCAATGACTTCAATCTTGCATCTGCATCTGGCGTCATCTTGTTCGTTGTTGTCCTGATCCTCACCCTGTTCAATTTCCGTTCCTTTCTACAGCGTGAGTTTTCCGGGCAATCAGGAGCGTGAACATGGCTTCCTCTGAGAATGTTTCCCGTGCACAACCTGTATGGACTCTGCGCGGCTGGTTGAGTTCACACCGCAATTTTCAGCGCCTTCAACAGGTGATCATCTTCATGATCATGGTAGTTGGAGCCGTCGCGATGATCGCCCCATTCGAATGGATGCTGGCGACTTCATTCTCGCGTTCGGCAAATGTTGCCATGCCGCGCATCCCAACCTTTTGGCCCGCAGACCCAAGCAGCTTTAATTACAAAGTTGCTATTACAAACTTGCCCATGGTGCGTTATTACCTGAATAGCTTTATTGTCACAGTCGCATCTACGCTGGGTTATCTTTTCTTTAGCTCCCTTACTGGCTACGCCTTTGCAAAGGGGCGCTTCGTTGGCAAATCGGTTCTTTTTATTATTTTGCTTACTACGTTGATGATACCTTTTGAAATTCGAATGATTCCCATGTATCTCTTGATGCGTCAGTTAAATCTCAATGACACCTATGCCGCTTTGATTTTGCCGTTCATCTCAGGCGGCTTTGGTACATTCCTGATGCGACAATATATGAGTGCCATTCCAGATGAATTAATCGATGCAGCCCGCGTGGATGGCGCCAGCGAATTGACCATCTATACTCGTATTGTTTTGCCATTATGTGGCCCTCCTCTAGCGGCGCTAACCGTGCTTAGTGCGCTCTGGCGTTGGAATGATACACTGTGGCCCTTGCTCGTCATCTCTGACCGGAATCTTTTCACCGTGACATTCGGATTAGCCATGGCCAGTCGCTCTCAGGGAATCTATACAGGTGTCGCGCTGGCAACCTCTGCCATTGCGATTTTGCCGATCATGATTTTATATTTGTTCCTCCAGCGCTATATCATTCGTGGCATTATGCTGACCGGGTTAAAGGGTTGAGCATGTCGCGGTGCTCTGATGTTATAAAGAAAGGTGATGCATGACTCTACGTTTTGACCCTGCCCACATAGACCAGTTCAAAGCGCAAATTCGGGGTATCCCCGGTTATCCAACGGGTGAAGATCTGCCGGTTCGAGAAATGATCTTTGAATCCGGTGCGATCTGGCGCCTGCCAGATTTGCTCCTCGCCGCTGGAATGAAACCTGACCAGGTTTTGTCACTGGTCATGGATCGAACACTGATGAAGCGCGAAGGTAGGAATCTCAAAGAACTCCTTCTGCATATCCTTTTGAATGCAGGCTATCAATTTGATGTGATTTTGTTGGAACCTGATAGTACCGGTCAGGTCCACACGGATTTTGCACAGATCAATTTCGTCAAGGCGCGTTTAAGGCCAAACTCGGCAGTAATGTCTGTTGGTTCAGGAACCGTCACCGATATTGCCAAGCATGCCTGTTACATGTATCAGCAAGAGCATAACGTTCCACCGTTGCCTTTTGTCGTCTATCAAACGGCCAACAGCGTCAGCGCCTATACTTCGAATATGGCCCCCACCTTTGTGGACGGGGTAAAGCGCACCCTGCCCTCTCGGTACCCCGATGTGTTGATCTGTGATCTGGAAACCTTGCGTGATGCACCCCGTTCCATGACGGTTGCCGGGGTAGGCGATTTGCTGGCTGCCTTCGGCAGTTATGCGGATTGGTGGCTGGCCTATCGGCTTGGAATGGATACAACCTATACGGAGTTTGCCCAGACTCTAATGGGACCCCTGGACGAAATTTTTCTGGCGCAGGCTAAGGGTTTGCGGGAAGGCACGTTGGAAAGCACCGCTGTGTTGGCAAAGCTCATTGCACTGGGAGGGCTGGCCATGTCCCTCTCGCATGCAACCGCCCCTCTTTCGGGATATGAGCACGTAATCTCACATGTCCTGGATCTAATCGCTGAGCAGAAGCACAGACTGTTGGCACAGCACGGAACCCAGGTGGCACTGACTACATTGCTTACCACCACTGCATACCAGATTCTATTCACGGAATTTGAGCCAGCCGAAGTTAATTTGGAACACTGCTATCCAACCGAAGCGCAAATGAAGGCACGGATCGAGTCGTCATTTAACCCGCTTGACCCTACGGGACATGTCGCGGCAGAGTGTTGGTCTGACTATAAGATCAAGCTGGAGGCCTGGCACGCACACCGCGCCGATTTCGAGCAGGCGCTTCGTGATTGGCCCGCCATTCGCGCTCAGCTCAATACCCTGGTGAAGCCACCCGAGGTGGCAGCCAAAATATTGGATGCCATTGCATCACCCGCCCGTTTTGACGAGTTAACGCCTGTGCCAACAACCACGGAAGTCGAGTTTGCTTTCAGGAACGCACCACTCATTCGCCACCGCTTTACCCTGGGCGATTTGTTTGTATTTTTAAACTGGGACCAGGCGGTGTTGTGGACCCAGGTGAACAAAAATTCTTGATATAAGGGAGCAAACTATGACAGCCCAATTCCCCAAACCCGAACTGATCGTCATGCTCACCCACCATGACCAAACGGTTCATAACGCGCTGGAGCTTTTCGAAGGTCTGAGAGATTGTCCTATTACACACTGGGGGTTCAAGGATGTAGGGCTGGCACCAGACGAAATGAAGGCTGTGGTCGCGGCCATGAAGGCCGCCGGAAAAACCACCTTCCTCGAGGTTGTGAGCCTTTCGGAAGAAGAGGGATTGCGCGGCGCGCGGTTGGCCGTTGAGTTGGGCTTTGATATTCTGATGGGAACTGTATTCTTTCCCTCCATCTCTGCATATCTGAAGGACAAACCCGTACGGTATTATCCATTTCCCGGTCATGTTCACAGCCACCCCAGCATTCTTGATGGCACCATCGATGAGATCGTTGCCCACGCCTGTGAGCTGGAAGCTCACGGCGTCCACGGGTTGGATTTGCTGACGTATCGTTACGATGGGGAGGCTTCGCGTCTGCTCCAGCTTGTCGTCGAGGCGACCCATATACCGATCGTATCTGCGGGCAGCATTGCTACTTTTGAGAGAATCATCGAGGTCTGGGATTCGGGAGCATGGGGCTTCACGATCGGCTCCGCATTCTTTGAGCGCCAGTTTGTGCCCGATGGTTCATTTGAGGAGAATGTTCTGGCTGTATGCAATTGGTTAGAAAAACAGTAAGCTGCACTACATTGTTTTGTCCGGCAGAATCCTTTGGAAGAGTAGATGCCTGACAGCGCTAGGATTAATTCACAAACCATCTGATCAATAAATCTATTCCTGAATATGCCTCTTGACTTCTCATTCCGATTTTGCTATAGTCACTTGTATTACATCATAACATAGTACAATTTTAGCGCTCATAAATTTACGCGTTTCGGTTTTTCTGTTGAACTCGTTACAGGCAATCTAGCTCCTTACTTTGGGACGAAAGATCCACAACTGCTCAAGGAAAACGAAGCATGGACTCATCCGCACAGATCGTCCGAGCGACAGAAGCGCGAACCTTCATGGAAGGGGTGGAACTCTGCCGCGAGTATTTCCGGACACCCAAAATGTGGCTGGGAACCTCTACCCTGTTGCCCGGCCAGCGAGGCGCGATCGATAACGGACACGCGGTCTCGCAGGAGGTCTTTTATTGCTGCAAGGGACACATCCTGCTTTTCGATGAGAAGCAATACTATGAATTATTTGAGGGGGACGCGCTCTTTATCCCGGAAGGATTACCCCATACCCTGATCAATGTCGGCGAAGAGACGGCTGTGCTCGTATGGGCCGGCGCGCCCGGGGAGTGATCCATGCCAAAAATTCTGGCGTTCGATTTGGGGACCACCGCGCTTAAGTGCGCGCTGCATGACCTGGATGGCACGGTCATCGCAAAAGCCTCTGAAGAATATCAGCTCATTACACCTGACGCCGATTCGGTAGAGATGGATGTCGAAACATATTGGCAGGCCTTTAAGTCCGCTGTTGCGCGGGTCTTGAAGGAATCAAGCGTGGAGCCCACTGAAATAAAAGCCCTGGGAATCTCCGCTCAGGGGGAGACCTTGATTCTAGTGGACCGGGATGGCAAGCCCTTGCGCCGCGCCATCGTCTGGCTGGACAACCGCGCCCAGCAGGAAGCCGACCAATTGGGCGAACGCTTCGGTCATCGGCGCGCTTATGAGATCACCGGTCAGGTGAAGCTGGTCCCCACCTGGCCGGCCAGCAAAATCCTCTGGCTGAGAAAACACGAACTGGAAGTCTTCGAGAGAGTCGGAAAATTTTTGTTGATCGAAGATTATTTCCTGCATCGTCTGACGGGGGAATATGTATGTGAAGGTTCGTTAGTGACCTCCACTTGTTATTGGAATTTTCGCACGCGTTCCTGGTGGCAGGAGATGTTGGAGGAACTGCATGTCGCAGAGAATCAACTTCCTCAATACTGTGAATCAGGTGAAGTGGTGGGCAAGTTACGCCCCGAAATCGCTCAGGAATTAGGACTCAGCCCCGAAATGGTCGCATGCACCGGTGCATTGGATCAAGCCTGTGGAGCGATCGGCGTCGGAAATATTAAGCCCGGCATCTTCAGCGAAAACACTGGTGCGGCACTTGCCATCTGCGCAACGCTCAACGAACCGGTGCTTGACCCACAGGATCAGATGCCCTGTCATTATCATGGGTTGCCCAAGCTCTACATGCTGCACACGTTCACCGGTGGCGGGATCGTGATGCGCTGGTTTCGCGATGAATTTGCTGGTCCAGATATGCGGGTCAGTAAATCCAGTGGATTAGACGCATACGATTTGATGGGCATGGAGGCCGCGCGCGTCCAGCCCGGATGCGAGGGACTCGTGATGCTCCCCCATCTGCAGGGCGCGATGGCGCCTGAGGCAAACCCAAAGGCCAGCGGCGCTTTTTATGGATTCACACTGCGACACGGTCGTGGTCACTTTATACGGGCGATCATGGAGAGTGTGGGATTTATTGTGCGCCGCAACATCGAAGTCATGGAAGGTTTGGGCGTCTCTGTACATGAGATCCGCGCGCTGGGAGGCGGCGCGCGCAGCCGTCTCTGGAAGCAGATGGAAGCGGATATCCTCGGGCGGCCAGTGCTGACCACGACCAACGAGGAAGCTGCGACATTGGGCGCAGCCATCCTGGCCGGCAAGGCAGTTGGACTCTATTCCAGCGTGGAAGAGGCTGCTGAAAGGATGGTCCAGATCAAAGAACGATTCGAGCCGGATCCGGCTAACCGCGCGATCTATGACGATACTTTCGATACCTATATGAAACTGTACGATGCACTTTGTCCATTATTTGAAATGAGACAGGCCTAAATGGCAACATCTCCAGAGAAAACACTGGAGGGCGCGCCTCCCATCAGCCGGCCTACCCATACCACGCTCACAGATCAAACTGTGTTGGCCATTCAGGAGGCGATCAAGCAGGGCAAATTCCCACCGGGCAGCCAGCTCCCTCCTGAGATGGAACTATTGCAGATGATGGGAATCTCGCGTACCACGCTGCGGGAGGCGCTGCGGATTCTGGAGGAACAACGTTTCATCCGCAAGCGACGCGGCCTGGGTACGTTCGTGATGGAACGCGCCATCGTCAAGGACATGAGCGAGAATTTTGGGATCACGGAAATGATCTCGCAGGCAGGCTACAAACCCGGGACGCGCGATTTCAATATCCGTCTGGATCAGGCATCGAAGGCCCTGGCTGAAAGGTTAAGCATCCCGGATGATTCGAACGTGGTTGTGATCGAACGCGTTCGAACGGCTAGCCAGACGCCGATCGTGTGGACGCGCGACGTCCTGCCGCAGGATTATCTTGGAGGCTGGATGCCCAGCCAGGCGGATTTGAACGGCGTTTCACTGTATGAATGCCTGGAACGCTATACCAATATTCGGATCATCAGCGGCATGGCGTCGTTCAGCCCGGTGCAGGCAAACAAGGAGATTGCCAAAAAATTATCCATCCAGCGCAACACGCTACTATTATTGATCGAGCAGGTGGATAGCGACCAGAACCAGCGACCCGTCCTGTATTCGGCTGAATATCATCTGACCGATAAGTTCAACTTTATCGTTCATCGAAAAGGCCCTGCATTTTAGGTCGCTGGAGTAATCCAGAAAGGAGAATGCAATATCAAACGTATCCGTGTTCATCCACAGTGAAAACAAGTAACACCTAATCGTCCGAAAGGAGGAACAACCTATGTCTGCTCAAGATGCCGCATCGTCTGCTGCCCAGCAGGCGGCTGCCCAACAAGCCGGGGAAGTATTTTCCCGCAAGGCTTCCGGCCTCACCCGCGTCGTCAGCCCATGGACTGCACTGGCCTATTCCTTCGTCGCGCCCAACATTACCCAGGCCAGTTTCTATCTGCTCTGGGGAGTGACGTTCTTCGCCGGCGCCCAGATGCAGATTGCGATCCTGTTCATGTTGACGTTGATCCCGTTCGCCGCGATCTATACCTACTTCTCTGCAGCCATGCCGCGCTCGGGCGGCGAGTATATCTACGTCAGCCGTGTGCTGAATCCGTTCCTGGGCTTCATCGCATCCTGGACCCTTTGCATCGTCGGCCTCAACTGGCAGGGCAATAATACCAACTATGTTGTCAACTGGGGTTTTGGACATGCCATCACGCAAATGGGCTTGATCTACAATAATCCATCCCTGACGAATCTGGGATTGGAGCTAGCGAAGACACAAGGCTCCTGGCTGGTATGGATCGTTGGCACCCTCTCACTGATGCTTTCGTTCTACGTCATCTACCTGGGAACCAAAGTGTTCATGCGATTCGTCTGGGGAGCCATGATTCTCACCTGGATCATGCTCGCTGTCTATGCTGGCATCCTGCTCTCCGTCAATCCAGAGATTGTCCAGCGCGGGATGATGCTGGTTCAGAACATTGACTATCAGGCCGTGTTAGCCAAAGCCAGGGAGGTCGGTTGGCAACCGGGGCTCGTCGTTGCGAGCGCCACCATAATGGCCGGGATGACCTTCATGAACCTGACCTGTCTTGGTTCAACCTACTCCGCCAACATCGCCGGGGAGATCAAACGTGTTGACAAGGCCCAACCCCTGGCCCAGTATGGTTCGATCATCCTGTTCATCATCTATTACCAAATCTTCGCTTACGTGACCTATCACGGCTTTGGCAAAGATCTGATGGATGCAATTTCCAGGCTGAACGGCGCCGGTGAGGATATACCCATCTTCGGTTCGTTTCCGCAGACGCCATTCCTGCTGGTCTATGCTACACAGAATCCGATTCTGCTATTGATCGGCGGACCCTTCGCGTGGGCACTGATCAACTGGGTGGGCGCGATGGGATTGGCGTTCGCGCCCGTCCGCAACCTGTTCGCTTATGGCTTTGACGGCATGCTGCCTGAGAAACTGAATGAGGTCAATCGCCAGGGATCGCCCGTCTATGCGGTGCTGTTGGGCTTCATCATCTCCTGGTTTCAGTTCACCGTAAATTGCATCACGCCATTGCTCGGCGCATATCAGGTGTATACGATCACCATCTGGTTCTTCGGCTGGATCTTCCTGAGCATCGCTGCGATTGCCTTCCCCTATCGCCGCAAGGATATCTGGGAGAAGGCGCCCGAGATCACCCGCCAGAAACTCTTTGGAATTCCATGGATCGTGATCGCTGGAGTAGCAGGCCTGATCATCAGCCTGCTGGTGGTCTACTTCACCATCATCCCGGCCCTCGACCCACCCTCGCCGAACTACGGTTTGCCGGGCTCGGCAGTCCCCTTCGGCTTCTATATGTTGCTGCCGGTCATTCTGTACTTCATCGCTCGGGCCACGAACAGAAGTCGCGGCACGGCATTTGACAGGCGCTTCAAGGAGATCCCTCCAGACTAGAACCTGGTTCACTGAAGAGCAATCTGTAAACAAGCAACACATGGAAGTGGTCCCGGAATGGACCGGGATCACTTCCTGGTTTTACCTATTTGAATCTCGTTCTCATTTGACCCGGAGATGTTATGCCGCTTTTTGGAAGTAAGACTACCCGCGTCTTCTTTACGACCGATGTCCATGGTTCGACCGTTGTCTTCAAAAAATTCATCAACGCCGGGAAGTTCTATGAAGCCCAGGTCCTGATTCTTGGAGGGGACATGATCGGCAAGATGATCGTGCCCATCGTCAGCCAGGGGAATGGGCATTACAGTGCCAACTATCTCGGCAAATTGTATGATATCGCTGACACCGACGAGTTGAACAAAGTAGAGGCAAACTTCGAAAACAGCGGCCTATATCCGGTGCGCCTTACGCTGGAGGAAGTGCAGGCCTACAAGGAAAATCGTGACCTGGTGGAAAAGCGCTTCGCGGAATTAGCCAGTTCCCGCTTGAGCCGCTGGCTGGATATAGCCGAGGAACGCTTGCGCGGCACCGGGATTCGCTGTTACGTCCAACCGGGCAACGATGATCCCTATGAAGTTGATAGCGCATTCCGCTCTTCTGAAATTATTCAGAATGTGGACGGTCGTTGGATCCAGTTGGATGACAACCACGAAATGATCAACGTGGGCGCGGCCAATCAGACTCCCTGGAACTGCCCGCGCGATAAGACCGAAGAGGAATTGGAGCAGATGATCGAGAAAGTAGCTGCTCATCTAAAAGACCCATCACAGGCTGTGTTCAATTTGCACGTCCCGCCGTATGATACGAATCTGGATATCGCGCCTGAACTGGATGAGAACCTCACACCCAAACTTTCACTCGGCGGCGGTTTGAAGATGGTCTCCGTGGGCAGCAAAGCCGTGCGCAAGGCAATCGAGAAATACCAGCCCCTGCTGAGTCTGCATGGTCATATCCACGAGAGTCGCTCTGCCCAAAAGATCGGCAGGACAATCTGTATCAATCCAGGCAGCGAATATGGCGAAGGCGTATTACGCGGCGTCGTGCTGGAGTTTTCACGGAAAGGTTTGGATAGTTATACCTTTACACAAAACTAGCTCTCATCCTTCGATTGTGTTTGATGTAGAATACAACAACCGGATCTCCAGATTTTGAATCCAAGAAAGCGAAGCCTATGATGCAACAGATCGATTTTGTCGGTGAAGCGCTCCAAATTGTGGAAAAAGCCCAACGAAACGGATTAACGCTCCGGGTCCTGGGCGCGACCGCATTCCGCATCCATTGCCCGGATCATGTGCATGTCCATATATCCATGGGACGGGATGTCACCGACATTGATTTCGCCTCATATTCCAGGGAAGGCGAACAGATCGAAAAATTCTTTGCCAACGGCCAATTCCAATCGGAGCGTCATCAGGCTTCCCTGACCCCCGGTCTGTTTGTGGGGCGCCACATCTACGAAAACCCGCAGACCGGCTTGCACGTGGACATCTTCGAAGACGAATTGAACATGTGTCATATTGTGAACTTTCGCAACCGCCTGCACCTGGATTCACCCACCATTCCCCTCGCCGACCTCGCGTTGGAAAAATTTCAGATTGTAAGGATCAATGAAAAAGACATCCGTGACATGCTCATGTTGTTCGCCGCTCATCCGGTTGGAGACATCGAAAATGAAACGATCAACGGCAAATATATTGCCGATATCCTGAGCAAGGACTGGGGCTTCTATTACACCACTACGATGAACTTGGGCAAGATCCGCAAAGGGCTGGAACGTTATAAGGCTCTCTTCACCGCCCAGGATAACCAGAACATCCCGGATCGCATCACCCAGCTGGAAGCGATGATCGAGAAGGCGCCGAAATCCCTGAAATGGAAAGCCCGTGCATCCATCGGAGCGCGCGTGCAATGGTATAACGATGTCGAGGAAGTGGAGCGTGCCGACCATCTTCAAAACCTGGATGAGTAGAAGAATCGCCTGCTCCATTCGTGAACGGCAGCATGACCAGCAACCGCCTCACGGAAATATTTTCTCCTATCCGTGATCAACACAGAGCCTTGAACCATGCAATATGTGATCGGATGTGACGTTGGTTCGCAGGGGACAAAAGCCATTTTGCTCTCTACAGATGGTCATCTGCGCCGCGAAGCATACGCACCCTATGCTATTGACTACCCTCATCCACTCTGGGCGGAGCAGCCGGTCGAGCGCTGGCTGGATGGAATGACCATTGCAATCAGGCACTTGCTCTCTCAAGCTGGAGTGTCCCCGGAAAACATACGGGCATTGAGTCTCGCCACGCAGGTAGATGGTCTCGTAGCCATTGACTCCAGGGGTCAGCCTTTGCATCCCGCAATTATCTGGATGGACCGCCGCGCAAGTCCACAATGCGAGCTCGTGCGTCAAAGCCTGGGTGATGAGAAAATTTTCAATCTGACCGGCCTTAACCTCGATGCGTATCATGTCGCGCCAAAAATCCGCTGGCTGGCAGACCATCGGCCTGAGCTGTACGAACGCGCTGCGCATTTTCTTCTGCCCGGCTCTTATCTCGCCTATTACCTGACCGGAGAATTCGCTGTAGATTACTCGAATGCCTCATCCACTTTATTACTTGATGTTCACAGCAAAAAATGGTCAGCGACCCTATGCAATGCATTCGATATTGAAATGAATAAACTTGCCCCGATTGGTGCCGCTAATACTACGCTGGGGAAATTCCGTGCAAGTATCGCTGCAAAACTGGGTTTGAGCAAAGACACACTCGTGATGATTGGCTGCGGCGATGAGCACGCTGCCTGTTTGGGCGCTGGAGTAACACGACCAGGTTTGGTGTGTGATATCGCAGGGACCGCGGAACCCGTCTGCGCATCCAGTGCGGCGCTGGTATTCGATCCTACTCATTTGGTGGAAACACACTGCCACGCGGACTCTGACCTGTGGCTGTTGGAAAATCCCGGGTTTGTATCGGGTGGAAATTATCGCTGGCTGCGAGATCAGTTTGCGAAAGGAGAATCCTACAGCGCGCTGGATGCCGAGGCAGCGGTTGTTCCACCGGGAGCGGAAGGCATGACTTTTCTCCCCAGCCTGATGGGCGCGATGGCACCTACCTGGAACGAAGCCGCGCGCGGGACCTTTTCCGGCTTTACCCTGGCACATACACGCGGTCACTTCGTCCGAGCACTGCTTGAAGGTTCGGCATACGCTGTGCGTGATATCACCTCACAAATGCAGGCAATCGGAGTGGAGCTGCGCGAACTGCGCGTCGTAAGTGGTGGTGCAAGAAGCGGCCTCTGGAATCAGATCAAGGCCGATGTCACTGGGTTGCAGGTGAATGTGCCCGAGATCACCGAGACCACTGCATTGGGAGCAGCATTCCTGGCGTTAGTGGGAATCGGGGCCTACGCCACCCTTTCAGAAGTAAGCGAACATATTGTCAGAATCCGTGAATGCATCGATCCGGATCCACTAACGCAATCCATCTATGCTGAAGCCTATGAGCGGTACCGGCAAACTTATTTCGCGTTGTTGCCTGTATTTGAACAGGCGGCCAAAATTAACTCATGAACACTGAACCCCTCCAAAACGTGAAGTGTTTTCTACTGGATATGGACGGCACGTTCAATCTCGGCGATCAGCTGATCGATGGTTCCCTGCGCTTCATCCAGACCCTGAATCAGCTGGGCCGGGACTATCTCTTCCTGACCAACAATTCCTCCAAACATCGCGGCCAATACGCAGAAAAAATCACGCGTCTGGGGCTGCCGATCGCAGAGGATAAGGTCTTTACCTCCGGGGAAGCAACGGCCGTTTATGTTCAAAAGAATTTTCAGGTATCGTCTGTATACGTTGTGGGTACTCCAGCACTTGAAGAAGAGTTTCAACAACATGGCTTCCAACTCGATGAGGAACATCCACAGCTGGTCGTGCTCGGTTTTGATACGACATTGACCTATCAAAAGCTTTGGAGGCTGTGTGACTTTGTGCGCGCAGGTCTTCCCTATATTGCAACGCATCCCGATTTCAATTGCCCCACGGAGACCGGGTTCATGCCAGACATTGGCGCGATGATCGCCTTCGTGCGCGCTTCCACGGGTCGTGAACCGGACCTCATTGTGGGCAAGCCCAACCGCATGATCGTCGATGCCGTAGCCGAGAAACTGGGACTCAAAATCGAAGATATGGCGATGGTCGGCGATCGTCTCTATACAGACATTGCGCTCGGCCAAACATCCGGGATCACGACTTGTCTGGTGCTCAGTGGTGAAACAAACTTGGAGGATTTGAAAGACTCACCTCATCAGCCCACATATTGCTTCGAGGATTTGGGAGCCATCGCGGATTGGCTCCACGCGCACTCTGCCTGAGCTGTTCAACATGACCACTACCGTGTCAAATATTTTACAATTCACAGAAGCGATTGCACGACAAGCTGGTGCTGTCTTAAGGGAAGGGTACGGAAATGTGCGCCATATTCAACAAAAGGGCGTCATCGATCTTGTAACAGAATTTGACAAGCGTTCTGAGGAGGTGATTCTTTCGGCGATTCAAAGAGAATTTCCGGAGCATGCGATCCTTGCGGAAGAAAGTGGCCACAATAAAACAATCAGTGAATATCAGTGGGTCATTGACCCACTGGACGGGACAACCAACTTTGCTCATGGAATACCGATTTTTTCAGTGACCATGGCTTTGTTCCACAACAACTCCCCTATTCTGGGAGTGACGTATGATCCACTTCGGGACGAAATGTTTTCAACAGAATCAGGACGCGGAGCGACGGTGAATAACCGTCCCATCCATGTCTCAACTCAGGCAAACCTGGAACGAGCTGTGATTTCCACTGGCTTTCCATACGATCTTCGCACCAACCCGCGCAACAACTTTGCCCAATTTGTTCAATTTCAGCTGCGAACACAAGCGGTCAGGCACCTGGCTTCTGCAGCCCTGGATTGCGCCTGGACAGCCATGGGCAGACTGGATGGCTATTGGGAATTTGGAGTACAACCCTGGGATATCGGTGCAGGAGTGCTTCTGGTGCGTGAGGCGGGCGGACGTGTCACGTCGATCGAGGGAGATAATAATTTCTTGTCCCAAACCTCCATCTTGGTATCGAATGGTTGGCTGCATGAGCAAATGTCGCGCGTCCTGCGTGAAGGCGACCAGGCACCCCTGCCGCAACATTTGTTGAAGAATACTTGAGTCCAGCCTGGGAGGTTCCATGCATATCGCGGCACGAATCGACGCCGGTCAGTTCCCCGGAAAGAATGGTGGGGAGCGAATCCAGGCTGCGATCGACTCGTTGGGAGAAAAACCGAAAGTGATCGAAGTAGGACCCGAGGGTCCGGATGAAGGTGGGCGCTGGCTATTAACAAAAGCAATCATTTTCCCCTCCAATACGACACTTTTTTTGCATGGCTCAACAGTATTCATGGCTGACAGGGTATCCGATAATATCATCCGCAATTTCCATGCTGACAGTCGCGAGGACAGCCGCGATGAGAATATTCACATCCTGGGAATTGGCGGCGCGGAACTGAACGGTAACGCGGAGAATCAGGTCCGACAGGCGCAGGTCTACAAAAATTTTGGAATTGCTTTTCATAAAGTTGACAAAGCTTCCATCAAAGGGATAGCGGTGGGCCCTACGGAAGGCTGGGGTATGGGGTTGGAAGATGTCAACGATCTTCTGGTCGAGCGCATTCGATTCCAACAGGATGGCAAAACACATAACCAGGATGGGATCCATGTATGTGGTCCCGGGGGTCGGATCTGTATCTCTAACATTATTGGCACCGTTGCAGACGACGCGATCGCGCTGGATGCCGGGGCAGGCGCCGAGGATTATCGTGGAAGCGCCCGTGGCTCGGGAGGCCTTCTGCACAATATCGTGGTCAACAATGTCGCGGTAAAAAACCTGGGCGCCGGTGCCGCTGTCAGAACGGTGGCAGCGAAGGGGAAAGCGCTGGATGGTGTTTTCATCTCGCAGGTCATGATCACGGATGCGAATCAGGTTCTCAAGATCGGCTGGGACAGGTGGGGAGCTAAACAGGGTGGGCATGAGATCGGTGACGTGTTTCCAGCCTGTGAAGAACAGAAGAATATCGTCATCGATGGAGTCAAGGGGTCTACGGAGGATGTTTTTTGCAGGATCGAATCGAATGTGAAGAATCTGACCATCCGGAACGTCAGAGGGACTTGCGGCGCCGCAGCGTTCACGAATATCACGCCAGACGGAGATTGTTACAGCATGGAAAATGTGCTTCTGGAGGATTGGATAATTGAAGGGTGTACGACAGGAGTAGAGATTGGCGGCGGGGTGAAGTGCTCCAACTTCACTATCAGGAACGCGGTTTTCACGGCGGAGGCTGGACAGGATAACACAGGCATCCAGCTTTCCGGCGCGGGGGAACCATTGGCTGTAAACAGAATGCTTTTTGACAATGTCGCCTTTGAGGGATTTTCGAGAGGCTTGAAGGTCAGTAGCGATGTTCGAATCGAGGATGCGGTTAGAATTGTGAATTCAGATTTTAATGGTTCCAGGAACGAACTTGATATTCCGCGCGAAAAGCTAGAGATCGAAGGAACAGATTTCCGCTCCTGATGTCGTTGCGAGCGTTTTTTGCGAAGCAATCTCCTCTTTCCAAGCAAGTTTAAGCTATGAGATTGCTTCTTCGGGAAGGACACCCTACTCGCAATGACAGAAAAAGTTTAGCTATTTCTAGGGCTAAGATCGGGCAAGTAAAGCGGCCTGCTCAACCGCAACTCGTAAGCTGGCGTGACTGGCCTTGCCTGTTCCGGCAATGTCAAAGGCTGTGCCATGATCGACACTCGTTCGGACGAAAGGCAACCCAACCGTGACGTTCACGCCCTCGTCAAGTCCCAAATACTTTACCGGAATCAGCCCCTGATCGTGATACTGTGCGACCACGACATCGAACTGGCCCTGACGGGCGTGCATAAATACGGTATCGCCCGGCCATGGTCCGCTCACATCAATCCCCTGGGACTGCGCCAATTGGATCGCCGGCCGGATAATTTCATCATCTTCGGCGCCAAAGAGACCGTGCTCGCCGGCATGCGGATTTAATCCCGCCACTGCGATACGAGGCTTGGCAATCCCCAATTGCGTCATCGCATGATGCGCCAGGCGAATCGTTCTCAGCTCAGTTTCGACGGTCACTTGTTCGATCGCCTCGCGCAGCGAAACATGAATCGTCACCAGGATGACGCGCAGGTCGTTGTTCATCAGCATCATGGCGAAATCTTTTGTTCCGCTAAAGTCAGCCAGAATTTCCGTATGACCGGGATAATGGATGTCTGCCAGTCGCAACGCTTCCTTATTGATCGGGGCGGTGACCACTGCCCTGATCCTTTTTTGCAGCGCCAGGTCAATGCCTGCTCGAATATAGTCATACGCGGCTTTGCCCGCCCGCGCATCCAGTTGTCCGAAAGGGATATCTTCCGATAAATTGCTGAGTGAGATGACATGGATCGTTTCCGGCCTCAATCTAAAATCTTCGGGCGAGGCGATGACTTCCACGGTTAGCGGCAAAGCCAGCATTCGAATCGCGCGTCGGATGAGTCCTTCATCACCCAACACCAGAGTGGGAGGCAACGCCGTGGTGTCAGCATACAGTTTTGCGATGATCTCGGGTCCAATGCCACAGGGATC
>Ga0114129_10005896_pt1 | contig 17344 bp, 20 predicted proteins | sample RhiMetdeltSRZDD1_FD_80071 | JGI IMG/M metagenome (GOLD analysis project Ga0114129, IMG submission 80071) | Populus rhizosphere microbial communities from Tennessee, USA - Rhizosphere MetaG P. deltoides SRZDD1 (version 2) (version 2) | ecosystem: Host-associated > Plants > Roots > Rhizosphere >... | reverse complement strand
CGGCACATTCAGCCGGCGCCGGCGTGGGCGACCCGTCCCATCACGAGGAGGCGAACGCCGTCGGGGGCGACGACAGCGTAGCGAGCGACGACGTCGGCCACGGGCATGGAAAGGCCGCGCTCGGCGAGCAGCTCCTTCGGCAGCGTCGGCCACGAGCCCGCTTCCGCCGCGGCCATGCCCAGGCTCAGCCCCAGGTTCGGGTTCGAGTCGCCGTCGACGGCCAGCACCGAGTGGTGCCCGCGCGCGAGGAGCCGCGCGAGCGTCGCCGCCAGCGTCGTCTTTCCCGAGCCGCCCTTTCCGGCCACCGCGATTTTCATGGTCTCTCCCCCCGCCGCTCGCCGCTCAGTGCTTGGGCGGCGCGTCGTCGGGATCGTAGACGTCGAAGCTCCGCAGGAACGCCGCGAGGCCCAGCCGCTCCATCTCCTCGCGGGTCACGAAGCGATACGAGCGCAGCAGGCGTCGCCTCGAGATGTTCTTGAATCCGTCCCAGAAGCGGTCTCCGTCGCGGGCGAGCCGCAGCGCCAGGACCTGAGCCGCGGTCTGTGGCTTGAGCGCGAGGACCACGGGCACCGGTCGAAACCGCAGCCAGTGCGTCTTTTCCACCGCGAGGCCGGAATCGGTCCTCGTGAAGACGAGGCCCGTCGAGTCGCGGACGTCCTCCACCAATGCGAAGCTCGCCCCGGGCCGCAGCGGCCCGAAGAAGCCTCGGTTGGCGTCGGCCCACTCCTGCCAGCTCTCCGCGTCCACCAGCACTCCGCGGTACGCGAAGCCCAGGGCGAAACGCGCGAGCCCGCCGGCATCACGCGCCCCGGCGGCGAGCGTCGCGAGGACGAGGACGAGCGCCAGCCAGCCCAGCGCGGACCGGGGCGCGAGCGCACGCGCACCCTTGACGGCTTCGCGGGCCGGGCCCATACTCGCAGCAGTCATGGGTGGAGCTGCATGAAAGCCGTCGGCCTGACCGTGCTCGGCTTGCTTTGCGCGGCGTCGATCGCCGTCGCGGCCACGGCGCGCCGCCCGGTGGCGCTGCCCTCCAAGTCCTGCTGTGAAACATGCACGGTCGCCCGCTTCGTGCCGACCGCGGTGCCCCCGGTACCCGCATCGATGATCACCGGCGCTCTGCTCATCGAAATGAGCCTGCTGGCCACGGCCGCGCTGGCGGTCGTCCTCGTACGACGGCCGCGTCCCGAGATCGCCCTCGAACCCCGGCCGAGCGAGTTGCCGCCGGCGACGCGGGAGCCCGCGGAGGTCTGACGGCCGCAGGCGGCCGAGGTGTCCCATGAACGCGGTGCCGGCCTGCGGCTGCGCGGTTCCGGGTGCTGTCGACCCCGCCACCTGCTACTGCAGCGTCGAGGACCTGCTCCGGATCCTGCGGCGGCGCTACTCGCTGGCGGTGATGCGGGTGATCCACGCTCGGCCGGAGGCTCACTATCGGCACATTTCCGCCGGCGTGCCCGAAATCAGCAGCTCGACGCTGGCGGAGACCTTGCGTGCGCTCGAGGCGGCGCGGCTCCTCACTCGCGACCTCGACCCCACAGGGCATCCTCTCTACAGCCTCAGCGCCTCGGGCAGCAAGCTCCTCAGTCGGCTGCGGGGCCTGCTCGAGGACGTTCAAACGCGTTAGTCGAAGCGACTTCGATCAAGCGAAGTGAATCAAGTGCTTGCGGTTCCCTCGACGCTCGCGAATACTATCCTCGAGCGTATCATCCTCGAGGAAGAGCTCGGGACTTCGTTGCTCGCCGGCCAGAGCGCCGGTGGGGAGGGTTGCTGAGGATATGGCCACCACACAGGTTGCCACTCAAGTCGGCACGAAGACTCCTCCCGAAGAGAATCCAGAGACGCAGCGACAGCGTCTGCCCCTCGGTCCGCTGAAGACGATCCACGTCTACTGGCTCGCGGGAATGAGCTGCGACGGCTGTTCGATTGCGGTCACCGGCGCCACCAACCCTGGCATCGAAGGCCTGCTCGCAGGGATCGTGCCCGCAATGCCGAAGATGATCCTGCAACACCCAGTCCTGGCGGTGGACGCCGGAGTCGAGTTCGTCAACACCTTCCGAACCGCATGGAAGGGCGAGCTGGGCGCGCCGTACGTGGTGGTTTACGAGGGATCGATCGCCGACGAGCGCATCGCGGCGCGGACCGGCGGCTACTTCTCGGCGATGGGCGTCGAAGAGCGCGAAGGCGAGCAGCCCCAACCGGTGCCCACCGCAGAGTGGCTGAAGCGGCTGGCGCCAGGCGCCGCAGCGGTGATCGCGATCGGCACCTGCGCCACCTGGGGCGGCGTGCCGTCGGCCGAAGGCAACCCCACGAATGCGATGAGCGTCATGGATTTCCTGGGCAAGGATTTCCGAAGTGCCTTCGGCCTGCCCGTGATCAACATCCCGGGCTGCGCGCCGGTGGGAGACAACTTCACGGAAACGGTCTTCTCGGTGCTGCTGTTTCTGCAGGGGCTCGGGCCGCTTCCCGCATTCGACGAGCTGGGCCGGCCGGCCTGGCTCTTCACCGAAACGGTCCACCAGGGCTGCACCCGGGCGGGCTACTACGAAGAGGGCTTGTTCGCGCAGAACTTCGGCGATCCGGAGTGCCTGGTGGACATCGGCTGCTGGGGCCCCGTGGTGAATTGCAACATCGTCAAGCGTGGCGCGATCAACCACATGGGCGGCTGCATGAAGGCCGGCGGCGTCTGCATCGGCTGCACGATGCCCGGCTTTCCGGACAAGTTCTCTCCGTTCTACAAGGCAGCGCCGGGCGTCGTGCTCTCGGCTACGGCCGCTCGCGGAGTGGGCGCCGTGATTCGGCGCCTGCGCCGGCTGAGCAACCGCGAGGTGAACAGAGAAAAGCGCTGGGACGTGTTGGGCGCGATCCCAAGCGGCTGGGCGAACGTCCAGCCGCAAACGGTGCTCGACAAGGCGTTCCACTTCTTCTACGAAATCTGGCAAATGATGGACGCGCGCCGACCGGGCCGAGGCGCTTCGGAGCAGGAGCGGCTGTGGGGCGCGGACCGACCGGGTGCGCGCAGCGACTACCTCGACCAGTCGGCCACGCGCGAGGACCGGCGATGAGCGACGCCGAGCTCTGGGCGGCCTGGCGCTTGTGGATGGGGGTGGCCGTGGTCGTGATCCTGATCGCGGCCGGGCTCTTGATCGCGATCTGGCTCACCGCCCGCAGCATCCTGGCCCACGCGGTGCGGGCGCTTTCGGCCGCCGAAGCGATTCGCGGGAATACGCTCGCGATCTGGGAGCTGCAAACGACGAACGAAGTGGCGGAGCAGATCCTGGAGACCGTCGAGAGCCTGGAGGCGAAGGGCGGGGCGCTCGTCCAGGCCTTGAGCAGCACCGCCACCAGGAGCGCATCGCCCGAGGGCCGCTCGTGAGCGAGGAGAGCGTCCGTCAGGTCTGGATCACCACGCTGGCCATCTACGGAGTGGTGCTGCTGGTAGTAGCGGCGCTCCTCGCCCTCATCCTGCGCGAGGCGCGCCGCATCCACGCCGGTGTCTCCGAGATCTGGAACGTCGGCCAGAAAGTCGCGAACAACACGATCCACATCGCGCTGCTCGACACCACGAACCACGTGGCGGGCCGCATCCTGGGCTCAGCCAAGGGGATCGCGGCCGCCACGGCGGCTCTGCGCGCCCACGCCGAGGCCTGCCCGGGCTGTCCGGCCTGCGTCGTGGGCCCGAGGTAGGCGATGGTCCTGCTCACTGCGCTGTCGGTCGCCGGTGCCTGGGCGCTCTTCATCGCCTTGGCGCTGTTCCTGCGGCCGATCATCCGCGAGCTGGAGGACATCGGCGGCCCGGCCACGCGCTTCTGGCGCCCGGCCAACTTCCTGGCCAAGATCCGGCTCGGCGTGCGCGCGATCGAAGTCGAAACCGCCGGAATAGCCCCGCAGGTGACGAAGCTCAACGGCGGCCTCCTCGCGATCCGCGACGGCTTGCGGGCCATCGACGCGAACCTGGCCGGGACGATCGAGGCCGTTTCCAGGCAGAGGCCTGCATGAGCGAGGCCCCGACGTTTCCCCCCCTCGTCTTCACGCTCTGGTGGATCGGCCTCATCGTGACGCTCGTGGTCTTTGTCCCGGTGGCCGTCTACCTGCTGCATTCCACGTTCCGCGCCGCTCGCTCGATCCAGATCAATGCCCGTGAGGCGCTCGTGGCAGCCGCCGGCATCGCGGGGAACACCAAGCACATCCCCGCGCTCAACCAGACGATCGCGACGGCCACGGAGATCCTGAAAGCGGCGCAGAACGTCGACGGCAAGCTCGCGACCGTCGCCGACGTGATGGCCGCAAGGACGCGGTAGGCAGACACATGCTGCTCACGCTCACGCTCGTCACGGTCGCCCTGGTGGTGGTCGCCCTCGCCGGCTACCTGATCGCGATCGCCTGGTGCCTGATCGACGCGAGGAACAGCGTCGCCGCGATTGCCGACGGCCTCGAAGCGGTCAAGGGCCACACAGCCCCGCTCGAGGAGAAGCTCACGATCGTCAACGGTGCCCTCTCGGCGCTCCTCGGCGGCCTGCGCTCGGCCGACGGCCACCTGCTCCGCGCCGCTCGCGTCTTCAAGCTGGTCTAGGAAGAGGCACCCCTACCCATGTGCTTCAAGAACCTGCCCGTGGAGTTCGACGCGAACGGGAAGCCGTTCCTGAAGGGCGGGATCCCCAATCCTTACGAGCCCCGAGCGGTGGCCGGGCTTCCGAAGCAGCTCAGCGAGGGCCAGATCGAAGAGCTGCTACGGCGCAACGGCCACATCCGCCCGATCGATTTCGATCCAGTGACGCGCGTGGCGGGCGCTTTGGCCTTCCACTCGGTGGTGGACACCAAGGCCCGCAAAGTCCTCGAGGCCCGCTCCATGGCCACGCTGTTTCGCGGCTACGAAGTGATCATGATCGGGCGCGACCCGCGCGACGCCATCTTCATCACCAGCCGCGCCTGTGGCGTGTGCGGGGGCGTCCACTCGGCCACCTCGGCCATGGCCACGGAGATGGCGATCGGTTGCTGCCCGCCACCTCTCGGTATCCTCGTTCGCAATCTCGCACTCGCCCTCGAGTTCCTCTACGACCACCCGTTGCACCTTCATCTGTTGGCCGGTCCGGATTACTCGGCGCTGGTGGTGGGAGCGACGAACCCCTCGCTTCTGGAGCGGGCGAAGAAGACCGCGACCGCCCACGGCGCAGTCCACGGCTATGCCACGGTCGGCGAGCTGATGGAGGACCTGAATCCACTGACCGGCAAGCTCTACCTCGAAGCCCTCCACATGACACGCGTGGCGCGCGAGGCCTACGTGCTGATCTGCGGAAAGTACCCGCATCCCCAGACGATGGTCCCGGGCGGCATGAGCACCACCGTCGACCTCACGGTGATGAACGAGATGGCCACGCGCATCGTGCAGTTCTTCGACTATTCGAAGAAGGTCTGCAGGATCTGGGACGAGCTCACGGAGTTCTTCTACGACGCGAACCCCGAGTACAAGAAGGTCGGCCGGCGCCGCGCCAACATGATCGACACCGGCATCTTCGACCACCCCGACGCCTACGACGCCAGCTACGAGCACGCCGGCGCCTGGGGTGAGAAGCGCTGGGCTACCCCGGGCGCGATCGTGGAGGGGGAGCTCGTCACCACCGACCTCCACACCCTCAACATCGGCCTCGAGGAGTTCGTGGAGCACTCCTACTACGAGGAGTGGACCGGCGACGGACAGAAGCAGCGCTACGCCACCGACCCGGTGGGCCAGCCGCTCTCGCCTTATCACCCGTGGAACAAGATCACCAAGCCGCGGCCGTCGGGCCAGAACTGGAAGGAGAAGTACACCTGGGACACCGCGCCGCGCTGGGACCGCAACTCGATGGAGGCCGGGGCCTACGCGCGCCTTTGGAACACGGCAGTCGCGCGCAAGCTGCCCGACAATCCCTTCATCGAGGCGACGGGCCATTCGCTGAACGTGCGGCTGCCCAAGGGAGCACTCCCCGAGATGGAGCTCACGTGGCGCGTTCCCAAGGACAACTGGAACGCCTTCGAGCGCAACCGCGCGCGTGCCTACTGCCTCGCCTTCACCACGCTCGTCACGTTCCACAACTGGCAGCTCGCGATGGAGCGCCTGAAGCTGGGTGACACGAAGACCAGCACCCCCTTCGAGATCCCCAAGCGCGGCGAGCAGCGCGGCGTCGGCTTCTGGGGCGCGGGCCGCGGCTACCTGACGCACCACCTGGTCCTCGACCGCGGCGCCGTCGCCAACTACCAGATCGTGACGCCCTCCACCTGGAACGCGTCGCCCACCGATCGCTTCGGCCAGCCCGGCCCGTATGAAGAAGCGGTGCTGGCGACGCCGCTTCTCGAAGAGACCGACGACCCCAAGGCGTTCAAGGGCATCGACATCCTGCGCGCCCTGCGCAGCTTCGATCCCTGCATGCCGTGCACCACCCACATCCACACCGGCGAGGGTGTCGTCTCGCGTGAGATCAACACCTGCGCCTGCGGCGTCGAGGAAGAGACCGCGTCGCCGGCCTGAGCCGCGCCGTGGTTCCTCTCGAGGTGCGCACTCTCGTCGGCGGCCTCGGCTACCGCAACCTGCGTGACCACTCGCTCGGCGTGGTGGTCAGCGATCGGCTGGCCGAGCTCGAGTGGCCAGAAGGCGTCCTGGTCGAGGACGTGAGCTACAACCCGATCGCGGTGGTGCAGCGCCTACAGGACCAGCCGGTGGATCGGGTGCTGCTCGTGGCAGCGATCGAGAGGCCGGGGCGAGCGCCCGGGACGATCGAGGCCTACCGCTGGGACGGGGCGCTGCCCGACGCCGAGCGGATCCAGGCCGCGGTGGCCGAGGCGGTGACGGGCGTGATCCTCCTCGACAACACTCTCGTGGTCGGGCGACACTTCGGGGGGTTGCCCGAAGAGGTGTTGGTGGTCGAGGTCGAGCCCGCGATTCACGAGTTCGGCGACGATTTCAGCCCGGCCGTGGCCGCGGCCTTCGACCGCGTGTGCGAGCTCGTGACCCGGCTGGCCAAAGACCAAGACGCCGCGCCGCGCCTGCCGGAGTCCTCGCTGGGCGGAGGCCGGCGTGTGAGCCGGGACGCCTCATGAGCGAGCCGAAGCCGGATGCGGTGACGCCGGACGCCGACGTGCTCGAAGAGGTGGAGCGCGCCATCGCCCGCCTGGAGACCCACAAGGAAGCTTCGGTACGCGAAGACCTGGGGACCTTGCTCCAGGGCATCGACGCGGTCCACCGCACCGGCCTCAGCCACTTGATGGCCGCGATTCACGCCATGGCAGGGGAGGCCTTCGTCAACCGTCTCCTGGGAGACCCGGCGATCCGGCTGCTGCTGATGTCCTACGAGCTGGTGGCCGTGGATCGTCGCCTGCAGGCCGAGGAGGCAATCGACGCCGTCCGCGGGCACCTTCATGCCCACGGGATCGACGTAGAGATACGCGACGTCGTCGGGGGAGTCGTCTACGTCCGCCTCCACGGCGTCGACAAAGGCGGCCTCGCCCTCGAGGCCGTCGTCCACGACCTCGAGGCGGCATTGCAGGACGCGTTCGTCGGCTTCCAGGAGCTGGTCACGCGCGATCGTGAGAGCGGCGCCACTCCGACGCTGATTCCTCTCGCCAGCCTCAAGCGCGCGCGGCGTCCCGTCTACCAGGCGGCGGGTGTCCTGAGTGAGTTGCCCGTGGGACGCCTGCGGGCGGTCGAGCTTCTGGGCCAGCCGCTGCTGCTCGCCAACGTGGAGGGCGAGGTCTACGCCGTCCGCAACCGCTGCGGCGAGAGTCCGCTGCCGCTCGAGTTTGGTGAGCTCGCAGGCGCCGAGCTGCGCTGCTCCTGGCACGGCTGCCGCTACGACGTCCGCTCGGGCCGCCGCACGGACGGTGGCTCCGAGCAGCTGGCGGTGTTCCCGGTGCGGGTCGAGAACGGCGAGGTGCGCGTGGCGTTGGGGGTCGAGCCCGCGGCGAGCTGATGCGCACCTTGGTGGCGGGCTTCGGCAACGTGCTGCGCGGCGACGATGGTTTCGGCGTGGCCGTGATCCAGAGGCTGCAGGCCGAGGGTTCGTTCGGCGACGAGGTCGAGCTGATGGAGGTCGGCACCGGCGGCCTTCGCATGGCACAGGAGCTGCTCGGGGGTTACGAAAAGCTCATCGTCGTCGACGCCATGACTCGCGGCGGCGCGCCCGGCGAGCTCTACGTCGAAGAGGTGCAAGCGGTGGCTCCGGCTTCCGACATCGACCTGCACCTCGCCGTTCCCTCTCGCGCCCTTGCCGTTGCCCAGGCACTCGGCGCCCTCCCGGCCCGCGTCTTCCTGGTGGGTTGCGAGCCCGCGAGTGTCGACGAGCTGACGACGGAGCTGTCGGCTGGAATGCAGAGCGGTGTTGCGCAGGCAGCCGCGGCGGTGCGACGCCTCGTCGCGGAGCGCCCCGGCGAGGCTATCGCGCGTCGTGACGAGATGCTTCAGCTCCTGTACTGGCTGGAGGGCGAGGGATTCGCGGGCAGCGCGAATCGGGTCGCGATCGCGCGCTTTCTCAACTGGCCCGAGCCCGAGACCGACGCCGTGCTGTCCAAGCTCGTCGAGCGTGGCGACTTGCGACTTCGCGAAGACGGCAGCGGCGAATTCGAGCTGACCGCGCCCGGCCGGCGCGAGGCGGCCCGCCGCTTCGCCGAAGAGTTCACCCCGCTGCTCGCCCAGGGTCACGGAGAATGCAGCGATCCCGACTGCGACTGTCGCACGAGCCCCGGCGGGCCGGCGGAGTGCCGGAGCCGGCAGCGTTAGACCCCTGCCCCGGCGCGGGGCCAAGGTAGAATCCGGGCTCCCGTGGGCACTTGCGGCGCATGAACAGCACGCTCTGTCCCCCGACACCGGGGGCGCCCGAGAAGGCGGCCGTGCGGTCGATGTTCGACCGGATCGCACCGCGCTACGACCTGCTGAACCGGCTGCTCTCCGCGGGGACCGACGTGCGCTGGCGGCGGCGCGCCGTCGACTTCCTCGAGCTCGCCCCGCCGCTGCGGGTGCTCGACCTCTGCACCGGCACCGCCGACCTGCTGCTCGAGGTCGTCTCGCGCGATCCGCGCAACTCGGGCCTCGGCGTCGATTTCGCCCAGGCCATGCTGGCGCTGGGCGCGCGCAAGCTGGCGCGGCGCGGCTACGCCTCGCGGGCGCGGCTCGCGGGTGGCGACGGCGAGCGGCTCCCGGTGCGGAGCGCGAGCTTCGACGCGGCGCTCGTGGGCTTCGGCATTCGCAACATCGGTGACCCGAGCCGTGCGCTCGCCGAAGTCCACCGGGCGCTCAAGCCGGGCGGGCGCTTCGTGGTGCTCGAGTTCTCGATGCCGAAGGGCCTGCTCGGCCGCCTTTACCGGACGTACTTCACGCAGCTTTTGCCCCGGATCGGGCGGCTGGTGAGCGGCGACGGCTCGGCCTACGCCTACCTGCCTGCGTCGGTGCAGGCGTTTCCAAGCCCGCAGGCCTTCGCGGCGCTGATGCAGCAGGCCGGCTTTGTGTCGGTCCACATTCAGCCGCTCACGTTCGGCATCGCGTGTCTCCACCGTGGGGAGAAGCCGCGATGAGCCGCTTCGGCTTGGCACTGCAGCGGGCGGTGGAGCGGATCCGGCCGGAGCGAGACGCCGTGCTCGCCGACTGGGTGCGCGCGGTCGCCGACGTGCGCGGCATCTCCGAGGCGGACGCCCGAGACGGCTGCGCGCGCTCGCTCGACGCGCTCATCGAGGCGCTTGCGAAGGCCGACGTCGAGGGCTTCCTGGCGGCAGAGTCGAGCGGCGCGCAGCACGAGGCGCGCCGGGGCGCAAGCCTGCTCGGCGACGCGCTCGAGATCCGCGTGCTCGACCGCTGCCTTGCGAGCGTGCTGCTGCGCGTCTGCCCCGACAAGGACAGCCTCGCCGAGGCGCTCCTGGCGCTCGACGAGCTCGGCGACCGGCGCCTGGAGCTGCTGCTCACCGCGCAGGAGGACGAATCGGCGCGCCGGCTGGTAGAGGCGCAGGAGCAAGGCGCGCGCGCGGCCGAGCGGGCGCGCGAGGTGCAACGAGCCAACGAGGCGCTGCGGCGCGCCGAAGGCCAGAGCCGCCACCGCGCTTCGCAGCTCGCGCTCGTCTCGTCGGTGGCGCATCGGATCGCGGCGGTGCGCGAGCCCGAGGAGCTGCTGCAGCAGGCCGCGGACGTGATCCGCGCGCAAATGAACTACGGCTACGTGGCGGTGGTCGTGGTCGACCACGAAGGCGTGCTGGTGGGCCGCTGGGCCGGCCGCCCCGGCGTGGGCCACAAGAGCGCGGGCCGTGCCCAGGGACCGCCGGGCGGCGTCATCGGCCGCGCGCTGCGGACGTGCGCACCCCAGGTCGTGGGCGACGTCACCAAGGACCCGGATTACCACCCCGACGTCGACGGCACGCGCTCCGAGATGGCGATCCCGCTGCTCGAGGGCAGCGAGGCGATCGGCGCCATGGATTTCCAGAGCGAGGAGCCCTTCGCCTTCGCGCTCGACGACGTAGCCGCGGGCGAGACGCTCGCGGAGTTCCTGGTGATCGCACTCCGGAACGCTCGGCTCTACCAGGACGCCCGGCGCAAGTAGCGCCAATCTTTCGAGCGCCAGGCAAGGTCCTCGAATCGACCGGAGCGCGCACGGTCCTCTGCCTTCTGGCAGAATCGGCGGGCATGCGTATGCGATGGGTGATTCTGATCTGGTCCGGCCTGTTGCTGGCCGGCGGCCAGGCTTCGGCGCACGATACCTGGATCCTGGCGACGCCGAGCGGCGCCTCCCGGCCTTCGTTCCGGATCGACCTGACGAGCGGGATGGCCTTCCCGGCGCTCGGGTCGGGCATCCGCCCCGAGCGGGTCACGCGCGCCATGCTGCGGATCGGCGGGAAGTCAAAGGCGCTACAGGCGCCCGTGGCCACGAAGGCGTCGCTTCGCTATTCGCTACCGCCTGCCGAGCCCGGTGTCGCGGTCGTCTGGGTCCAGCTCGCCCCGCGCGCGCTCGACCTCGAGCCGAAGCTCGTCGCCGAGTACCTGCACGAGATCGGCGCAACCGAATCAGTCGGCCCGCGCTGGCGCGCGCGGCCCGACCCGAAGACCTGGCACGAGGTGTATCGCAAGCACGCCAAGACGTTCCTGCGAACGGGCGCCACGGCGCCGAGCGAGAGCTCCTGGCGCGAGCCCGTCGGGATGGAGCTCGAGCTCATGCCGGAAAGCGATCCGACGTCGCTCACGGCCTCGAGCCCCTGCTCGCTGGTGCTACTGAAGGACGGACGACCGCTCGCAGGCCTGCCGGTCGCAGCCGAACGCGGCAGCGGAAAAGCCCGCACGCGCACGTTCGCGACGAGCGACGCGCAGGGCCGCGTCATCTTCCAGCTCGACCGCACGGGTCCGTGGCTGTTCGCCGCCACCGAGCTCAGGGAAAAGGGCGCCGAGTGGGAGAGCGACTTCACGACCTTGACGGTCGTCGTGGTCCCCGCACGCTGACTCCCTTACTGTCGCAACCAGCCGGGAGGGACGTTCTCCCTGTGGGCTCGTTCTTCGAGCGCACTCCACGCGAGCTTCGCCGCCTTCAGCTCGTCTTGCGCAGCCAGAGCCCTGGCGCGTGCCTTCTTGGGTCAGCCCCCCGGTAGCATCACAGCGCCGGAGCCGCAGGCAGAGTCGTAGCCCTGTTGCGCCTGCGCAAGCCGTGCGAGGGCCGCCCGGGCCTGCCTGCGCCACTCCAGCTCGCGCTCTTTGCGTGCATCCGCCTCGCGATCGAGCTGATCCCGCACGGAGCCTTCCGACGTTTCCTTCGCGGCCGGGTTCGCGGTCTCCGCATGGGCGTCAGCGCGTGTCGAGGGCGCGGGCAGATCAGCCGGGGCACTGGCGGGCTTATCCCCCTTCCCGTGGAGGTCCGCTTCGGTGTAGACACTCGGTGGCAAAGTCTGCTTCGAGCGTTCGTGCGCCCGCTTTCGCGCGGCGTCACCGAGTGACTGGGGCGAGGCGAAGGCCGGGGCCAGAGACAGTGCCACGAGGACGGCGGCAGCTCGCACGCGGACTCGCACTTTCACGCGTGGTCTATCGAGCAAGAGGCGGGCCAACCCCGACGTGTGACCCCTCAATGACTTAGCGCCGAGGCGGCGCGGTGTTGATGAGTCCATGTCCGGTGTGATGACCCTTCAAGGCGTAGCGCGACCCTCCGCCGGAACGACGAAGCGGGAAGCTCGCGAAGCAGCTCGGGGGCCGCGGGCTTCCAGAACTGGGGCGATTGCGACACGGTCTGCTTCAAGCTCTTCGACCGGTCGCCGTTCGCCTGGGAGAAGGCAAAGAGCTGGGCGAAGTCGCCGCGTGAGTTCGTGAAGCGCGGCGGCTTCGTGCTGATGGCGTGTCTGGCGCTCCACGACAAGGCAACGCCGTACCACATGCCTCGCATGTCGCCTCGGCGAGGATACGATGGGCCGTTCCGGTTGCAGGGGTGGGGATGCGCGCACTCGTCGGAGCGATGCTCGTGGTCGGCGGAATGGGCAGCGCTCCGCCGGTGTTCGCCGCCGACCCGCCAGCTGCGGCCCGCGTGGATCCCTACGTGGCGCGCCAGCGCGTGGTGGTGCTGACCGACGTCGCGAACGAGCCGGACGACCAGATGTCGCTCGTCCGCTTCCTCGTCTACTCGAATGAGCTCGACGTCGAGGGGCTCGTGGCGACGACCTCGACCTGGATGAAGGACAAGGTGCGGCCCGACGTGATCCACATGCTGCTCGACGCCTACGAGCAAGTTCAACCGAATCTCCTGAAGCACGCGGCGGGGTTCCCGACGGCGGCGGCGCTGCGCGCCTGCGTCGCGTCGGGACAGCCGGGCTACGGCATGGCGGCCGTGGGCCGCGGCCGGACTTCGCCCGGCGCCGAGCTCATCGTCCGCGCGGCGCTCAGGGACGACCCGCGGCCGCTCTGGGTCGTCGTCTGGGGCGGCGCCAACACCTTGGCGCAGGCGCTCGCCGACGCGCGTGCCACGCGGACACCCAGGGAGGTCGAGGCCATCGTCGCCAGGCTCCGCGTCTACACGATCTCCGACCAGGACGACGCCGGCCCCTGGCTGCGCCGCGAGTTCCCGGCCCTCCACTATGTCGCCTCGCCTTCGACGCAGGACGGCGAGGAGTACTCCCTCGCGACCTGGACAGGCATCAGCGGCGACCGCTTCTACAGGAACGCGCCGGGCGCCGACTTCACGACGTTTACCGACGAGTGGGTGGACGAGAACGTCCGGAGCAAGGGGCCGCTCGGCAAGCACTACCCGTATCCCTGCTGCATCCACGAGGGCGACACGCCGTCCTTTCTCGGCCTCCTCGACAACGGGCTCGCGAGCGCCATGAGCCCCGCCTACGGCGGCTGGGGCGGACGCTACGTGTGGCGCCAGCCGCGAGGCGAGCCGCGCGCGTTCTTTACGCAGGGCGGCGACTCCTACCCGGGGCGGGACAGCTCGCGCGACACCGTCACGGTCGAGGGCCGGGCGTACACGTCCGACCAGGCCACGATCTGGCGCTTCAGGCGTGCGTTCCAGAACGACTTCGCCGCGCGAATGGACTGGACGATCAAGGAGAAGGGCGACGCGAACCACAACCCGCAGGTGGTGGTGAACGGCCGAGCCGACAGCGAGCCGCTGCACCTCGACGCCGAGGTCGGCACGCCGCTCACGCTCGATGCCGCGGGGACCCGTGATCCCGACGGCCACCCGGTGACGCTCGACTGGTTCTTCTATCCGGAGGCCGGCAGCGGCATTCCGGGCCAGCCTGTATTTGCGCCGCGGCCGCGGCCGGCCGGCCCGTCCGCAGTCGCTCCAGGCGAAGGCGACACTCCCTCGGCGCCCGCCGGCGGACCTCGCGAGGTCCCGGCGCGAGTAGTCGTCGAGAACGTGAACGGCTGGCGCGCCGTCGTTATACCGAAGGTCGTGGGAATCGCACACGTGATACTCGCCGTGGAGGACCAGGGCACGCCGAGCCTCACCTCGTATCGCCGCGTGATCCTGAACATCAAGCCCACCCCGCCGGACTTGAAAGCGTCGCTGCCCGTCGATCTCACTGCCGAGCAGGATCACAAGCGGCTCATGGACCTGCTCCAGATCCAGTCCGTCCGCCGGGGAGCCGACCCGCGAAACCCGCAGGCTCCAAACGCGGTGAACTACGACGAGTCGAAGGCCAATCCGTATCCCGTCCTGCCCGACCCGCTGCTGCTGAAGGACGGCCGGAAGGTCGCGAGCGAATCGACCTGGTGGGACGCGCGGCGCGCCGAGATCGTGGAGGACTTCGACCGCGAGGTCTATGGTCGCGTGCCGAAGCACACACCCCCGATCACGTGGGTCGTCGTCAGCGAGGCGAAGGGGACGCTCGCCGGCCGTCCGGTCGTCACCAGGAAGCTGGTCGGCCGCGTCGACAACTCGAGATACCCGGCGATCGCCGTCGACATCGACCTGACTCTCGGCGTGCCCGCTGACGCGCCGGGCCCGGTCCCCGTGATGCTCGAACTCGGCTTCAACTCCGGCCGCGAGCGCCCGCCGGCGCCTCCGGCCGGAGCCACGAACGAGCCGACCTGGCAAGAGCAGCTCATCTCGAAAGGCTGGGGCTTCGCGATCCTGCAGCCGACGAGCGTCCAGGCCGACAACGGCGCCGGGCTCACGCGCGGCATCATCGGGCTCGTCAACAAGGGCCAGCCGCGCCAGCCCGACGACTGGGGGGCGCTTCGCGCCTGGGCCTGGGGCGCGAGCCGGGCGCTCGATTACTTCGAGACCGACGCAGCCGTGAACGCCAAGCAGGTCGGAATCGAAGGCCTCTCGCGCTACGGCAAGGCCGCGCTCGTCGCGATGGCCTACGAGCCGCGCTTCAGGGTCGCCTTCGTGGCGTCCTCGGGAGCGGGCGGGGCCAAGCTCCACCGCCGCGACTACGGCGAGCGCGTCGAGAACCTCGCCGGCTCCGGCGAGTATCACTGGATGGCGGGCAACTACGTCAAGTACGCCGGGCCGCTGACCGCGAACGACTTGCCAGTGGATGCCCACGAGCTCATCGCGCTGTGCGCCCCGCGGCCGGTGTTCGTGAGCGTCGGCTCTTTCGAGCTGGAAGGCGGCTGGGTCGACGCGCGCGGCATGTTCATGGCGGCTGCCGCCGCGGCCCCGGTCTATCGGCTGCTCGGCAAGCAGGGCCTCGGGACGAGCGAGTTCCCGCCGATCGAGACGGCCTTGACCTCCGGCGCGATCGCCTTCCGCCAACACAAGGGCGGCCACACGGCCGGCCCCAACTGGCCGACGTTCCTGAACTTCGCGGAGCGTTACATTCAGGCGCGGCCGCCTTCGCCCCGTGTGGCACTTACCTTCGACGACTTGCCGGTCCACTCCAGTCGGCCGCCGGGCCTGACGCCGAGCGACGTAGCACGAAGCGTCCTCGAGGCCCTGCGCGCGCACCACGCGCCGCCCAGCTACGGCTTCGTCAATGCCAAGGGGCTGGACGGAGCGCCCGATCACGCCGAAGTGCTGCGGCTCTGGCGCGCGGCCGGCCATCCGCTCGGAAACCACGCCTTCTCGCACATGGACCTCCATGCGAACTCGCCCGAAGCATTCGAGCAGGACGTCCTCGCCAACGAAACGACCTTGCGGTCGTATATGGCGGACGCGGACTGGCACTGGTTCCGGTACCCGTTCCTGCGCGAAGGCGACACGCTCGAGAAGCGGCACGCGGTGGCGCAGTTCCTCGAGGACCAGGGGTACCGTGTCGCCCAGGTGACGATGAACTTCGACGACTACGCCTACAACGACCCCTACACCCGCTGCACGGCCAAGAACGACACCGCGGCGCTCGGCTGGCTGAGGCAGAGCTACCTGCAACGGGCCGGAGCGTCGATCGATGCGAGCCAGGAAATGGCGAGCCGCATCTACGGGCGCGACATCGCCCACGTGATGCTGCTGCACATCGGAGGCTTCCAGACCGTGATGCTGCCGGAGCTGCTGGAGCTGCTCGAGCAGAAGGGCTTCCGCCTCGTGACCCTGCCTGAAGCGCAGAGCGATCCCGTCTACGCCGTCGACCCCGACCAGGCGCTACCGACCGGGGTGACGCTCCTCGATCAGATGATGGTCGCAAGACGGATCCAGCCACCCGCGACAGCCGACGACACGCTCACCCGGCTTGCCGGCCTGTGTCGGTGACGGATAGGCCCCATGAAGACCCTGTCTAGACAGAGTGACAAGGCCGAGCTCCTGGCCCGGCTCAGGAAACTGCGGCCGGACAGTGCACGGCGCTGGGGGCGGATGTCGGCGCACCAGATGGTCTGCCATCTCGCCGACTGGTCGCGGATGATCCTGGGCCAGAAGCGCGTCAGAGACCAGAGCGGCCTTCTGCAACGGACGGCGCTCAAGTGGTTCGTGCTGTACGCTCCGATCCCCTGGCCGCACGGAATCACTACGAGCGTGGAGATCGACCAGGAGCGGGGAGGCACGTGCCCCGTCGACTTCGCTGCCGACGTCGCAGAGGTCGAGGCGCTCCTGGAGGTGATCACGGCGCCGGACCGGAGCCTCGACCGGACGCGGCATCCGCTCTTCGGCCCGATGACCGACGCCGAGTGGCTCCGCCTGGGCTACCTGCACACGGCCCATCACTTGCGCCAGTTCGGCGCGTAGTCGTCCCGGCACGCGCGGTAATCGCGACGTGTGTTCCTCAGCGGCCGAGCAGCCGCTCGCCGCCGTTCGCGCGGAAGGCCTCGAGCGATTGCTGCCGGCCCGCTTCGGCCAGCGCCAGGAGCTCCTGGAAGGCGGGGTCGTTCCGCACCGCGTCGAAGGCCGGGCTGGCCGAGAGCGTCGGCGCCACGGTGTAGCCCTTTTCGATTGCGCGCCGCACCTGTGCCAGGCCGCGCTCGTGCTCGCCGATGTCGCAGAGCAGCCATCCCATCTGGAAGAGAGCCTCCGGGTCCTCCAGGATCTGGAGCTCGCCCAGCGCCGTGACGCCGGCGAATAGGTCCGTCGGGCGCCGATCGAGCCACGCCGCAAGGGCGTCGGCATAGGCGTGGAACGACTCGAGCTGTGCGGCCTTGCGGTGCTCCGCGAGCGCGCGGTGCGCCTCGTCGGGGCGCCGAGCGAGGCCGAGGCCGATCACGTTCAGCACCGAGTCGCTTCCCGCGGCGGTCTCGGACCGTTCGACGGCCAGCAGCCGCTCGGTGTCGCATGTCAGCAGGATCGTGCCTTCGACGCTCGTATGCACGTTCGGATCGAGCCGGCGTGCCTCTTCGTGAGCGGCGATCGATTGCTCGAAGAGCCCGCAATAGCGGCAGGCGTGGACGAGCCCCGCGAAGAGCTCCGCGTCGTTGCCGTGGCGCCCGGCCTCGCCCAGGAGCCGCACCAGTCCCGCGCGCGCCAATCCCGTGTCCGCCTCGAGCGCAGCG
>Ga0114129_10005892_pt1 | contig 17358 bp, 17 predicted proteins | sample RhiMetdeltSRZDD1_FD_80071 | JGI IMG/M metagenome (GOLD analysis project Ga0114129, IMG submission 80071) | Populus rhizosphere microbial communities from Tennessee, USA - Rhizosphere MetaG P. deltoides SRZDD1 (version 2) (version 2) | ecosystem: Host-associated > Plants > Roots > Rhizosphere >... | reverse complement strand
TGCGGCCATCACGCCGCCGCCCGCCGGTCAGACGCCCGCCGTCCGTGGAGAGGAAGCATGCCGAGCGCTAGCCAGACCCGCCGCCGAGAACTGGCCCGACTGAAGGCGAGACGGGAGGCCGAGCGCCGCAGGGCGCGCCGCCGCAGGGCGCTGATCCTGTATGGATCGATCGGCGTCGTGGTGGTGGTGCTCGCGGTGGTCGGCGGACTGCTGCGGACGGGCGACCAGCCCGCACCGAAGGCCACGGCCACCGGCCCGGACGCCCGCACGGACGTGCCCACCGCGCCCGCCGCGGTCGCCTGCGGCGGCACCACCCCGCCGAAGGTGAACCGCCCCAAGCTGGACCGCGCCCCCAAGAGCGAGGCCCAGCCCAACCAGCACTACCAGGTGACGCTGACGACCTCGTGCGGCCCCATCACCCTGCTGCTTGACCCCAAGGCCGCGCCGAAGACCACCTTCAACTTCATCTTCCTGGCGCAGCGCCACTTCTACGACTCGACCTGGTTCCACCGGATCGTGCCGGGCGGCAAGGGCAACATCGGGGTGATCCAGGGCGGCGACCCGAAGGGCACCGGCGAGGGCGGGCCTGGCTACACCATCAACGATGAGCTGCCCAAGGGCAAAGCCCCCTACAAGAAGTACACGCTGGCGATGGCCAACTCCGGGCCGGACAGCAACGGCAGCCAGTTCTTCATCTCCACCCAGGACAACCAGCTGCCCTCCAACTACACGCTGTTCGGCAAGGTCCTCAAGGGCCAGGACGTGGTCGACAAGATCGCCAAGATCCAGGTCGGCGGCCAACGCGGCGACACCCCCTCCGAGGCCGTCTGGATCGAGAAGGCGGCGGTGTCGATCACGTAGGGAGCCGCTCATGCATCGGTCGACTGCCCCGCAGGCAGGACGGCTGGGAGGGTTTGACGGCGGTGTGGCTTCTTGTGCCCTGGCCTGGGGCGGCGCGCACGGTGGCCCGGGCCGGCTCGCGCCTCGCCCATCTGTCGCAATCGGACGCGGCGGCGGCGCGCGCCGTGGATGCGTGACCGGCTCCCTTAAACGCCGTCGCCGCCTGGCGGCGGTCCGAGGCGGGCGCCGGCGGCCAGCGCCCGGTCGAGCCGCGCCGCCAGCGCCGCCGCCCGTTCGCCGTCCCCGAGGCGCTCGTAGACGGCCCTGCTGGCCTCGAAGGCGGAGGCGGCCCGGTTCAGCTCCCCGAGTTCGAGGTGGGCCAGGCCGAGTTGTTCGAGGACGTGCGCCTCGGCAACGCGGTCGCCGAGCCCGCGGACCAGGTCCACCGCGCGCCGCAGCGGCTCGACCGCGGCCCGCGGCTGCCGTGACCCGAGCCGGTGCATGCCGAGGCGGAGCAGGGACAGCGCCTCCGCCGCCCGGTCGCCCAGCTCGCGGGCGACCGCCGCGCTCTGCTCGAACGCCGCCGCCGCCTCCTCGTCCTGGCCCAGCTCCGCCTGGACCTCGCCGAGCCGGCGCAGCGCGACGATCTCGCCCGGCCGGTCGCCGAGGGAGCGGGCCAGCACCTGGCCCTGCCTGAACATCCGCACCGCCTCGGCGTGCTGGCCCAGCTCGCGCTGGACCTCGCCGAGGTGGCCGAGGACGAACGCGGCACCCTGGTCGTCGCCGAGTTCGCCGTGCAGGCGCAGGCTGCGGCTGAGTTCGCGCTGGGCGCGCTTCGGGTCCCCTTGCAGCTGGTAGGTGATGCCCAGCTCGGTACGGACCCTCGCCTCGCTGGTGCGGTCGCCCCGTGCCTGGTAGAGGCGGAGGCTCTCCCGGTAGGCGTTGACCGCCTGGGTGTGGCCGCGCCACTCGCGGTGGGCGCCGCCGAGGCGCTCGAGCGCCCAGGCGGTGGCGCGCACGTCGTTGAGGCCGCGCCGGAGCTCCAGGCTCTCGTCGTAGCAGGCGACCGCCTTGCCGAGCTGGCCGCGGCGCTCGTGCGCGCTGCCGAGCCCCGCCAGGGAGCGGGCGAGGCCGGGGCTGTCGCCGCGCTCCCGCCACAGCGCCACGCTGCGCTCGTAGTGCCCGACCGCGTCATCGACCCGGCCGCGGCGCAGGTGGGCGTCGCCGAGGTTCTCGCGCGCGGCCGCCTCCGCGGCCGGCTTGCCCAGCTCCCTGGCTGCCACCACGCCGCTCTCGGCAGTGCGCAGCCAGGCGTCCCAGTAATGGCGCGCGTCGAGGAAGCGGGCGCAGCGCACCGCCAGCCGCCAGGCCTCTTCGCGCAGGTGCTCGCCGACGGCCAGGTCGACGGCGGTGACCAGGTTGGCCCGCTCGTGCTCCAGCCAGTCCAGCCGCTCCTGGACGCCGACCGCGCTGCCGGCGCCGGCCAGGTCGGCCTGGTCGATGTAGAACGCGAGCAACCGCTCGCAGGCGGCCCGCCGCAGCTCGGCCGGCTCCAGCCGTGCCGCCTTGTCCGCGGCGAACTGCCAGACCAGCTCGTGCACCCGCCAGCGGGCACGCTCGGGCCCGACCGGGTCGACCAGCGCTCCCGAGGCCAGCTCCGTCAGGGTGCGCTCCGCCGCCTCCTCACCGGTCCCGGTCAGTGCGGCGACCACGCTGGTGCCCAGTTCCGTGGTTGGCAGCAGGCCGAGGAGGTGGAGGACCCGCTTGGCCTCGCTGGACAGGGACCGGTGGGCGATCTCCAGGCTGGCGGCGACGCGCTGCTGGTCGCCGGTGCCGGGCGTGCCGCGGTCGCCCAGGTCCTCGGCGATGCGGTCGAGCGGCAGGGCCTCGCCGGCCTGCTGGCGCATCCAGGCGCCGAGCACCCGGATGGCGAGCGGGTGCCGCCCGCACCAGCGGACGATCGCCAGCGCGGCGGCGGGATCGTCGTCCACCCGGCGCGGGCCGACCGTGCGGGCGAGCAGCTCGACCGCGTCGCGCTCTGGCAGCGGCCCGAGCGGGCAGCGGGCGGCGGCCTCGAGGCCCCCGAGCGGCGTCCTGGTGGTCACGATCATGGCGCAGCCGGGGCTGCCAGGCAGCAGGGCGCGCACCTGCTCGGCGTCGGCCGCCCGTTCGACCAGCACCAGGGCGCGCCGGTCGGTGAGCAGGGACCGGTAGCGCCTGGCCCGCTCGAGCAGGTCGTCCGGGACCTCCCTCGGCCGCGCGCCGAGGGCCTGCAGCAGCTCGCTGAGCGCGTCGCCCGGACCGACGGCACCGCCTGGCTGGCCCAGGTCGACCGCCAGCTGGCCGTCGGGGAACAGCGGCCTGGCCCAGTGCGCCAGCTGCACGGCAACGGCCGAGGTACCGATCCCCGGCGGCCCGTCGACCACCACCACCGGGGAGGAGTCCTCCTCGCCCCGGCTGCCGCGCTCCAGGGCAGCCTGGGCGTCGGCCAGCTCGACCGACCGGCCGACCAGCTCGTCGGCCCGCTGGGTGAGGTGGAGCAGGAACGGCTGGGCGGGGCTCTCGGCGAGCACCTGGCCGAGGCTGACGGCTACCTCGCGGCCACCGGGCTGCCCGGCCAGGACGGCGTCACGCGCCGCCTGCGCGGCGGCACGCCAGCGCTCCGGCAGCCCGCGCGGCGGCGACCACCGCCGGCCGCTCGCCACCCGACCACCCCCTTCGCCTGCCTGAAGAAGCTTCGACCATAGTTCCAGCCAGGCGTTTGTCAATGCCCACCCAAGCGTTCCCAGCGGCCCTGCCCGCAGGGCGGTCGGTTAGAACGTGCGGTCGCTGTCGAGCAGGATGGTGAACGGGCCGTCGCCGGCGGACTCGACCCGCATGACGGCGCCGAAGCGGCCACGGCCGACGGCCAGGCCACGGGCGGCGAGGGCGTCGCCGACGGCCTCCACCAGCTTCGCGGCGTCCTCCGGCCGCGCCGCCGCCAGGTAGGAGGGGCGGCGGCCCCTGCGGGCGTCGCCGTACAGGGTGAACTGGCTCACCACCAGGACCCCGCCACCGGCCTCGACCACGTCGCGGTTGGGCACGCCGGCGTCGTCCTCGAAGACCCGCAGGCCCGCCAGCTTGTCGGCGAGCCAGGCGGCCTGGTCGGGGCCGTCCTCGCGCCCGGCCCCGACCAGGACGAGGAGCCCCGGCCCGATCTCCCCGGTTACCTGATCGGAAACGACCACCCGGGCCCAGGCGACCCGGGACACCACCGCGCGCAGGTCGGTCAGCTCCCCGTGACCGGTTGCGGCTGCCCGTGCGGCACCACCCGGAAGGCGTCGAACACGCCCTCGACCTTCTTCACGCTCGACAGCACGTGGGCGAGGTGGGAGATCTCCGCCAGCTCGAAGGTGAAGCGCAGCGTCGCGACCCGGTCCCTGCCGGTGGCCACGGTCGCGGAGACGATGTTGACGTGATGGTCGGAGAGCACCTCGGTGATGTCGCGCAGCAGCTTGGTCCGGTCCAGCGCCTCGACCTGGATGGTGACCGCGAACGACGACGGCCCGGAGGTGTCCCACTCGACCTCCAGCAGCCGGTTGGCGTGGCGGCGCAGGTCGGCGGCGTTGGGGCAGTCGGCCCGGTGCACGCTGACGCCGTGGCCCCTGGTGACGAAGCCGATGATCGGGTCGCGCGGCACCGGGGTGCAACATCGCGCCAGCTTCACCCAGACGTCGTCGACGCCCTTGACCACCACGCCGCGGCTGGACGGCAGCGGCCGGGCCGGGCGGACCGCCCGCTCCAGCGCGAAGTCGTCGTCATCCTCCTGCTCCTCCGCGCCGAGGTCGGCCTGGAGGCGGGTCACCACCGCGGCGGCCGAGGTCTGCCCGGAGCCGACCGCCGCGTACAGCGCGTCCAGGCCGGTGAAGCGCATCTCCGAGGCGACCGCCGCCAGGGTCCCGCCCTGGGTCAGGCGCTGCAGCGGCAGGCCGGCCTTGCGCATCGCCCGTACCAGGGCTTCCTTGCCCGTCTCGATGGCGTCCTCGCGGCGCTCCTTGGAGAACCACTGGCGGATCTTGTTGCGTGCCCGCGGGGTCTTGACGATCGACAGCCAGTCCCGCGACGGGCCGGCGTTGCGCGCCTTGGAGGTGAACACCTCGACGGTGTCGCCGTTCTGCAGGGCGTACTCGAGCGGGACCAGCCGCTTGTTGACGCGGGCGCCGACGCAGCGGTGGCCGACCTCGGTGTGGACCGCGTAGGCGAAGTCGATCGGCGTCGCCCCCGCCGGCAGCTGCATCACGTCGCCCTTGGGGGTGAACACGAAGACCTCGTCGACGTACAGGTCGGTCTTGAGGTTCTCGATGAAGTCCTTGGGGTCGGACAGCTCCCGCTGCCAGTCGATCAGCTGGCGGAGCCAGCCCATGTCGTCGGTGGAGGCGCGGCCGTTCTTGCCCTTGTCCTTGTAGCGCCAGTGGGCGGCGATGCCGTACTCGGCCGTCTGGTGCATCACCTTGGTGCGGATCTGGACCTCGAGCGGCTTGCCGCCCGTCCCCACCACGGTGGTGTGCAGCGACTGGTAGAGGTTGAACTTGGGCATCGCGATGTAGTCCTTGAAACGCCCAGGCACCGGCTTCCAGAGCGCGTGGATCTGCCCCAGCGCGGCGTAGCAGTCCTTGATCGAGTCGACGGTGATGCGCACGCCGACCAGGTCGAAGATGTCGGAGAACTCCTTGCCGCGCAGCACCATCTTCTCGTAGATGGAGTAGTAGTGCTTCGGCCTGCCGGTCACCTCCGCCCGCAGCTTGACGGCTTTGAGCTGCAGGTTGATCTGGTCGATGACCTCGGCGATGTAGGTCTCGCGGGCCGGCTGCCGCTCCGCGGTCATGCGCACGATCTCCTCGTACCGCTTGGGGTACAGGGTCGCGAATGCCAGGTCCTCGAGCTCCCACTTGATCTGGTGGATGCCGAGCCGGTTGGCCAGCGGGCCGTAGATGTCGAGCGTCTCGCGGGCGGTGCGCTCCTGGCTCTCGCGCCCCTTGTAGCCGAGGTCGCGCATGTTCGACAGCCGGTCGGCGAGCTTGATGACCAGCACCCGGATGTCGCGGGCCATGGCGATGACCATCTTGCGAATGGTCTCCGCCTGGGCCGCCTCGCGGGTCTCGAAGCCCATCCGCTCCAGCTTGGTGAGCCCGTCGGTGATCCGGGCCACCTCCACGCCGAACCGCTGCTCGACCTCTTCGAGGGTCATGGAGGTGTCCTCGACGGTGTCGTGCAGCAGGGCGGCGACCACGCTGGTGGCGTCCATGCCGAGGTCGGCCACGATGTTGGCGACGGCCAGCGGGTGGGCGATGAACGGCTGGCCGGAGTTGCGCAGCTGGCCGTCGTGCTTGGCCTTGGCGACCTCCCAGGCGCGGCGCACCAGCGCCAGGTCGGCCCTGGGGTTGCGGTGCTTCAGGCGGCGCAGCAGCGGGTCGATGTCGGGCTCCGGCGGCGGCGCCGTGTCGTACGGCCTGGTGAGCGCGGCCGCCATCCCGCCGTCGGCGTCGCTCTGGCCGTTCGCGGGCACGCCGGGAAATCCGGGCTCCTCACCGTCGACCGCGAGTCCCCGGGGTCCCGCCGCTGGTTGCTCCTCTGCCATGACCGCTCACCCGTCGTGCCAGCTGCTTCGCTGTGGAGCGCCCGGTCGGGCACGCCGGGGGAAGATGATGGCCGCGTGGATCGCGGTCACCGTCGCACCCGCCGCCACTGGTCGATAACCGGCGCTCCAGGAGACCACGGTACGCCTGTCGTTGCCACTCAGCGAGACCTGCGCCTGCTGCCGGTGGCAGGCGCTTACCTGCTGGTCCCGCCCGGATCGGCGGCGACGGCGTCAGTAGCGCAGGAGGCTGAAGAACTCGTAGCCCTCGATTTTCTTGCGACCCTCGAGAAAGCTCAGCTCGATCAGGGTGGCGATGCCGATCACCTTGCCGCCGAGGCGCTCCACCAGCCTGGCGGCGGCCCTGGCGGTGCCGCCGGTGGCGAGCACGTCGTCGACGATCAGCACCCGCTCGCCCGAGGCGATTGCGTCGCTGTGCAGCTCGAGGGCGGCGGAGCCGTACTCCAGCTCGTACTCCTCCGCCTCGACCTTCCACGGCAGCTTGCCGGCCTTGCGGACCGGCACGAACCCGGCGCCGAAGTGGTAGGCGACCGGGGAGGCGAGGATGAAGCCGCGTGCCTCGATGCCGACCACCTTGTCGACGTTGCCGCGGCCGAAGTGGACCACCGTCTCGTCGATCACCGACGAGAACGCGACTTCGTCGGCGAGCAGCGGGGTGATGTCCTTGAAGACGATCCCGGGCTTGGGGAAGTCGGGGACGTCACGGACCAGGCTGCGCACGCGGTTGATGTCATTCGGCACGGTGCGTTCCCTTCGTGAGTGCGGACGGTCCCGGGCTAGCGGCGGCGCCGCTTGGCCGGCCGGGACGGCTGCCGCCCCGACGGCTTGCGGCGCGCCTGCGACGACCTCGGCTTCTGCTGCCCGGCGCGTGACTTGGAACCTGCCTGGGGCTGGGCCGCGACCGGCTCGGCGGCGGCCGGCTCGGCCTCGTCGGGCTGGTCGGCATCGACCGGGTCGGGCGGCACCGCCGGCATCGGCATCGCCTCCTCGCCGTCGAGCACCGGCTCGGCGGCCGGCCGGCGGCGCGCGGCGGCCGGACGGGGCCGGGCCTGCCGGTCGGCCGCCGGCACGGCGGGCCTGGTGGTGGCGCGGGCGCCCGATGCGGCTGGCTGCCTGGCGGCACGCGCGCGGAGTTGCCGGTTGCGCGGCTCGGTCTCCTTCCAGACCGCCAGGAACGGGGTGGCGACGAAGATCGAGGAGTAGGTGCTGACCATCACGCCGATCAGCAGGGCGAGGGCGAGGTCCTTGAGGGTCTCGGCGCCGAGCGCGAAGGCGCCGACGAACAGCAGCGCCCCGATCGGCAGCAGGCTCGCCAGGGAAGTGTTGAGCGAGCGGATCAGGGTCTGGTTGACGGCCTTGTTGGCCGCGTCCGAGTAGGTGATCCGCGACATGGAGGACAGCTCGCCGGTGTTCTCGCGCACCTTGTCGAACACCACCACCGTGTCGTACAGGGAGTATCCGAGGATGGTCAACAGGGCGATCACCGTCGCCGGGGTGACCTCGAAGCGGGCGAGCGCGTAGATGCCGGCGGTGATGATCAGGTCGTGGGCGAGCGCGACCAGGGCGGCCACGGCCATCTTGAACTCGAACCGCAGCGACACGTAGACCATCACCACGCCGACGAACACGACCAGCGCGAGCAGCGCCTTGCGCGAGACCGTGCTCCCCCACTTGGAGCCGACGCTCTCGTTGGAGACCTGCTCGGCACCGGTGACCCGCGCCAGCTTGGCGCGGACGTCGGCCACCTGGTCGGCGGAGAGCTCCTCGGTCTGGACGATCACCTGTACCGGCCGGGTGTCGGTGAGCTGGACGACCTTGGCCACGTCGTTGCCGACGGCCTGGCGGACCTGCGCCTCGGTGACCGGCTTGGTGGCCTCCGCCCGGAACACGGAGCCGCCTTTGAAGTCGATGCCGAACTTCAGCCCGGGCACGAACAGCGCGATCAGCGAGATGAGCAGGACCACGCCGGACAGCACCGCCCAGCGGCGCCACTGGCCGACGAAGTCGATGCTGAGGTCGCCGTGGTAGAGGCGGCTGGCGATGGATGGCACGGAACGGATCCTCCTTGGCCTTAGATCGCCGCCCGGATGCCGGCGAGCCGCCCCTCACGGAGCAGCCGTGTCCGCGCGAACAGGCTGACCGCGGGGCGCCCGAACATCCAGACGGTGAAGAAGTCGACGGCGGTGGCCAGGCCAAGGGTGAAGGCGAAGCCGCGCACCGGGCCGATGGCGAGCAGGTAGAGCACGACCGCCGCCGCGAACGACACCGTGTTGGCCGAGACCAGGGTGTGGAACGAGCGCGCCCAGCCGCGGTCGACCGAGGCCCGCAACGTCTTGCCGTCGCGGACCTCGTCTTTGAGGCGCTCGAAGAAGACCACGTAGGAGTCGGCCGAGATGCCGACCGCGACGATCAGGCCGGCGATCCCCGCCAGGGTCAGGGTGAAGCCGATCAGCTTGCCCATCAGGATGACGATGCCGAAGTTGAGCGCCCCCGCGATCGCCAGGCCGACGCAGGCCACCAGCCCGAGGCCACGGTAGAAGAGCAGCATGTACAGGAAGACCGCCGCCACCCCGAGCGCGCCGGCGATCAGGCCGGCGCGGAGCGAGTCGGCCCCGAGGGTGGCGCTGACCGTAGTGCGGTTCAACGCTTCCAGCGAGAGCGGCAGGGCGCCGGTGGTGATCAGCGGGGCGAGCGCCTTGGCCTCGGCCTCGGTCTGCCCGGTGATGACCGCGCTGCCGCCCACGATGCCCTGGTTGCACTGCACGTCGTCGGCCATCGGCGGCGAGTTGATCACCACCGCGTCCAGGGTGACCCCGAGGCGCCGCTTGGGGTCGCCGCTCGGGTTGCAGGCGAGCTTGCCGGTGACCTCGGCGAACTTCCTGGCACCCTGCCCCGACAGCCGCAGCGCCGTCTCCCAGGCGCCGGTGGTGATCGCGTTCTGCCCCGAGGTGGCGAGCTGGGCGGTGGCGCCGCTGATGTCGGTGCCGCCCAGCGCCACCGGGCCCATCTGCAGCTTGGGCGCGTTGGGGTCGGGCCGGTCCTGGCCTGGCTCGCGGGCGCAGAGGATGGCCTCCTTGTTGATCTCGTCGATCCAGGTCGCCGGCTTGCTGCAGTCCACCGCGGCGAAGGGCGCCTTCTTGTACTCGGGGGAGCTGGAGACGACCTCCGCCAGCACCGGCCGGAAGCGGAGCTGGGCGGTGGTCCCGACCGCCTTGAGCACCTCGTCGGGGTTCTTCACGTTGGGGATCGACACCACGATGCTGCCGCCCTCGAGGTTGACCTCCGACTCGGCCACGCCCTTCGAGTTCACCCGGCTGCGGATGATGTCGATGGTCGTGTTGAGCTGGTCGTCGGTCGGAGCGCGCCCGTCGGGGCTGTGCGGCTCGAAGGTGACGCTGGTGCCGCCGGTGAGGTCGAGGCCGAGACGGGGCTTGATGCCCTGGACCAGGATCACTCCCCAGATCCCGCCGACCAGCGCGAGCACGATGAGCAGCGGGACGACCAGTCGACGGGTTCCTGTCATCGGGCCTGGTTCTCCTTGTCCGGCCGTCCATGTGCGGGTGCGCCCCGCGCTGGGGCGCTGGCTCCCTGGCGCCATGGCCGGCCGCCGGGTTCGGTTCGAGGTCCTGCCAGTGGTTCGCGCGGCGCCACCGGACCGGTTGGGTCCGGCGGCCGGCCGGTGCGCGTCGCGCGAAGCGTTGGCGGACTTGGCTGCATCAACGGTACCTCAGGTCCTACAGCAGGGAGCTGCCGTTGACGGTCATGCGGAACTTGCAGTCGAGCCCCTCGGCGGCCCGGCGGCACATCATCATCCGGGTCAGGAAGATCTCGAAGTACTCCAGGATGTCGGACACGGTGGTGTCGATGTCCAGCTCGAGGGTGACGGTGCGTTGCTCGGCGTCGACCCGGACGAAGGAGTGGCGCACCGCGTAGTTCACCCGGTCGTGGATGTCGAACGCGACCCGCGCGTCCTTGCGGACCCGGGATCGGTGCACGTCCGACTTGTCGGCGATGTTGACCGCCGCCGAGACCGGCGAGACCGGCCGGCCGAGCTCCTCCTCGTGGTTGCCGATGGCACCGACGATCATGCCGATGTCCTCGACCGGGAGTCCCAGCTCGGTCAGTACCGGCATGGCGATCAGCGCCGAGCTCTGCGGGTGGTTGTGGCGGCTGACGACGTTGCCGATGTCGTGCAGGTAGCCCGCGACGGCGGCGAGCTCCGCCACGCGCGTCTCATGGCCGAGTCGGGCGAGGATGTTGTAGGCGATGCGCCCGACCAGGTTGGCGTGCCGGAAGCCGTGCTCGGTGAAGCCGAGCTGCCCGGTGAACTGGTCGGCGAGGGCGATGTAGGTCTGGACGACCTTGTTGTCTGCGACCTGGTCGAGGAGCCGCAGTTCGCCGCCTGGTGGGCGGCGCTCGGCCACGCTCATTCCTTGGCCCGCTCCTGGTCGATGTCGGTGCCGTCGGCGATCACGCCCGGCTCGGGGGCGGGCGCCGCGCTGTCGACGCGGGCGGAGATGGCGCGACGGTTGACGCGCGCCTCGGTCCCTGGCGACAGCTCGAGGGTGACGATGTCACCGTCGAAGCGGCGGATGGTGCCGAGGAAGCCGCCGATGGTGACCACCTCGTCGCCCAGCTCCAGCGAGCGCTGCAGCGACTGGAGGTCGTTCATGCGCCGGCGCTGCGGCCTGATGATGAGGAAGTAGAAGAACCCGAACAGCAACGCAATGAAGATGAACGACGCACCTTCGTTGGCCATGGCGTGGAGACCTCCGGGAGGCCCGGGTCGAGCCCGGGGCGGCGCATCGCGACGCGGTCGGCCGCATTGCACCAGGGCAGGCCACGGCTGGGGCCGCGGCGCAGCCGCCATCCTAGGGAGTGGCCTGGGCGGAGCGCAACCGTCCCTGACAGGTCGGACGGGTTGTTCGGCGCGCCGCGGCGGCAGGACTTGCATCGCTGTGTACTAGTTCGATAGAACTACGCGGCGATGGTCCCCTGAAGTCCTCCCAAACCGGATAGCACAGCCGATCGAATGCCCTGTGGAACCAGGGCGGCGACGCCAGCTGGTCGCGACGTGAGCCGAGCACAGGAGGAGTCGCATGGTGGCGGTGCGGATCAGGCGCCAGGCACGTCGCCGGCGCCAGGAAGGACCCGACGGCCAGAGCGTCGAGGCGGTCCCGTCGGACGCGACCCGGCTCCTTCAGGACACCGAGGACGTCCTGACCACGATCGACGCCACCTTGGAATAGGGCCGCTCCGCTCCCTACTCGAACAGCGACCCGCCGGCTCCCGGGGTGCCCTGCGGTGGCGGCAGGCCGAGGTGGGTGAAGGCGGCCGCGGTGGCGACCCGGCCGCGCGGGGTGCGCTGCACGAACCCGAGCTGCACCAGGAACGGCTCGGCCACGTCCTCGATCGTGTCCGGCTCCTCGCCGAGGGAGACCGCCAGCGTGGTGAGGCCGACCGGCGTACCCGTGAACCGCTGGCAGAGCACGCGCAACAGGGCCACGTCGAGCTTGTCCAGCCCGAGCTCGTCCACCTCGAACAGCTCCAGCGCGCGCACGGCCACTTCGGCGTCGATCTTGCCGCTCGCCTTCACCTCGGCGTAGTCGCGCACCCGGCGCAGCAGGCGGTTGGCGATCCGCGGCGTGCCGCGGGAGCGGCCCGCCAGCACGGCCGCGCCCCCAGGTTCGACGGCCACCCCCAGGATCCCGGCCGAGCGGATCACGATCGCCTCCAGCTCGCCGGGCTCGTACAGGTCGAGGCGGGCGGAGAAGCCGAAGCGGTCGCGGAGCGGCGAGGTGATCAGCCCGGTGCGGGTGGTCGCGGCGACCAGGGTGAAGCGCGGCAGGTCGAGGCGGAGACTGCGGGCACCTGGTCCCTTGCCGAGGACCACGTCGATCTGGAAGTCCTCCATGGCCGGGTAGAGGACCTCCTCGACCGCGCGGGGCAGCCGGTGGACCTCGTCGACGAACAGGACGTCGCCGGGTTCGAGGCCGGTGAGGATGGCGGCCAGGTCGCCGGCCCGTTCCAGGGCCGGGCCGGAGGTCACCCGCAAGCCGACCTCCAGCTCGTTGGCGACGATCGCGGCCAGGCTGGTCTTGCCGAGGCCGGGCGGCCCGGAGAACAGCAGGTGGTCGGGTGGGAGCCCGCGCCGCCGCGCCGACTCCAACACCACGCCGAGCTGCTCGCGGACGCGGGCCTGGCCGACGAACTCGTCCAGCCGGCGCGGACGGAGGCTGCCCTCGCCGGCGCGTTCCTCCGGCGCGGCGTGCGGGGTGAGGATGTCGGTGGTCACGGCGTCGAGCCCCCTTCCTCCGGGAGCCTACCGGTCACCGGCCCGCCCCGCCCGTCGCTCACCGGCTCGCGCGGCCGGCGCTGGCGAGGACGCGCAGCGCGACCCGGAGGAGCTCCTGGGTGGGCAGCTCGCCGGCGTCGGCGGGCAGCGTCTCCAGGGCCGTCTTGACCTCGGCGGGCCCGTAGCCGAGGGCGCCGAGGGCCTCGCGAACGTCGGCGTAGGCGGGCCGGACGCCGGCCTCGGCCGGGATCTCGACCGGACCGTCGCCGAGCTTGCCCTTGAGTTCGAGGACCAGGCGGGCGGCGCCCTTGCGGCCGACGCCGGGGACCAGCGTGAGGGCGTCGGCGTCGCCGGCGGTGACCGCCCGGCGCAGCGCGTCGGGCGAGTGCACCGAGAGGATCGCCAGGGCCAGCTTGGGCCCGACGCCGCTCGCGCCGATCAGGCGCTCGAACGCCGCCTGCTCGTCGGGGGTTGAGAAGCCGTACAGCGCCAGGGTGTCCTCGCGGACGTAGGTGACCGTGTGGACCTGCACCTCGCCGTCGCGTGGCAGCCCGGCCAGCGCCTTGGGGGTCAGGAAGACGCGGTAGCCGACGCCGCCGACCTCGATCACGGCCCCGTCGGGCAGGAGGGCGGCCAGGCGGCCCCGGAGGCTGGCGATCACGCCTGGCCACCGCCACTGCCGCGCCGGTCGAGGCCGGGCGAGGTCGGCGCGGCCATGGCCAGCCAGGCGGTGGTCGGCGCGGCGCCGATGGCGCCGGTGGCACGCCCGCCCGGGCCAGCGGCGGCGTCGATGCCGAGGTGGTGGAGGTGGCAGAGCGCGACCGCGAGGGCGTCGGCGGTGTCGGCCGGGGTAGGCACGGCGGCGAGCCCGAGGGTGGCGCGGACCATGTAGGCGACCTGCTCCTTCGGCGCGGTGCCGACGCCGACCATGGTCCGCTTGACCTGCGAGGGGGTGTAGGAGGTGACCGGCAGGCCGTGCTCGGCGGCGATCAGCAGGATTACCCCGGAGGCCTGGCCGACGGCCATGGCGGTGCGCACGTTGGCGTTGACGAACAGCCGCTCGATCGCCAGGCAGTCCGGCCGTGTGGCGGCCACCACGGCGCGGAAGCGCTCGGCGAGGTTGGCGAGCCGGGGGGCGACCTCCTCCCCCCGGGTGGCGATGGTGTCGTAGGTGACCGCCTCGGGCCGGCCGGTGCCCTGGTCGACCACGGCGTAGCCGCAGCGGCCGAGCCCGGGGTCGACCCCGACGACGCGCATCCGGCCTCCCCGCCTTTGACCCCTGGTCTCGGACACCCCGGTCTGCAATGACCCGGGCCTCGAACACCTGTTTGGTGGCAGCCTACCGGTTCCGGGCGTCCGGCTCAACCACGCCACGGCGGCGGTGTGGCCGCCGGCAGCCGGGGTATCAGGTGGCCAGGGACGACCGAGGAGGACCCGTGCGGACGCTACTGATCATCCTGATCGTGCTCGCCATCATCGCCCTGGTGATGTTCATCCTGGGCCGCCGCCGCATCTGACCGGCTCAGCTGGTCATCTCCGCCATGACCGCGTCGGGGATGTCGAAATTCGCGTACACGTCCTGGACGTCGTCCAGTTCCTCGAGCGCGTCGACCAGGCGCAGGACCTTGATGGCGGTGTCGCGGTCGAGCGGCACGGACAGGCTCGGCACCATGGTGACCTCGGCAGACTCGTAGGGGACGCCGGCGCGGTCGAAGGCCGCCCTGACGGCGCGGAGGTCGCCGGGGCCGGTGGTGACGGTGAAGCCGTCGTCGCTCGGCCGGATGTCCTCGGCCCCGGCCTCGAGGGCGAGTTCCATCACCCGGTCCTCGTCGGCGGCGCCGCCGGGGATCGTCAGCTGGCCCTTGCGGCTGAACAGGTAGGCGACGCTGCCGGCGTCGGCCATGCTCCCGCTCGCCTTGGAGAACGCCCGGCGGACGTCGGCGGTGGTGCGGTTGCGGTTGTCGGTCAGCGTCTCGACCAGCACGGCCACCCCGCCGGGGGCGTAGCCCTCGTAGGTCACCGTGTCGGGCGGCGGCCCCTTGAGCTCCCCGGCGCCGCGCTTGACGGCCCGGTCGATGGTGTCGTTGGGGACCGAGGCGTCCTTGGCCTTCTGGATGGCGTCGGCCAGGCTGGGGTTGCCGTCGACGTTGCTGCCGCCGGTCCGCGCGGCCACCTCGATCGCCCGGATCAGCTTGGCGAACAGCTTGCCGCGGCGGGCGTCGGTGGTCGCCTTCTGGTGCTTGATGGTGGCCCACTTGGAGTGGCCGGACATGCTCGCTCCCTTCGGCTCGGCTGGTGCGCGGCCCGGCCTGGCTATCCGCCCCGGTCGCGGGCCAGCTCGGCGAACAGGCGGTGCAGGCGGCCCTCGCCGGCCAGCTCGGGATGGAAGGCGGTCCCCAGCAGGTTGCCCTGGCGGACGGCGACCACCGCGCCGTCGATCTCGGCCAGCACCTCGACCTCCGGGGCCAGCTCGGTGACCCAGGGGGCGCGGATGAACACGGCGGAGACCGGGCCGCCGTCGAGCCCCTTGACGTCGAGCTCGGCCTCGAACGAGGCGACCTGCCGCCCGAACGCGTTGCGGCGCACGCGCACGTCGAGCACGCCGAGCAGGTGCTGGGGCGGGCCGTCGACCTCGCGGGCCATGAAGATCAGGCCGGCGCAGGTGCCGAACATCGGCAGCCCCTCGCGGGCGCGCTCGCGCAGCGGCTCCAGCAGCCCGTAGCGGCGCGCCAGCTTGCCGATGACGGTGGACTCCCCGCCTGGCACGATCAGCCCGTCGACCGCGTCCAGCTCGGCGAGCGTCCGCACCGGGCGGCCGGAGACCCCGACCTCCGCCAGGGTGGCCAGGTGCTCGCGGACGTCGCCCTGGAACGCCAGGACGCCGATGACGGGCGGGCCGGCCACGGCGCCTACCAGCCGCGCACGGCCAGCCGCTCGCCTTCGGGCACGCGCGCGATCCCGACCATCGGCTCGCCCAGCCCGCGGGAGACCTTCGCGATGATCGCCGGGTCGTTGTAGAAGGTGGTCGCCTCGACGATCGCCCTGGCGCGCCTGGCCGGGTCGGCGGACTTGAAGATCCCCGAGCCGACGAACACGCCGTCCGCGCCGAGCTGCATCATCATCGCGGCGTCGGCCGGGGTGGCCAGGCCGCCGGCGGTGAACATCACCACCGGCAGGCGGCCGTCCTTGGCCACCTCGGCGACCAGCTCGTAGGGGGCGCGGAGGTCTTTGGCGGCGGCGTACAGCTCGGCCTCGTCCAGCCCGGCGAGGCGGCGGACGGCGCCGGTGATGGCGCGCATGTGGCGGACCGCCTCGATCACGTTGCCGGTGCCTGCCTCGCCCTTGGAGCGGATCATCGCCGCGCCCTCGGTGATGCGGCGCAGCGCCTCGCCGAGGTCGGTGGCGCCGCAGACGAACGGCACGGTGAAGCGCCACTTGTCGACGTGGTGCTCCTCGTCGGCCGGGGAGAGCACTTCGGACTCGTCGATGTAGTCGACGCCGAGCGCCTCGAGCACCTGGGCCTCGACGAAATGCCCGATGCGGGCCTTGGCCATCACCGGGATGCTGACCGTGTGCATGATCTGCTCGACGAGCGCCGGGTCGCTCATCCGGGCGACGCCCCCCTGCGCGCGGATGTCGGCGGGGACACGTTCCAGGGCCATCACGGCGACCGCGCCGGCGTCCTCGGCGATCCTGGCGTGCTCGGGGGTGACGACGTCCATGATGACGCCGCCCTTCAGGTTCTCGGCCAGGCCGCGCTTGACTCGGCCGGTCCCGGTCGCGTGGTTCGTCGAGCTCATGCCAGGGTGCACCTCCGCCCGTCCCGGCCCTCGCCGGGCAGGGCCCCTAGGACGCCGTTTCCCGTGCTCAGGGGAGTACTCCGACGATTCAGGCTACCACTGCCCCGCAGGCAGCGCGGCTGGGAAGGCTTGGCGGCGGGGCGGTTCGTTGTGCTGGGGCCCGGGGCGACTCCCCGGTGTGGGGGCGACGGAGGACCGTGGTGCCGGCTTCCTGCTCGGGAGGAACCGACCGCCTTCGGCGCTGGCCTTGCCGGCCACTGGATCCCGCTCGCGGGTGATTGCCGGATCTGCCGCGGCTAGAGATCGCGCAGGGAGGCGATCCGCTTGGCGACGGGGGGATGCGTCGCGGTGGCCGGGTCGGGGCGGGGCGCGACCAGCCAGAGGTGGTCGAGACCCGGGTCCCCCAGCGTCGGCGGCGCGGCGGCCAGCTTGGCCAGGGCGCCGGCCAGGCCGGGCGGGTAGCGGGTGAGGTAGGCGGCGCTGGTGTCCGCGTCGAACAGGCGGCTGGGCGCGGTGTCGAGCGGCAGCAGCCGGGCGAGCGGGCCGGGAAGGGCGTGGAGGATCACCGCGGCACTGCCAAGGCGGGCGCCACCGCTCTGGACGTGGGCCAGCTCGTGGGCGATCACGCCCTCGAGCTCGACCCGGTTGAGCAGCTCGAGGAGGCCGCTGGTCACCACCACGGCGCTGCGCGCGGGGTCACGGCCGACCGCGAAGGCGTTGGCGCCGTCGCTGTCGACCAGGTACAGCCGGGGTGCCGTCAGGCCGGCCTGCTGGCACAGGCCCTGGGT
>Ga0114129_10005891_pt1 | contig 17358 bp, 11 predicted proteins | sample RhiMetdeltSRZDD1_FD_80071 | JGI IMG/M metagenome (GOLD analysis project Ga0114129, IMG submission 80071) | Populus rhizosphere microbial communities from Tennessee, USA - Rhizosphere MetaG P. deltoides SRZDD1 (version 2) (version 2) | ecosystem: Host-associated > Plants > Roots > Rhizosphere >... | reverse complement strand
GTAATCAAGAGTCGGAACGAGATTAAGCTCCGTGCCGCCGAACTTGCGCTTGAAGACGCTGATGTCCTGCCAAGGATGGTCGTGCTCGTTTGCCGGCGCGATTCCCCAGAGGTCATACCATTCATAGCCCATCGCCTTGGCTCTGCGCATGATTTCATAATGCAGCAGGTAAGGAGCCATAACGCGCCTGCGAAGGGCGAGTGATCCACCATAAAAATAGGTGGCTCTGGAGCCAAAATAGATAACCAAAGCCGTGGCGAGCCTTCTGCCCTGGTGCTCGGAAAAGAACAGTTCGACTTGTTTGAGGGGCAGAAGCATCGAGACCAAAGTACGAAAGTAACTGAGTGGCTTTATTCCTGTTCCTTGACGGATGGCAGTTCTTTTATAAATCCTATGGAAGTCCGTCAGGCCCTGCTCAGAAGTGTCTTGAATTACCGAGACATTGTGTCTTTGGGCGACGCGGATGTTATACCTGCCTTTTGGCTTCATCTGCGCCAGGACGGTCTCTTCCGCGTGGCGAAGGTCAATGCAGAGGGTGTCCCTCGGCTCCATGAAGTTATCCGAGAAGGTGGGGGCTTGAAAGCCGCGCACGAAACTCGGCAATCGCTGCCATCGCGGTTCTATGCGAAGGTGGCTGATTGTCTCCTTTTCCGCCTGGCGGCGTTTCTCGATTGCATCGAGGATAGCTTCGAAAACCTGACTGGCGGCCGGCTCCTCATCGGGGAGCACCGGACCATCTTGTATGTAGTAGAAACAATTATCAGATGCGCACGACAACTTTGTCACTAACGCGCCTCCGACGACGCCGCCTTGATCCTTGAGCGTCACCCCGAAGTATTCAAATCCGGTTGTGGCGCGAAAATCCGCCCACCACGATGACTGCATGAAACCGGTTTCATGTCTCGCTTCAAGGAAAGTATCCCACGCCTTCCAGCGATCTGTTTCTGAGAGTAGCAGTGACATAAGATATCGTTCCTCAAATTTGTCGCCCACACATTCATCACGCTCAGGAAGGCGGGCAGTCTTCTTGTCACTTTCCTTTCACGGTAATACAGCCCACCAGGCGTTCGGGAATTTCCTCTCGCCTGGCGGCTGGCCGGAATGATTAGTAGCAATCTAAGCAACAGTCATTAGGCGTGGCTCTTGCTGTTAGATTTGCTCTTGCTCTTGGATTTGCTCTTGCTCTTGGATTTGCTCTTGCTCTTGGATTTGCTCTTTGAGCCATCGTGGCTCTTGGAACCGTTATGGCACCATCCGTGAAATCCACCAGGAGCAATGCGTTGCTCTAATAGCTCCAACTCGAGATTCAAGTGTTTCATAAGTTTTACTTCCTTTCTTTCTGGAATTCGTGAATATCTGTATGTTAGTTTTGGGGGGATGTTTCTTAACTCAAGCTTCACGCAGTCTTCAGGCAAACTTCATACTAACCGAAAATCATCAAGGTCCTCTTGACCGTGATGTGAGTCGTTACCATGGCTAAAAGCCACGATCATTGTGGCTTTTAGCCATGGTTGCCGGCGATCGACTGCAAACTCGGCAGATTGATAATCAATTCAAAGGACTGATGCTCAAGAGCGCAATCTTGAATCAGATAACACACCTGGGAATGCTCGATAACGTCAAGGTTACTGAATAACAAGCCGCTCAAAGCACGTGGTCAATATTCGTGTAACAAAGCCAGTTCTTAGCGTTTGATAAATATATCAACATAGTCGTCAAATTTGACGCGATACTCTTCACTGGCCATCATATCGTAGCCATCATCAAAGAAGTGACTATGTTGAAATACTTTTGAAACTATCCATTGAGTCTATAGATTGTGAATAATCGAAACAGGGAGGTTGAAACTGGGAGTTAGCCTAGCAAGTATCTCGTTATAGCTCCGTGCAGCTTATACCATGGGAAGTTCAGACTTTCAACGACCTTTTTTTACATGAAATTATTACTCGTCGCATAAATAGGTTACACTCTCGCCTGTGTTAGAATTTGGGTATGGGCCCCAGACTAATCCGCAGGCATGATTGGAAAGAGATGCGGCGCTTTCGGGCACTGGAGCTTAAAAATGAAGGCTGCAACCACGAAGAGATTGCCGAAGCGCTCGGAGTAACGAAAGCCGCCGTGAGTAAGTGGATGAAAGCCATGCGTGAGGGCGGCGAAGAAACCTTACACTCACGCCCTCGAACGGGCGCTCCACCGAAGCTGACACCGGAAGAGCTGGAATCCCTGCCGGGGTTGCTGGCGCAGGGGGCGGCCGAATATGGGTTCCTCAAAGAAATCTGGACTTGCGAGCGAGTGGCGCGGGTCATTGAGTGAGAATTCGGCGTCAGATCCCACAAAGGCCACGTCGCGCGCTTGAGCACTGCGTTTACACAAACGCCTGCGAATTTATGGTGTCCCATAGCCAGACTCCGGGCGCTGGTTATATTGCTCGATTAGGACCTGAGGGTTGCGCAACAACTCGCTCACTGCTTGCCATACGAGTTCTTCAATCGTTTCAGCCAGCACTGTCCGACTCAGACACTTTGAACCGACATGTTGAGATTCCTTGCGGGAGCACAGATGACGGCGATTCCGCCTGCCAGAATTGCCGTCGTGGCCATACATCCGTAAATGACAGCAGCTTCAACTTGAATCGTCGCCGATTGGTTCGACAGGATCGCTCCGGGCTTGCGTTGACAAGTTCGGTACAAGCAGCGCTTATGAAAACCCTTCTGAAGCAATGGCCAAAAATGTTAACTTCATTGCCATGGGTCAAACTCAACTTGGTAGCTACTTTATCAAATGTGTCCTAGCATCAGCAGTATACCTGCGAATAGTAACATTATTTTTCAAAAAGCATCTTGCGAGCTTCCCGAGTTTTATGCTAAAAGCCCAACGAGACAAGGACGAACAATAGCTCTTTCGGAATTCGGGTGGTGAACGGTTTGATCTTGTGTTCAAACTTGATTGAGGCCGTACCATCTTGAAAATATCTTCGCGAATTCCCAAAGGGTCTGAACATTTAAACACGCCACTAAGTCAGTAATCTTTAGCTTCTAACTTGTCACGCTACAGGTCTAATGCCTGAGTTCAGAGATTATTGAAGTTTACAAGCCCCCGTAGAAAGTCTTTAGAGCGTATTTTAAAAGTTTTTTTCTAAAGCCCGCGGTAGCGAGCGTCAGCATAAAGCCCGGGGTGGAGCCGAAGGCCGCAGCGCCCGGGGCAGCTTAGGATCGGCGCCAAGCCCGTAAAACGGGCGGCAGCTTCCTGGGCTGTCACCCACTTCGTTAGCTTTGAGGCCTTTACTACTATTCACCTGGGGCTCACGCCCCAGGCTTTATGCTGTCGCCTGCTCCGCAGGCTCAAATCGGAGGTTTTAAAACACGCGCTAATATCAGGCTCTCTCGGCTCTCGTAAACCCAATAGCCTGGAAGGCAATAGCTCCCGACTGCAGCTACATCCCGCAGCTTCAGAGTAACTCCCGACCGAAGCTACATCCTGACTGTAACTTTATAAAAATTACCTGCTGGCTTTCAGTCGTTTTTGGCTGCGCAAAAGCCTGAAGGTGATACGTGTCTCTTGTTGTCTGACAGCTAACAATAGAAGGTAGAGTAACGTGATGACATTGTAACTACTTCATTATGTGACCTTATTGAAGTTTACCACATTTTGTATTTTTGAAACTCAAAGCCCGTGGGTAGTTATAAATTAAGTCTCTCCCCCCACGTATGGAACTTTACTTTCTGAAGTGTAACAGTTGGAGTGTGCCCAGTGGGGTACAGCCTGAATGTGACGTTCTTAAATCATGACTGCGCATACAAACTCTTCTACCTCAAAGTCCGCCGTGCGCCCTGTGTTCCCATCCGCAAAGTCGGATCACCGGCCACGTGTACAAGGCAAGTTCATTTTTGTAGGCGACAAAAAGCTATATATCCGTGGCGTAACCTATGGACCATTTCGCCCCGATCAGGACGGTAACAAGTATCACAACCCGGAAGTTGTTGAGCGAGATTTTGCCCAAATGGCGGCAAACGGCCTGAACGCTGTCCGCACCTACACCGTGCCCCCGCTCTGGTTGCTGGACGCCGCCGAGCGACACGGTCTCCGAGTAATGGTAGGCCTGCCTGTGGAACGGGAGGCTATGCTCTTGGACGACAGGAAACGCGCCCGATCGCTGGAGGAGTGGGTACGCGAGGGGATCCGCGCTTGCGCTGGCCACCCCGCCGTCCTCTGCTATACGATCGGCAACGAGATCCGGGCGTCTATCGTGCGCTGGCACGGTCATCGCCGGGTTGAGCGGCTCCTTGAGAGGCTTTATCGGGCCGCGAAGGCCGAGGATCCAGATGGCCTAGTTACCTACGTGAACTATCCGTCCACTGAGTACTTGCAACTGCCATTCATCGATTTCGTCTCTTTCAATGTCTATCTTGAGTCGCAGGAGCGTCTCGAGGCTTACCTCGCCCGCCTCCATAACATCGCCGGCGACCGGCCCCTGGTCATGGCCGAGATCGGGCTGGACAGTTACAGACATGGCGAAGGCGCGCAGGCCCGCGCGCTCGACTGGCAGATTCGAACAGCGTTTGCGGCTAGCTGCGCCGGCGCCTTTGTATTTGCCTGGACCGACGAGTGGTTCGCAGGCGGGTCAGACGTTGAAGATTGGAAGTTCGGTCTCACGGACCGTGACCGGCGACCGAAGCGAGCTCTGGCGGCCGTGCGCGGCGCGTTTGCCGACGCGCCGTTCCCGTCAAATCGTCGCTGGCCTCGGATCTCTGTGGTTGTCTGCAGTTACAATGGGGAGCGCACCATTCGGGACTGCTTTGAAGGACTGCTGAGGCTGGAGTATCCAAATTTCGAAGTTATCGTCGTCGACGACGGGTCGACTGACGCGACAGCGGCCATTACGCGAGAGTATGGCTTCCGGCTGATCAGCACTGAGAATCGTGGTTTGAGCAATGCGCGCAATACTGGCTTGGAAGCAGCCACAGGCGAGATCGTGGCATATCTTGATGACGACGCCTATCCTGACCCGCACTGGCTCACATACCTTGCCGCGACCTTCATGACCACAAAACACGCCGGGGTAGGAGGCCCGAACGTTGCGCCGCCTAACGATGGGCTTACCGGCGATTGCGTCGCCAACGCTCCGGGCAATCCCGTTCACGTCCTGCTCTCTGATCATGAGGCAGAGCACATTCCGGGTTGCAACATGGCGTTTCGTAAATCCTGCCTTGAAGCTATCGGCGGATTTGACGCTCAGTTCCGCACGGCTGGCGACGATGTTGATTTGTGCTGGCGGCTGCAGCAGCGAGGCTGGACATTAGGTTTCAGCCCTGCCGCAATGGTTTGGCACCACCGCCGCAACTCGGTGCGCGCTTATTGGAAGCAGCAACTCGGCTACGGTCAGGCTGAGGGATTGCTGGAAAGGAAATGGCCTGAGAAGTATAACGCGGACGGCCATCTCAGCTGGGCCGGTCGAGTTTACGGCAAGGGGCTCACGCAGACGCCTGGCCTGCGAGGGCGAATCTATCAGGGCGTCTGGGGCAGCGCCCCCTTTCAATCCATTTACCCGTCCGCTCCGAACGGGTTTTGGTCACTAGCTATGTGGCCGGAGTGGTATCTGATCATCATCGCCATCGCTGCAATCTCTGCTCTGGGCATTCTCTGGGGGCCGTTGCTGCTCGCTTTGCCCCTCCTCGCCATCGCGGTCGGCGCGTCATTTATACAGGCCGGTCTGAGTGTGGCCCAGGCTTCTTCTACGATGGCGTCACTCCAGGACCGCGTTACACTGGTGAAATCGCATACCCTGACGGCAATACTGCACCTGCTCCAGCCGTTGGCTCGTCTGCATGGCCGCCTGCGCTCCGGCCTGACTCCCTGGAGACGACGTGGAGCGCGCAACTTGGCGGCGCCCTGGCCGCGGACCCTCACCATTTGGAGCGAACACTGGCAGGCTCACGAGGAGAGGCTGCGGTCGGTCGAGGCGGCCCTCCGGGCATCTGGAGCCATCGTCCTCCAAGGAGGCGTTTACGATAGTTGGGATCTGGAGGCGCGAGGCGGAATGTTTGGCTCCGCCCGTACGTGCATGGCTCTTGAAGATCACGACGCAGGCAAGCAGTTTGTACGGTTCCGCGCCTGGCCAAGACTCTCGCCGAAGGGGATCGTACTGCCCCTGCTATTCGCCGCCCTTTCCACCGGAGCGATGATCGACCGCGCCTGGGTTGCCGGCGGGATATTCATCGTAGTCTTCCTGCTGCTCGCCATATTCATTCTGGAGGAATGCGCTGCCGCCACAGGCTCCATCTTGCGCGCGCTGCGTATGGTAGAGGAGAAGGCGACTGATTGCGCTGCGGCTGCGCAAGCTCAGCAAGTTACCGAACCTGTCGAAGCTCTTCCATCGCGCGTCCGTGGCGCCGCCGTGGGGACCAATTTGGATAAACCGAACCAGGAGTGAACTGATGTCCGAGACCAGCTACACCGATTTCACGCTCTACCGCCGGCTGTTGCGTCAGGCCCGGCCTTATTGGCCGTACATCGGGGGCATTTTCTTAATCGGCTTGTTTTCGACCTTGCTTACACTGCTCATTCCGCTTCCGTTAAAGATTGCTGTCGATAGTATCATTGGCTCACATCCGATCCCCGGCTTCCTCAATGCGTTACTGCCCATAGCCGCCACACGTTCCGACACTATCTTACTGATCTTTGCGGCCGGTCTCTCTGTGGCTATCGCCTTGCTCGGCCAGTTCCAGGAACTCGGCGGTGGGTTACTGCGGACCTTTGCGGGTGAAAGGATGGTCTTGGATTTTCGGGCCCAGCTCTTGCGCCACGCTCAACGTCTCTCGCTTTCTTATCATGACACGAAGGGCGCGTCCGACTCCACGTACCGCATACAGTACGATGCCACCTCCATTCAATACATCGCGATTGACGGCTTTATCCCCTTTGTTACCGCAGGCTGCACGCTCGTTGGGATGATCTACGTCACAGCGCGGATCGATTGGCATCTAGCCCTTGTCGCGCTGGCGGTCTCTCCGATCCTCTTTCTGATTACGGCGGCCTACCGCCAGCGCCTTCGGAGCCAGTCGCGCGAGGTGAAAAAGATCGAAAGCTCCGCCCTCTCCGTTTTGCAGGAGGTACTGGCCGCCGCCCGGGTTGTAAAGGCATTCGGACAAGAGGACCGCGAAGGCAAGCGATTCGTTCGCCGCTCCAGCGAGGGTATGCGGGCGCGCATCCGCCTTTCCTTAATTGAAGGCGCCTTCGGCATCCTCGTCACTTTGATTACCGGGATTGGGATGGCTGCCGTCCTGTTCATCGGAGTGCGGCATGTTCAATCAGGCATCCTCACCCTCGGTGAGTTGCTCATAGTTATTACTTACGTATCGCAGCTTTACCAACCATTGAAGACAATAAGTAGAAGGGCGGTAAGCCTGCAGGCCTCGCTGGCCAGCGCCGAGCGGGCCTTCTCTCTCCTGGATGAGGCTCCGGATGTCGCCGAACGGCCGAACGCGCGGCGCCTCGCGCGCGCCTCAGGCGCCATAGTCTTCCGCAAGGTTTCCTTCGCTTACGGCAAAGATCGTCCAGTATTGCACAATATTTCCTTTGAAATCAGCCCCGCGACTAGAGTGGGCATCGTGGGCGCCACGGGCACGGGCAAGACGACGCTCATGAGCCTACTGACCCGTTTTTACGATCCCACTGCGGGGGAAATCCTGCTCGATGGCGTTGACCTGTGCGACTACAAGCTGGCCGACTTACGCAACCAGTTCAGCATTGTCCTCCAGGAGCCCGTGCTCTTCTCGACCAGCATCGCCGAGAACATCGCCTACGCCCGCCCTGGGGCCGGCGCCGAGGAGATTGTGGCGGCTGCGAAGGCCTCCAATGCGCATGAGTTCATCATCCACTTACCCGAGGGCTATGCGACGCAGGTCGGTGAGCGCGGGATGCGCCTCTCGGGCGGCGAGCGCCAGCGTATTGCGCTCGCCCGAGCCTTCCTGAAAGACGCCCCACTCCTGATACTAGACGAGCCTACCAGTTCCGTCGACATGGGGACTGAAACCGCGATTATGGAAGCGATGAACCGACTCATGCATAGCCGCACTACTTTCATGATCGCCCATCGTCTGAGCACGCTGAAGGATTGCGACTTGCTGCTGGTGATCGAACACGGACGATTGGTTGAGGTGAGATCGGACGTGTCAGCCGCTATCGGAAGCGCGATCGCGCTTGGCGGAGCCGATGCGACCTTTCACGGCGGTAGAGCCTCCGCCCAGGCAGGGAAGGGAATTATCGGAGCATAAGCACACGAACATGACAACCGTACAAACCAACTTGCTTGAACATCCGGCTGTCAAGGCCTGGGCTAAGCTCCAGCCGGAGCGCGTCGAACCTTCCGCGATCGAAAGATTGCAGAAGAAGAAGAAAGGAGTCGTTTATAGGCTCAAGGGCGTCGGCCCTGGAGGCTCCGATATCGTCGCCAAATGGAGCTCGCCGGAGAGATTACTAAAGGAACGCATCATCTATGAAGAAGTCCTTCCGGCTTTGCCCGTTTCTACTGTTCGTTACTACGGGTTCATAGAGGAGCCGGATGACAGGTGTTGCTGGCTGTTTCTCGAAAGCGCTGATGGGGAGGAATACTCACCACTTGTTAATGATCATCGTACTCTCGCCGCGCAATGGCTGAGTCTCCTCCATACGTCAGCTGCGCATATCGCTACGGCGGCTCGCCTGCCGGACCGAGGGCCGGGCCATTATCTGGAGCAGCTTCGACAGGGCGGCGAGACAATCCAGCGAAACCTTACCAATCCTGCGCTTACAGCTGAGACGAGGGCGATGCTGGAGACCGTCGTCCGGCAGCTCGAGGTCGTCGCATCGCGCTGGGGCCAAGTGGAAGAGCTGTGTGAGTGTGCGCCACGTACCCTTATGCATGGCGACTTCGCTCCGAAGAACATGCGCGTCCGAACCGGTCGGGCCGGACTCTCTCTCCTGCCCTTCGACTGGGGGAGCGTGGGAAGGGGAGTTGCGGCCGCTGATCTGGCGCAATCAGGGATGGAGCCCAACGGCTACTGGAATTACTGGGCGAATCCAGACCTCGCCGCCTACTGCTCAGTGGCGCGCGAATCCTGGCCGCGCCTTGATATCCAGGATGTAAAGCAACTTGCGATTATCGGAAAGATATTCCGCAGTTTAATCTGCATCAATTTGGAAGCTCCAAGTTTCGCAATGGAATGGGTGGAGAATGCTGCGCGGGACATGAGGCTTTATCAAGCCGCAATGGCCGACGCTATTCAGGCGGCTGGATGGAAAGACTCCGTATGAAGTCATCGCTGCGCATTATCGTGACAGGGCTGATCGCTCAATACCCCCTTGGAGGGATGACGTGGCATTACATGCAGTACCTCCTGGGCCTGACTCGTCTTGGCCACGATGTCTACTATCTGGAAGACACGGGCGCGGGGCCCTATAACCCCAGGGCGGGCGGAGTAGTCAAGGACTGCGCGTATAACGTCGAGTACCTGGCGGGCGTCATGACGCGCTTCGGGTTGCAAGATAAATGGGCATACCGCTGCTACGAGCGTCCGCAGTGGCTCGGCCTTCCCGACATAAAACGGACGGCGGTGATACGATCCGCAGACCTCCTCATCAACGTTTCAGGTATGCTCGCGCGGCCTGAAGAGTATCTAGAGGTTCGGCGATTGGCCTACGTCGACACCGACCCTGTTTTCAATCAGGTCAAGCTGGCGCAAGGCCGGGTGGAGTTCCGAAAGCTGATTGACGCGCACGATGTCCATTTCAGCTTCGGGGAACTCTTTTCTGAATCTGCGCTGGCGACGGGGTACTACTGGCGCCCGACAAGACAGCCGATTGCGCTTTCGGAGTGGCGCCCTGCTCAGCCGCGACGTAACGTTTTTACGACCATCATGAACTGGACGGCGAGCAAAAATCCTCTGGTCTATGGCGGCCAAACATATGGACAGAAGGATGTGGAGTTCACCCGCTTTCTAGACCTGCCCGGCCGAGTTGCGCCAGCAGTTCTGGAGATAGCCGTCAACCCCGGCAAGAGGCGGCAGGCCCCTCTTGAGCTGTTAACTTCCAAGGGATGGCGCGTAGTCGACCCCGAGAATGTTTGTCTCGATCTCGACAGCTACCGCGGGTATATCGAGTCATCCATGGCTGAGTGGAGCGTGGCTAAGAACGGCTACGTTCAAGGCCGGCCGGGCTGGTTCAGTGAGCGTTCCGCCTGTTACCTGGCCGCCGGCAAGCCGGTGATCGTTCAAGATACCGGGTTCTCCACAGTCCTCCCGGTCGGAGAGGGCATCGCGCCATTCACTACGATGGAAGAGGTGGTGTCGGCGATCAAGGAGGTCGAAAGCGACTATGCGCGACACGCGAAGGCCGCCCGCGCCATCGCTGAAGAGTATTTCGACTCTGACAAGATCCTCACCCGGCTGATCGAGGAGGCGTTAAATTGTAGGAGCAAGGCACATGCCTAATCGCGTACCCAAAGGAGTAATACCAACCAACTTGCTTGAGTTCCCAGCTATTAAAGCCTGGCGGGAGCTCCGGCCGGAGCTGGTCCAACCCGACAAGATCGAGATCCTAAAAGGACATAAAGTGACGGCAAGGAGGAGCGCCTACCGGCTTGTAGGCGTGGGACCGGAAGGCTCTGCTGTCATCGCGAAGAGGTGCCGACGGGCCAAAGCGTTAATAGAACACACCGTCTATGAGGAGGTCCTCCAATACTTACCTGTTCCTACTCTGCGTTGCTACGGATTGGTGGAGGAGAAGGACGGTGAGTTCTGCTGGCTGTTCCTCGAAGACGCTGGCGAGGAGCAGTATTCGGCTTTCACTGATGAGCATCGCCGGCTCGCCGCACGATGGCTGGGCCTGCTGCACACGTCTGCCGCACGCGTCGCTCTGGCGGCTCGTCTGCCCGATCGGGGCCCGCGCCACTATCTGGAGCGCCTGCGATCGGCGCGCGACAGAATCCTTGGAAACCTGGCTAATCCTGCGCTGAATGCCGACGACTATGCAGTGTTAGATGCCATTCTCTCTCAGTGCGCGATCCTGGAATCGCGGTGGAATCAAGTGGAGAGGTTATGTGAAGGGATGCCATGCGCTCTTGTCCACGGCGACTTCGCTGAAAAGAACATTCGCATCCGAACCAATGGGGCTGGGATTACTATCTTGCCCTTCGACTGGGGCAATGCGGGCTGGGGGTTTCCAGCTATTGACCTGGCCCAATCACCGCTGCCCTCCATTGGCTTTACTGGAAATCCAGACATAGCTGCTTACTGGGAGGTGGCGCGAGATCACTGGCCGAGCTTCGATCTTCAGACCATCCAGCAGTGGGCGACCTTAGCGACCATGCTCCGGACCCTCGTCGCCATCAACTGGGACGCTTTAAGCCTCGCGTACGAATGGGTCGAGAAGCCCATGATATGGATGAGGCTATATATGGAAACGATGGATTGTGCGATGCGACCGGCCGGATGGACAGATTGATTTTTCTTTTGAGGCGTTATCATGAATAGATGCTATTTAAGTCTGCCAACCTTAGCGACAGTCCTACTGCTCTGGTCCGGAATTGCGGCGCAGAATGGCGTTATTCTGAGTGGCATGGTGGAGGACCCGACCGGGGCAGCCTTAACCAAAACGAGATTGACACTGATCAATCAAGCTACAGGGGAAAAGCTAGAGGTCTCGGCCGGCAGTAGCGGCGGGTTCAGTTTTGAAAACGTCCCGCCCGGCCAGTATTCCCTCCAGGCGACAGCGGAAAATTATGAGACAGTCGAGCAAGCGATCACTGTCGGTTCCCAACCACTGGCTGCGATCAAGATCAAGATGAGGATCAGCATTGAGGATCAAGTGACCATTTCCGGAAGCAGCGTAGAGCCTGCCGTTTCACCGGGGAGGAACGCCGATGCGATCAAGTTTGATGATGATCTGTTTGGCGAACTGCCAATATCGAGCCAGAACATCTTGCCGGTGATCGCCAATTTTCTCTCTCCGGCGGCCCAGGGCGCGCAGGGTATCTCAATCATCGTTGATGGGGCCGAATCCAGCGGGTTAGGCGTGCCGGCCAGCGCTATCAAGCAAGTGCGCATTAATCGCAATCCCTACGCGGCCGAGTTTCGGCGTCCGGGTAAGGGGCGTGTCGAAGTCAAAACGGCGGATGGCTCGCGCAAGCGTATTAACGGCGGCGCCGCGCTCTTTGCGCGAGGCTCTCGCTTCGATGCGCGCACTCCGTTTGCCGGTAAGAAACCGGATTTGGATGGACGTGCGTTTGAAGCCTTCTTCAGTGGCCCGCTGCCGGGCAAGCACGCCTCCTTCTTTCTAAGCGGAGAGCGCCTGATCAATGATGAAAGCGCCATCGTCAACGCGCGCACGCCGGCGGGCCCATTGATCGAAAATATCCCTAGCCTCGGGCGCCGCGCCAGATGGCTCGGCCGCCTGGAATATTACCTTAACAACAGCCACAAACTCGATGCGCGCTACGACTTCAATAATGAAATTGAGCGCAATCGTGGAGTGGGCGGTCTTAACCTGAGGTCACAGGCGATCGGCGCGGCGGAGCGCAGGCACAGGTTCCAGATCTCAGAGAGCGCCATCCTCTCATCCAGCCTGATCAATAACCTGCGCGTCATTTTCGAGCGCCAGGAGGAGCGTCGCGGCGCGCCTGCAACCGGCCCCGAGATTGTGGTGAACGGAGCTTTCACCGACGGCCCGTCTCAGACTTTTTGGGCGAATCGGGAGACCACTCTCCGGTTCCAAGACGTCGCCACTTACCCTTCCGGCCGTCACACGCTGCGTTTTGGCGCCGAAGCGCGACCGAGTTGGATTGAAGCGAGCGAAGGCTCGAATTTCGGCGGCGCCTTTGAATTCTCCGGTCTCGATCAGTTTGCAGCCTCAAGCCCATTTGTGTTCCGCATCAACCAGGGCAAGCCGGCTGTATCCTTCTCCCGGCGCGAGGCGGCCGGCTTCTTCCAGGATGAGATGCAGCTACGCCCAAACTTCAACCTCACGCTGGGCCTTCGCTACGATTGGCAATCAAATACCGGCGCCCGCAACAATTTTGCCCCGCGCCTGGCCTTCGCTTATGCCCCTGGAAATCAGAAGACAGTTTTGCGTAGCGGGGCCGGAATTTTTTATGAGCATTTGCCTGAAAGCGCGACCCGGCGGGCATTGCTCTTTAATGGCGCGCGGATTCGGGAACTGGTGATCTCGAATCCCTCTTTTCCTGATCCCTTCCTGGCTGGTCAAAGGCGCCTGCCGCCGCCGAGCGTGGCGCTTATCGCTCATGGTCTCCAGGCGCCTTACCTGTTCCAGGCCAGCTTTAGTGTGGAGCGTGATCTTTGGAGCAAAGCGCAAATGATAATTGAATATCAAACCCTACGAGGCGCGCATCTATTGCGCTCGCGGAATATCAATGCGCCACTGCCGGAGACGGGGGGGCGTCCCGATCCGAATTTTCTCAACATCAACCAGGTGGAATCGTCAGGGAGCATGCGCGGCGCCGCTTTGAGCGTGACCTTCCAGGGCAATATGGGCAAGCGGCTTAAGGGCATGGCGCAGTACACGCTGTCGCGCATTACTGACGACACTAGTGGCCTCTTCGCGCTCCCCGCTAACAACTATGACCTGCGGCCTGAACTAGGCCGGGCGGATTTCGACCAGCGGAGCCGATTCGTTTATGCAGGCACACTGGAATTGCCGCGCAATTTTTGGGTTGGCCTGTTATTGACGCTCGCCAGCGGCAAACCATTCGATATCAGCACAGGGCTGGACGACAACCTTGATACTGTCGCCAATGACAGGCCACCAGGAATAACACGCAATACTGGTCGGGGGACGGGGCTGGCGCAGTTGGACCTGCGATTGTCAAAACTCTTCAGCGCGCCGCATCCCTTCAAAGGCTTCAACCAGAATAAGAAAGAATCGGCAAGTCTTGGGTTAAGTATCGATGCGTTCAATGCGCTGAATCACACTAATCCTTCCGATTTCATCGGAGCGCAAAGCTCGCCATTCTTCGGGCGAGCCAATTCCGCGCCGCCAGGGAGGACGATTCAGTTGTCTTTGAAGTACAAGTTCTGAAGGATCAAGAAGGAGGTATTGATGAAGGCAGTTATGGCCCCTGGAACTGATGAGGAAATGATGCGTGAGCGCTTGGAGCCCATGATCCCGACTATGCTCGGCGGAGGGGAGAAAATCATGGACATCCGCTTGTCGCGCTTCAAGCTCTCCACCTCGTACAACACATATCTCGTAACCGTCCGGCTGATCAACGGCGATGAATTCAAGGTTTTCCTGAAGGACTTTGGCTTCTCCGTGCGGCCAAAGGACAGCCCGAAGCAAAGGCGCGAGCGCGAATTACGCGTTTACCGGGACCTTCTTGCAGAAGCCGAGATCGGCGCGGCCAGGTACTATGGGTCCATCTCGGATGAATCTCAAGGCCGGTTCTGGCTACTGCTGGAATTTGTGGATGGCAGTCCGGTCGCCTACTGTAACATTGAATACTGGGCGCCGGCGGCGGGTGGGCTCGGACGGATGCATGGCTATTTTGCTCAGCAAGGCGACCGGTTGCGCGCATATGATTTTTTGATCCGCCACAATGCGGATTTCTTCTGGTCGAAAGCGGGGCTCGCCTTGCGTAACGTATCGCAAATCTCCCCGCGCCTGGTTGATCGCCTTGCAAATATTATCGACCGTTACGCTCCGATAGTGGACATAATGACAAGCCAGCCGCCTACTTTTATTCACGGGGGCTGCCGGCCGACGAATATCCTGGTCAAGGTCGCCTCTGATCCCTCAAGAGTCTGCATCATTGATTGGGAAGAGGCCGCTTTAGGTTCTCCCCTTTATGATGTCGCCTACCTGTTAGATGGCTTCGAGCCGCCAACGCTGGATCGACTTTTAGACGCCTACAGGCGGGAAGCTTTGGCTTTTGACATATCTCTACCTCCCAAAGAGGACATGAAATACATTGTGAATTGCTTCAGGCTGCACATGGTCATGAACTCGCTTAGCCAGGCTGCGCTCAAAGGATATAAAGAGAATGACATTGTTAAACTACTCGATATAGGAGACCACTTAAGCAGCGTCGTCACAGGACAGGCTCGGTAGCCGTGTTAGTTTTACGGCGTCGCTCTCCGCAGGAGGTATTGATCGGTGGGAGCAAGGTGTGAAATCCAAAAAGCGAATCTGGATGAGACTGATATTCGACTCACGCTTGAGCGTCTCTTACAGGACAAACAAGGACGTCACGCGAAGATCTCCAGCCTGAGGCGTGAGCCCAGCCCTTTCGCTACCCTGTTCCCGGCTGAGGTGTTGTCTGTATCGTTTGAAAGTGGAGATGAGCTCTCACTCTTCGTCAAGCATCTTGGGCCTGAGCAATCGGACCATCCCGATAAACAGCGCCGTGACCGTGAGACGCGAGTCTATGAAGAGCTATTGGGCGCCGATAATCTACCGGTTCCCAGGTATTACGGCTCCAACTGGAACGAGACGACAAAACGGCGGGAGATTTTCCTGGAGTACATTGATGACTGGAACCTGAAATATCACGACCTGGAATACTGGTTTATAGCCGCTCGCCGCCTGGCCCAGTTCCATGCCTACTTTGCGACCCGGGCTGAGAAGTTATTGGCTTGCGATTTCCTCCTCCGCTTCGATACCAGCTACCTTTATGAATGGGCGGATCGGGCTCTCTCTGTTTTGAGAGATCAGTCTGAGGAATTAGCGGCGGAACTCACGCTCGCGGTGGGAAGTTATGATCGAGTTGCGGAAATCCTTGCACGGCAGCCATTGACTTTAGCGCATAACGACCTCGCTCCCAAAAACGTTCTCGCCGACCGCTCGACTAATCCGGCCCGTATTTGCTTCGTTGACTGGGAGATGGCTGGGGTAGGGTGCGGGCTGATGGATCTGGTGGAACTGAAGTACGGGCTCGATCCGGTAAATGACCAAAAAATGCGCATGGTTTATTGCGCAGAGTTAGCAGGAACAGATTTGCTCCCGTCATGCCCGGAGGATAGGAGTAGTCTCTTTGCCGCCTGCGAGCTGAGCCAGACCGTCTATCGTTTGGCGCACAGTAAGTCCTGGAATCTGCCGACTGCAAGGGTGGCGCAGTGGGTCTCGGAGGCCCGGCAGCTTGTAATGCGCATTTGAGAAGGCGCTTAACTCGTTTTTTCATTGAGAGGCCAAACGGATGAAAATCATCATAGGCGCTGTTATATCGCTATCGCCATATTCCCCAGGTATCGCATGGGACTGGCTCCAATACGCGGTAGGCCTGCAGAAACTTGGCCACGACGTGTATTACATAGAGGAAGTGAAGCCCGAATGGTGTGTTGATGCGCATGGCGCCCACTGCGACTTCGGGCATAGCGTCAACCGGGATTTATTCCGCGCCTCCATGGAGCGCGCCGGCTTAATGGAGAAGGCTTGCCAAATTTATAACCAGGGGGAATACACATTTGGTCTTTCGCTCGATTCGCTGGTCGCTTTATCAAAAGAAGCGGACTTGATCATCAACATGGCAGGGCACGTAAAAACAGAACTCGTTTTGAGTAGCATCAAACGTCGAGTGTACGTGGATCAGGACCCGGTATATACCCAGCTATGGCATGCCGAGTACGGCAAAGAACTGAACTTCAAGATGCATGACATCTTCTTTTCGGTGGGTCTCAATATCGGCACTCACTACACTACGATACCCGATTGCGGCGTAAAGTGGCGCCACATCCTCCCGCCCATCGTGCCGGAATTATGGCCATTCCAGATCGATCCTTCTTGTGGCCGTTTTACGACAATCGCATCGTGGGCTGGATTCAGCGATCTGCGCTATCGCGATGAGTGGTATGGTTCGAAGTACGAGGAGTTCAAACGTTTCGCCGAGTTACCGCGCAAGACCGAACAGGAACTGGAGATCGCTCTCAGACGCTATCGCGAGAATGATGAGGGCATCCGTCTGCTCAAAGACAACGGATGGTTTCTGAACAAAGCGACCCAAATCGCCGATCTCTCGAGTTATCAAGACTACATTGCGCGATCCCGAGCGGAGATCGGGATCGCCAAAAACGCCTATGTCAAGGGGCGCTCGGGTTGGTTTAGCGATCGCGCTGCCCATTATCTTGCTAGCGGCAAACCGGCGCTCGTCCAATCGACGGGGTTTGAACGATATCTGCCCACGGGGAAAGGGCTAATCACTTTCAGCGACATAGAGGAAGCAGTCGAGGGCATTAAGTCGATCAATCAAGACTATGATACTCACTGCCGGGCCGCTCGAGAGTTCGCTGAGGAACACCTGGATTATAGAAAGGTTCTTACAGCAATGTTGGAGCTTTGCGCATGAGGCGTCCGTGAATGGTCAATCTGATTGAGGGG
>Ga0114129_10005890_pt1 | contig 17359 bp, 27 predicted proteins | sample RhiMetdeltSRZDD1_FD_80071 | JGI IMG/M metagenome (GOLD analysis project Ga0114129, IMG submission 80071) | Populus rhizosphere microbial communities from Tennessee, USA - Rhizosphere MetaG P. deltoides SRZDD1 (version 2) (version 2) | ecosystem: Host-associated > Plants > Roots > Rhizosphere >... | reverse complement strand
TTGGTCTCGATCGAGAGCGTGAGCTTGTCGTAGTCGAGGATCTGGCCCTCGCGGGTGTTCTCGACCTTGTAGGAGACCTTGCGCACCGGCGAATAGAGGCTGTCGACCGGGATGAGCCCGATCGGCGCGTCCTCGGGGCGGTTGCGCTCGGTCGGCACGTAGCCCTTGCCGGTGTTGACCGTGAACTCCATGCGGATCTCGGCGCCCTCGTCGAGGGTGCACAGCACGAGGTCCGGATTGAGCACGACGATGTCGCCGACGGTCTGGATGTCGCCGGCGGTGACGGTGCCCGGGCCCTGCTTCTTGACCACCATGCGCTTCGGACCGTCGCCCTGCATCTTGATGGCGATATCCTTGATGTTGAGCACGATGTCGGTCACGTCCTCGCGCACGCCGGGGATCGAAGAGAACTCGTGCAGCACGCCGTCGATGTGCACCGACTGCACGGCGGCGCCCTGCAGCGATGACAACAGAATACGCCGCAGCGCGTTACCCAGCGTCACGCCGAAGCCGCGCTCGAGCGGCTCGGCCACCACCGTCGCCTCCCGCTTGGGGTCGGCGCCGGCGGCCACCTGGAGCTTGTTCGGTCGGATCAGTTCCTGCCAATTCTTCTGGATCGTCACTTTGTCACCCATCGCGTTGAGTGGCGCGGCCCTGGTCCGCGCATCCCACTCCGCCCCGTGGGAAAAATCGTCCGCGGCGGACGGGTCGGGCGTCCGCCGGATGAGAATATCGTCGGTCATACGCGCCGCCTCTTACGGGGACGGCAGCCGTTATGCGGAATCGGCGTCACGTCGCGGATCGAAGTGATGGTGAAGCCGGCCGCCTGCAGCGAACGCAGCGCCGACTCGCGCCCGGAACCGGGACCCGCAACCTCGACTTCGAGGGTGCGCATGCCGTGCTCCTGCGCCTTCTTGGCGGCATCTTCGGCGGCCACCTGCGCCGCATAGGGCGTCGATTTGCGCGAGCCCTTGAAACCCATGGTGCCGGACGACGACCAGGCAATGGTGTTCCCCTGGGCGTCGGTGATGGTGATCATCGTGTTGTTGAACGACGCATTCACATGCGCGACACCGGACGCGATGTTCTTGCGTTCGCGTTTGCGGACGCGGCTGGCTTCCTTGCCCATTCACAATCCTTTCGCGACCGGTCCCCGGAGCTCCGGGAGCCATCGGACACTTTGCACTCGGCCTACGTCGTCGGTTTCTTCTTGCCGGCGATCGCCTTGGCCGGACCCTTGCGGGTGCGGGCGTTGGTATGGGTCCGCTGGCCGCGGACGGGAAGTCCGCGCCGATGCCGCAACCCGCGGTAGCAGCCGAGGTCCATCAGCCGCTTGATGTTCATGGCCGTCTCGCGCCGCAGATCGCCCTCGACGATGTAATCGCGGTCAATCATTTCGCGAATTTGCAGCACTTCCTGGTCGGTCAGCTGGGACACCCTCCGCTCTCCGGGAATCCCGACTTTCTCCATGATTTCACTGGCCTTATGGGCGCCGATCCCATGGATATATTGGAGGGCGATAATGACGCGCTTATTCGTGGGTATGTTGACACCGGCGATGCGGGCCACTGCTTTAACTCCTGCTGCCGCCTGTGGAAAAGGGCGGCCGACAATGATCGGTCCAGTCTTGGGGGAAGCAGGGACCGCAAACGATAACGCGACACCCTCCCCGTTCCCCCGGGGTCGGCATCGTTCAACTGCTCCGACTGGATGCGCGGCTTATTAGGGGATTCAACTGCCTCTCGTCAACCTCTGCTAACGCTTGTTCTTTCGGCCTCCGGCGCGGCCCCGCGCCACGGCCCGGCGGGCCGGTTTACCTCTGGATTTGGCCTTGGCGGCCGCCTTGCCGGGGGCCGTCTTACGGCCTGCCGGCTCGGCCGATTTGGCCGGTTTGGCCGGTTTGGCCGGTTTAGCCTTGGCTTTGGCCGGTTTCCCGGCCCTGCCCGCTGCGGAACCGTCGAGCACGCGGTCGATCGCGCTGGCAACCTCCTCGATCGAGGACATGCCGTCGACGGACCTGAGCGCGCTTTGCCAGCGGTAGTAGTCGACGAGCGGCGCGGTCTGCTCGCGATAGGCGTCGATTCGGGTACGCAGGACGTCGGGATCGTCGTCCGGCCGCAGCGCCTGCCCGCCGGCCCTGGCCTGGGCCACCCGGTTGGCAATCCGCTTCTGCAGGATGCTCCCGTCCACCTTCAGCTCGATCACCGCATCGAGCTTGAGCCCGCGGTCGGCCAGCATGCGGTCGAGCGCGACCGCCTGCGGCACCGTGCGCGGAAAGCCGTCGAGAATGAACCCTTTCCTGGCGTCGGGCTGATTGATGCGGTCGGCGACGATCGCCACGACGACGTCATCGGGCACCAATTCGCCGCGCGCCATGATGTCCTTGGCGCGCGACCCGATCGGGGTGCCGGCCTTGATCGCCGCCCGCAACATGTCGCCGGTCGAGAGCTGCACGATCCCGTGCTTTTCGACCAAACGCTGTGCCTGCGTGCCCTTTCCCGCCCCAGGCGGGCCCAGCAGGACCAGCCTCATCTTCGGCGTCCTCGCAGCTTCGAGCGCTTGATCAGGCCTTCATACTGGTGAGCGAGCAGATAGCCCTGGATCTGCGCGACCGTATCCATGGTGACGCTGACCACGATCAAGAGCGAGGTGCCGCCGAAATAGAACGGCACCTTGGCATAGGCGATCAGCAATTCGGGCAGCAGGCAGACGAGCGCGAGATAGGCGGCGCCGATGACGGTGATGCGCGAAAGGACATAGTCGATGTATTCCGCCGTGCGTTCGCCCGGCCGGATGCCGGGGATGAAGCCGCCGTGCTTCTTGAGGTTTTCCGCCGTCTCTTCCGGGTTGAGCACGATTGCCGTGTAGAAGAAGGCAAAGAAGATGATCAGCGCGATGTAGAGCAGCAGGAACAGCGGCTGACCGTGGCCGAGCAGCGTCGTGAACGTCTGGAACCATTCCGGCCCCGAGCCGACGTTGAAATTGGCGACGGTGGCCGGCAGCAACAGCAGCGACGACGCGAAGATCGGCGGAATCACGCCCGAGGTGTTGAGCTTCAGCGGCAGGTGGGAGGACTGCCCCTCGAACATGCGGTTGCCGACCTGGCGCTTCGGATATTGGATCAGCAGGCGGCGCTGCGCGCGTTCCATGAACACGATGAAAGCGATGACCGCGACCGCCATCACCAGCACCGCGAGGATCATGCCGGTCGACAGCGCGCCCTGGCGTCCGAATTCGAGAGTGCCTGCGATCGCCGAAGGCAGTTCGGCGACGATGCCCGACAGGATGATCAGCGATATGCCATTGCCGATACCGCGCGCGGTGATCTGCTCGCCCAGCCACATCAGGAACATGGTCCCGCCGGTCAGCGTGATCGTGGTCGAAATGCGGAAGAACCAGCCCGGATCGCTCACCGCGCTCCCCATGCCTTCCAGCCCGATCGCGATGCCATAGGACTGGAACGCGGCCAGCAGCACGGTGAGATACCGCGTGTACTGATTCATGGTCTTGCGGCCCTGCTCGCCTTCTTTCTTGAGCTGGGCGAGCGTCGGCGACACCGTCGTCATCAGCTGGATGATGATCGACGCCGAGATGTACGGCATGATGTTTAGCGCAAAGATCGCTATCCGGTGGATGCCGCCGCCGGAGAACATGTTGAACATGCCGAGGATGCCGCCGGCCTGCTGGCGGAAGATCTGATCCCATTGCGCGGGATCGATGCCGGGCAGGGGAATGTAGGTGCCGAAGCGATAGACCAGCAGGGCGCCGACCGTGAACCAGATGCGCTTCTTCAGCTCCTCGGCCTTGGCGAGCGCCGAGAAGTTGAGATTGGCCGCCAATTGTTCTGCTGCTGAGACCATGCCCTGAAGCTCCCTTCCGTCCCCCGGTCAGCCGCCCGCCCTATATGGGGAGCGCGCCCGCGTTTCCCAGAGATCAGGCAGTCTGGCCCGTATCCTCCGCCGGGCTGGGCGCCAGAATCTTGACCGAGCCCCCGGCCTTTTCGACCGCCGCGACCGCCGATTTTGAGGCGCGGTAGACGGCAAATGCCACTTTCGCCTTGATTTCGCCCGAACCGAGCAGCTTCACGCCATCCTTGGCGCGCCGCAACAGGCCGGCCTTCACCAGCGCCTCGGCGTCCACCGTGGCCCCGGCATCGAGCTTGCCTGCGTCGATCGCGGCCTGCACGCGGTCGAGGTTGATCTCGTTGAGCTTGCGCGCGAACGGCGAATTCTTGAAGCCGCGCTTGGGCAGCCGCCGGTGAAGCGGCATCTGGCCGCCCTCGAAGCCCTTGATGCGCACGCCCGAGCGCGCGGTCTGGCCCTTGCCGCCGCGGCCGCCGGTCTTGCCGGTGCCCGAACCGATGCCGCGGCCGATGCGGCTGCGCTTCTTGCGCGCGCCCGGCTTGTCGGCGAGTTGATTAAGCTTCATTGCACACCTCGACTTATTGCTTTCCGTCGACCACGCGCACGAGATGCGCCACTTTGGCGATCATGCCGCGGGTCTGCGGCGTATCGGGCACCTCGACGACGCGACCGATGCGATTGAGGCCGAGCCCGATCAGGGTCTCGCGCTGGGTATGATGGCGCCGGATCGCGCTGCCGGTCTGTTCAACTTTGATCACTTTACCGCTCTTGCTCATGTCGGCCTCCCGCCGTGCGCCATCGCTCAATCGGCGGCCTGCTCGGCTTCGCCGAGATCGCGGCGCCGGGCCTGCAGGGTGGACACCTTGATGTTGCGCCGCGCGGCGACCGACCGCGGCGAGTCCTGCCGCTTGAGCGCGTCGAAGGTCGCCCGCACCATGTTGTAGGGATTGGACGAGCCGATCGACTTCGCCACCACGTCCTGCATGCCGAGTGTCTCGAACACCGCGCGCATCGGCCCGCCGGCGATGATGCCGGTGCCGGGAGGCGCGGCACGCAGGAAGACCTTGCCGGCGCCGTGGCGGCCGGCGACGTCGTGGTGGAGCGTGCGGCCCTCGCGCAGCGGAACCCGGATGAGATTGCGCTTGGCGGCGTCGGTCGCCTTGCGGATCGCTTCCGGCACCTCGCGCGCCTTGCCGTGGCCGTAGCCGACGCGACCTTTCTCGTCGCCGACCACCACCAGCGCGGCGAAGCCGAAGCGGCGGCCGCCCTTCACCACCTTGGCCACACGGTTGATGTGGACGAGCTTGTCGGTGAATTCGCTCTCTTCGCGCTGTTCTCGCTCGCGTCCACGCGGTTCACGTGCCATGTCGATGTCCTATCCGTTCGGGCCCGTGCCCGTCCTTTTGTTGTCAGAAGCTGAGACCGCCCTCGCGCGCGGCTTCCGCCAGCGCCTTGACGCGGCCGTGATAGAGGTAACCGCCGCGGTCGAACACCACGTTCTTCACGCCTTTCTGCAGCGCCCGCTCCGCCAATCGCTTGCCGACCGCCTTGGCCGCGTCGATATTGGCCCCGGTCTTCAGGCTCGTGCGCATGTCCTTCTCCAGCGAGGAGGCCGAGACCAGCGTCTCGCCGTTCGCGTCATCGATCAGCTGCGCGTAGATGTGCTTGGAGGAACGGAACACCGACAGGCGCGCGCGCTCGCCGGCGGCGCGCTGGATCACCCGCCGTATCCTCGCAGTTCGCCGCACAGTCCGGTCAGCAACGGTTGCCATCGTCCGCTCCCATCACTTCTTCTTGCCTTCCTTGCGGAAGATGTATTCGCCCGAATATTTGATGCCCTTGCCCTTGTAGGGCTCGGGCGGCCGGTAATCGCGGATCTCGGCGGCGACCTGCCCCACACGCTGCCGGTCGATGCCGGTGATCACGATCTCGGTCGGCTTCGGGGTCGCGATCGTGATCCCCTCGGGGATCGCGAAGACGATGTCGTGGCTGTAGCCGAGCTGGATCTGCAAGTTCTTGCCCTGCACCGCCGCGCGATAGCCGACGCCGGTGATCTCCAGCCGCCGCTCGAAACCCTTAGTGACGCCGGTCACTAGGTTGTTGATCATCGCGCGATAGGTGCCCCACATCGCGCGCGCGCGCTTGGTCTCGGAGCGCGGATCGACCTTGATGGCGCCCTGCTCCATCTTCGCCTCCACGTCGCCGTGCAGCACGAGCGAGAGCGCGCCCTTGGGGCCCTTGATCTTGACCGTCTGTCCTTCGACGTTCGCGGTCACCCCCGAGGGGATGGCGACCGCTCTTTTTCCGATACGAGACATGGCGTTATCCCATCGCTATCCGTCTTAGAACACCGTGCAGAGGATTTCTCCGCCCACATTGGCGTCGCGCGCGTCGTGATCGGCCATCACGCCCTTGGGCGTGGACAGGATCGCGACGCCGAGGCCGTTGTTGATGCGCGGCAGGTTCCTCACCGAGGCATAGACCCGCCGTCCCGGCTTGGAGACGCGCGCAATCTCGCGGATCACCGGCTCGCCGTCGAAATATTTGAGCTCGATCTCAAGCTCGTTGCGCCCGTTCTTGTGCTCGACCGCCGCATAGCCGCGGATGAAGCCCTCGCTCTTGAGCACGTCGAGCACGCTCGCGCGCAGCCGCGAGGCCGGCGTCGACACCTTCGACTTGTTGCGCATCTGCGCATTATGGATACGTGCGATCATGTCGCCGAGCGGATCGTTCAAGGCCATCGCTCGTTGCTCCTTACCAGCTCGACTTGACAAGACCCGGGATCAGCCCCTTCGAGCCGAGATCCCGAAGCGCGATACGCGACAGCTTGTGCTTGCGATAGAACGCGCGCGGCCGGCCGGTTATCTCGCAGCGATTGCGAAAGCGGTTCGGCGAGGAGTTGCGCGGCAGCTCCGCCAGCTTGAGCGTAGCCGCAAAGCGCTCCTCCATCGGCTTCGTCTTGTCCTGGGCAATTTCCTTGAGCCGCGCGCGCCGGCCGGAATACTTCTTGGCCAGCCGCCGCCGCCGGTTGTTCTTCTCGATTGAACTCTTCTTCGCCATCTAGGTCTCCTGGCTTTCCGCGTCTGAGGGACGACCCCTCACTGCCGGAACGGGAAGTTGAATGCGGCCAGCAACGCGCGCGCCTCGTCGTCCGATTTCGCGCTCGTGCAGACCGTGATGTCCATGCCCCAGACATCGGCCGCCTTGTCGTAGTCGATCTCCGGGAAGATGATGTGTTCCTTGATGCCGATGGTGAAATTGCCGCGCCCGTCGAAGCTCTTCGGGCTCAAGCCGCGGAAGTCGCGCACTCGCGGCAGCGCGATGTTGATCAGCCGGTCGACGAATTCGTACATGCGGGTCTTGCGCAGGGTGACCTTGCAGCCGATCGGCTGGCCGTCGCGCACCTTGAAGGTGGCGATCGATTTCCGCGCCTTGGTGATCACGGCCTTCTGGCCGGCGATCAGCCCGAGATCGGCGGCGGCGGCCTCGACCTTCTTGCGGTCGTTGACGCCCTCGCCGATGCCCATGTTGATGACGATCTTCTGCAGCCGCGGCACCTGGAACCGGTTCTTGTAGCCGAATTCCTCCGCGAGCTTGGCGCGGATCGTCTCGTCGAACTGGGTCTTCAGGCGCGGGGTGACGCGCTCCTGCGGCCGCCGCGGCTTCTTCTCGCCGGGCTCGGGTTTCTTTCCCTTCTCGCCTTTCTGCGCCTGCTTGGCCTTGTCGGCCTTTTCGGGCTTCGGCGCCTTTGCGGCCGGTTCGGCCTGCGGGGCGTCGACCTTCTCTTCGTTGTCAGCCATCGATCTCGACTCCCGAGCGCTTGGCAATGCGAACTTTCTTGCGGTCGCGCCCTTCGCCCACGAACTTGAATCCCACGCGCGTCGGCTTGCCGTCCTTGGGATCGGCGAGCGCGAGGTTGGAGAGGTGAACGGTCGCCTCCTTCGAGATGATGCCGCCCTCCTGGCCTGCGGTCTGCTTTTGGTGGCGCTTCACCATATTGATGCCGCGCACGAGCGCGCGCGATTGCGCCGGGCGCACTTCGATCACCTCGCCGCTGCGGCCCTTGTCGCGCCCGACCAGCACGACCACCTTGTCGCCTTTTCTTATTTTTGCCGCCATCACAGCACCTCGGGGGCCAGCGAAATGATCTTCATGTGGTTCTTGGCGCGCAGCTCGCGCGGCACCGGGCCGAAAATGCGGGTGCCCACCGGCTCCATCTGCGGATTGATCAGCACCGCGGCATTGCGGTCGAAGCGGATGATCGATCCGTCCGCGCGGCGGATGTCCTTCGACACCCGCACCACTACCGCCTTCATCACTTCGCCCTTCTTGACGCGGCCGCGCGGGATCGCCTCCTTCACCGAGACGACGATCACGTCGCCGATGGTGGCGTACTTTCGCTTCGAGCCGCCAAGCACCTTGATGCACATGACGCGACGCGCGCCGGAATTATCCGCCACGTCGAGGTTGGTCTGCATCTGGATCATGATGCTCTCCTCGCTCTTGTTCCCGCGCGCACGCTCAAATCACTTTCTGCTTCTTCTCGCCCTGGATCACTTCCCACCGCTTCAACCGCGAAATCGGCCGGCGCTCCTCGATCCATACGATGTCGCCCACGGTGTATTCGTTCTTCTCGTCGTGGGCGTAGAACTTCTTCGAGCGCCGCACGGTCTTCTTGAGCACAGGGTGGGTGTAGCGGCGCTCAACCCGCACCACGATGGTCTTGTCCTGCTTGTCGCTCACCACGACACCCTGGAGCGTGCGCTTCGGCATCTCGACCTCTAACCTTTCGACTTCGTTTTCGAGCGCGCAGCGCGCTTCGGCTTGGCTTCGGTTTTCCGTTTTGCCTTCGGCTTCGCCGCGGCGGCTGGCGCGGACGCCGGCTCCGGCACCCCGGCGCGCTTCTGCGCCGCGATCGTCTTGATGCGCGCGATGTCGCGGCGCACCTGCCGCACCCGCGAGGTGTTCTCGAGCTGCCCGGTCGCCCGCTGGAAGCGCAGGTTGAACTGCTCCTTCTTGAGCGCGAGGGCTTCGTCGTCGAGCTGGTCGACGGTCATGACCCTCAGATCCGCAGGCTTCATCATCAACTCCTCGACGCCTATTCCGAGATGCGCTCGACGAAGCGCGTCTTGATCGGCAGCTTGGCGGCCGCAAGCGCCAGCGCCTCGCGCGCCATCTCGACCGAGATGCCATCGACTTCGAACAGGATGCGGCCCGGCTTCACCCGGGCGACCCAGAGCTCGGGCGTGCCCTTGCCGGAGCCCATGCGCACTTCAAGCGGCTTCTTCGACACCGGCACGTCCGGAAACATTCGGATCCAGACCCGGCCGGAGCGCTTCATGTGGCGCGTGAGCGCGCGGCGCGCGGCCTCGATCTGGCGCGCGGTGACGCGCTCGGGCTCCAGCGCCTTCAAGCCATATTGGCCGAAAGCAAGCGTGGCGGCCGAGGTCGCCACGCCGTGAATACGGCCTTTGTGCGCCTTGCGGAACTTGGTGCGCATCGGTTGCAGCATGGCTTGACGCCTTCCTTATCCTTCGACCTTCACGCTCAGGCGGCGTCGCGACGCGGACGACCCGCCTCGCCTTCCGCCATCTTCTTGTCCTGCGCCATCGGGTCGTGCTCCATGATCTCGCCCTTGAAAATCCACACCTTCACGCCGCAGGTGCCATAGGTGGTGAAGGCGGTGGCGACGCCGTAGTCGACGTCGGCGCGCAACGTGTGCAGCGGCACGCGGCCCTCGCGGTACCACTCCATGCGCGCGATCTCGGCGCCGCCGAGACGACCCGAGCAATTGATGCGGATGCCGCCGGCACCGAGCCGCATCGCCGATTGCACGGCGCGCTTCATGGCGCGACGGAATGCAACACGGCGCTCGAGCTGCTGCGCGATCGACTCTGCAACGAGCTGTGCGTCGAGCTCCGGCTTCCTGATCTCGATGATGTTGATGACGACATCCGACTCCGTGAGCTCCGCCACCTTCCTGCGCAGCTTCTCGATGTCGGCGCCCTTCTTGCCGATCACGACGCCCGGCCGCGCCGACTGAATAGTCACGCGGCACTTCTTGTGCGGACGCTCGATCACGATCTTGGACACCGCCGCCTGCTTGAGCTGCTTCATCAGCTCGTCGCGGATCTTCATGTCCTCGTGCAGAAGCTTGCCGTACTCGTTCTTGCCGGCATACCAGCGCGAATCCCACGTGCGGTTGATGCCGAGCCGCAAGCCGACCGGATTGACTTTCTGACCCATCGGTCCTTCTCCTAACTCAAGCCTGCGCCTCGACCTGACGCACCACGATGGTCAGGTTCGAGAACGGCTTGAAGATACGTCCCACGCGGCCGCGGCCGCGCGGAGTGAAACGCTTGATCACGATCGCCTTGCCGACATGCGCCTCGGCGACGATCAGATCGTCGACGTCGAGGTCGTGATTGTTCTCGGCGTTGGCGATCGCCGATTCCAGGCACTTCCTCACGTCGCGCGCGATGCGCTTGCGCGAGAACTCGAGATCGGCGAGCGCGGTCGAAACCTTCTTGCCCCGGATCAAGCCGGCGACAAGATTGAGCTTCTGCGGGCTCACCCGCAGCATGCGGGCGACCGCCTTGGCCTCGTTATCGGGGAGGCTCCGTTCGCGCGATTTCTTGCCCATCGCCTGTGCCTCACGTGCCCGCGGTTGGGGTGGCAGGAGCTGCGCCCGGCGCTGCCGGAGCGCCCGGTGCACCGGGTGCGCCCGGCGCTGCCACAACGCCCGCCCGCTTTGCCTTGCGGTCGGACGAATGGCCATAGAACATCCGCGTCGGAGCGAACTCGCCGAACTTGTGGCCGACCATCTCCTCGGTGACGAGCACCGGGATGTGCTTCTGTCCGTTGTAGACGCCGAAGGTGAGCCCGACGAACTGCGGCAGGATGGTCGAGCGGCGGCTCCAGATCTTGATCATCTCGTGCCGGCCCGACGCGCGCGAGGCCTCCGCCTTCTTGAGCAGATAGCCGTCGACGAACGGACCTTTCCAAACCGAACGTGCCATGATCAGCGCTTACCTTTTCTTCCGCGCGTGGCGGCTCGATACGATGAACTTGTTGGTGGACTTGTTCCTGCGGGTCTTCTTGCCCTTGGTGGGGAAGCCCCACGGCGTCACCGGGTGACGGCCTCCCGAGGTGCGGCCCTCGCCGCCGCCGTGCGGGTGGTCGATCGGGTTCATCGCGACGCCGCGATTGTGCGGCCGCCAGCCCATCCAGCGCTTGCGGCCGGCCTTGCCGATCGAGATGTTCATGTTGTCGGGGTTTGAAACGGCCCCGATGGCGGCGATGCAGCGGCCATTGACCAGACGCTGCTCGCCGGAATTGAGCCTCAGGATCACGTAATCCTGGTCGCGCCCGACGATCTGCGCATAGGTGCCGGCCGAACGCGCAAGCTGTCCGCCCTTGCCGACCTTGAGCTCGACATTGTGCACGATGGTGCCGATCGGGATGTTGCCGACCGGCATCGCGTTGCCCGGCTTCACGTCGACGTGCTCGCCGGACACCACCATATCGCCCTGCGAAAGCCGCTGCGGCGCCACGATGTAGGACAGCTCGCCGTCCTGATACTTGATCAGCGCGATGAAGGCGGTGCGGTTCGGATCGTATTCGATGCGCTCGACCTGGGCTGGCACGTCGAACTTGCGCCGCTTGAAGTCGACCTTGCGGTAGGCCCTCTTATGGCCGCCGCCGCGGAAACGCACGGTGATGCGGCCGTTATTGTTGCGGCCGCCGCTCGAATTCTTGCCCTCGGTCAGGGTCTTCACCGGGTCGCCGCGGTAGACCGTGGAGCGATCGATGATCACCAGCTGACGCTGGCTCGGCGTGACCGGGTTGTAGGTCTTGAGTGCCATCGTGCTCTCCTTACAGACCCGTGGTCACGTCGATCGTATGGCCCTCTTCGAGGGTCACGATCGCGCGCTTGGTGGACGACTGCTGGCCGAGGCTGCCGCGAAACGACTTGATCTTGCCGCGGCGGACCAGCGTGTTGACCGCCTTGACCTTGACGTCGAACAGCTTCTCGACCGCTTCCTTGATCTGCGGCTTGGTCGCGTTCTGGGCAACCTTGAACATCACCTGGTTGCGTTCCGAGGACAGCGTCGCCTTCTCGGTGATCACCGGAGCGATGATAATGTTGTAGTGGCGAGGATCGGACGTGCTCATTTGAACCGCGCCTCCAGCGCCTCGAGCGCGGCCCTGGTCAGCACCAGCGTTGGCCGCCGCAGAATGTCGTAGACGTTGATGCCCTGGACCGGCAGCACGTCGAGATTCGGGATATTGCGCGCGGCAAGGCGGAAACTGGCTTCCACCTCGGCGCCGTCGATGATCAGGGCGCTGGTAACGCCGAGCTTCTCGAGGCCCTTCTGCAGCGCCTTGGTCTTGCCGTCCTTCACCGTCGCCTTGTCGACCACGATGATGCCGCCGTCCTTGGCCTTGGCGGACAGCGCGTGCTTGAGCGCGAGTGCGCGCACCTTCTTCGGCAGGCCGATGGCGTGGCTGCGCACCACCGGGCCGAACGACCGTCCGCCGCCCCGGAACAGGTTGACGCGGGCCGAGCCGTGCCGGGCCGAGCCGGTGCCCTTCTGCCGGTACATCTTCTTGCCGGTGCGATGGATGTCGGCGCGATTCTTGACTGCGTGCGTGCCGCGCTGGCGCTTGGCGAGCTGCCAGGTGACGCAGCGTTGCAGGAGGTCGGGGCGCGGCTCGAGGCCGAAGATCGTATCCGGCAGGCTGACCGAGCCGGCCGCCTTGCCCTCGAGCGTCGTGACTTTCAGTTCCATCACGCGCCCTCCTTCTCGGCCTTTGCCCCGGCCTTTGTCTCGGCCTTCTTCGCGGGCGCGGGCTTCTCCGCTTTCTCGGGCTTCTCCGCCGCCGCGGCCTTCTCGTCGGGCGCGGACGCTGCCTCCGTCAGCCGGAACTTGCCGGGCTTGGGCGCGTCCTTCGGCAGCGACTTCTTCACGGCGTCGCGCACCGTGATCCAGCCGCCCTTGGCGCCGGGCACCGCGCCCTCGACCAGGATGAGGCCGCGATCGACGTCGGTCTGCACCACCTTGAGATTGAGCGTGGTCACCCGCTCGACGCCCATATGCCCAGGCATCTTCTTGTTCTTGAAGGTCTTGCCCGGGTCCTGGCGGCCGCCGGTCGAACCAATCGAGCGGTGCGAGATCGAGACGCCGTGGGAGGCTCGCAAGCCGCCGAAGTTCCAGCGCTTCATGCCGCCGGCGAAGCCTTTGCCGATCGAGGTGCCGGTGACGTCGACGTACTGGCCGACGACGAAATGATCTGCGGTGATCTCGGCGCCGACCGGAATGAGCTCGTTCTCGCCGACGCGGAATTCCGCGACGCGGCGCTTGGGCTCGACCTTGGCGACGGCAAAATGGCCGCGCTCGGCCTTGCCGACGTTGTTGATCTTGCGCGCGCCGGAGCCGAGCTGGACGGCGATGTAGCCGCTCTTGTCCTTGGTGCGGTGCGCCACGACCTGACAATTGGCAAGCCGCAGCACCGTCACCGGGACGTGCTCGCCGCCGTCGGTAAAGACGCGGGTCATTCCGACCTTTTGTGCGATCACCCCGGAACGCATGTCCCTTATCCCTGTCTTCCTCGTCCCAGCCGGCTCAGAGCTTGATCTCGACGTCGACGCCGGCCGCCAGATCGAGCTTCATCAGCGCGTCCACGGTCTGCGGCGTCGGGTCGACGATATCGAGCAGGCGCTTGTGGGTGCGCATCTCGAACTGTTCGCGGCTCTTCTTGTCGATGTGCGGCGACCGGTTGACCGTGAACTTCTCGATCTTGGTCGGCAGCGGGATCGGCCCGCGCACCTGCGCGCCGGTGCGCTTGGCGGTGGCAACGATCTCCCGCGTCGACGCATCGAGGATGCGGTGATCGAACGCCTTGAGCCTGATCCTGATATTCTGGCCGTTCATAAGCTGTCGCTCCAAGGCAAGGGCCGCGCACCGCGCGGCCCGTTGCTCAACCTCATTCGATGATGCTTGCGACCACGCCGGCGCCGACGGTGCGGCCGCCCTCGCGGATGGCGAAGCGTAGCTTCTCCTCCATGGCGATCGGCACGATCAGCTCGATCGTCATGGTGACGTTGTCGCCGGGCATCACCATCTCGGTGCCCTCAGGCAGATGCACCACCCCGGTCACGTCGGTGGTCCGGAAGTAGAACTGCGGCCGATAGTTGGTGAAGAACGGGGTGTGGCGGCCGCCCTCCTCCTTGGTGAGGATGTAGGCCTCGGCCTTGAACTTGGTGTGTGGCTTGACCGAGCCCGGCTTGCAGAGGACCTGGCCGCGCTCGACTTCCTCGCGCTTGGTGCCGCGCAGGAGGCACCCGACGTTGTCGCCGGCCTCGCCCTGGTCGAGCAGCTTGCGGAACATCTCGACGCCGGTGACCACCGTCTTCTGGGTCGGCCGGATGCCGACGATCTCCACTTCCTCGCCGACCTTGATCACGCCGCGCTCGATGCGGCCGGTCACCACGGTGCCGCGGCCGGAGATCGAGAACACGTCTTCGACCGGCATCAGGAACGGCTGGTCCTTCGGGCGGTCAGGCTGCGGGATGTACTCGTCGACCGCCTTCATCAGCTCGAAGATCGAGTCCTTGCCGAGCTTCGGATCCTTGTCCTCGAGCGCCATCAGCGCCGAGCCCTTGATCACCGGGATCTTGTCGCCCGGGAAATTGTACTTGGACAGCAGCTCCCGCACCTCGAGCTCGACCAGCTCCAGAAGCTCGGGGTCGTCCACCATGTCCACCTTGTTGAGGTAGACGACGAGCGCCGGCACGCCGACCTGGCGTGCGAGCAGGATGTGCTCGCGGGTCTGCGGCATCGGGCCGTCAGCGGCCGAGACCACCAGGATCGCGCCGTCCATCTGGGCGGCGCCGGTGATCATGTTCTTCACATAGTCGGCGTGGCCGGGGCAGTCGACGTGGGCATAGTGGCGCTTGTCGGTCTGATATTCGACGTGCGCCGTCGCAATGGTGATGCCGCGCGCCTTCTCTTCCGGCGCCTTGTCGATCTGGTCGTAGGCGGTGTAGGTCGCCTGGCCTTTCTCGGCCAGGACCTTGGTGATCGCCGCCGTCAGCGACGTCTTGCCGTGGTCGACGTGACCAATCGTCCCCACGTTGCAATGCGGCTTCGTGCGTGCAAACTTCTCTTTGGCCATGGGACTCTCCGTTGTCCTTCGATGATCTGTAAGCGTGTCAGGCGAACTTTGCCTGGATCTCGGCGGCGACCGCCGAGGGAACCTGTTCGTAGTGGTCGAATTGCATGGTGAAGGTGGCGCGCCCCTGACTCATGGAGCGCAGGTTGCTCACGTAGCCGAACATATTGGCAAGCGGCACCATGGCGTTGACGACATTGGCGTTGCCGCGCATGTCCTGACCATGAATCTGGCCGCGCCGTGAATTGAGATCGCCGATCACCGACCCCGTGTATTCCTCCGGCGTCACGACCTCGACCTTCATGATCGGCTCGAGCAGTACCGGACTTCCTTTCTGCAGCGCCTCCCGCAACGCGGCACGCGACGCGATCTCGAACGCCATCGCCGACGAATCCACATCGTGGGAAGCGCCGTCGATCAGCAAGACCTTGAGGTCGACCACCGGGAAACCCGCGAGCACGCCGGAGCCGAGCACCGATTCCAGCCCCTTCTCGACCGCCGGAATGAACTCTTTCGGCACTGCGCCGCCGATGATTTCGTTCTCGAACTCGAAACCCTTGCCGGGTTCGTTCGGCGCGGCGACGATCTTGACGCGCGCGAATTGCCCATGGCCGCCAGTCTGTTTCTTGTGGACGTAGTCGTGGGTGACCGACCGGGTGATCTTCTCGCGATAGGCGACCTGCGGGGCACCGATATTGGCTTCGACTTTGTAGGTGCGCTTGAGGATATCGACCTTGATGTCGAGGTGGAGCTCGCCCATGCCCTTGATGATGGTCTGCCCGGATTCCTGGTCGGTGGTGACGCGGAACGAGGGGTCCTCGGCCACCAGCTTGGCGAGCGCGACGCCGAGTTTCTCCTGGTCCGCCTTCGATTTCGGCTCGATCGCGATCTCGATCACCGGATCGGGGAATTCCATCTTCTCGAGGATCACCGCCTTCTGGGGATCGCACAGCGTGTCGCCGGTGCGGACTTCCTTGAGCCCCGCCAGAGCGACGATGTCGCCGGCATAGGCTTCCTTGATGTCCTCGCGGTCATTGGCATGCATCAGCAGCATGCGGCCGATGCGCTCCTTGCGATCCTTCGTCGAATTGATGACGCCGGTGCCGCTCGCCAGCGTGCCGGAATAGATGCGGCAGAAGGTGATGGTGCCGACGAACGGGTCGTCCATGATCTTGAACGCGAGCGCGGCGAACGGCTCCTTGTCGTCCGCCTTGCGGACAACGTCATTGCCTTTACTGTCGATGCCCTTGATCGGCGGCACGTCGAGCGGCGACGGCAGATAGTCCACGACCGCATCAAGGAGCGGCTGCACGCCTTTGTTCTTGAAGGCGGAGCCGGCCAGCACCGGGAAGAACGCGCCGGTGATTACGGCCTTGCGGATCAGGCGCTTGAGCGTCGCCTCGTCGGGCTCCTTGCCCTCGAGGTAAGCCGTCGTGGCGTCGTCATCGAGCTCGACCGCGGCCTCGACCAGCTTCTCACGGTATTCCGTGGCTTGATCGGCCATATCGGCCGGGATCTCGACGTCGTGGTACTTGGCGCCGAGCGTCTCCTCGTCCCAAACCACGCCCTTCATGCGCACGAGGTCGACGATGCCCTTGAAGTTGTTCTCGCTGCCGATCGGGAGCTGGATGGCGACTGGCTTGGCGCCGAGGCGCTCCACGATGTCGCTGAGGCAGCGGTAGAAGTCCGCGCCGACCTTGTCCATCTTGTTGCAGAAGACGATGCGCGGGACCTTGTACTTGTCGCCCTGACGCCAGACCGTCTCGGTCTGCGGCTCTACGCCCTGGTTGGAATCGAGCACGCATACCGCACCGTCGAGCACGCGCAGGCTGCGCTCGACCTCGATGGTAAAGTCCACGTGGCCGGGCGTGTCGATGATGTTGAGACGGTGCTTCTTGGTGTCGGGGGGCCAGAACGCGGTGGTCGCGGCCGAGGTGATGGTGATGCCGCGTTCCTGCTCCTGCTCCATCCAGTCCATGGTCGCGGCGCCTTCATGCACCTCGCCCATTTTGTGGCTCTTGCCGCTGTAATAGAGAATCCGCTCGGTCGTAGTGGTCTTGCCGGCATCGATGTGGGCCATGATGCCGAAATTGCGGTAGAGCTCGATGGGATGGCTGCGGGGCATGGGGATCTGAATCCTTTTTGGCTGGCCGTCACCAGCGGTAGTGCGAGAAGGCACGGTTGGCTTCCGCCATCCGGTGTGTGTCCTCGCGTTTCTTGACGGCGTTCCCCCTGTTATTCGACGCGTCGAGCAGCTCGGCCGAAAGGCGCTCGGTCATCGTCTTCTCGTTGCGCTCGCGCGCCGCCGCGATGATCCAGCG
>Ga0114129_10005889_pt1 | contig 17362 bp, 13 predicted proteins | sample RhiMetdeltSRZDD1_FD_80071 | JGI IMG/M metagenome (GOLD analysis project Ga0114129, IMG submission 80071) | Populus rhizosphere microbial communities from Tennessee, USA - Rhizosphere MetaG P. deltoides SRZDD1 (version 2) (version 2) | ecosystem: Host-associated > Plants > Roots > Rhizosphere >... | reverse complement strand
GACGGCCGCCGTTCAGCACGCCGCCGCTGGTCAAGGGCCTGGCGCCGCCGCCGGCGGTCGCGGAACTGGCTCTCGGCGCGGCCACGGTGAAACTGAATTACGACCGCACCACCGGCGTGCTCCGCTACGACGTCACGGCGGCGAGCCTGGGCACCACCGATCGGGTGATCGCGCTCGCGATTCATCGCAGTGCCGGCGACAAGCCGGGGCCGGTGATCGCGCACCTGCTCGCGCCGAGTCAGATCAGCGGATCGGGAACCTTGATCATGCGCGGGCGCGATCGTGACGACCTGGTTGGCGGGCGGCTGTTCGCGGAGCTCTATACGCGACAACAACCACTTGGAGTGGGGCGAAAGAAGTTGGAGCTGCGATAGGTGACCGGCAGGCTTACGTTGGCGACCGGCAGGCTAAAGCCTGCCTCTATAGGAATCAGATATAGGCAGCCTTTAGGCTGCCGGTCAGCCGGTCAGCCGGTCAGCGAATCCATCGGCGCATCCAGTCGAAGTTCCGCGTCATCACCGCTTTTTCCTGCTGTGGCGGATAGAACACGTGTCCGCCGCCGGGATAGACGTCCATCTCGGCGGTCTTGCCAAGCGCCTGCAGGGCTTTGAAAAACTTTTGCGCCGTCGCCAGCGGCACGCGCGGATCGCGATCGCCGTGTGAGATCAGGATCGGCGTGGTGACGTTGGCGGCGTGCGTCAGCGGCGAGCTGCGCTTGTAGCCTTCCGGGTTTTCCCACGGCAGTTTGTAATACTCCGCCATCACTTCGCCGGCATCGGTCAGGTAATACAAGTCCGCGAGATCGGCGATGCTGGCTCCGGCGGCCGCCGCCTTGAAGCGTGACGTCTGCGTCACGATCCAGTTCGTCATGTAGCCGCCGTACGACGCGCCCATCACGCCCAGGCGATCGCCGTCGGCGATCCCCTGCGCAATCGGATAGTCGACGCCGGCCATGATGTCCTTGTAGGCAGGGCCGCCCCAGTCGTTCAGGATCATCTTGTGCCCGGCTTCGCCGTAGCCCGATCCGCCGCGCGGCATCGGGAACAACACCGCGTAGCCGGCGCTGGCAAACGCTTCGGTCGGATACGGATCGATCTGTCCCGGCACGTGCATGAACTGCGGGAACAGGCCGAGCGTCACGCCGCCGATCGGTCCGCCGTGGCAGTACACAATCAACGGGATCCGCGACTTTCCCTCATCGCCCGGCGGCGTGAGCAGCAGTCCCCAGATTTCCATCCCGTCAAACGATGTCCACGAGATCGGCTTCAGCTCACCGAGCGCGAGATCTTTCAACTGCGGATTGACCGTGGTCAGCCGTTGCCGCTTGCGCGACGCGACATCCATCACCACCACGTCGCCCATCGTGCGCGCCTGCACTTCGCGATAGGCCAGCGACCGGCCATCGCGGCTGAGGCTCATCGAGTACTCGACGGTTGCCCCCGAACCCAGGCGCTCGGTCTTGCCATCGCCCAGCGACACCCTGACGATCGGCATCTCGAACATCTGCGCGCGCGTGGCAAACGTCCCCTCGTTCATCGTCACGAAGAGCGACTGGCTGTCGGGCGACCACAGGACTTCCGCGATCCACGCGCCATTCATCGGATAGGCGCGAATGTTCGCGTTGCTCGCGCCCGCATCGGCCACGGCGAGCCCTCGCGGCGCGATGAGGCCGGTACGTTCACTGGTGGTGACGAACGACAGGCGTTTGCCGTCGGGCGAATACTGCGGCGAGACGTTCATGCCGGCGCGATCGATGATCGGGCGCGCCGTCCCGTCGGCGATCGAGACGGCGACGATTCTCGTGGAATACGGCGCCAGGAAACCCGCGAACGGCGCGAACGAATAGGCGATCTCGTGGCTGCCGGGAGCCCAGGCGAAGCTGTCGATGAATCGATCCACCGGCGACACCACGCGAGCCGCGCCCTCAGAGAGCGGCTGCACCCAGAGGCGCGTCGCGGGCGGGTTTGATCCCACTTTGTTCGCGATCGGCGGGGCACCCGCGGCATCGCGCGACAGATAGGCGATGAACTTGCCGTCCGGCGACCACTCGTAGCCCGACACGCCGGTGGGCGCCGACGTGATCACCGTGACCCGGTTGTCTTCCGGATTGATCCTGGCCACTTGCGGACCGCCCTTGCCCATCACCAGCAATGAAATGGTCTTACTGTCGGGCAGCCAACGCAGTCGAGGCGCCGGCAGCGCCGGCGAGAAGATGCGCTGCGTCTCCGCCAGCCGCTTCGGCGTGCCGCCCGTCGCGTTGACGATGAACAATGCGGGCTCGTGCGCGTTGCGCTCGACCGATGGGGTCGACACCGTGTAGGCGACGCGATCACCTGCCGGCGAAATCTTCACGTCGTTGATGGTGCGCAGGGCCATCAAGTCGTCGATGGTCACCTTGCGAGGTGTCTGGGCCGTGAGCGTGGCGCCAAGCGCCACCATCGCCGCCCCACGAATGACGTTCGCAATCACCATCATCTCGTCGTTCGATAGATCGAGGCGGCGCTGAGAGCGGCACGCGCGGCGCCCGGACTGCCCACCGCCAGTCGCATTTCGTTCGAGACGATGTCGTAGACGCCGAGCCGCGTGGCGGTCGGCGAGATCAGATCGATCGTTGCCGGCCTCACGTTCTGACGCAGCACGGCATCGCCGGTCTCAATCACCGTTCCCGACTCCGCCAGCAACTGATAGGTGTAGGCGGTGTTGCGGCGCGTGAAGCGAATGCCCGCCGGACCGTCGCCGCCGGCGCGGATCCAGATGCGCGACGTGACGACCGTTTCACGCGGATTGGTCGCGAAGGGTTCGACTGGCTCCTGGAAGTAGATCGCGCTCGGCCAGATGCGATCGAACAGCGACTTCGCCGCCGCGCTCAGAAACGGCTCCGGGCTGACCGCTTTCTGATTGGCGACCTCGCGATGAAACTCGAGATCATCGAGTTGAAAGTGTGTCATCGCATACGTGATCGACTGATCGCCGATGCTCGCGGTAATCGTGCCCGCGGTCCCAATCGGCTGCCCGGCCAGGATCAATTCGTCGACGACCACGTCGCTGACGACGGTGGTGAGATTCGTATAGTGCGTCCGATAAAAGTGCTCGCCAACGACATGTTCGAGCACCACCGCGGTACGTCCGAGCGCGATCTCGTCGGGCTCGACGCTGTAGACGACGCCCGTCGCCGCCGCCCGGACCGGCGCGCCGATGCGGTACTCGATGTCCCATCCGGCGTGCCCGTCTTCAGTGTGGCCGCCGCCGTGGTAGCCGAACGGGATCAGGCCGAACGCGCTGTTCGCCACATCCACACTATCGATCGGCATCGCCACGCTGAGCACGCCGGGTACCGCGGTCGGCAGCGGCGGTGCAGCGAGAGGCGGCGACGGCGCCGCAATCGGCGTCGATGCGGTGGGCGACGTGTCGAGGTTGCAGGAAAGCATCGCGGTCGACGCCAGCACGATGAACGCACGACGGAGCATGTGTGCGCACATCGTACTTCAGGGCGATTGGGGGTCAGGTCAAGAAAATCGCCCTGTGCCAGGGAGAATCAGGGACGGGTCAGCGGAACATCAGGAAGTGCTGTCGCGGCAGGAAGTCGTGCGACGCGTCGAGTTGAAAGCCCGCCTGCTTCATCTCGTCCTGAATCTGCTGCGGCGTGAACCGGAAGTGTACCGGCGGTCCATCGGGCGCGTCCTTGCGGAAATCGACGATGGCGATACGGCCACCGGGTTTCAGCGATTTGCGAAGGTCCCGGAAGTACGCCGGCCGGTTCGGCAGATGGTGATAGGTGTCGACGACGAGAATCACGTCGACCGGTTCCGGGAGGTTGGGGCTGCTCGCATTCGCGAGAACCGCGGTCACGTTAGCCACATGCTCGGCGCCCGCCCGCTTCTTCAGGTACTCGACCATCGTCGGCTCGATGTCCACCGCGTACACGGACACGCCCGGCGTCTTGGCCAGCCGCATTGAGAAGTAGCCGGTGCCCGCGCCGATGTCGGCGACCTTCATCCCGGACTTGAGGCCGAGCGAATCAATGACGCGCGAAGGCATTTGCCATTTATCGCGAGCGGGATCATCGAACGACTTGGCGTATCTGGCCGGATCATCGAATTTGTGATCCATGTGTTGCGGTTTCGACTGCGGCTGCTGTTCGGCTGCCAGGGCCGGCGCAGTCAATGCGATAACAAGCGAAATGCCCACGAATCTCATGATCTGTCCCCAATCATCCCCAGCCCGGGGCGAAATTCTTGACCTGACCCCTACTATCCCCTACTCTGACGTAAATGCAGGCGATCCGGATGCGGGTACGCACGGTGGCGCTGGTCTGGCTGGTATGCCAGGCCGGGTCGCTCGCGGCCTTCGTCCCGGAAAACTGCTGTCTCGCCCACTTCAACGAACGGGCCGCCAGGGAAAAACAGGAGGCGTGTCACGACTCCGAGCCGCCCAGGCCGGAACCGGGCGACGCGTGTCCGATGGCACACGCCGACGGCGCCGCGTGCCCGATGCACAACTCGAAGTCCGCGAACTGCTGCGCGATGTCGAATGCGTGCGATGGGCCGGGACGGCACCTGACGACGTTGTTTGCATATGTCTTGTTGTTCGAGGAGCCGGCAACCACCGACACCGTGCTCGCCGCGACGCCTCTCGTTCTGCCCTCCGCTCCACCGTCAATCCACAGACCGACCTCACCAGACGCACCGCCGCCAAAAGCCTAAGCCTGGAACACGACAAACCTGAAGGTTTGTCGCCGCGGGGTTTTCATTCTCGCCGCAGGTTTTTCATTCGGCTTTTGTCTCGGAGGTGTCATGTTTTTTCGCGCAGTGTTTGCGCTTGGCTGTGTGCTGGCGTGGGCCGGCCCGCTTGGCGCGCAACAAACCGTTGATGTTGGCAGCATCAGCGGCCGTGTCGTGGACCAAATGGGTGCGCCAATCCCAGGCGCGACCATCGTCGCGATCCATCGACCGACGAACATCAACGGATCCTCGATCACCGACGAAGAGGGGCGGTTTCGTTTTCCCTATCTTCGCGTCGGCCCGTATGCGGTGACAGCTACGCTGGTTGGCTTCAGGGACGTCACCAAGACTGTCGGTGTATCTGCCGGCTCGGCCTTCGACCTGGACATCGTGATGCCTATTGCCACGATCACAGAAACGATCCAGATCGTCGACGAAGCACCAGTGATTGACAGCGCCCGCACGCAAATCGCCGCGACGTTGTCGCAGTCCGAGGTGATTGCCCTGCCGATGAACGGCCGCAACTTCCTCGACCTTGCGCTGCTCGCGCCTGGTGTCGCTCCCGCCAACATCCCGAGCACCCAGCAGTTTCCGGAGACATCGGCGGTGCCCGGCGCGACTCTCTCCGTTGGCAGCCAGCGCAATTTGTCGAACAACTTTGTCGTCGATGGATTGTCGGCGAACGATGACGCCGCCGGACTGAGCGGGATGACCTACGGCGTTGATGCCATCGAGCAGTTCCAGGTGATTACCTCCGGCGCTCAGGCAGAATTCGGCCGTGCGCTCGGAGGATATGTGAACGTCGTCACGCGAAGTGGCACCAACACGCTTCACGGCACCGCCTATGACTTCGTTCGCGATGACGCGCTGAACGCCGTCAATGCGTTGTCACGCACCAAGCTGCCGATGCACCAGTAGCAATTCGGAGCCAGCCTCGGCGGTCCGATCGTCAAGGAACGGACGTTCTACTTTGGCAATGTGGAGAGGCGGACTCTCGATCACACTGGTTTGACGACGATTGGCGAGTCAGATGCCACCGCGATCAATGCGCGCCTCGTGTCCGCCGGTTATCGCGGACCTGCCGTGGTCACGGGAACGTTCGCGAGCCCCGTCGACACGACGAACGTGCTTCTCAAGGTCAATCAAGTGTTCCGGCCGGCACACCACTTCAACGCCCGCTATAGCCGATATGACGTGAGTTCCGAGAATTCGCGGGGCGCCGGCGGCTTGTTTGCTCCGAGCGCAGCAACCGGCCTGTCGAATGAAGATCAGGGCTTCGCGATCACCAATGTCCTGGTGCTGTCCGATCGATCGCTCTTCGAAACTCGCGCGCAACTGTCGGAGGGCGACCTCACGGCCGCGCCGATGGACACGATCGGTCCGGCCGTCTCCATTGCGGGTGTCGCGTCATTCGGCACGAGCTCGACTTCACCAACCGCGCGGATCGGCCGTGGCTGGCAGGTCGTCAATAACTTTACGGTTGTGACTGGCGGCCATTCCTTGCGCGCCGGCGCCGACGTGCTGGTCAACAACGACCGCATCACCTATCCAAGGTCGGGCCGCGGCAGTTACACGTTTTCCTCGTTGCCGAACTTTCTGAGCGGCAGCTATAACAACGCCGGCTTTGCGCAAACGTTCGGGGCAACTGAGGTCTCACTGGACAACCCTAATGTCGGCGTGTACGTGCAGGATGAATGGCGCGTCGGGCACGCAGTCACCGTCAATGCCGGTCTCCGCTACGACCTGCAATTCCTCGAAACCATCGTCACTGACCGTGACAACGTGTCGCCCCGCATCGGCGTCGCGTGGACGCCGACGGCACGTGCCGGCACCGTGGTGCGCGGCAGCGCGGGATTGTTCTATGACCGCATTCCACTCCGCGCCCTGGCGAACGCCCTGCTGTCAGCCGGCAACACGACCGATGCGGCGGCGCTTCGCCAATTCGTGGTGACGTTGTCGCCCGCGCAAGCCGGCGCTCCGGTATTTCCGGCAATTCTTCAGGAAGCCGTGCCGGCTGTGACGCTGCCGAACCTGACCACGATGGACCGCAACGTGCAGAATGCGCATTCACTGCAAGTGAACGCCGAGGTCGAGCAGCAGCTCACCGCCGACACGACGGTCAGCGCCGGTTATCAATATCTCAAGGGCTCTCAACTCCTGATGGCGGTCAATCAGAACGTGCCGACGTGCATCGCCGCCGGCAATAACAATGGCTGCCGACCGAACTCGTCCTACGCCAACAACAGCCAGTATTCGTCGGCCGGTGAGTCCACCTACCACGGTCTGCATGTCTCGTTGGCGAGGCGAGCGGCAACCTGGGGTCATTACCGTGTCTCCTACACGCTGTCGAAGGCGATGAACAACGTCGGCGAGTTCTTCTTCAGCGCGCCAATCGATCCCACCGATCTATCGAAAGACTGGGGTCGCTCAGACAACGATCAACGTCATCGCCTAGTCCTCAACGGATCGATCCAGGCCGCCGGATTCCAGATCAGCGGCATGATGCAAGCGTACTCGGCGCCGCCGTTCAACATCACCTCGGGCGTGACGACGATTCAAGCCACCGCCGGCAGGCCGATCGCGAACGGCGCGTTCATCGAACGCAACGCGGGAGAAGGCACCGCGTTTTTCTCGCTCGGCGCGCGGATCAGCCGAATGGTGCCGCTCTCCGATCGCCTCCGCCTCGAAGTCATGGTCGAAGGCTTCAACCTGACCAATCGCGCGAATGTGGTGACGAGGAATACGAACTTCGGCGCGGGCGCGTATCCGGCAAATCCGTCGGCGACGTTCGGCCAGGCCACCGCCGTCGGTGATCCGCGCGCCTTTCAGTTTGGCGCGAGAGTGAGGTTCTGATGTTGAATTGGTGCCAGGCCCGTTTTTTGATATTTGGTCCGACGCTGGCGCCGGAACAACTCGATCGCATGGCGACAGTTGAATCCGGAATCGTCTGAAGAGCTCGGCGTGCGGATTTTCTCGATCTTCCGGGAATATTCCACGGTGGCGCGTGGCCAGTTGCGAGAAAACAGGCGCGATCGCGCTGGCGCGCCTCTTGCCCCTGTTGACGGCAAGACGAACGTGAGGCGACTCGCAGCTTTCTCAATCGTGTTGATGCTGGCGGCCGGCCACAACGCCGCCTGGATGTGCGGCACTACGTGCGGACCGCTACCGGAACCCAGCACGTGCCATCAGCCCTCGACCAGTTCCGCACGACTGACCGCTGCGAGTCACTGCCCGACCATAAGTATCCCCGCCGTTGCCGTGGCGCGAGACGACGCCAGTCAGACGCAGGCGGCGACCGTGGGGATGCCTGTGGCCGCCGTGACACCTCCGTCCCCTCGTCTGGGCGCCGCCGGCGTGCTCGGCCATTCCGCCGAGCTTCATAATCCAACGATTCCGATCCCGCTTCGCGTCTAGCTCTCACCGCATCCGCGTTTTTTCCTGGATAGCACGGCGTTCATTCGCCGTTCGTGCGGTGACGACATGTACATGCTTCATCTTCTCGGCATCGGATTGGCGTGCGTGGTTCTCGGGACCAGCGCTGCGGCGGCGCAATCGATAACACTGCCTTCACCGTTGGGTCTGGCGGACGTCATTCGCATCGCCGGTGAGCGGCGCAACGAGATTACTGCGGCCCGTGCCCGTGTTCGCGCCGGCGAGGCGCGGCCGGCGATCGTCTCGGCGCTCCCCGATCCGATGATCTCGCCGTCGCTCGATCACCTGCCGTTCGCGTGGGGCGGCGCCGACGTCAGCGTGACGATCGAGCAGCAGATTCCGTTATCGGGTGTGCGCCGGTATCGGCGCGCCGCGGCCGTCGCTGATGTCGACCGGCTGCGGGCCGAAGTCAATCGGACGACGCTCGACACGGGCCTCGGTGCCGCGAGCGCTTTCGTGATGGTGCATGAGCGGCGCCGCATGGCCGCACTCGTCACCGAACAGCTGGCATTCGCGCGTGACGTGGTCACCGCGGCGAACGCCCGCTACGCGAGCGGCACCGCGCCGCAATCGGATGTGCTGCGAGCTGAAGTGGAAGTGGCGCGGCTCGGCGCGCAGGCGCGTGCATTGACGTCCGAGATCCGCGGCGCCGAAGCCATGCTCAACACGGCGATCGGCCGGGACGCCGATCTGCCGGTGCCGGACCTGGCGCCACCGGCCATCCCCGGTCCGATGCCGCCGTGGCCGGCCATCAAAGCTCGATTGGCCGAGCGCCCGGAGCTGGTTGCCGGCCGCGCCGAGATCGCGCGCGCCGCGTCGGAGATCGACGTGATGCGGGCGATGTTTCGCCCGATGCTGACCATCCGGACCGGGCCGTCGTACACGATGACCGACGGCACAGGCTGGATGGCCATGGCCGGCGTCAGCCTGCCGATCTGGCGCGGCAAGCTGCGCGCCGGCGTCGCCGAAGCCGAGGCGATGCGCGCGATGTCGGAGGCCGAGGTGGGCGCCATGACGCGCATGATCGAAGGCGACGCGGCGGCGGCCGCGGCCCAGCTCAGCGCCGCGCGCGAGCGCCAAGCCGCGCTGGTGGCCGACGTGCTGCCCCGCGCGCGCATGGCCATCGAGCCTGCGGTGGCGAGCTACGCCTCCGGACAATTGCCGCTCGTCAGCGTCATCGAAGCCGTACAGGCGTTGTGGCTCGTGCAATCAGAGCTGATCGACGCCGACAGCCAACTCGTGTTTGCGTGGGCGCGCCTTGCACGCGCCATTGGATCGTACGAGGCGATCGTGCCATGACCCCTGTTCTTCGACACATCGGCGCACCATTCGGCGCCGCGCTCGCGACCGCGGTGATATTCACGACGCTGCTGTGGGTGCAACATGCACGCCTGTCCTGGCCCTTCAACGCGGCGCCAGCCGCAGCGCTCGACCCGGCGCGCACTTCGCCGGGCGGCGAGCCGCAGGACGCGACCGCGCCTCGCCGGACGGCCGTTGATGCCGCAGCGACACAGAATCTCGACATCACACTCGAGACGGTAGGACGCGACACCTTGCGGCAAACCGTCCGCGCGGTGGCGACCATCGTCCCGGACGAATCGCGCATCGCGCATGTGCACACGCGCGTGTCGGGCTGGGTCGAGCATCTCGAGGTCAGCACCACGGGCGAGGTGGTGCGCGCCGGCCAGCCGCTGATGCATCTCTTCTCGCAGGAATTGCTGTCGTCGCAGACCGAGTATCTCGCCGTCCGGCGTGCCGCCACGGCGTCGGGCATCACCACTGCGGTCCTCGCGAGCGGCCGCAGCCGCCTCGGCATCCTCGGCATGACCGCCGCGGAGATCGACGCCATCGAACAGAGCGGCGAGCCGCGGCGCCTGATCACCGTGGTCGCCCCTCGCAACGGCGTAGTGGTCAATCGCGGTGTCACCACGGGCACGTCGGTCGATCCCTCGACCACGCTGCTGACCATCGCCGACCTGTCCCGGGTGTGGGTGCTGGCCGAGATTCCGGAAACCAACATTCCGGTGGTGCGCATCGGGACGCCGGCGCAGCTGGATTTCGCGGCATCAGGCCACCCTCCCTTTGCCGCGAAGGTCGAGTTCGTCTACCCGACGCTGACCGAACGCACGCGCACGTTGCGGGTGCGATTGTCGGTGGCGAATCCCGGCGGTGCGCTCCGGCCCGGGCTCTATGGCACCGCGGCGTTCGAATCTGAAATACCCGATGTGATCACCATTCCACGCGATGCCGTCGTCGACACGGGGCTGCAACAGCATGTGTTCGTCGCCGTCGGGGATCGGTTCGAGCCGCGACTGGTGGTCCTCGGCGCGCAGCTTGCCGATCGCGTCGAAGTGCGCGCCGGCGTGAGCGAGGGCGAGCGCATTGTGGCCTCGGGCGTCTTCCTGCTCGACTCCGAGAGCCGACTGCGCGCCACCGGCGGCAACGGCCATCAACACGGGTCGTCTCCACCTGAAAAGCCGTCGAAGGCCGCGCCAGCCGTCGATCCGCATGCGGGACATCGAGGGTAAGGGCATGGTCGAACGCGTCATTGAATTTTCCGTTCGGCATAAGTTCATCGTCTTCGGCATGGTGCTGGCGCTCGCCGTGTGGGCGATTGATGCCGTCCGACGCACGCCCCTTGACGCCCTTCCCGATCTGTCCGATCCGCAAGTGATCGTCTACACCGAATGGATGGGGCGCAGCCCCGACCTCGTCGAAGACCAGATCACGTATCCGCTCGTGCGCGGGCTGCAAAGCACGCCGGGTGTGCGCACAGTGCGCGGCTATTCCATGTTCGGCATGAGCTTCACCTACGCCATCTTCAATGAGGGCACCGACATCTATTGGGCGCGCACCCGGGTGCTCGAACAACTGGGCCGCGTCCAGCCGTTGCTGCCGCCCGGGGTGGCGCCGACCCTGGGACCGGATGCCAGCGGCATCGGCTGGGTCTATCAATATGTGTTGAAGGATCGCACCGGGCGTCTCGATCTCGCCGAGTTGCGGGCGCTGCAGGACTTCACGGTTCGGCCCACACTGCAGGCGGTACCGGGAGTGGCTGAAGTCGCATCACTCGGCGGCTTCGAGCGGCAGTATCAAATCATCGTCGATCCCGATCGGCTCGTGGGTTACGGGCTCACGCTCACCGACATCACGCGCTCCGTTCGCGACGCTAACGCGGAAGTGGGCGCGCGGGTGCTCGAATTGGCCGGACGCGAGTACGTGCTGCGCGGCCGCGGCTATGTGAAGGCGCTCGCCGATCTCGAACAAAGCGTTGTCGCCGTCGGACCTCGCGGCACGCCGGTGCGCCTCGGTGACGTGGCGGCGGTCCGCTTTGGTCCGGACATCCGCCGCGGCGCCGCGGACTACAACGCCACCGGCGAGGCAGTCGGCGGCATCGTGGTGATGCGCATCGGCTCGAACGCGCTCGAGGTGATCGGCGCCGTGAAGGAGCAAGTAGCCTCGTTGCGGCTGCCCGACGGCATCGAGCTGATACCGACCTACGACCGGTCGGACCTGATTCTCGGCTCCATCGACACGTTGAAGCACACCCTGCTTCAGCAGGCGGTGATCGTGACGATCATCTGCCTGGTGTTTCTGTACCACGCCCGTTCCGCGCTGATCGTGATGATCGTGCTGCCGCTGTCGGTGCTGTTGTCGTTCATCGCGATGCGGTTCATCGGCCTGACCGCGAACATCATGTCGCTCGGCGGCATCGCCATTGCCATCGGCGAGCTGGCCGACGCGGCGATCGTGCTGATCGAGAATGCCCACGTCCGGCTCGCCGCCGCTCCGGCCGGCAGCGATCGCGCGCGCGTCATTACCGATGCCTGCAAAGAGGTCGGCCGGCCGATCTTCTTCTCGCTGCTGCTGATCACCATCAGCTTCCTGCCGATCTTCACGCTTGCCGGTCAGGCCGGCCGGCTGTTCACGCCGCTGGCCTATACCAAGACATTCGCGATGCTTGCCGCGGCGCTGCTCTCGATCACGCTGGCGCCGGCCTTGATGGTGCTGCTGTTGAAAGGCCGCTTTCGCAGCGAGGCCACCAATCCAGTCAGCCGGATGTTACGCGCGGTGTACCGGCCGATTGCGGCAACGGTGGTACGGTTCCGCGTCGCCGTGGTCGCCGCCGCGGTGGTGGTGCTGGTGGCCACCGTGCCGGTATTCCGGAGCCTCGGCTCCGAATTCATGCCGCCGCTCGACGAAGGCTCGCTGCTGGTCATGCCGACGACGTTCCCCGGCATTGCGATCGAGGAGGCGCGGCGCGCGCTGCAGATCCAGCACCACACCATCATGAGCTTCGCGGAAGTGGCATCGGTGCACGGCAAGGCCGGCCGCGCGGAGACCGCGACCGATCCGGCGCAGCTCGACATGATCGAATCGGTGGTGATGTTGAAGCCGCGCGAGCAATGGCCCCGGCACCACACCGATCGCTGGTACAGCGGCGGCCCTGACTGGCTCAAACCTCTCCTCCGCCGCATCTGGCCCGAGCAGCGGCCCCGCACGCTCGCCGAGCTGTCGCACGATCTCGACGTCGCGCTGCGGATGCCCGGCTATCAGATGGCGATTGCGCCGCCGATTCGCACGCGCATCGACATGCTCAGCACCGGCGTGCGCACGCCGGTGGGCATCAAGGTCTTTGGCGACGACCTTGGCGAGATCGAGCGGCTCAGCATCGCGCTCGAAGGGATGTTGCGTGACGTGCCGGGCACGCGCAGCACCTTTGCCGAACGGCAGACCGGGCGCGAGTACGTCGACATCCTCGCCAATCGCGAAGCCATCGCGCGATACGGCCTGACCGTCCGTGACGTGCAGGACGTGGTCGAAGCCGCCGTTGGCGGCATGCAGGTCTCGACCGCGATCGCCGGCCGCGCCCGCTTCTCGATCAACCTTCGCTATGCGGCCGATCGACGCTCGGACCCGCAGGCCTTGCGGCGCATCCTCGTCCCAGTGGCAGCCGCGTCCGGGGGCGACGAGTCGATCGATTCCGGCGGCGCGGGTGTGTCACCGCCTGGCCGTCCGCTCGTCGCGGCGCGCGCGGGTGGCGGGGGGATGCGAGGGATGGGAGGCGGTGGCGGCGTGGGCGGTACGAACGTCAACGCGGCGTCGCCGCCGATGGCCTCATCACCATCGGCCGTCGATCTCCTCGAGCAGTGGCGTCAGCCTGCCGCCGCCGTGCCGCTCGGCGAGCTCGCCGATATTCGCATCGTCACCGGCCCGCCCATGATCAAGGACGAAGACGGCGTGCTGGTCGGCTACGTGTTCGCCGATATCGATGCCACGCAACGCGATCTTGGCGGCTGGGTCAACGACGCCAAAGCGTTGGTGGCCTCGCGGCTGATCCTCCCCGCCGGATATCGCCTGCAGTGGACCGGCCAGTACGAATTTCTCGCCGAAATGGAAGGACGTCTTCGCTATGTCCTGCCGTTGACCTTCCTGCTCGTCGTGGTGTTGTTGTTCGTGTCGATGCGCGGGTGGCCGCAGACACTGCTGGTGCTGTCGAGCCTGCCCTTTGCGATCGCCGGCAGCGTCTGGCTGCTCGCCTTCATGCACTACAACCTGTCGACTGCGGTATGGGTGGGATTGATCGCCGTGGCCGGCGTCGCCGCGGAGACCGGCATCGTGATGGTGGTGTATCTCGACGAGGCGTTCGATCGATACATGCGTGAGGGACGAATCCACGAACCGTCGGACGTTGATGCTGCGGTGGTCGAAGGTGCGAGCGCGCGCGTGCGGCCGCTGGTGATGACCGTGGCGACGACGGTGCTCGGTCTGTTGCCGCTGCTCTGGGAAGGCGGCGTCGGCGCCGATGTGTCGGCCCGCACCGCGGCGCCGGTGGTCGGCGGGTTGTGGTCGTGCATGCTGCTGACGCTGCTGGTGTTGCCGGCGGCGTACGCAATCTGGCGGCGGCATCAGGTCGGTGCCGCTCAGTTCGCGGCCGCACACCATGCGGGGCCGGCAATCGCGGCGGGAGCGGAACATGGTCGCGTGTAAATGTGTCAGGCGGCACGCGCGAAAGCGCATCGTTCTCACGGGTGGGCCCGCCTACGGCCATCGATGGAATTACTGAGCCGGCCGCCGCGCCCGGCTAGAGGTATGTGAATGCCGAATCTTCCAGGCGCCGTCTGGCATCCTGACCAGCACGAGGGTCTCGAGCCCTTCTGAATCAAGGTCGCGCTCACCCATTTTGGCCTTGATGGCGTAGCGCGACGTCACATACGCAGACTGACCGCCCGGCATCAGCGTCACCTTGTGATCGGTGTGCGCGAATTGCAGGTTTGAGAACGCCCTCAATTCAGGGCCGAGGTGTCGATCGCGGTAGTCGGCCCAACCGTTATTGATACCGGTGCCCTCGTAAATCGTGACGTCCGGATGATAGAACGTGGCAAGTTTGTCGAGATCTTTGGCCACGAACGCGGCGTCGTAGGTCTTGATCCAGGCTTCGACGGCCACGGTGTCACCCGCGCCTTGCGAATGGGCGAGTGCCGGTAGCAGCACGATCCCGGACAGCAGAATCAAGGTACGCAACAACACGGAGTCACCTTCCAGCCGCCGATTCTATGCTGAAATGGGACGGCCCGAGGCAACATGATCAAGACGCGCAGTGTGTGGTCCGAGCCAACCAGAACTGATGGCCTGCGAATTCTGGCAACGCGGTTTCGCGGCCGCGGGCTGCCGACGACTCGGTACGACGCCTGGATGCCCGCACTCGGGCCAAGCGAACAGCTGCTGAAGGCAGCACTCGCCGGCGCGATCGATTGGAAGACCTTCACGAGGCGCTACCGTGAAGAGCTCTACCTGGACGGTCCGATCGACGATCGCAGCGACACGATCAAGAACCACGGGCAGAAATCAACACTGCGGTTACTGAAGGCGATCGGGACAAAGCAGAACGTGACGTTGATGTGTCACTGCGATGAAGATGCCAAGCAGTGTCATCGCTTCCTGCTGAAGAAGGAAATCGAGCGCGCTTAAGGCGTGATCAACCGCTCGCGGATCTCCGGCGGCGGGATTTCACACGCATTCGCCCGGCCGGCAATGCGATGCCGGTTTGCCGCCACGACGCGGTAGATCGCGTCCCGAATGGGACCCGGCACCCACAGGAACACGGCGGCCCACCGCCACGGCGCCGTCATCCGTTTCGCGATCTTCAGAACCGCGGTCGACCGCATTGAAATCTCGCCGTCTTCGATCAGGATCATGGTGCCCGCCGCGTCGCCGCCGGCGCCGTACTTTGCCAACAGCGCCTGCCCCTCCGGATTCTGCGACGCGCCAAACTTGAAATACCCCTCGTCACGCGTGGCGACGAACCGGACCGAGCGTTCGCAAAACGCGCACGTGCCGTCGAACAGGATGATGCCGCCGCCGGGCATGGATCCATTATGCTCGACGCTATGTTCCACTGCCTGCGTAACCGATTTCTGCTGTTCGCCGTCGCCGCTTTCTGCTTCGCCTCGATGGCGGGCCCTGCCGCCAGGCAAGCCGCGGCGCCGCCGGCCGCGCCGCCCACCAGCGAGCTGGCGGCGCAGGTCGAGCGGTTCAATCTCGACCGCGCTGCGCTGTATCGCCGCTACGACGTGGCGTTCTCGCCGGAGCGCTACACGCGGCTGAACAAGTTCTACAAGGACTGGCAACAGGAACTGGGCAGGATCAAGTACGACGGGCTCGGCGCCGAAGGCCGCATCGACTACACGCTGCTGCGGTCGCGCATCGAATACGAGCTGCGATTGCTGGCGCGCGAGCAACAGTGGGTCGGCGAAGCCGCGAGCCTCGTGCCCTTCGCGAAGGGGATCACCAATCTCCTCGAAGCGCGCGGCCGTCTCGCTTCCATGGACGCGGCAAAGACCGCGACGGCGCTCGACCAACTGTCGGACGAAATCGACATCGCGACCAGGTTGCTCGATCGTCCGGCCCGTGTCGCAACGGTCACCGCCGTGGCCGATCCGGTCCGCGCGCGGCAGATCAACGCGTTCCGCGCCGCCGAAATCCTGACCAGCCTGCGCACCGACCTCACGGCCTGGAACCGCTATTACACCGGCTACGACCCGATGTTCACGTGGTGGGCGGCCAAACCGTACGCGCAGGCCGACAAGCTGCTCGCCGGGTACATCAAGGTCCTTCGCGAAAAAATCGTCGGCTATCGTGAAGGTGAAGACGAGCCGATCATCGGCAATCCGATCGGCAAGGCCGCGCTCATGGAAGACCTCGCCTCGGAGTTCATCCCCTACTCACCTGAGGATCTGCTCGCGATCGCCGAGCGCGAGTTCGCATGGTGCGACCAGGAGATGCTCAAGGCCTCGCGCGAGATGGGCTTTGGCGACGACTGGCGCGCCGCCCTCGAAAAAGTGAAGACGCTGCATGCCGAGCCCGGCAAGCAAACCGATGTCGTGCGCGACCTCGCCCTCGAAGCGATCGAATACGTGCAGAAGCGCGACCTGATCACGGTGCCGCCGCTCGCCGCGGAGACCTGGCGCATGACGATGATGTCGCCAGAGCGGCAGAAGGTGAACCCGTTCTTCCTCGGCGGTGAAGTGATCCAGGTGTCGTTCCCCACCGACACGATGGATCACGACGACAAGCTGATGAGCATGCGCGGCAACAACATCCACTTCTCGCGCTCGACGGTGTTCCACGAACTGATTCCCGGACACGGCCTGCAGCAGTTCATGACCGCGCGCTACAACCCGCATCGCCGCGCCTTCGGCACGCCGTTCTGGACCGAAGGCTGGTCGTTGTATTGGGAAATGTTCCTGTGGGACGACGGGTTTCCGAAGACGCCGGAGAACCGCGTCGGCATGCTGTTCTGGCGCATGCATCGCCAGGCGCGGATCATCTTCTCGCTGCGCTTCCACCTCGGGACGATGACGCCGCAGGAAGCGATCGATTTTCTGGTCAATCGCGTCGGCCACGAACGCGCCAACGCCGAAGCGGAAGTGCGCCGCTCGTTCAACGGCACCTATCCGCCCCTGTACCAGCTGGCCTACATGATCGGCGGATTGCAGTTCCGCGCGATGCAGAAAGAGTTAGTGGGCGGAAAGCGAATGACGAACCGGCAGTATCACGATGCGGTGCTCCAAGCCGGCAGCATGCCGGTGGAACTGGTGAGGGCGTCGATCACGAAGCAGTTGTTGCCGCCGAACTTCCAGACGACCTGGAAATTCGACGGGACCACAACAGCTACTGCCAGGTGACCCGGACGCCGCCGCGCGTCG
>Ga0114129_10005887_pt1 | contig 17366 bp, 12 predicted proteins | sample RhiMetdeltSRZDD1_FD_80071 | JGI IMG/M metagenome (GOLD analysis project Ga0114129, IMG submission 80071) | Populus rhizosphere microbial communities from Tennessee, USA - Rhizosphere MetaG P. deltoides SRZDD1 (version 2) (version 2) | ecosystem: Host-associated > Plants > Roots > Rhizosphere >... | reverse complement strand
ACGAGTTCAAGGACCAGGATGCCGAGCGGCAGAAGGGCGGCGGCGACGTCAAGTACCACATGGGCTACAGCCGCGACCACGTGACGGGGGCGGGCCGCCGCGTGCACCTGTCGCTGTGCTTCAACCCGAGCCACCTCGAGGTGGTGGGTCCGGTGGTGCTGGGACGCGTCCGCGCCAAGCAGGACCGCGCCGCGGACACCGAGCGCACGCGCGTGATGGGCGTCGTCATCCACGGCGACGCCGCCTTCGCCGGGCAAGGGGTCGTCCAGGAAATCCTCAACATGAGCGCGCTGCCCGGTTATCGCACCGGCGGTACGCTGCACGTGGTCGTCAACAACCAGGTGGGCTTCACCACCGATCCCGAGGATTCGCGCTCGAGCCGTTACGCCACCGACATCGCGCGCACCCTCGACACGCCGATCTTCCACGTCAACGGCGAGGACCCCGAGGCCGTCGTACAGGTGATCCGCCTGGCCATGGAGTTCCGCGCGGTGTTCCAGCGCGACGTCGTCATCGACATGTACTGCTACCGCCGCCACGGCCACAACGAGGGCGACGAGCCGACGTTCACGCAGCCGACGATGTACCGGTGGATCGAGAAGCAGCCGCCCGTACGCGAGGGCTACCGCCGCCGTCTGGCCGCGATGGGCGGTATCGACGACGCCACCGCCGCCGCCATCGTCGCCGAGTCGACCGCCCGCCTCGAGAGCGCGCTGGCCAGCGCCGAGTCGGGGGCGGGCGAAACGGATGACGAAGCCGAGGTGACCTCGATCTGGGCGCCGTATCGCGGCGGGCCTTACGACGACGCGTTCGACGTCGACACCGGCGTCGCGGGCGAGGCGCTCGGCCGCCTTCTGCAGGCGCAAGCGGAGATGCCCGCCGGCTTCCATCTGCATCCGAAGCTCGCCAAGCTCGTCGATCAGCGCGCGGAGATGGCGAGCGGCCGGCGCCTCCTCGACTGGGCGGCGGCGGAGGCGCTGGCCTTCGCCACCCTCCTCGCCGAAGGCACACACGTGCGCGTCTCCGGACAGGACGCGCAACGCGGCACGTTCACCCATCGCCACGCCGTCCTGCACGACGTCGAGAACGGCGGCACCTACGTGCCGCTCGAACACGTCGGCATCCGCCAGGGCCATTTCGAGATCTGGAACAGCCCGCTCTCGGAGACGGGCGTCCTCGGCTTCGATTGGGGCTACAGCCTCGACACGCCGGAGGCGCTGGTCGTATGGGAGGCGCAGTTCGGCGACTTCGCCAACGTGGCGCAGGTGATGATCGACCAGTTCCTGTGCTCCGCCGAGCAGAAGTGGGGCCGGCTCTCCGGCCTCGTGCTGCTGCTGCCCCACGGCTTCGAAGGCCAGGGGCCGGAGCACTCGAGCGCGCGGCTGGAGCGCTTCCTCTCCCTGGCCGCGCAGGACAACATCCAGGTCGCGAACCCGACGACACCCGGGCAGATCTTCCATCTGCTGCGGCGGCAGGCGCGGCGCGCCTGGCGCAAGCCCCTCGTCGTCATGTCGCCCAAGAGCCTGCTGCGGCACCCGGCGGCGACGTCGAGCCTCGTCGATCTCGCCGCGCGGCGCTTCCGGCCGGTGCTGCCCGACGTCTCGGACACACCACCGGCGCAGGTCCGGCGGCTCGTCCTGTGCTCGGGCAAGGTCTACTACGACCTGGCGCGGCTGCGCGAGGAGCGCGGCATCAAGGACGTGCACATCGCCCGCGTCGAGCAGCTCTACCCGTTCCCGCGGGCGGCGCTCGCCGAGCTGTTCGCGGCCTATCCGAAGACGCTGGAGCTGCGATGGGTGCAGGAGGAGCCGCTCAACATGGGCGGCTGGCCGTTCCTCCGCGTGCGCTCGGATCCGGTGTTCGCCGGCCGCCAGCTCGGCTGCGTCGCCCGGCCGGAATCGGCGAGCCCGGCCGCGGGGTCGGGCAACGCGCACAAACGGGAGCAGCAGGCGCTGCTCGAGGCCGCGCTGGGTCGATAGCGGCTACGTGGAGCCCATGCGCTCGGCGTAGAGCCGGCGGCCGACCTCGCTGTCCAGGACCTCGTACATCCCCAGGACCCCGATGACGTCGCCCGCGAACGTGACGATGGGGGCCTTCCCCACGCGCACCCAGATGGTCTCGTTCGCGTGGGTCTGCCGCTCGATGATGTCGAGGCGGGGCTTGCCGCTGTAGAACACCTGCTCGTCGTCGGCGCGGTACTTCGAGGCCTGGCGCGTCCACGGCAGGCGGTCGTCGAAGTCGTCGCGCCCCACGAGATCGGCGGCCTCATCGAAGCCGGCGTCCTTCGCGAAGAGCGCATTGCCGCCACCGAACACGAGGCCCTCGCCGAGCTTCCAGAAGATGCGCACGCGGCCGCCCGGCTGCGCGGATTCCTTCAGATAACCGGCGAGCTCGGCCGCGAGATCGTCCACGCCCGCGCCCACCCATCGCAGCGAGCGCTCATCCATCTCCGGGTGCAGCGCCGGCCAGGATGCGTCCATCACCTGCTTGTAGGCGTGCAGAATGGCCCTGGTCTCTTCGGCATCCATGCGGGTCCCCCGCTGACGGTTTCCTGTGCAGGTTAGTACGAATTGAGCAAGGACTGCCAAGGGCTCTTGCGATTGAGGCGCTCGGCGTCGGGTGGCCGACGCCGCGACTGCGCCCGCGCGTCGGCGGCGGCGGCGGCGGTGCAGCGACCCGTGCGCAGGTACTGGAACGCCTCCGCCAGCGAGCCCTCCTGCCCATCACCCAGCTCGCGGGTGAGATCGTCGGGAGCGCCGCAGTCCGCGGGGATGCCGTCGAAGTAGTCACCCTCGCCGCGGGCGTTGCGCACGAAGAACGTCACGGGGACGAGCGTCTTGTCGCAGAAGTCGACGGGCTCCTGCCCCACGGGCTTGCCGAACGTGCGCGAGCCCACGACAGTGACGTTCATGTATGGACGCAGACCGGCGATCATCAGCTCGCTGGCGGACGCCGAATGGTCGGTGGTGATCACCACCAGGCGGGAGAGTCCGAGCGCCTGCGCCGGCGAGGGCAGCGCGTCCGAGGAGTCGCGCGCGCTGTTCTTGTCGTTGTGCACGAAGCGGACGAACGTCTTTCCGCGGGTCGCCTCTCCGCCGATGAGCCCGGCCAGGTGCGTGGCCACGTCGACCAGGCCTCCGCCGTTGTAACGCACGTCCAGCACGAGCTCGTTCGCCCCTTCCTGCCGAAGGCGCCTAAAGGCATCGTCCAGCGCCGGTATGGTCGGCTGGACGAAGTTGTGGAAGGAGACGTAGCCGGCCATGCGATTGCCGACGGGATATGTCCGCGCAACGGAGATGACCGGGATCGTCACCGTTCGCTTCGTCATCGTCACCGTGCGCGTGGTACCGCTGCGATCGGTGAAGCGGATCTGCCGCATGAGCCCGGCCTGGCCGGGACCGATGGCCTCGTCGAGCTCGCCCGCGGCGAGGATGTCCTCCACGCGCCGGCCGTTGATCTCGAGCAGCCGCGCCCCGCGCTGGAGGCCGGCTTCGGCGGCGGGACTGCCCGGATACACATCCGTCACCCGCAGATCGCCGGGAGCCACCTCCGTCCGGCTGAACCCGAAGCCGACGAACTGGCTGTCGGTGAACAGCGCCTCGCGCTCGGCGCGGTCTTCGATGTAGCTGAAGTGGGTATCGAGCGCCTTGTACCGCACCGCCTCCAGGTAGGCCTCCGGCGAGGCGAACGACGCCGGGTCGGGGTCGGGCAGCTCGCGATACCAGAGATACTTCGCGCGCAGCTCGTCGCGTACGCGGCGATTCTGCGCGACCACGTCGCAGGCCTGGTCTTCGGCGGGCTGGGTGACGGTGGAAAGGTCGACGATCCCGCAGGCGGGGATCAGGACCACAGCGGCGGCCAGCAGTGCGCGTTTCATTTCTTCCTTCCAGGCCCCATGAGCGGGGGGACGTATCCGTCCCGTGCGCCTTCCAGCAGAGTGGCGAACCGCCGCTCGCGTGTTTCTTCTTTCTTCGCGCTCGCAATCCACCAGGCGATCGTGCGGCGGTACGAGGGCGGCTGCGCCTGAAAGAGCGCCCACGCCTTCTTCGCCGCGCGGAAGCGGCGCTCGTGCGCGGGGCTGAGCGTGGCGGTGTGCCGCTGCTCGTACGAGTACACGCGCTTCTCGTCGCCGCCCCACTGCGCGAACACCCGCCGCCCGGCCGCGCGCATGCGCCCCGCCTTTTCCAGCACCTTCACGCGCGCGATGTTGATGGCGCTCCAGCGGCTGCGCGGCTGGCGCGGCGTGAATCGGATCTTGTAGCGCTTCTCGTCGATGCTCTTGCGGATGCCGTCGATCCATCCGAAGCAGAGCGCCTCGTCGACCGACTCGGGCCAGGTGAGGCTGGGTTTGCCGGTGGCGCGCTTGTGATAGCCGACCCAGAGCTCACGCGCCGTCTCGTGGTTCTCCTCGAGCCAGGCTCGAAAGGCGGCGGGGGAATCGAAGAACACCGGGCGCATGCTCACCGACCTCTCAGTCTACGACCTCAATGTCCGCCCGGTGGTGCTGCCGCTCAGCGGGGCTCGATCGGTGTGTTCCCGGTCACGATCCCGTCCGCGTCCAGGCGCCCCGCTATCAGCTTAGCGCGAGACGTTCAGTGGTTCTGGTTCAGTTCGTCGCCCGTGCTCTTTCACGGAGGGGTCAGGTTTGCCCTGGACGACGCGGGCGATCGAAAGGGCGCGTCCGCGCGACTCGATCGACTAGGGACTCGAAGTCGCGTGAGTGGGTGCGAGCGCCCGAGGATCGCTATATGCCATACGACAGACCTGACCCCACGTAGACAGCAAACAACAGACCTGACCCCTACTCGTAAGCGTCCATCGGGGGGCAGGTGCAGATGAAATTGCGGTCGCCGTAGGCGTTGTCGATGCGGCCGACCGAGGGCCAGAACTTGTGGTGGCGCAGCCAGGGCGCGGGATAGGCCGCCTGCTCGCGGGAGTACGGCCGGTTCCACTCCGTGGCGGTGACGACGTGGCTCGTGTGGGGGGCGTTCTTGAGAGGATTGTTCACGCGGTCCAGGCGGCCCTCTTCGACCGCGCGGATCTCCTCGCGGATCGAGATCATGGCCTCGCAGAAGCGGTCGAGCTCCTCCTTCGACTCGCTCTCCGTGGGCTCGATCATCAGGGTGCCCGCCACCGGGAACGACATCGTCGGCGCATGGAAGCCGTAATCCATGAGCCGCTTCGCGATGTCTTCCACCTCGATGCCCGCCGCCTTGAACGGCCGCGCATCCAGGATGAACTCGTGGGCCACGCGCCCGTTGCGGCCGGTGTAGACGACGGCGTAGTGCTTCGCCAGCCGCTGGGCCATGTAGTTCGCGTTGAGAATGGCGACCTCGGTCGCGCGCTTGAGGCCGTCGGGGCCCATCAGACGGATGTACACCCACGGGATGGCCAGGATGCTGGGGCTGCCGTACGGCGCGGCGGCGACCGCGCCGATCGCCTGCGGCCCCCCGAGACCCGTGACGGGATGGCCCGGCAAGAACGGCGACAGATGCGACGCCACCGCGATCGGCCCCATGCCCGGGCCACCGCCGCCGTGCGGGATGCAGAACGTCTTGTGCAGGTTGAGATGGCAGACGTCGGCGCCGATGTCGCCCGGCCGCGTGAGGCCGACCTGCGCGTTCATGTTCGCGCCGTCCATGTACACCTGGCCGCCGTGCTCGTGGACGATCTGGCAAACCTCGCGGATCGACTCCTCGAAGACGCCGTGCGTCGACGGATACGTCACCATCAGCGCGGCCAGCCGCTCGCGGTGCAGAGCGGCCTTGTCGCGCAGGTCCGCCACCTCGATGTTGCCCTGCGCATCACACGCCACCGCCACCACGCGCATCCCGGCGATGGCGGCGCTGGCGGGGTTGGTGCCGTGGGCGGAGACGGGGATCAGGCAGACATCGCGATGATCGTCGCCGCGGCTCCCGTGGTATGCGCGGATGACGAGCAGGCCGGCGTATTCGCCCTGCGAGCCCGCGTTCGGCTGCAGGGACACCGCCGCGAAGCCGGTGATCTCCGCCAGCCACGACTCGAGCTGGCCGAAGAGGGCGGCGTAACCTTCCGCCTGCTCCGCCGGCGCGAACGGGTGCAGCTCCGAGAGCTCCGGCCAGGAGATCGGCATCATCTCCGACGTCGCGTTGAGCTTCATGGTGCACGAGCCCAGCGGGATCATCGACGTCGTCAGCGACAGGTCCTTCGCCTGCAGGCGGCGGATGTACCGCAGCATCTCGTGCTCGGAGTGATAACGATGGAAGACGTCCGGCGTGAGGAACGCGCTCGTGCGCGTGAAGGCGCCGAAGTCCGCGGAGACGCCGGCGGCCAGGGCGGTCGGATCGGGTACACGCCGATCGCCGGCGAAAGCCTCCAGGAGCAACTTCAGCTCCGCCACCGTCACCGTCTCGTCCATGGCGATGCCGACGGACGCATCGCCGTAGTCGCGCAGGTTGATCCGGTGCGCGCGGCAGGCGGCAAGGAGACCCTCCGCCTCCGCCGGCGACTTCAGCCGGACGCGCAGGGTGTCGAAGAACGGCGTGTGGCCGACGTCGTAGCCCAGGCGCTTGAGACCCGCGGCCAGGGCCGCCGCCAGTGCGTGCACGCGGCGGGCGATGCGGCGCAGCCCCTCCGGGCCGTGATACACGCCGTAGAGGCTGGCGATGACCGCCAGCAGCACCTGCGCGGTGCAGATGTTGCTCGTGGCCTTGTCCCGGCGGATGTGCTGCTCGCGCGTCTGCAGCGCGAGGCGATAGGCGACCTTCCCCTGGGCATCCTTCGACACGCCGACGATGCGGCCCGGCATCTGCCGCCGATACTCGTCGCGGGTGGCGAGGAACGCGGCGTGCGGACCGCCGTAGCCCAAGGGCACGCCGAAGCGCTGGGTCGAGCCAACGGCGATGTCCGCGCCCCACTCGCCCGGCGGCGTGAGGAGGACGAGGGCGAGGGGATCACATGCCGCCACCACCATCACCTGCGCGGCGTGCGCGCGGTCGACGAGGGCGCGATGGTCGACGATGCGGCCGTCCGTCGCCGGGTATTGCACGAGGATGCCGAAGGTGTCCAGCCGATCCGCGGCCGACGCCACCGGTCCGACCGCGACCGTCACCCCGAGGGGCTGAGCGTGCGTCTGCACGACGGCGATCGTCTGCGGGTGGCAATCGTCGGCGACGAAGAAGACCTTCCGCCCCTTGCGCTCGGAGGCCAGGCACATGTGCATGGCCTCGGCGGCGGCGGTGGCCTCGTCGAGGAGCGATGCGTTCGCCACCGGCAGCGCGCAGAGCTCCGCCACCATCGTCTGGAAGTTGAGCAGCGCCTCCAGGCGTCCCTGGGCGATCTCCGCCTGATACGGCGTGTACTGCGTGTACCAGCCCGGGTTCTCGAGGACGTTGCGCTGGATGACAGGCGGCGTCACGCAGTCGTGGTACCCCATGCCGAGGAACGAGCGGAACACCTGGTTGCGCCCGACGAGGTGCCGGAGCTCGTCGAGGAGCTCGTGCTCACCGACGGGATCGCGCAGCACCAGCGGCTTCCGCAGGCGAATACCCTCGGGCACGGTGTCGTCGATGAGGGCGCCCAACGACGAGTAGCCGAGCGTCTTGAGCATCTCGGCCACGTCTTCCTCGCGCGGGCCGATGTGCCGCGGCGGGAAGAGGTCGGCCGGCGCCAGCGGATCGCCGGCGGCCGCCGGCTCGCGCGGGACCGATGGCAGCACGTTGGCCGCGTCTCTCCTCGTCACTTCTTCTCGCTCGCGACGTAGGCCTGATACTGCGTGACGTCCAGCAAGCTGCCCACGGACTTCGCGTCCGCCAGCTTGACGACGATCATCCATCCCTCGCCGTAGGGATCCGTGTTCAGGATCTCCGGCTTCTGCGTCAGGACGTCATGGACCTCGACGACCTCGCCCGTCACCGGCGCGTACAGCTCGGACACGGCCTTCACCGATTCCACGGTGCCGAACCGCTTGCCCGCTTCGACCTTCGCACCGACCTCGGGCAGCTCCACGAACACGACGTCGCCGAGCTGCTTCTGCGCGTAGTCGGTGATGCCCACCGTGCCGCGGTCACCCGCGACCTTCACCCACTCGTGGTCCTTCGTGTAGCGGTTGTCCTGAGGATCCATCAGCGCGGCTCCTTGGCGTTTTTAGTCCTTCTTGGGTCGCTTGTAGAACGGCGTGGGCACCACCCGCGCCGGCACCTTCTTCTCGCGGATCTCCACGAGGATCTCCGTCCCGACCTCGCACTTCCCCGCGGGTAGATAACACAGGCCGATGTTCTTCTGCACGAAGGGGGCATAGGTTCCCGACGTCACCGCCCCTACCGCCTGGTCGCCGACATACACCGGGTATCCGTGACGCGCGATCCCGCGGCCGATCATCTCGAAGCCGACGAGCTTCCGCGGCGCGCCGCCCTCCTTCTGACGCGCCAGCACGTCGCGGCCCGGGAAGGCGCCCTTGGCGTCGTTCAGCGCGACGATCCAACCCAGACCGGCCTCCACGAGCGTCGTGGTCTCGTCCATGTCTTGCCCGTAAAGGCACAGGCGTGCCTCCAGGCGCAGCGTATCGCGCGCCCCCAGGCCCGCGGGCACGAGGCCCTTCTCGCGGCCGGTCTCGATGAGGCCGCGCCACAGCGGTGAGGCGTCGTCGGGGGCCACGAACAGCTCGAAGCCGTCCTCGCCGGTGTAACCCGTGCGGGCGATGAGCGCGGGCCGCCCCGCCACCTCGCCTTCGGCGGAGCGGTAGTAGCCGAGCCCGGAGAGATCGACGGAGGCGAGCGGCTGCAGAATCCCCACCGCCGCCGGCCCCTGTAGCGCGATGAGCGCGTACTCCGGGCTGCGATCGACGAGCTCGCAGCCTGCGCCGGGCTCCTTCGATTGCAGCCAGCGGAAATCCTTCTCGATGTTGGCGGCGTTCACGACCACCAGGTAGTGCTCCGGACCGCGTCGATACACGATGATGTCGTCGATGGGGGTGCCGCTGTCCGTGGGCAGCGCCGAGTATTGCGCCTGGCCAAGGGCGAGCTTCGCGACGTCGTTCGAGGTGACACGCTGGAGGAACGCCAGTGCCCCCGGCCCGCGCAGCTCGAATTCCCCCATGTGCGAGACGTCGAATAGCCCGGCCGCCTTCCGCACCGCCTGATGCTCGTGGATGAGGCCGGAGTACTCTACCGGCATCTCCCACCCGCCGAAGGGCACCATCTTGGCCCCGCTGTCGCGGTGTACGGTGTAGAGGGGAGTGCGACGCAGAGCGCCCGCCGAAGTTTCCATAAGGAGCTAAGCAGTATATCGCAAGCGGCCAAGGCGCCGAGGATTCCTCGCAGGTCGTTGCGGTCCAAAGATTTGTAAGCTAAGCTCTGACGCGGGCTTGCTCCGCACGAAACATCGATGTCGGATTACATCGTCACCTGCTGGAACTGTCTGGGCGAGTTCGACGCCATCGCGGCCGTCTGGTGCTCGGACGACCCGAAGAACCCCACCAAGCTCTGCCCCTTCTGCCTGCGCTGCTTCTGCCAGGCGAGCGAGCGCTACAAGCAGGACTTCTGGCGCGGCGCCCCCCCGCGCCTGCATCAAGAGGTCCAGACGCTGGCCAGCACGAAGGACCGGCTGGGCGACATCCTCATCCGCATGAAGAAGCTGACGACGCCTCAGCTCCTCGAGGCCCTGGCCGAGCAGAAGAAGAACGCGGGCAGCCGGCTGGGCGACATCTTGATCGCGCGCCAGATGGCCAAGGCGGAGGACGTGCAGGCGGCGCTGCGCACGCAGGGCGTGAGCCCGCTGTCCGACACCCAGGGTGTCGCCTACGCCGCGAGCCCGGTGTGGGAGCACAGCGACGCGCAGAACATCATCCAGTACGTGCTCGGCCTCGCCGCCCGCAAGGGGGCCTCCGACGTCCACATCGAGCCGAAGGAAGACGCGATCTCGGTGCGCTACCGGATCGACGGCTTCTACTTCCGCGTCGATTCGATCCCCAAGAACTTCCAGGACTCGCTGCTGGAGAAGGTCGCCGAGGTATTCGCCCTCGATCCCAGCAAGCAGGGGAAGGCGCAGGGGGCGCGGCTCACCACCCGCCTGGCCGACAACGACTACGACCTCGTGCTGCAAACGCTGCCCACCACCCACGGCACGTCGTTCACCATCAAGCTCATCAACCGCGCCACCTTCCTCAAGGATTTCGCCACCCTCGGCCTCGAGCTCGACGACCGCGTGCGGATCATGGAGGAGCTGCGCTCGTCGTTCGGCCTCGTGCTGCTGACGGCGCCCGTCTTCTCCGGCGCGGGCACCACCGCGTACTCGGTGATGAGCCACTTCGTGCAGGCTCAGCGCGACATCGCCTCCCTCGAGAGCCCGGTCCTGTGGCGGATGGAGGGCGCGCGGCAGGTCGAGGTCGACTCCGACAACCGCGGGCTGCGCATGGAGGAGACACTGCGCTCGGTCATCGCGGTGCGTCCGGAGATCATCATGCTCTCCTCCGTCCCCGACCGCGGCACCGCGCAGCTCGTCGCGCAGCTCGCCTCCAGCATCCTGGTGGTGGCGGTCATGTCCGCCCAGAGCGCGGCGCAGGCGGTGGCGGCGCTGCAGGCCCTCGGAGTGGCGGCGCCGGCGCTGTCCGGTATCCTCTCCGCGGCGACCTGCCAGCGCCTGGTCCGCCAGATCTGCCGCATCTGCCGTACGGAGGCCGAAGCGCCCGCGCCGCAGACCCTCGCCCATCACGGCATCAGCGCGGAAGAGGCGGCCACCCTGCAGTTCTTCCGCGGCAAGGGTTGTCCCAGCTGCAACAAGGTCGGCTATCGCGGCCGGCGCGCGATCTTCGAGGTGATGACGGGCGCCGCCGAGGTAAGATCGGCCATCCTGAACGCACTACCCGCACCGGACCTGGAGTCGATGGCCACCGGCGCCGGCATGGTGCCGATGAGACAGAGAGCGCTGAGCCTGGTGCGTGAGGGTGTGACCACTTTCGACGAATTCGCCAAGCTGCGATTCCAGGCGTAGCCACGGTGCCGATGCGCCTGCGCATCCCTCGCGGCCCCGTCGCCATCCAGGTGGCGACGCATGTCCTCACCCTCGTCCTCGCCGCCTCGGTGTGGACGTGGGGCCAGGCGCGCCTGCTTCGCGGGATCCACGAAACGACGGACGCGCGCTTCGTGGCCGGCCGGCTGCGCCAACGATTGCTGGAGGCGCGGCTCAGCGCCCAGGCGTTCCTCGCCCGCGACGTCCAGGACCCGCGGTTCTTCCTGGGCCTCCCCTTGCCCGCCACCGAGGAGTTCAGCCACGCGCTGAGCGAGGCCGGCGACCGGCTCATCACCCTCGAGCGCCTGCGGCCGGAGGACCGCGCCGCCACCGATCGCCTGCGCGCCCAGGTCGACCAGTACCAGGGCGCCTTCCTGAAGATGACGGAGCTGCACCGCCGGCAGGGCAACCTCGAGTGGGGCCTGCGCGGGGAGTGGGAGAAGGCGGCGCGCGAGGCGGAGACGACGATCGCCGGGCGCGCCGATCTCGCCGCGCCGCTGGTCGAGCTGCGGCAGATGGAGAAGGACTACCTGCTGCGGCGCGACCCGCAGATCGCCGACACCTGGTCGCAACAGCTCCTGGCCCTCAAGGAGACGGCGCGCGTCCTGGGTCCGGCCGCGGCCGGGCGCCTGCGCGGCGTGCTCGACCGCTACCGCACCGCCTTCGCGGAGTTCGCGTCCACCGACCGGCAGCTCGGAGTGGGCATCGCCGGCGCGGGGACCGAGACAGGCCTGCGCGGGGAGATGGCGAAGGCGGCGCAGGAGATGGATTCGATCGTGCGCGCGCTGCACGACGACGCCGTGCGCCGCGCCGCCGCCAGCCGCCGCCGCTTCTGGACGATGAGCCTGCTGCTGCTCGCGGCCGGCCTGCTGCTGGGCGGCCTCGCCGAGTACGCCATCGCGCGGCTGTTCCTGAAGCCGCCGGAGTGGCTGGTGGCGGCGGCCACGGCGCCGGTGGTGGAGCCCGCCGCGGTGGTGGCACCGGCGGACGGCGCCGCGCGCGCGGCCACGGACGACGGCGTGAATGCGGTCCTCGCCGGCCTCACCGACGCCGTGTCGGTCAAGGACCTCACCGGCCGCTACGTCCTGGTGAACGACGCGTGCGCGAAGCAGATGGGGCGCACGGTGGCGGAGATCGTGGGGCGCGACAACCGCGAGCTGCTCTCGCCGGAAGCGGCGGAGGTGGCCGACGCGAACGAGCGTGCGATCCTCGACTCCGGCACCACCCTGACCTACGAGGTGGCCCACGGCGAGCACACCTTCCTCACCACCAAGGGCGTCGTGCGCGATGCCGGCGGCGGCATCCGAGGCCTCTTCGGCATCTCCCGCGACATCACCGAGCGCAAGCGCACGCGGGATGCGCTGCGCGCGGTGCAGGAGATCCGTACGCCGATGAACGCCCTGCTGGGCACCGCGCAGATCCTCCTCGACGACACCGGCCTCACCGCCGAGCCGCGCACCCATGCCCTGGCCGTGCGCGACTCCGCCGAGGCGCTGCTCGCCGCCTTCGACGAGCTGCTCGAGCTGTCGCGGCTGGAAACCGGCCCCGCCGCCTTGCGCGAAGAGGAGCTCACCATCGTCGACGTCGTCGGCGGCGCGGTGGGCACGCTGGTGCCGCGGGCGCAGGAGAAATCCGTGGCGCTCGCCTTCCGCGTCGACCCCGCGGTGCCGGAGACGATGCGGGGCGATGCCGCGCGCCTGCGGCAGGTTCTCGTCTCCCTCCTCGGCAACGCGGTGCGCTTCACCGAGCGCGGCTTTGTCCACGTGAGCGCCGACGCGTTCGATCTCGGCCGCGGCCTGCGTGTGCTGCGCTGCGTGGTGGCTTCGGACGCCGGCATCGTGGTCCCCGCGGATCTGCGCGCGCGCTTGTTCGAGCCCGGCACCGGCCTCGGTCTCGCGATCGCTTCGCGCCTCGCGGTGCTCATGGGCGGCCGCATCGACGTCGAGGACGCGCCGGGCGGCGGCAGCGTCTTCACGTTCACCGCGCGACTGCGGGTCGTCGAGACCACGACACGAGCGGCGCAGCCCTCGGGTCAGATTTCCTAAAAGCTCTTCCCGACAAGTTCATTGTCTTGTGGTGCTTGACCTAAATCCTGGCCTGGCGATTGCTTTCCCCGCAGCGTCCTCTCGTCACTGTAGAATCCGTGGTTGAAACGAGACGACTTTCAGGCTCGGATGTTCCGGACGCTGACGCGCAATCGGCCAGTTCGTCGCAGAGGGTCGCAGAACCGGCCATAGCCAGATGGGGGGCCCCCATGCGGATGGTGGTTTCGTTACCGGATCAAGAGAACGAGTTCCAGCTCCTGCAAGCCGCCGACGCGCAAACGGTGGCGACGCGGCTCGGGATCGATCTCGTGCTGCTGGACGCGGAGAGCAGCCCAGTGCTGCAGATCCAGCAGCTGCTGAAGGCCATCCACTCCGACCCCGCGCCCCAGGCGCTCATCGTCGAGCCCATCTCCGTCGACACGATGGAGAGCGTCGCCCGCAAGGCCACGCGCGCCGGTATCGCCCTCGCCCTGCTCAACTCCACGCTCGACAGCCTGGAGACGCTGCGCACCGAGACTCCCGGCGTACCGGTCTTCGCCGTGGGCTCCGACCAGGCGGAGATCGGCCGCATGCAGGGTCGCCAGGCGAAGGCGCTGCTGCCCGAAGGCGGCCACGTCCTCTACATCCACGGCCCGCAGAACGGCACCTGCGCGCGCGCGAGGTACGACGGGTTCCGACAAGAGACGGCGTCGGCGCGCATCAACACCACCGTGCTCGACGGGCACTGGAGCGAGGCCTCGGCGGAGAAGGCGGTGGCGAGCTGGCTGCGCCTGAAGCTGTGGGAGAAGACACCGGTGGCGGCGGTGGTCGCCCAGGACGATGCCATGGCCCGCGGCGCGCGGCGCGCCATCGATGCCGTGCCGGAGGTGGCGCAGAGCATGGGACAGATGCCGCTGCTCGGCATCGACGGCGTGCCCGAGGTGGGACAGCGGCTCGTCGATCAGGGCGTGCTCACCAGCACCATCGTGATGCCCTCGAACAGCGGGCCCGCCCTCGATCTCATGGCGAAGTGGATCCGCTCGGGGACGATGCCCCTGACGTCCGTCTATCTGCCCGCAAAGGCCTATCCCGAAGAAACGGCTCTCGAGCGCCGCGGGCTCAAGAAGGCGGCGGCGGCGAAGAAGCTCCGCTCGGCGTGAGAACCGCTCGACGCTCTCGTCGTCCTCTGATGCGCGTGTCGGCTCGAGACCAGCTCAGGCGGGAGCCCAAGTCCTGACCCGCGCGCCGGACGCCGCGCGGGCGAGACGCGCTAGCGGCGGACGGGCGCCAGCGCTTCCACGATCGCCTTCTCCGCCAGCGGGGCCATGAGATCGTAGCCCTTCGCGTTCGGATGGAGCCCGTCCTCGCTGAGCTCCTTGCGGAGCGCCCCCGATTCGTCGGCGAGGGCGGGCGCGTAGTCGAGGTAGACGTGGTCCTTCTCGGCGGCGAAGCGCTTCATCCACTCGTTGACGGCGTTGATGCGCGCGGGCGGGCGGCGCGCCGACATCCGCGGCTGCGTATCGCCCGGCGCCGCCGGCCGAAGGTCGTGGATGGGGAGGATGCCGGCCAGGATCACGCGGATGCCGTGGGCGGCGGCGAGATCGGCCATGGAGGCGAGGTTGGCCTCGATCTCCTCGTTGGACATGGGGCCGGTGTTGCCGCCGATGTCGTTCGTGCCGGCCAGGAGGAGCACCGCCTTCGGCTGCAGCGCGATGACATCGGGCCGGAAGCGGATGAGCATCTGCGGCGTCGTCTGGCCGCTGATGCCGCGGTTCACGTAGGGCTTGCCCGGAAAGAACGGGGCGTGCCGCGGCCAGTTGTCGGTGATCGAGTCGCCCATGAAGACGACGCGCGACTCGCCCGCCGCCGGCGGGGGCAAGGCGGCATTGTCGGCGCGGTAACGGGCGAGCTGCGGCCAATCGCGCAAGCGGGCATCCTGACGCATCATCTGCTCGATCGCACGCGAGATCTCCGGGCACTCGAGCGGCGGGAGCGTCGGAGTGGGTGCGGGGGCGGGCGTCGCCGCCGCCGCCGGGGCCGCCGCCGCGAGCATCACGCCGGCCAGGAGGCTAAGCACGTTCCGCCATCTTCGATTCGATGGCGGCGTGCATCTGCTCCACGACCTCGGCCGGGATGAGCACGGTGGTGTCGAGGTAGATCGCGTCTTCGGCACGGATCAGCGGCGAATCCTTGCGGCTCGAGTCGGCCTGGTCGCGGGCGCGCAGATCGCGCTCGACTTCGTCCCGGTCGGTCGGGCTCCCCGCCGCCGACATCTCCACGTGCCGGCGCTCCGCGCGGCGGACGGGATCGGCGTCCAGGAAGAACTTCACTTCGGCGTCGGGGAAGACGGCGGTGCCGATGTCGCGCCCGTCGAGCACGATCCCGCCTTCGCGTCCGAGCTCGCGCTGCCGCGCCACCATGTCGCGCCGCACCGACGGGTGGATGGAGATCTTGGACGCGGCCACGCTCACGTCGCGGGATCGGATGAGGGCAGTGACGTCACGGCCGTCGAGGAAGACGGTGCGGCCGCCGGAGACGAGCTCGATCTTCGTGTCGCGCGTGAGCTCGGCCAGACCCGCCTCGGAGTCGAGGGGCACGCCGCGCTCGACGGCCTTCAAGGCGAGGGCGCGATACATGGCCCCGGTGTCGACGAACGTGTAGCCGAGGCGTTCGGCCAGCGCGCGGCCGGCCGTCGACTTCCCCGCCCCCGAGGGACCGTCGATGGCGATGACGAAGCCGCGCTTCCTCATTTCGCCCTCGCCGGGCGCCGCGGACGGACATCGGCACGCCCACCGGGACGCGCACCAGGACGAGCACCGCCGCGGGTGCCCCCGCGGGCCGCCCCACGATCGCCGGAGCGAGCCGGCGCGTGGGGACGCGGGGCGTGGGGACGCGGCGCGGGCGGGCGCGCCGCCGGACGCGCGGGCGCAACGGCCGTCGCCGTCGCCGGCACGGGCCGGCCGACGGGGCGCGGGCCACGCGGGCGGCGCAGCTTGTGCACCTCGTGCGGCGTGAGCGCGCGGAACTGGCCGGCGGTCATGCCCTTCAGGGTCAGGCCGCCGAGGCCGATGCGGCGGAGCTTCGAAACCGGGTGTCCGACGGATTCCAGCAGCCGCCGCACTTCGTGATGTTTCCCCTCGTGGAGCGTGAGCTGCAGCCACGCGTTGTTGTCGGACTCGATGACCCGCACGTCGTCGACGTGGAGCCGATCGCCTTCGACGACGACGCCGTGCTTTAGCCGCGCGAGCGTCTCGCGCTCGGGCACACCCCGCACCTTCGCCTCGTACACGCGCGGGACCTCGTAGCGCGGGTGGGCGACGTGTTCGGCGAAGTCGCCGTCGTTGGTGAGCAGGATGAGGCCCTCGGTGGTGACGTCGAGGCGCCCCACCGGGAACAGGCCGGCCACCGACGGCACCAGGTCCATCACCGTCGGACGGCCTTCGGGGTCGTGGCGGGTGGTCACGTAGCCTTTGGGCTTGTACAGAAGAAGGTATACCGGACGATCGGGTACCTTCACGCGCACGCCGTCCACGCGGACGTCGTCCTTGCCGATGTCCGCCTTGCTGCCCATCTCCCGCACGACCTCGCCGTTCACGGTGACGCGCCCTTCGGCCATCACGCGCTCGGCGGCCCGGCGGGAGGCGATGCCCGCGCGGGAGAGGATCTTCTGGAGTCTCTCTTCCATCAGAAGTGCCGCAGGCTGAAGCTGAGCAGCACCGTCTGGCCCTGCACGATCTCGATCGAGACCGTGCTGTCGAGGACGGTGTCCGTGAACAGGACGGAGGTGGCTCCGTTGTTCTCGATGGCGCCCGTATTGGGATTCAGGATGTCGGTGCTGCCCGCGCCGCGCCGCCAGGTGAGGCCGGTGCGCGAAGTGTGGGCGGTCAGGTCGAAGCCCACCGAGCGCGTCACGCCGAAGCCGACGGGGCAGGCAGCATTGACGCGCACGAGGTTGAGCTCGATGCACTCGCCGGGGAGCAGCGCGGTCGGCTTCGAGATGACGACGGCGCAGCCGCTGGCCGCCGAGGCCGAGGAGCCGCAGGTCACAGCGACGGGGGTCGGCGTGGGCGCGACCGGTGTCGGCGTCGGTGTCGCCGTCGCCGAGGCGCCGGGCGTCGGCGTGGCGGTGGCCGTCCCGCCCGGCGTGGGGGTGGCGGTGGGGGCGCTCGGCGTGGGCGTCGACGTCGGGGCGGGCGCCGGGGTCGGGGTCGGCGTGATCGCGCCGGTGCCCGCCACCACCACGCGCACCGACGCCGTGGCCGTGGACGTGCCGGCGCGCGCGATCAGCGTGTAGGTGGTGGTGCGATCCGGCCGCACCGACTTCGTGCCGCGAGACTCGACCTGCCCCACGCCGTT
>Ga0114129_10005886_pt1 | contig 17366 bp, 13 predicted proteins | sample RhiMetdeltSRZDD1_FD_80071 | JGI IMG/M metagenome (GOLD analysis project Ga0114129, IMG submission 80071) | Populus rhizosphere microbial communities from Tennessee, USA - Rhizosphere MetaG P. deltoides SRZDD1 (version 2) (version 2) | ecosystem: Host-associated > Plants > Roots > Rhizosphere >... | reverse complement strand
CGGATCGTGTCCAACATCCGCGAGCTCGAAGGTGCTCTGACTCGGATCGTCGCCTACGCGACCCTGAGCGCGGTCCCGGTCACGACGCAGCTCGCACAGGAGATGCTCCAGAACATCCTGTACAACCCGCGCCAGAAGACGCTCTCGCCCGACCGTATCGTCGAGACCGTCGCGCGCTACTACGGCGTTCCCTCCGAGCAGCTGCGAGGCAAGGCCCGCGACAAGCAGGTCGTTCTCCCGCGGCAGATCGCGATGTACCTCATGCGTGAGGAGACGGAGGCGCCCCTGATGCGGATCGGGGAGGCCCTTGGGGGGCGCGACCACTCCACGGTCCTGCACGGCTGCGAGAAGATCGAGCGCGAGATGGCGGAGAACGACGACTTCCGCCGGGACGTCGGAGCGCTCCGGGAGATGCTGTACACCGAGTGACCGGCCGAGGGCCAAAATCCGCCGGATTTCCGCTGGTTTCGTGCAGGTGTCCGGGTGTGGATAAGCCCACACAATGTGTGGATAAGCGCACCCATTTGTGGACATGTCCGCCAGGGGCTTGTACGAGGAGCAAACGACCGTCCAATACCGCAACATTGGCCCCAAAGGCCATGCTGCTTTCCCCAAACGCTCCTGCCTCCATCCACAGCTCCGGACCGTCCGCCGCGTCAGCGCTTTGACCACGCCTGGCTGGACATGAGGAGACAACAGCATCTCGGAACGGTCATAGTCCACACCACTACTGCTGGTGCTGACGTCTCTATAGATCTTTTGGGGAACGGTACGGGAGGGACCTCGTGAAGGTCACTTGTCTACAAGAGAACCTCGCGCGTGGACTCCAAATAGCAGGACGAGCCGTCTCGACGCGAGGCAGCCTGCCGATCCTTGGCAACGTTCTCCTGCGCACCGAAGGCGGTCGCCTGAAGCTCACCGCGACGAATCTCGAGGTGGGGATCAACTGCTGGGTACCGGCCAAGGTCGATGACGAAGGAGCGATCACCGTCCCGGCGAAGCTGTTCACCGATTTCGTGAATTCGCTCCCACCCGGTCCGACCGAGCTCTCCCTCAACGTCCGCACGAAGACCGTGCATCTGAAACGCGATCCGTACGAGGCGAACTTCAAGGGCATGGATGCCGAGGAGTTCCCGATCATCCCGGTGGCGCCGGACAAGCCGACGACGCGCGTGAGCAAGTCGACGCTCCGCCGCATGATCGGGGAGGTCGCATTCGTCGCGACGACCGATGACAGCCGGCCGGTCCTCACCGGCGTACTGACGACGCTCGAGGGCGACAAGATCACGATGGCCGCGGCCGATCCATACCGCCTCTCGGTGCGGAACGCGAACCTCATGGACAAGATCGAAGGAAAGCTCGAGGTCATCATCCCGGCGCGGAGCCTCCAGGAAGTGCAGCGGATCATCGATGACACCGACGACCCCGTTGATATCTTCGTCACGCCGAACGGAAGCCAGGTGATCTTCCACACGCCTGAAGCGGATCTCGTCTCGCGCGTCATCGAAGGGCAGTTCCCGAACTACCGCCAGGTCATCCCACAGGGCAAGCCGGCGACGAGGATCGTGGTACAGCGGGAGGAACTGCTCCAGGCCACGCGTCTCGCGTCACTGTTCGCGCGCGACTCCGCGAACATGCTCAGATTCCAGGTGAACCCGGCCGATCACCCGCCGCTGGTCATCAGCGCGAACGCGGCCGAGGTCGGTGACCAGACGGCGAAGGTGGACGCATCGGTGGAGGGGCAGAACACGACCATCGCGTTCAACTCGCGGTTCATCGCCGATGCGCTCGGCAGCCTCACCGCGCCAGAGGTCGCGCTCGAGCTCGGCGGGCCACTCGCGCCGGGCGTCGTGAAGATCGTCGGCGACTCGGACTACCTTCATGTGGTGATGCCGCTCCGCATCCCGGCCTAGACGTGCGCGTCTCCAAGCTGACGCTCGAGGACTTCCGCAGCTACGCGCGGGTCGACCTAACGCTGGCGCGCGGCGCCATCGCGTTCATCGGACCGAACGGGGCAGGCAAGACGAATCTGCTCGAGGCGATCCACCTCATCGCGCGGGGCGATTCGCCCCGTGCGCATGACGACACGGAGATGGTCCGCTGGGGCGCGACGACGGCACGCGTCGGCACCGAGGTGGATCGGGCCGAAGACCACCGGCGCATTGAGACGCTGCTGTTCGCGCCACCCGAAGGCGAGCGCCGCCGGCCGCGCCGTTATCTGCTCGACGGCGCCGGCAAGCGATCGGAAGACATCGCCGGCGAGCTCGTGGTCGTCGCGTTCTTTCCCGAGGACGTTGAGCTGCTGGTGGCGGCACCGAGTGGCCGGCGCAGGTTCCTCGACGCGATGCTCGGACAGATCGATCGCGCTCACCGGCGCGAGATGCGTGAGCTCCAGCGCGTCCTCGAACAGCGCAACGCGCTTCTGCGCGTGGCGCGCGAGGAGCTCGAGCTTCCCGAAGAGGAGATGGCGTTCTGGGATCGCGAGCTCGTGCGACTCGCGGCAGCGATCTCACTCCGACGATCGCGACTCGTCACCGACCTCGCCACGCCTTTCGTGAAGGCGACGGAGCTGTTCACCGGCGCCGAGGGACTGTCGCTCGCGTACGCGGGACAGGTGGAGGGCGACACCCTCGAGGAGCGCGCGATCGGATATCAGCGCGTCCTGCGAGAGAAACGCGACCGCGAACGATGGCAGGGCACGTCCCTGGTCGGGCCGCAGCGCGACGACCTCGCCGTGACGTCCGCCGGCCGGATGCTGCCCGCGTTCGCGTCCCGTGGAGAGCATCGGAGCGCGGTGCTGTCGCTCAAGATCGCGGAGGCGGCGTGGCTCGCGTCGCGTGTCGGCGAGCAGCCGGTCTTCCTTCTCGACGATGTGCTTTCGGAGCTCGATCCGGGGCGACGCGAGGCGCTCACGCGCGCCATCCCCGAGGACGCGCAGGTGCTTCTGACGGCGGCGATCCCGACGGCGCTGCCGGATACGTTGCGCGAGCGGGCCACGCTGGTGCCGGTGCGACGCGGCGAGATCGGATGAGACCGATCGCGCGCGCCATACAAAGCGCGCTCAGGACATTCGGGCTCGACCAGGGTGTCGCGCGTGCGGACGCGGTGCGTGCGTGGCAGGACGCCGCGACGAAGGTCCTCGGCGCGGATGCCGTGACGACGCGAGCGATCCGCGCCGACGGCGACACGCTCATCGTTGTGGTCCCGACCGCGCAGTGGGCCGGCGAGATCCGGCTGCGCGAGCGCGATCTGCTCCAGGCCCTCGCGGACCGCGCGCCCGCCAGTCGGATCGCGCGTCTTCGGTGTGTGCCCTCGCCGTGACGTGGCAGGTCTGGGACACTCGGACGCGATGCCGCAGCTGAGTTTCGTCACGACGGTCGGTAGCACGGCAGACGTCCGAGCAAGCCGGGCCGACGTGATCCTCGTCAACGAGCCGGAAACGGGCGCGACCCTCCGCACGAAGGGTCGGCTCTACCTGCTGTTCGAGTCCTCGCCGCCCGGACCCGCCGAGAAGATCGCGCGTGAGATCGCCGAGCTCACGCGGCAGGAGTACTACTACGACCTTTCGGCGGGCATCGAGGTCTCGCTGCGGCGCGCGCTGCGCCAGGCCAACCGCCGCGCGGCGCAGCGCCTGCGCGAGAACCGCGGATCGATCACCCTGCAGTGCGCGTGCGCGGTGGTCGTGAACAACGAGCTGTACACGTCGCGCGTCGGCGGCGCGCAGGTCTTCCTCGTGCGTCGCGCGCGGCTGTTCCTACCGGGTGACGAGCCGGGCGAGCTCGCGGACTTCGTGCATCGGACGACGACGCGCGAAGCCGCATCCCTCGGCGTCGACGCCGATGTCCTGCCAAAGGTATGGCGGCAGTCGATCGAGGCGGGCGACACCGTCATCCTCGCGAGCGCGGCTCTGGTCGACGGCCTCGGCGCGGAGACGCTGAAGAACGCGGCCGTAACGCTCCACCCGAGGTCGGCCGCCGAGCACATCCACAATCGAGCGATCGCCGACGGCGTCACGGGCAGCGACGCGGCGATCTTCATCGAGGTGGCGCAGGCCGGAAGCGCGGCGGTTCGCATCGCGCCCGAGGCGCCGCCGATCCTACGGCCCGGGGACGTCGCGATGGCCGACACGATCCGATCGCGCCTCGACCGGCTTGGCGGGCTCCGGGCGAACATCACGCGGCTGCTTCGCGGCGCCGCGACACCGGTCACATCGGCCGCGACCAAAAGCGTCGCGGTCGGGCTCGAGCTCATGCCGCGGCGAGGCGCCGCACTCCCGCGACATCCCGACACCGCCCGCTCTCGCTCGAAACGGCAACGCCGCGCGATGACCACGCTCGCGGTGCTGCTCCTCGTCGCGGCCTCGGGAGTAGGAGCCCTCGCCTATCGCGACTACGAATCGAACAGCGCGGTGCGGAACTACCAGCTCACGGTCGTGAATGCGGAAGACCTCGTCGCATCGGCGCATCGTCTGTTCGAACGGACGAATCCGGATCCCGATGCCGCGCGCGACAGGCTGGCACAGGCGACCGTCAAGCTCGACGAAGCCAGCAAGTCGTCCTTCGCCGAGACGGAGAAGATCGCGGCCCTTCGCGCGGACATCGCGGCCCTGCGCGACCGCATGGACGGCGTGATCCTCGACCTCGCCCGTTTCGCGACGGGCACGAAGCTCGCGCAGGTCGTTGGGAACGTGAATGGGCTCTACGTGACCGATCCAGGGTCGGGACGGCTCTGGCGCGTGTTCGGCGATCCGATCCAGCAGGGCCCCGTCCTGCAGCGCGGGGTCAAAGGCGTCGGATCGCCGGTGCAGGTCGCGCTTCAGGAGTTCGCGGTCTACTCGCTCGATGACGCGGGCAAGCTCTGGCGGGCCGAGGGCAACGAGGTCGCCGACGTCACCCCCGCGGACCGCGACAAGTGGAAGACGCCCGCGGCGGTAGCCCTTTTCACGAACAACCTCTATGTCCTCGACAGCGAGACCGGCCAGCTCTGGAAGCACGAGTCGAGCGACGGCGCGCAATTCCGTGCGGCCATCGGGTACCTCTCCACGCCTCTCGCGCCGAACACCGCACGAGCGCTGGCCATCGACGGAGACGTGTGGATCGTGACCTCGGCTGGCGACGTGCAGCGCTTCCGCCGCAATGCGCTCGTCACGACGGCCGCGCGGATCGACTTCGTCCCACGCTGGGAAGGGACGGCGCCTCGGGCGAACGCGATCCAGGCCATCGACGCGCAGCGCTCCATCTACGTGCTCGATTCCGTCGGAAAGCTCGTCGTGCAGATCACACGTGAGGGTCGCGAGCTCGCTCGGTTCGCGCTGCCAGCAGGTTTGCCGCCCGCCGCGGGCTTCTACGTATCTGAATCGCTGCAGGTCGCCTACACACTTCACGGGACGAAGATCGTCGCGACGAGCATCGCGCGTTGATCCCGCTACGGGACCACAGTCCCGTACGCAGCGCTCCGATCGTGAATCGACTTCTGCTCGCGATCAACCTCGTGGCCTGGATCTACGTCGTGTACCTCAGCCGACAGCCGGGCGCCCTCGAGGCGTTCTTCGACCGGTACTCGTTCGATTGGCTCGAGTTCACCAGACGCATCGCCGCGGGCGAGATCGGCATCGACACGTTCGTTCCGCTCGTCTCTCACATGTTCATTCACGGAGGCTGGCTGCACGTGATCGGGAACATGCTCTATCTCTGGATCTTCGGCGACAACGTCGAGGATCGCTTCGGTAGCGCGCAGTACCTCGTCTTCTACCTGCTGTGCGGGATCGTCGCGGCGATCGGCCAGGGCCTCATCTCGCCGTCACCGATGGTCGGCGCGTCCGGCGCGATCGCTGGAGTGCTCGCGGCCTACCTGGTGATGTATCCGACCGCGCGCATCTCGACGCTGGTATTCCTTGGGCTCTTCATCACCATCGTCGAATTGCCCGCGCTCATCGTGATCGGGATGTTCATCGTCCTTCAGGTGATCGAAGGCATCGCCGAGCTGAGACTGACTGGACACGCAGCGGCTCAGCAGGTCGCATATTTCGCGCACATCTGGGGTTTCGCGGCCGGCCTGCTGCTGCTCGCGTTCTTCCGCCGTGGCGAAGCGGGTCGTCGTGTGCGCTTTGGATGACCGGATCCAGGCGACAGCGGTCCCCGTGGAGGTAGCCTAGGGCGATGCTCGTCCCATGCACGGTCGAGTCGGTGCGGGTCCATGTCCTCACGGGTCAGCACGTTGTCCTGCTGCAGGCGAAGGAGACGAATCGTCTGCTTCCGATCTGGATCGGCGCGGATCAGGCGCACAGCATCGCGACGCGCATCGCCGGCATCGCAAGCGAACGTCCGCTCACCCACGATCTGATGATGGATGTGCTCACCAAGCTCGGCGTCGAGATCACACGCATCGTCGTGAAAGATCTCGTCGCAGACGACAACGGCGGCGGCGTGTTCCACGGCAGCCTGTTCCTGCAGCTCGGCGAACGCGAGGTCGAGATCGACTGCCGGCCGTCCGACGCGATCGCGCTCGCGGTCCGCTGCGAGGCCCGCATCCTCGTGTCGGACACGGTCCTCGACCGCTCGGCGATCTCGGCCGAGAGCGAGGACGACGACAACATCGCCGTATTCAAGGAGTTCATCCAGTCGCTACCCGACGACCCGCCGGGGCAGGGGTCGAGCTAGAGGGCCTCAGCGCTTCGAGCGCGCACCGAACCGAAGGCGCATGACGCCACGCAGATCCTCGATCGCCGTGCGCATGATCGCGACTCGTGAGTCGGGATCGTCGGTCCAATCGACGGGAACCTCGTGGACGCGCAGGCCGGCACGCTGCGCGAGGATGAGCAGCTCGGTGTCGAAGAACCAGGCCTCGTCTATCACCTGGGGCAGCAGCTGTTTCGCGACGGACGTGCGCACCGCCTTGAAGCCACACTGCGCGTCGGTGAAATGGGCTCCGAGGGCGAGCCGGAGCACCAGCATGTAGCAGCGCGAGATGATCTCGCGCTTCGGCCCGCGCGTGACGCGTGCTCCCCGCGCGAGACGGCTACCGATCGCGAGGTCGCTGTGTCCCGATACGAGGGGAGCGACGAGCGGGAGCAGCGCCTTCAGATCCGTCGACAGGTCCACATCCATGTACGTCACGATCGGTGCGTCGCTCTGAAGCCACGCCGCACGAAGAGCGCGTCCTCGCCCCTTTTTGTCGAGGTGGATCACGCGAACGCGCGCGAGCTCGTTCGCGAGACTCTGGGCCACGGCCAGAGTGCCGTCCGTGCTCGCGTTATCGGCGATCGTGATGATCGCGGGAAAGGGGAAGTCCGAGCCGAGGTACGCGTGAAGGCGTCGCACGCTCGGACCGAGGTCGCGCTCCTCGTTGTAGACCGGGATGACGATGTCGATCAGCGGCTCTCCGAGTCGTGCGGCCAACGCAGCGCAAGGTTAGCGTGTTGCGTCGGAATGACCTGGAGCGACCGCAGGATCGCGACCCTCCTCGCGGCCGCGGGTGCCGCGGCCTACGTCGTGGCGGGACTCGGCCTCCTCACCGACTACGACTACTACGGACGCCTTGCGCAGGCGTTCCTGCACGGGCAGTGGTGGCTGAGTGAGGCACCGCCGTGGCTCAACGAGCTCGTGCCGTGCGGAGCGGAGCGCTGGTGCGTGGTCTATCCGCCGCTGCCGGCGATCCTCGCGATCCCGTTCGCCGCGGCGCTGCCGACCGCGCTGGCGCAGGAGCTCGTCTCGCAGACCCTTGGTGGTGCTTCGGCAGGCATCCTCTACCTGGCGCTTCGTGCGTTCGGCGCACCGCGCTCCGTCGCCATCACCGGCGCGGTCCTCTCGACCTTCGGGACCACGCTGTTCTTCTCGAGCGTCGACGGACGCGCGTGGTATGCGGCGCACGCGGTCGCGATGCCGTTCCTCTCTGCCGCTTTTCTCTTCGCGGCGCGCGGCGAGCGCGCGTGGCTGGTCGGCGCCTGCATCGGACTTGCGGCGCTCGCGCGTCTCCCGGTCTCCGCAGCCGCTCCCGCCCTCGCGCTGCTGCTCGCGCGACGCGCCGGGAGGCCGTACCCCCGAGCGCTCGCGGGTGTCGTGCTCGGCGGCGCGCCCTTTGCGCTCATCTACGTCGGGTACGACCTGCTGCGGTGGGGTTCGCTCTTCGACGCCGGCTACGCGCAGCTGACGCAGGGCGACGTGTTCTTCACGCGCGGCCTCTTCTCGCCGTTCTATCTGCCGCGTCACTTCTACGCGATCTTCCTCGAGCCGCCGGACCTGGTGGAGGGCACGCCGTTCTTCCTGCGACCGCGCGGCATCGGCATGGCGCTGTTCCTGACGACGCCCGCGTTCCTCTGGCTGTTTGGCGGGCTACGGGCGCTACGGCGGGAGATCGGCATCGCCGCGGTGGCGCTGGCCGCGCTGCTCGCGCTGGTGCCGGACATCTTCCATGGCACGGTCGGCTTCCAGCAGTTCGGCTATCGCTTCTCGATCGACGCGCAGCCGTTCCTCATTGCGCTCGCGCTGGTGGGTGATGCGCGCACCGGCGCGACCTGGCGCTCACGCCCGTCGTGGCTCTTCACTGGGGTCGTCATCCTGTCGATCGTTATCAATCTCTACGCGACGATCGCGATCACGCGCTTCGACTACTGGCAATGACCCGCCGATCCATCGCAGGGGGAGAACACCCTGCAACCCCCCCTGGGGCTGCGGCCCCACAGGCAGATCGGCGTGCGCATCTCGCGATCGCCGGACTCATCACCGTCGGCGTCGCGATCCGTCTGCTGACGCTGCGATCACCCGGGTTCGTCACCGACGTCGGCACCTTCCAGGCGTGGGCCGAGCACATGGTCCAGGTCGGCCCGGGTGCGTTCTATTCGCCCGACTATTTCAGCGACTACCCGCCCGCGTACCTCTACGTCCTCTGGTTCCTCGGCGCGGTCTTCGACGGCGAATTCCTCCGCCTCGCGGTGAAGGCCGCGAGCATCCCGGCCGACGTCGCGGTCGCGATCGGTGCGTCAATACTCGCGTGGCGCCACGCCGGGCGCGCCAGCGCGATCCTGGCCGCGGGCCTGTGGTCGCTCTCTCCCGGCGCGATCTTTGCCGGTCCGTACTGGGGCCAGATCGACTCCGTCGGATCACTTCCGTTGTTCGCGGCGCTGATCGCGGCGGGGCGCGGCCGCTGGGCGACGGCCGGCGTGCTCGCGGCCGTCGCGGCGATGGTCAAGCCGCAGTTCGGCATCGGCGCCATCGTCATCGGTGCCGCCGCCGTCATCGAGCTCATCCGCGTTCGTCGCTGGGAGCCACTCCTCCAGGTCGGCGTCGCCGGCGTTCTGACCACACTCCTGCTGGGCGCGCCGTTCCGCAGCGGCCCCGCGGAGCTGTTCGACCTCGTGCGGAAGGCGGCCGAGACGTATCAGTACACATCGCTGTTCGCGTTCAACGTGTGGTCGATCGTCGGCGACTTCTGGAAGCCGGATGACGCCTACTTCGGTCTGGGGGTGGTCCTGCTCGTCGCAGGACTCCTCGTCGCATGCGTGCCGCTCTGGCAGCGACGCGACACCGCGGCGCTCCTCGCGGCGGGCGCGATCGCCGCGTGCGCTTTCTACTTCCTTCCGACCCGCGCGCACGAGCGGTATCTCTTTCCGGCGTTCGTGTTGCTCCTCCCGCTCGCCGCCGCGCGCGCGCGACTGCTCTGGCCGTACGTGTCGCTCTCGCTGTTGTTCGCGCTGTCGCTCTACTTCGCGTTCACGCGCTACGACGGGATCCACTTCGGCGGACCGGCGGTCGATCTCAAGGTCCCCGCGTGGCTGGAAACCTCGTTGTTCACGCGGAACGGTCAGATCCTCATCGCGCTGCTCATGCTCGGCCTGGCCGCCCTGGTCGCGTGGCGGCTCATCCGCTCTGAGGCACGCCTCGAGCCGTCGCTCGATGTCCCCGTGCCGGCGACCGCGGCGGCGGTCGAGCAGCGGACCGGCTGGCGTCTGCCCGCCGCACTCGGTCCGGGACGCGCGCCGTCGCGTCGCGATGTGTCGATCGCGTTGCTCATCGCGCTGGCCGTTCTGGTCACGCGCGGGTACCGCGTCGATCACCCACGCGACATGTACTTCGACGAGGTCTACCACGCGCGCACCGCGTTCGAGCTGCTCGCGGAGCGCGATCCCTACGAATGGACGCACCCACACCTCGCGAAGGAGATCATGGCGCTGGGGATCCTCGCGTTCGGCGACGACCGCGTCGTGGGTCGAGAGCCGCTGCGCCCGAACGTCGTCGCCTTCGCGGTCGGGCCGGACGGCACGCGCGCGTACGCCACGACCGACGGTCTCATCACGATCAGTGGGCGCGACGGCGCTGCACCGCGCGACCTTGTGAAGGGTGCGTTGGGCGCCCGGGCGATCGCGCTCGATCGCGGCCGCGTCTTCTGGGTCACGAACACCGAGCTCTTCCAGAGTCCGGTGAAGGAGCCACCGAGCAACACCGCCAGCCTGCACGCGACGCTCCCCATGAGCGGACCTGTTACGGCGCTCTTCATGTCGAGCGGCCGCGTCGTCGTCCTGACCGCAGCGGGTACCGCGATCTACACGGCCGCTGACGCCGCGCCGGTCGTGTCGCGGCTCGGCGGCGTCGCCGCGACCTCGAACATCGACGGGACCGAGCTCTACCTTCTCGACGCGCGTGGCGATGTTCATGTCGTCGATCCGGCCACGGGATCCGAGACACGGCAGCTGCCGGGCGGCGGACCGGGCCGCGCGATCGCGTATTCGCAAGGGCCGAATCGGCTCTTCGTGGCACGCGCCGATGCGCCTGCGCTCGATGTCTACGAGCTGCCGAACGGCCAGCGCGATTCCGTGACGCTGGGCAACGCGCGCACCGGCACGTTCTCATCCGGTGCCACCGCACTGGTGGTCGTGCCGCGGACGCAGTTCCTCTATGCGCTCGCTGAGGGTCGCGTCGTGGTCGTCGAGGTGCACGGCGCGTCGCCGTTCGCGTCGATACCCGTGTCCGGATCTCTGTTCGGCATCGACAACGACGATGACAAGCTCCTCGTCGCCGGCGCCGACAGCGCCCAGTGGATCGAGACCGGTCGTCACGCCCTTGCCTGGCGCCTCCCCGGTGTCGTGCTCGGCGCGGTCCTCGCGTTCTTCCTCGTGCTGCTCGCGCGCCGTCTCTTCGCGTCACCCGTCATCCCCTGGCTCGTTGGGGCCGCGGTACTGCTGGACGGATCGATGTTCGCGCAGGCGCGCATCGGCATGAACGACATTTACGTGGCGACGTTCATCGTCGCGGCCTGGTACTTCATCGTCGCAGCTCATGAGCCGAGACGCTCCGCCGCGGTCGACCTCGTGATCGCGGGCGTGCTGCTCGGACTTGCTCTCGCATCGAAGTGGGCCGCCGCGTACACGCTGGGCGGCGTCTTCGTCCTGGCCGTCGGCGTGACCGCGTTCGCGTACGAGCGCGGGCGACCGGGGTCAGGCGGGCCGCTCGATCTCCTCGCCGGGCGCGGTCGCAACGCCGCGCTGCTCTTCGCCTCGTTCGCCGTGATCCCGCTCGCCGTCTATCTCGGTAGCTACATCCGCTGGTTCGGCGGGCCGACCGCGCCGTATGGCTGGAACCTGTGGGAGCTCACACAGCAGATGTACTGGTACCACAGCTCTCTTACCGCTCCGCACTGCGCGGGGTCACCCTGGTGGAGCTGGCCGCTCGATCTGAAGCCGGTGTACTGGTACTTCGGCGCGAGCACCGGCGGCGCCAACGGCTACATCTACGACGCCGGCAACATCGTGCTGTACTGGGCGGCACTTCCGGCAGCCGCGCTGGTCATCGCGCTCGCGATCCGCATGCGCTCGTGGTCGCTCGGCGTGCTGTCGCTCGCGATGCTCGCACAGTACGTCGCGTGGATCCCCATCTCGCGCGTGCTGTTCTTCTACCACTTCTTCACCGTGCTGCCGTTCTACCTGCTGTGCCTGGCCGCGATCCTCGCAGTGATCTGGGAGCGGCGGCGCCGGGCCGTGCTGATCTTCATGGGCGTGGCCGCGGCGGCGTTCGTCATCTTCTATCCGTACGTGTCGGGACTCCCCGTCCCGGGCGAACTCGGCAGCATCTACGAGATCCTTCCGACCTGGCACTTTGACCCGACCTTCTATCCGAATCCAGAGGGCTCGTGTCCGACGCCCCTCAGCGCCAGCGTGCTGACGCAGGCGACCGTCATCGGGGCATTGCTCATCGAAGGCGCGGTCCTCGTCGGCGCGGTGGCGGTCGCGATCGGCGCGCCGGGCGCGCGCCGGTTGCTGGATCGGTTCATCGCAGGGGGAGAACCCCCTGCAACGCCCTAGTTATCGCAGGGGGAGAACCCCCTGCAACCCCCCTAGGGGCTAGAGCTCGGAGTCGGTTCCACCGTCGGCGTCGCGGTCGGTGATGACGATGGCGACGGCGAATCAGTCGGCGTCGCGGTCGCGACCGGGCTCGGCCGCGCTGATGTAGCCGGAGGCACGGAGCTCGCCGCGAACAGGACGGCGATGGCGCCGCCGACGGTCACAAGGATGAGCAGCGCGAACACGACGAACGCGGCCGCGCGCCCGGCGGCACTCGCGATCGTCGCGGGACGTCCGGGCTGGTGCAGGACCACCGTGATGTTGTCCTGGCCGCCGCGCGCGTTCGCGAGATCGACGAGCGCGTTCGCGGCGACGCGCACGTCGCCACCACCCGCGGCCTTGGCGATCTCCTCGGGCGTGACGTGGCGGGTGAGTCCGTCGCTGCACAGAAGCAAACGATCGTCGTCGCGAAGGCTCTCGACGAAGAGGTCTGGCTGGATACCGCGCGGATCGCCCGCGAAGCGCGTGATCGCGTGCTCCATGTCGCCCGAGTGGTCCTGCGTGAGCTGCCGGCACACGCCGTCGCGGATCAGGTATGCGCGGCTGTCACCGAGATTGCCGATGATCGCCTGATCCGCGCGCAGCGCCGCCGCAACGATCGTGGTCGCAGCATCTCGGTGTCCCGATGCTGCCGCGGCCTTCAGTACAGCGGCGTTCGCATCGCGCATCGCCTCCGCGAGCGCATCGCTCGTCGCGCGATCCGGGGGTGCCGCGAAGAAGCGGGTGCCCAGCTCGACGAGCGCCGCGTCCGCTGCGATCTCGCCGCCGCTCGATCCGCCGACGCCGTCCGCCACCGCGAGGAGGGTGACGCCGCGGTCCTCGCGTACGAGGTAGCGGTCTTCATTCCCATCCCGCACCCGTCCCGTATCGGTCCTCACTCCGGTCGCCACGCGCGTCAGTCCTTCGACTTCCCGCCGCAGTCCTTGCCGCCTACGAGGAAGAGGCGAGCGGTCGCGCCCTGCTGCACCGCCGTGCCGGGCGCCGGCTCCTGGCGCGCGACGCTGCAGGCCGTTCCGCGCGCGGCCGGATCGACCTGCCACGGCACCGGAGACCGATAGCCGGCCGCGATGAGCAGACGACCCGCCTCGTCCACATCCTTGCCGACGACGTTCGGCGTGATGCGAGCCGCCGGCGCAGAAGGCGCACCGGTCGCCAGCGGTGTGTCGACCGCGCGCCCCCCCTGGAACGACGCGAAGATCGCGAGCGTCGCGACGAGCACCGCCACGATCGCGAGGAGCGCGAGGGTCGTGTCGATGCGGAATTGGCGCCGGCCGCCGTTCGGGAGCGGCCGTGTCACCGGCGGCAGGACGCCGGTCGCGTCGTCCCGCTGGGAGGCTGTCAGAAGTTCCTGAGCGAACGCGCCGGCGCTCGCGTACCGGCCCTGCGGGTCGCGCGCGAGCGCCTTCGCTACGACACGATCAATCTCCGCACTGATGCCGACGCGGGCCGAGCGCAGAGACGGACTCCGTCCATCGAGCCGAACGCGCAGCAGATCCTCGGTCTCCATCTCCGCGTTCGGCGGCCGTCCGGCAAGCAGCTCGTACGCGACGAGGCCGAGGCTGTACACGTCGCTGCGCTCGGTCGGCGCACGGCCCTCGATCCGCTCTGGGGCGATGTACCTCGCAGTGCCGATGAGCTCGTGCTCGCGCGGCCCGCGTGCAGCGCGCGCGATGCCGAAGTCGGTGAGCTTTGCGGTGCCCTGCTGATCCACGATGACGTTCGCGGGTTTCACGTCGCAGTGGATGACGCCGGCTTCGTGTGCGGCATCGAGCGCCGCCGCGATCTGCGCGACGAGGCGGGCGGCCTCGTGCGGGCGCAACGGACCTCGGTCGGCGATGACGTCCCGCAGCGTTCGTCCGCGCACCAGCTCCATGACCATGAAGGCGTCGGCGCCGTCACGGCCCTCGTCGAAGACCGTCACGACGTTCGGATGCAGGACCGACGCCGCGCGCCGCGCTTCATCTGCGAAGCGTTCGCGGAACGCCTCGTCTGCATCCGCACCGAGGATCTTGACCGCCACGTCGCGGTCAAGCCGCTCGTCGCGGGCCTGCCACACCTCGCCCGCGCCACCTTCGTCGATGCGGGTGGTGAGGCGGTAACGGCCGGCGAGGAGCCGGCCCTCGTTCGTATCTTCGGGCTTTGCGGCGGGATCCTGCGATGGCATGTCGCTCATGGCCGCAAGGCTCAGGCCAGAGCCATCAGGGCGGCGAGCGCGACTTCGTACACGTGATCGTTCCGCGCGATGGCCAGCTCCTCGCCGAGCAGATCACGGATCCCGAGCGCGGGCAGCGGCATGACGCGTTCCGAACGCACCACGCCGCCGATGATCGCGGTCGCGGTCGCATGGCGTTCGTCCGGCGCGCGCTTGATCACGAACTCCGCGGTTTCGCGTCCATGCGTCGCCTGGATGCGAATGCCGGACACGTTGCCGGCATCGAGGCCACGCTCGAAACGCGGTCGCAGTCGCACCATGATCGGCGCGCCGTCGCCCCGGCTCATACGGAAGAGCAGACCGCCGGCCTCGGAAGGGGCGAGCGCCTCGACGGGCCGCCAGCCGAGGCGCGACGAGAGCCACCCGAGCAGGAGGAGCGCCTGCGAGGGATGGATGTCGCGGCCGTCCATATCGACGGCGAAGCCGACGCGTATGCCGGTGATCCCATCCAGGAACGGGCGCCACGCCGGCACGTCGAAGAACTGCGCGATGAGCTCACGCCAGTGCGTGAGCCTGGCCCAGTTGAGATCGGTGATGGCGACGCGGTGCCGCGCAAGACGCGCGATCTCGGGGAGCGTGTGATCCGGTCGGGCGAAGTCAGCGGAGTCGATGATGAAGCGATCGGCGAGGGTGACGAGATCGTTGAGATGCCGGGCGTCGCTGGGCGGCGTGCCTGTCCACCACAGGAACACCGGGAGGTCGGGCACGAGCAACGGGATGACGACGCTCGCGACGCGCTCGTCGAAGTCGCCGCGCACGCGGGCGAGGATTTGCTCGTACAGGACCGGCTGCGCGCCGTCGGACTGCGGCACGTGACAGTGAAGCTGCACCGACGCGACGACGCCGTCACGGTCCCGATCGCCGAGAAGAACGATCGCGCGCGAAGGATGCCGAAGCGCGAGATCCGCAACGGTCCGAGCGGCGCGGCGCGCATGCACCTCGCGTTCGGAGTACACGACGAGGTTGAGCACCGATGCACGGCCCAGCGTCTGTCCACGCTCCCGAGCGTGCGCGACCGCGGCGCGTCGCAAGCGCGCGAGCTCGCGCTCGAGTGCATCGATGCTCCTCGCCTGGGCGCCCCAGAACACCTCGTCGATCACGGGCGCCGCCAGGCACGCCCGTCGCGCGCGATGAGCGCATCGGCCTCCTCGGGACCCCATGCGCCGGCGGCGTAGGTCGCGAGCTCCTGCCGGCCTGCACGCCAGCCGTCGAGGATCGGGTCGACGAAGGCCCACTGCTGCTCCACCTCGTCGCGGCGTGTGAAGAGCGTGGCGTCGCCGCGGAGCGCATCGAGGATGAGCGTCTCGTACGAATCGGGTGCGTCGACCATGAAGGACTCGCCGTAGCCGAAGTCCATGTTCACCGAGCGGATCCGAAGACCCTGGACCGGCACCTTCGCGCCGAATGTGAGGGAGATGCCTTCGTCCGGCTGGATGCGGATCACCAGCTCGTTGGCGTCGACTCCCTCCGACGCCTCACGCGTGAAGATCCGATGCGGAGCAACGCGGAAGCGGATCGCGATCTCGGTGGTGCGCTTCGGCAGACGCTTCCCCGTTCGGATGTAGAACGGCGTCCCTTCCCACCGCCAGTTGTCGATGAAGCATTTCAGCGCGACATAGGTCTCGGTCTGCGAGTCGGGCGCGACCCCGTGCTCCTCGCGGTAGCCGACCACGCGTTCACCGTCGATGAAGCCCGGACCGTACTGGCCGCGGACCGTAAGTTCTCCGACGTCGTCCGGCGCGATCTGTCGCAGCGCGCGGAGCACCTTCACCTTCTCGTCGCGCACGGACCGGTCGTCGAACGCGGCCGGCGGCTCCATGCCCACGAGCGCGACGAGCTGCAGGAGGTGGTTCTGCACGATGTCGCGCATCGCCCCGACGCTGTCGTAGTAGCCAGCACGCTCCTCGATACCGATCGATTCCGCGGCGGTGATCTGTACGTGATCGACGTACTGACGCGTCCAGATCGGCTCGAAGATGCTGTTGGCGAAGCGGAGCACGAGGAGGTTCTGCACCGTCTCCTTACCGAGGTAGTGATCGATGCGGAAGACCTCGTCCTCGCGGAAAACATCCTGGACGACACCCGTCAGCTCCATCGCGCTCTTCAGATCGTGGCCATAAGGCTTCTCCACGACGACGCGCGACCATCCGGTCTCGCCTCGCAGGCCGTGCACGCCGATCGCGCGGATGATCGGCTCGTATGCCGCCGGCGGCGTCGCGAGGTAGAAGAGGCGATTCCCATTCGCCCCGATCTCACCGTCGATTCGCGCGAGTACCTGTCGCAGCTCGTCGTAGCTGCGGTCATCCGGGGTCGCGACGTAGTCGATGGAGCGCGCGAATGTGCCCCAGACCTCTTCGTTGATCGGCTTGGTGCGACTGAATTCGGCGACCGCATCGTGCAGCTCCGCGCGGAACGCGTCCGACGTCATCGCACGGCGCGCTGATCCGATCACCGCGAACGAGGCGGGCAGTAGGTGTTGCAGGGCGAGGTTGTACAGAGCGGGCATGAGCTTCCGTGCCGTGAGATCACCGGACGCGCCAAAAATGACGAGGCACGCGGGCTCGGGCGTGCGGGCAAGTCTGAGGCCCTCGCGTAATGGATTTGCGATCGTGACCGTCACGTTCTCTTAGCCGGCACGAGGTGGCGGCGTGAGGCGTGGCGATGACGGTGCGGCGCTCCTCGAGCGAGCGTCTGCGCCCAGCCGGCCCGAACAGAACGCGCTCCGTGAACAGGGGGCCGGCGTAGCCAGCAGCGAGCGAGAGGAGTGCCGCGCTGTCAAGCCACGCCGCGCACGGCAACGTCGCGCAGGCGTTCTCACTTCTT
>Ga0114129_10005885_pt1 | contig 17367 bp, 6 predicted proteins | sample RhiMetdeltSRZDD1_FD_80071 | JGI IMG/M metagenome (GOLD analysis project Ga0114129, IMG submission 80071) | Populus rhizosphere microbial communities from Tennessee, USA - Rhizosphere MetaG P. deltoides SRZDD1 (version 2) (version 2) | ecosystem: Host-associated > Plants > Roots > Rhizosphere >... | reverse complement strand
CCGCGCGACCTTGGCAATGGACGATCTCCTGGTCGGCGTCATGACTGTAAATTTCGTAGTCGATCTGGTCGTCGTCGTTCACCGCGAGCGAGATGCTTACTTGCTTATTCCCGCTGATGACGATCGGCTGCGCCCAGACCGTATCGTGCAGTTCCAGCGCCGTCGATTCCGACCCCGCAGGCAATGCGCGCTCGATCGCCACCCGCGCCATTTCCAGATAGGCCGCGCCAGGTAGCACACTTTGACCCGCGTGCCCGTTCAACGCCACTTGATGATCTAATAAGAAGAACTCGTCTCCCGTAAACGTCGTGCGATAGCGTTGCTCGCTCAGATCGGAGGTGTTGCTGTGCAGCAGGGGGTGAAGGACGGCTGTCGTCCGGGCCGCGGGCGACGCGCAGATGGCTGCGCCATGCTCGCTCACCGCCGCATCGATCCAATAGCGCTCTTTGGCGAACGGATACGTGGGCAGGCTGATGCGTTGTGGCTTGACTTCGCCATACAGCCTGCTCCAATCCAGATCCAGGCCCTTGACCCATAGGTCCAACAGCTTGGGGAGTTTCTTATTGGCGATCCACTTGTCGATAGTTTCTTGCAGGTCGGCATCGGCTGTGAACAACGCCAGCGCTTCCTTGTCACGTTTCACATGTCCCTGGTAAGCGCCTTCGATCCGTTGTTCGCCATTGACATAGGCCTCGAGTTTTTCGGCCAGTTGCTCGACCGATGGCGCCAGGAAGCCCAGACGTTCGTCCATCGCCGCTCGACCTACCTGCAAGGTGTAGGCGATGTCGAGGAGATCAGTAGATCGCGCGTCCTTACGGATGAAACCCAATAGCTCGCGGGCTTTTTGCTGAAGTTGGTCTACCGTTCGGGCAGACAGCGGGATGACGGTCGGCGCGCTATGAGGAACGATGGGATTTGGCCGTTCGACTTCGGCCGGCGGCGGATATTCGCCGATCACCATATGGGCGTTCGTTCCGCCGAAGCCGAAAGAGCTGATCGCGGCCTGGCGTCTGTCTGCCCCATTAAGGTCCCAGGCCTGCAATCGGTTGTTGACGTAAAACGGGCTGTCTGTTAAGTCGATATGCTCGTTGAGCCGCTCGAAGTTGATGGTCGGCGGCAGTCGCTTGTGTTTCAGCGCCAAGATGACCTTGAGAAGCCCGGCGATTCCCGCCGCCTGACCGCAATGGCCGATATTGCTCTTCACCGAACCCAAAGCGCAGTACTCGGCGTTCCGGGTATACTTCTTAAAGGCCTTCTTCAGAGCTTCCACCTCGATCGGGTCACCCAGTTTCGTGCCCGTGCCATGAGCCTCGATCAGTTGAATCATCCCCGGATCGATCCGGTATTTGTCGTACACCTCCTGCTCCAGATCCGCCTGCGAGTCCGAGTTGGGGGCGGTAATGCCATTGGTCTTCCCGTCCTGATTGACGCCCCACCCTTGGATCACCGCATGAATAATGTCGTGATCTCTTTGGGCGTCAGCCAGCCGTTTCAACAGCACGACCCCCACGCCCTCTGCTGGAACAAAGCCGTCGGCCCGTTGATCAAAGGTGAAGCACTTCCCCTCGGGCGAGAGCATGCCGGCTTGCGTCGCCCGGATATGCGCTTCCGGCCCAACCATCACGTGCACGCCCCCAGCCAGGGCCAGATCGCTGCCGCCCGAAGTCAAACTGTCACAGGCCTGGGCGATGGCGACCAACGACGAAGAACAGGCGGTATCGATGGAGAGGCAGGGGCCATGGAGGTTGAGAAAGTAGGACACCCGCGCCGCCAATATCGATGTGGCGTCACCGGTCCAGCTCTCGGCGCTTAATTGTTGCTCCCGCGATAACAAGTGATAGTCGCTGAAGGTACAACCGACGAAGACTCCACATTTGCTCCCGGACAAACGTCGCGCGTTGTATCCGGCGTTTTCGATACTGTGCCAGCACGCTTTCAGGAACAGGCGCTGCTGCGGATCCATGCTCTCCGCTTCCTTAGGCGAGATGTTGAAGAATAGCGGGTCGAACATATCGTATTCTTCCAGGGCGCCTATCCATTGGCTGATGGTCTTGCCGGCCACAATGGCGCCCGGCTGATAGTAGGCGCCCACATCCCAGCGTTGGGAGGGTACCCGCGTGATGCAGTTCTTCCCTTGCGCAATGTTCTGCCAAAACTCCTCCACGTTTCCGGCCTGCGGGAATTGTCCCGCTATGCCAATCACGGCAATGGCCGGCGGTGGAGCAGGCGCCGGGGCGCAGGCCACGAATCTCGACGCCCCCCGGCTGCGCCGGGACAGCTTCCCGGCCAACGGCTTGGACCCGATCTCGTTCGGCGCCGAATGGCTCTTTACCGGCGCCGCCGGCAGTTCGACCGCCGGCCGTACCACCGGGGCCGACAGCGCGCCTTGCTTTTCCGCCTCCTCTTTGACGTAGCTGCTGAGCTGGGTCAGCGTGGGATGGCTGTAGACCTTGGTGGCTTCGATCGAGGTCTGATACTTCTCGTTGATCTTGCGTACCAACGTCACGCTGAGGATCGAATCGAGGCCCAATGCGACGAACGGGCTGTTCTCATCAATATCGCCTTCTGGCATCTGCAGTTCGTTCGCCAGGAGCTTTTTAATGGTCTCCGTGACCGCCGCCAACACATCGCTGTCGAAGGAGGTGTCGGCGCCGGCGACCGGAAACGCAGGCGGATCGGCTTCGACCGGCTCTGGCGGCGCGCCGGCGGGACCCGCTTCGACCGCCTCGTGGAACTTGTTCTGAATTTGCGCCAAAGTATCAGGCTGGCCCACAATGGTCCTTTCATGCAAGACCAGCTCGAGTTGATAGGTCTCTTCCAACATCTCGCGCGCATAGGCCGTCAACTGCTGTTTAAGGCCGATCAAGCGACCGCGGGAGCCTTGCGCGATTTGTCTGGCTAACGCCATGGCCGCCGGATACACATCGGCCCTCGGCAAGATAGGAAGCCTCAGTCCCCGCTCTATCAATTCGCGGCCGGCGTAGTGCTGCGCGGTCAGTAGACTTTCTCTAGCCAAGTCATGCCCGATCTTGTCCGGAAATACCAATGTGGCGCCGTCGCCCGGCGCAAATCCATAGTCCAGGTACGGATTCAGATACCGGCTTTCTTCGCTCTTCAGTACAAGGTCGGCGAACATGCCCAGCGTCCAGCCGGCGCCGATGCCATGTCCTTGCATCGCCGCGATCACCGGCAGTTTGCAATCCAGCGGCAACTGATAGACGTTATAATCGGTAAATTTGATCTTGCCCTGTTGAATGTCCAACAAGGCTTCTTTGGTGCCGCCGGACGCAAAATAGCTGTCGTAGCCGGTGAGGATCACAACTTTGTACTCCGGCGTCTGCTCAATATGGGCGAAGGCTTCGCGGAGTCCCTCCATGAAAGCATCGGAAAACATGTTCTTCGCTTGCCGATCTTCCATCTTCACGACGACGATGCCTTCCGGGTGAGCGGTTGCCGTGACCACCTTCGAACGAAGGGCAATGGGTGTCGGCGCCGCGGGGCGCCCCTGAGGTGTTTCGTCCGCCTGTTCCCACCCCCACGCCGGTAGGCGGCGAATCTTCTCCTGGAGGGTCGCCGCGGTCTGTTTTTTCCAGGAAACCAATGTGGCCCGTGGCCGTTTGGCCCATAACCTGGCTACTTGTATGGCGGCCGGCAGAACGTGATCGCGCTCCGTCGCGATCAACGCGCCTACGCGTCGCTGGAGATTAACACCCCGATAGTCGGCGCCGCTGAGCAGGATCTCCTTGCCCGCATCCGTGCCGAATCGATGTGTAAAGAGCGCGGCGGCTGTTTGCGCCACTGCCGGGCTGTGCGCGACGCCTGCGGAAGAGTACGTGCCCGTTCGACTATACACACACGCGTCGCAAAACTGGCTGATGAGCCACGCGTGGCCCGTCGCATTTCCATCCAACGCGGCTACGACCGGGAGCTCCGACTCGACAAGCAGGCGCTGAAAGTCCTGTAGGACATCCTCAGGAACCTCTCTCGGAAGAAAATCGGGATCCCCGCTGGCAAGCACGACGCCTTTGTAACAGCCGGCCCGATGCGCCTTGGCAAACAAATCGCTAAGATCCGAAACCAGGTCCTTCACGCCTAAGTTCTTGTCGGCCACACTGAACGTGATGACCAGCACGCCTTCCTCGGGGGTCTCCAGATGAATATGACTTGCGGGCGCCACGATTTTATTCGCATCCGTATCGGAGGGATGCTCCGTTGCATGCGCCGCGTCCTCGACGCGCGTCAGTTCGCCTGCCACAGCGACCAGGCGCCGCGCCAGATGCTGTTTCACCAGATGGAGCGTATATTGTGATTTCGTCGTCAACGTCGATGCCAATTGTTCCGCGTATGCCTCGACTTGCGGCCCAGGCAACATGGGGCAAGTCCATCCTTTGCCGCGCAATTGCTTGCCGGTTGACGTTGTCGACAGGTACAAAAAATCCTGCGCCTGGATGGCGCCGAAACGTTTGCTGAACAGAATAGCTTCGGGAGTCGTCGGATAAAAATGGGTGTGCGGATCGGTGTATCCAAAGGTTGCCTCTTCGTTGCACACCATGAAGTCACACAGCGAAGCGGCTAAGAAACCGGCGCCGATAGCATCTCCCTCGAGGACGGCGATCAAAGGATAGGGAAACGACACAAGAGCCTGATAGAGCTTTTGCTCGACGGCTTCGTTGTACGCCTCTCTTCCGCCGTGCTGGAAACCGCGTTCGAGGCCGCTGAGCAGCAGAACCTTGACCGACTCCTCCTGCTGGACTCTGTCCAACGCCTGCCGCAGGTGGGCAATCATCTCCTTTGCAAACGTATTGCTACCGACAGACCCCGCGATGTGGATTGAGAATACGCCCTGACCGCAATCGAAAAGGCGGACAGAAGAAGCGGCAGACGCTTCGCTCTCCGGGATTTGTATTCCAAGTCTCGCATTTGAGAGACTAATGGACACCCTGGGCAGCGCCCTCGGCTTTTGGAAAGAACCCGATTCGTCCAATCCAACCGCAGGGGGGTCCACTAAAGATACAACCGTCGGCATTTTCCGCTTAATGGGCGCGGGGGCCGCTTGAGTAGACGGAAGAAAGGCGATTTCTTTGCGCATCTGCGCGGCGCGGGAGAGGTCTTCGAGCGCCATAGGAATCGGCGGAGATGCCGCTGGTTCAATGACGCGTTCGACGAGATCCGGTGATGTCGGCCGCCAGCTGACGCCTTGCATCTGCGCAGTGATATTGCCCCGCTCATCACAAAGATCGATATCCAACTTGACGACATGATCACTTGGTTGACTGCCCGGCGAGTACCGCACCCAAGCGATCATCTCTGGGGTACAGGGCGAGAAGATACGCAACGAGTCCAGGACTAAGGGCGATCGCGCCGGATTGAACAGGTCAGACCCACCGTCGATCAGCCACACAGCCGACTGCAGGGCGCCGTCCATCAAGCTCGGATGAAGCCAATAGTCTCCCGACATGTTCTCCACGATTCTCGGCAGCCGCAGGTGTGTCAATAACTGGTTGCTTCCCTGATGTATGGCGATGATTGGTTGAAAAGAGGGTCCATAGACGAAACCTTTCCCAACAAACGCTGCGTACACACTGCTGGGCCCTACCTGATCCTGCCGCATCTGCCCCTTGAGCCGCTCGAGATCGAGCCTGGCCGGGGCCTCTTGGCGGCTCAAGACTGCGCGCCCCTGGCAATGGACGATCTCCTGGTCCGCCTCCTGGCTGTAGATCTCGTAGTCGATCTGCTCGTTGTCATTCGCCACGAGCGCGATGCTGACCTGCTTCTTCTCGGTGACGAAGATCGGCTGCGCCCAGACGGTATTACGCAGTTCCAAAACCGCCGATTCCGGTCGCGCAGGCAATGCGTGCTCGATCGCCACCCGCGCCATTTCCAGATACGCCACGGCGGGGATCGCCTTTTCGCGCTCGTGGCCGGTTGCAGTCAGCTGATGATCGGCGAGGAAGAACTCTTCGCCCGTAAATGTCGAGCGAAAACGTTGTTCGCTCAGATCTGAGGTGTTGCTGTGCAGTAGGGGGTGAAGGACGGCCGTCGTCGGGCCTACGGGCGACGCGCCGCCGATTGTGTCTTGCTTATTCGCTGCCGCATCGACCCAATAGCGCCCTTTGGCAAACGGATACGTGGGCAGGCTCATAAGCTGGGGCTTGGCCTCGCCATACAGTCTGCTCCAATCCGGCTCCAGGCCCCTGACCCACAGCTCCAGCAACATATCGAGGCGTTCATGCTCGATCCATTTGTCGACAGCGCCTTGGAACGCCTCGTCCGCGGCCAGGATGGTTAACACCTCACCACTCTTTCGAGCCCGCCCCCGGTAGATCCCGAGGCCCTCGTCGCCGTCGAGGAAGGCCTGGAGCTTCTGCTCCAGTTCCCCGAGCGATCTCACGAGTAGCCCCAGACGCTCCTCCATGGGCTCACGCCCCACCTGCAGCGTGTATGCAATGTTGATCAAGTCGCTGTCGCTCAACCCTTGCTGCGAGAGGGCCTGCCCCAGTTGCCTGGCCCGCTCCTTCAGCCGTTCTGAGTCCTTGGCCGACAACACCACAACTGTCGGGCCATGCGGAGCGCAAAGGGTGGAAGTAACTTCTTGTTCCGGTATTGGAGCTTCAGCCACGACGACATGGGCATTGGTGCCAGCGAACCCAAAGGCGCTAACCCCTGCCACACGTGGCAGGGGCGCCCCACCGTTGACGCAGGACTCCCACGGTTGCAACTTATCAACAAAGTAAAATGCGCCGCCGAGGGAGATCCTGGAGTTTACTTTGGTGAGATTTACCATTGGAGGAAGCGTCTTATGCCGTAACGACAGCAAGACTTTAATGACGCCAGCGATACCGGCCGCTCCCTCCAGATGCCCAATATTAGGTTTTATAGTGCCAAGACCACACCACGGCCGGGCGCCATTTTGACTTTGCAACCGCGCTTTATCAGCCTGAAAGGCTTTCACGAGACCTCTCACTTCAACGGGATCGCCCTTGAATGTCCCAGTGCCATGCGCTTCCACGTATGTAATGTCTGACGATGCGACAGCGGCGGCTTGAAGCGCATTAACAATGACCTCGGCCTGGGCGTCGGCGCTCGGATAAGTTAAGGTATAATTTTTGCCGCCATGGTTTACCGCCGTCCCTTTGATGACCCCGATGATCCTGTTACCGTCAGCGATTGCTCGCGCCAATGGCTTCAACAAAATGAACCCGGCGCCTTCGCCCCTTACGGTACCGTCAGCGTTTTCATCAAAAGCTCTCAGCGCGCCAGTAGGTGAAAGTATTCCCGCCTTGCCGTACCAGATGAACCGCTTCGGCGTAAGCAGCAGGCTTATGCCCCCGGTCAGCGCTACTTCACACTCGCTATCTCGGAGCGCGCGACATGCCAGATGAAGGGCGTGCAAAGAACTGGAACAGGCCGTGTCAACCGCCACACTGGGGCCGCGCAGGTTAAAGTGGTGGGAGATGCGGTTGGGGATGACCGAAGACAAGGTGCCAGTCGCGTAGTAGGCTCCAATGGGCGACAGCTCTATGATTTCCTTGTAATCGAGGTTGGTGAACCCAATAAATACGCCGACATTACCACCTGAAAATTGAGAAGGCTGCAGACCGGCATCTTCGAAGCACGACCAGGCCAGTTCCAGACCCAAGCGTTGCTGAGGGTCCATCGATTCGGCTTCCCGGGGTGAGAGGTTGAAAAATGGCGCATCGAAAGCATCAACATCATCAATCAGACCGCCCCACCTGCAATAGTGGCTGCTTTCCTGGGACTGAGTTTCGTCGTGATAGTCCTGCCAACGCCATCGCGCAGCGGGAACCTCCTGGATGCTGATTCGTGCCGCCACTAAATTTTCCCAGTATTGATCGGGGTCCCGCGCTCCTGGAAAGCGGCAAGCCATTCCAATTACAGCGATGTCGCCCGAAGGTACATCTCTCATTTGCGTTTCTCCGAAGTAACTGCTCTGCGGAGACAGGAAGTGTCTCCGCCAAATTCGATTCCCGCGTTGGCTGCGAGGACGCATGCCGCGCGCGCCTGATTCAGCTCCGGCGCCCCGACGGATTGCGGTGTCCGAAATGTGGCCATCGCAGAGGCCGCCCGGCGCCGGGCGTCTTCGTGTAGCGCGCCGCTTGTGGCCGTCAAACCTCGGCGACGCCCGGCATGATCTTCCTGGACACGCGGACACTGCCGAGCGAGCTCCCCGGCGCTTCCATCAAGTCGTAGCAGTCCGCGTACATTCCGCAGCGCGCGCTCGATGTCACGCGTATCGCGCAAGACGTTCGCGGCCACGATGATGTTGAAGCGGCGCCTCTCGAATCCCTGCTGCAATTTCTTCCGGCCATCGTCAAACCCCGAACTGCCGCAAATGGTGGTCCAGGTGTTTGTACATGGCGCGGCTCCATGCGTACGGGGTGAGCCTGCCGACGTAGGGATGCGGATGGCGGGTGCATTGCGCTTCGCCGCCGTCGTGGAATTGCCGCACCTTCTGTTTCAGCAGTTCTTGCTCAACCAGAAAGTCTCGCTGATCGGTGACCAATAACGCCGGGCCGGTGGGCGCGTTCTTCGCGAGCGGCTTGTCGTTGGTACACAGGGGCTTGAAGAAGGGGCCAATCAGCCGCCCGATGAATACTCTTGGTAGGTTGAGCTTGCCGAGGGCCATGTCCATCGATAACGAACAATGCGCCATCATCTGCGCCACGTCCATTTTTCCCCACTGCTGCACGGACGCGGGCTGTAGCCTATTGAGGCGCGAAATCACCTCACCAAAGGTTTCTTGCTGGAACAGGGTTTTCATTTATTTCCTCCTATTGCATGGGCGTGATGCCAATTAACAGGCTCGATCCGCCAGATATGTTTATCCATCTCGCCGGGCGAGCCATCAATCTAGTTCCTTAATGAAATCGACCTTCGCGTTTCGGTATTTCTCGACATCCAAAACCCTTTGCAGTTTCGAGAGCGCAGAAAATGCAAACTTGGGCCGCGAAATATTGCCCAACTCATCTGGCAACCACCCTCCGTCTGCCATATTTGCTGTGGCCTCGATTTCGACCTGGCCATTTCCCAGCGGGGTACATCGCCATGTGTTGCTCATGTGCGTCACACGAACGCAGCACTCATTCCGAGGAGCTTTATCCGGCACAGCGGCAAGCCACACCAAGACTTCTTTAGTATGTGGGTTTTGGTAAGCCTGTATCCTCAGCGCTTGGTCTCTCGGCTTAAAAGGGAAAGGGTAATCGTATCGAACATAATTATACTGCACCTGACCGCCCGGTTCTGTTTCTATGCCATATCCGAAAGCCCCATAGTATTTGGCAGTCTCTGGATCCTGCAGGTATTTTACGATGGTGGCCAGCGTCGAACGAACTCGCACAACACCCCTAACTTGCGTCAAATCCGAGCCGGGAGCCTTCAAGGAATAGACTTTCACTCCGTTCTTTTCCCCAAGGAATTCCCATTGACTGGAGCCGGAAAACTTCCAGATCAACCGCGCGGCAAAATACAGCGCGATGAGAGATACGCTCAAAGCCAACAGGACTTTTAAAAGTCTTTTGACCAATCTTTTGGGCCTAGTTACCGTGTTTTCTTTTTCCTCACTTTGCTCCAAGTAAGCTACTGACGCCTCGCTGTTCATTTTTTCCTCCTGGCTGGTGATTTGCTGTTGAAGTTCAGGTTAGGCGTATATATACCATCGCATTGACAGGTAAATTCGCGCCGAGTGACAAAAGAACCAAATCAATAGATCAAGGTATTCCCGAAGTCGATTGAAACCATGATCTACTTGCTAAAGTGAAAAGTTTCGGGCAATGACAAGGGTTAAAGAGAGAGGGATAATTGATTGGCTAAATATTTACCTAGACAAATTAGGGTCAGCATCGGGGATACCTTTACATTATCGGGAATCACTGAGCCGTCGCAGACGTGCAGATTGCTGTATTCCGTTTGCAGGCTGTTATCTAGATGCTCATTGATTCTAATTGCTCCTCCCAGGTGCCCCGCGCTAAGTGGTGATTTGAAAATGTGCTTGCCGCCGGCGTTTTGTAGGATTTGCCGAGCTATCTTTTCACCTTTTTCTAACTTCCTGAGATCCTCTTTCTTCAATTGCTTGTAGTAACGGCCGTCCTCCTGAAGTCCTCCACCTAAACCTTCCTTGACCATCACTCCCACGCCTATGCTTTTCGAGTGAAAAAACGCGCGGATAAACCTGCGGTTACCAAGCATAAACATTCGGTAGAAGGCGCGCGCTAAATTCGCGTCGCCCAAACCAATGTCGTCCTCCAATCTCGCCCCCATACTTGCTACAAAATTCTCCCCTGCCTTCAGTCCGGATACCGCGCCGAACACTGCAAAATTAGGATGGCAATAGAACCCGCTGGTTGCGACGTTTTTCATCCCGCTGTCTCGAAGAATGATCGGCGAAACTGTGGCGCCCGCGGCAAGAACGATCTTTGTTCCAAAGGCCCGACAGACTTCAAATTCCTTTTTCCCTTTTTGGAGTTTGTATTCCACACCGATAGCCCGGTTCTTTTCAACGAGCGCTTTGATAACCCTGGCTCGATATATCAATGTCGTCCCCTCCTTGACCGCCTCCTGCAGATAGCTTCTCGCATTCCATTTCGCCTCATAGTTATAGCCGGAAGCGCATTTGGATAGATCTACCAACATCGTATTCTTCTTCCAAGGGTATCCAAGTTCCATTGCGCTATCTCGCACTTTTTTGGCCTGAGCTCCCAATAACTCATCGGGCAATACCGCCAACGGCAATTCCCTTTTCGCTTCTTCGACCTCTCTGGAGATATCGATTCCCAGGGATAGAAAATTCTCCAATGGAGGGAAATCGGCCACTGCAAAATAGATAGCCGTTGTACCTCCTGCCGTGAACGCCTTCGACGTAGCGAGGTTGTCGCTAACTGAAACAGTATTGACAATAGAAGCCATCCGGAAACCTTCTTTTAGGGGCGCGTTGTCGCCTCGTTCGAGAATCAGCACACTTTTCTTTCTTTTGCTTAATTCTCTCGCAATGGTCGCGCCACTAGGCCCGGAACCCACAATGATCGCATCGAATTCTTTGTTGTCAGGCTGTTTATCCAAAGCGAACCTCCAAAATAGCGATCAGATTTTGATTTTCTTCCATTTGCCGCCGACCCAGATCGAAGTGAGCAACACATTCGCAAGTAAATTCCAGGCCAATTGAACCAGGAAAATCTGGAGAAGGCCGTATCCCAAATAAGGACCGACAATCCAAACCCCTGGTAAAAAGAAGATCCATGTCGTACTGAACGCAACCAGCATGACTCGGTTGCCGTCACCGACAGTTATTAAAGTATGGGCAAAGATATTAACGAGACCCGCAATTCCAGCCACGACTCCTACTATTCGCAATGGTGTGGCGGCCAGTGATATCGTGTGGTGATCAGAAAGAAAAAACGCAAGAACGAATTTCGGAAATAGAAAAAGAGGAAGCCCAAGCAAGGTAATCCCAATGACTCCTAGTTTTCCTGCATCCCACCCCCACCGAGCAGCCCCTTCATGATCGCCCTCCCCTAGAGATTTGGAGACCAGGGTTGCGGAAGCGTTTCCTAGAGCCAATGACAGGAGAAGTAATACCATCGTGATTCTAATCAAAACATTTGTGGCGGCTAGCTCGTCCGTTCCGACCTTCCCAATTATCCAGAGGAATACAACATGGCCGATCGCTATGAAGAACTGTTGCAAACTGGAGGGCAGCGCCCTCTGAAAGATGCGCGTCAGAAGAGGCTGCTCCGGTTTTGCTTTCAAAAAGCCATCCTTTCGGAAACGGAAGGAGGTAATCGCAAAATTAATGATGACGCCCGTGTAGAGAGACAATACCGTGCTGATGGCAGCCCCCCTAGCCCCCAAAGCGGGAGCTCCGAAATGTCCGAAAATTAAAATATAGTTCAGAAAAATATGCAGGCAATCCATGAATAGGGCAATCAACATATACACTTTCGGCTTTTCCATGCCGGCCCAACAGCCTTTGAACGCGTAATTCATTCCCATAGCGACGATGGCGAGGTATAGAGTCTTAAGATAGGGAACACCTATCTTGGTTACTTCAGGATCAGATGAAATCAACGAGAAGAAAAAGGGGCTAAAGATGTAGCATATAATTGTCAGAGGTATCCCCACTACCAGAGCTATCAAGAGGCCTCCGTTAAGTGGCAAACATACGGGTTCCGTGGAGCCCTCGCCTCTTCTGCGGGCGATAAGCCCCTGTACCGCCGGATCTATCCCCAACACAAAAGCCAAAACAAGGGTATTGCTGAAAGCAGACAATCCCACCGCTGCTATAGTTTTATTCCCCAATGTTCCAACCATGGCAAGATCAATCAACGCCATCACTAAATTTGAGCTTAAAGTGATGATTACGGGAACCGCCAACTTGGATATAGTCGTAATTCGCTCCCTAGTGATCATAAAACCTCCCCTTGGATATATTGGTTGTTTTCGAATTAGTTATTAGTTTGTAAGATAATTCGCCGTCTCTTCGAGGGCTTGCGCAAATTCTCCTAAGTTCTCAAGCACCCACCAGTCTGAGTAAATGGTATCGATGTAACGTTCACCTCGATCCGGCAGAATAACAACGACATTTGCGTTGGGAGGAATGGAAGTTATGCATTTACGCACGGCGGCGATAACGGCTCCTGATGAGCCGCCCATTAAAAGAGCTTCTATCCGGGCAAGCGCCCGACAATGAACGACACACTCGAGGTCCGTTACGTGAACCACTTGCTGGGCTAGGTTCGGCTGGTACAGAGGCGGCCGAATGCCTGCCCCGTGACCCGGGATGAGGCGCTTGACAGGCGAACCACCGAAGATCACGCTCCCCAAAGCGTCTACTGCGACGATCTTCGTTCGGAGATTTCTGGAACAAATGTATTCGGCGCAGCCACGCAAAGTTCCGCAGGTGCTGGTGGCGCAAAACAAATAATCTACTTCTCCGTCAAGGTCCATTGCGATTTCGCTCATCGTCCAATAGTGCGCGCCCGAATTGCATAAGTTGGCATATTGATTGGGCCAAAAGCTGTTCGCCAGCGCGCCTAAGAGGCTCTGCACTCTTTTGATGCGCGCGCACAAGAACTCGCCGGTTTGAGGGTCTGGTTCGGTAACGCAATCCACTTCAGCCCCGTAGGCCTTCAACAAGCGTATGTTCTGCTCAGTCGTTTTAGGATCTACAACACAAATGAAACGCAATCCATACAGAGAGCAGGCTTGCGCCAGGCCAATGCCCATGTTGCCTGAAGAAGATTCGATAACCGTGCTGTTTGGTTTTATTTCTCCGGATTCGATGCCTTGTCGGATGACGCTGACGGCTGCACGATCCTTGATGCTGCCACCTGGATTAAGCATTTCCAGCTTGGCGTAGAGTTTAATGTTCGCTGAGGGGAAAAGCCTTTTCAGTCTTACCATCGGTGTATTGCCGATGGCCGATAAGACACTTTCGCCAACGAACTTGGCGTCTTTTGCCGTGGCCATTATTTATCCTTTTGAAGTTTGACGTAGCTGAAGTTGTGCGGGGTCCGATTGCGCCTTCGCCTTATTTTGCTTCAATTTTTACATCGAATTCACGTTATTGAACTTCGAATGAAGTTAAAGCTGAGGAGGACCTGTTACTCCATCGATGTGTCGGAATAGCAGGCCGGAGATATACGAAGAAGCGAGTAATTTCAAAAGTGAGCCACTAATAAATCCAATTCATTCAGTGCGCAATAATATCATAGGATCAACCGACAGCGCGCGTTGCGCTGGAATCCAGGTAGCCAGTAGCCCCAGCGACAACATAACTAGAACAACGCCGGCCAATACCACCGGGTCGCGGGGAGTCGCCTGATACACGATCAAAGCCAGCACTCGGCCCGCCAGAATTCCGAGGACCAATCCTGCCGCCGAACCCAAAGCCAGCAATTTGAAAGTCCGTCCCAACGCTGCCTGTAACACTTCCTTACGCCCCGCGCCGATGGCGATACGAATTCCCAACTCGCGGCGCCGCTTGCTGACTGAGTACGCGGCCATTCCAAAGATGCCGGTGATGGACAGCATAGCGCCCATCACGCCGAGCACGCCCAGCGCCACCGTCGCCATGTAAGGAGCAAACAGAACCCCGTTCATTTCTTTGTACCAAGTCGCCATGTAGAAAGGCAGCGCCGAATCCAGGCTCCGCAGTGTGCTCCGCATGGCCTCCGCCAGTTGCTGCGGAGCGCTGTTCGAGCGCGCCACCAGCCATATCTTGGTATTCCCCCCCGGCGCCTGCAGGATCGGCAAGAACATTGCCGGCTGCGGAGCTTCGATGAGATTCAAGTATTTTCCGTCTTCTACTATACCCACCACTTGTATGCGCGTTCCATCACGCCTCTTGTAATATCTGCCCTCTGCGTTTGTCTGGGAGCCGAAAATCCTCTTCGCGAACTCCCGATTCACGACGGCTACGGGCGGCGAGCCTTTGTCGTCGTGCCATGAGAGGGTCCTACCCACCAATAAGGTTGTGCCCGCCGCCCGGAAGTATTCGGGAGATATGTTGTACAAATAGGCTCTAGCAGCGGCATTCGCCGGCCTCAGATCTATCGTTTCGTCGGTGAAGACAAGCGACGTATTCCCGCCCATACATAACGGTGGTAGATCGATCAATCCCACGGACTCTACGCCGGGAATCGTTTGCATGGCATCGATCATGCGCTTTCGCATTGGGGGAGTCGCGTCGCCGTTATAACCGGCCATACTGAGATCTATATCGACCAGCATGGTGTTCTGCGGTTCAAAACCGAAATTGCCGCGCAGCGAGCGCGCCAATCCACGGACGGCTACTATCGAAGAAGTGACCAGTACCGCGCAGATTGCAATTTGCGTGATAAGCAACAGGTCTCGGATCGTAATCCGTCGCCCAACCTTGCCGATTGATTCCGACTTGATGATCTGATAGGGATCCGTGCGAAGGATCTGCCTCACTGGGACCGCGCCAAAGAGGAATCCGCTCGCTAAGGCCAGCAGCAGAGCCACCAAATAAACATTAGCGTCTGGGTTCACAGGCAAATTGATGGGAAATCTGGGTAATGGCTGCCACGCGTTCAACTGACGCAATAGCGCGATGCTGCCCAATAGTCCGACAGCGCCTCCAATCAGCGCAACCAGCACGGATTCGGTAAATAGTTGTAGCAGGATGCGTATGCGGCTCGATCCAAGCGCGAGTCGCAGAGCAATTTCCCGGGAACGGTCGGCGACACGCGCGGCAAACAGGCTGCCCAGGTTGGCGCAGGCGGCCAGCAGAATCAGCCCCGCCAGCAGCATCAATGCCGTAACGAACGCCTTTACCGGACCGCCAAGAAAGTCTCCATAAAGGCCTGGACGCGCCAATGAAAAGGTCGAGGGGCCGGTCTCTTTGGGATAGTTTTTTTCCAGATAGGAGCCAATCGAGTTCAGATCGGCAATAGCCTGCTCCGGAGTGACTCCCGCCTTTAGATGCCCCATGACCATAAAAACCGAACGCCTCCCCCGCGCGTTCAGGAAATCCTCCCCCTCCACTTGTTGTATATTGACCATCGGCGCATAGAAAGATGGAGAGAAGCCCAGCAAAGTCCCGCGGAACCCAGGCGGCGCTACACCGATGATGGTAAAGGGATACTTGTTGAGCCGAACAATGCGGCCAACCACGCCAGTATCAGCCTGAAAATGGTTGTGCCAATACGCATAGCTGAGCACTATATACGGAGCGCTGTTCGGGCCACGCTCATCGGAGGCGCTGAAGAAATGGCCAAGATAAGGCTGAATGCCTAATGCGTCGAAGTAGTTCCCGCTCACTTCATAGATCCATTCGCGGGTTGGTCTATCGCCCGTGTCCAATCCTACCTGAATGATGTTATAGGCTGCCAGACTATCAAAGCTGCGGTTGCGATCGCGCAGATCAATATAGTCAGGATACGACTGCTCCAGGGAATTATCGCTCCCGCGCTGGATTGCGTAGAGGCTCTGCGCCCGAGGCACATTCAACGGGTTCAGTATTAGCCCATTCAATACGCTAAAAGCCACAGCGTTGGCGCCGATGCTCAACGCCAGTGTCACAACGGCCACAACGGTAAAGCCGGGAGATTTGCGCAACAGGCGAAGACTTAAGCGCACATCCTGCGCAACGATTCGCTCTATAGTGATCATGATCCCCCTTGAATATATTGCCTGTTCTCGAAAGCGCCCACTAGCCGATCTTCGCATTCAGGCCTTTTCTCTCTTGACACATGCCGCCTTGCGAGCGATTCCTCTTCAAGGACTGTTGCAATAACTTTGTCAGTTACGGTTTGAACGCTCCAGTTACTTCTTGAAGTCGCACTTTCTCTAATATGGAAAAATGATTCGCCTCGACGTCATAGATACGAATCGGCCTCTGAAGCAGTTGATCCCAGCCGTAGTCGCGAGGCAAGTTCAGTCGATCCGGACGCCCTTGTGTCGCGCGGTACAACGACACATCGATTTCGCGTGACAGCAACGACGGTTTGTAGGCGCGATAGCAAAGCAGATTGGCTCGATAAACGCGATAAAATGCGGTGAATTGTTCGCGGTTGATCTCCAGACCTCGATCGTCAAGCAGGCCGGCGAGATAGTACCCCTTCTCTTCATTGGAAAGTTGTCGCAACCGTTCAACATCAATCTCCAGGCGCGCCCCATATAGATCGGCTACTGCAATACATGCCTCGACGAGTTCGGTAACCTCATCGTGAGCGAAATTCCTCTGCATGATCGACGGAGCGATCGAGTCCAACAAAATAAGATAGGAAATTCCCTCTCCCTGCTCTAACAGGATTCGGGCCATTTCATAGGCGACCACGCCGCCGTAGGAATGTCCGATCAAGCTATAGGGACCTCTAGGCCGTACTGTTTTCAATGCCGCTAAATTTGCTTGGGCCGTTTGCTCGACGCTGCCAAGGGGCGGCATTTTACCGTCAAGGCCAACCCCCTGCAAGGCGAAGAAAGGCTGTTTGGCGCCCAATACCTTGCTGAGCGGTTGCAGTGACAGCACATTTCCACCAGCCCCTGGTACGGCGAAGACCGGCGGCGCATCGCCATCGGTCTGGATCGGGACGAGGATATCGAAAGACGGCGCGTCTTTATTCGAGATCAGTTTCGCGAAAGCAGCAATGTTTGGAGCAGTAAAGAGTACCGCCAAAGGCAGCATTTGCTCGAAATACCTGTTCGTTTTCGCCATCAATTGCGCCGCGGACAGAGAATGCCCGCCGAGTTCGAAGAAGTTGTCATTGACCCCGATGGATTCCGGCGCCAGGTTCAAGACCTCCGCCCAGATGGCGACGAGTCGTTGTTCCGCGCCATTGCGCGGCCCCACATAGGCCTCGCCCGACGCAATCGTCACGTCCATCCGCT
>Ga0114129_10005884_pt1 | contig 17371 bp, 13 predicted proteins | sample RhiMetdeltSRZDD1_FD_80071 | JGI IMG/M metagenome (GOLD analysis project Ga0114129, IMG submission 80071) | Populus rhizosphere microbial communities from Tennessee, USA - Rhizosphere MetaG P. deltoides SRZDD1 (version 2) (version 2) | ecosystem: Host-associated > Plants > Roots > Rhizosphere >... | reverse complement strand
CTGCTTCGATTGCTTCCGGATGGAGATTGGCCGTCGTCAGGCGATCGCCGCTCGACTCGCGCGTGGATGGAACGCCGAACAAGTCGGTCTGCCGCTGGAGGAAACCCTCAAGCAGCTCGCCACCCGTCGTCGTCGCGCCCAAATTGCGGCGCGTCACGCGCTTGAGGAAGACACGCGCCCGGCCGTGGACAGTCACTTGAGTTGACGAAGCCTATACAAGCGGGTGGCGCCGGGTGGGGCCGCCCCGCCCGCCGCGCAGGCCCGGGGCCCCCAACGCGCACGCCTGCGCGTTGGGGTGGAGGAGCCATTTCGTCATGTGTGCTTTTGGCGCCGAGGACCGGGGTCCCCGCCGCGCGGACTGTGCGCGGTGGGGTGGCCGCGGGTGGGGCAACCCGGCGACAGGACCCGGGCCGCGTCAACTCAAGTAACTCGGATCACTTCCCTCGAAACGTCTCCGCGGCGCCCGGTGCCGTGAAGTTGATCTCGCGCGTGTGAGCGCGTCCATTGACGGTGTACTGTCCACGAAGCTGCAGGAAGTCCATCCCGCTGCCGAGTGGGCCCTCGGCCATGTGCGTCGTGATGGCCGACGCCACGTCGAACCGTACGTCGAGGTCGAGTGATTGGCCGCGAGCGCGAATCGTCAGCCGTTTCGGCTGACCATGCTCGTCGTTCTCCTCGACGAGTCGCACATCAGTGGAGTAGCCCAGCGGACCGTCGGGACCGAGGGCGCCGACAAAGCCGGGGATCGTTTCCGGATCGGCGGCCTCGCGTGGCGGGAACACACGACCATAGATCACAGCCAGATCACCCTGCTGCACCTGTCCCCACTGCCACGACACGCCTCGCCAGAAGCCCCAATTGTGGTCGTGATATCCCGCGCCATCTGCCAACGATACCGGTTGGCCATCGACCAGGATCGTGCCGCCGAGACGCCCCGCCATCACGGGCACTACATAGCCTGTTCGCCAGCCACGCGCGCCAGCGATCTCGATTGGCGGTACGAGCCGTCCGGCCGTCGCGTCGAGCGTGAGATCGCCCACCGCTTTCCGCCCGCTGACGTCGACCACGTCGATGTGAATGTGGTACCGCATCCCGTCGAGTCTGACTGAGCTCGCGCCGATCGTCAGATCCGGCGAGCTCGCGGTATCGCCCTCCGGCAACGCTGCGCGAGCGCCGAAGGTTTCCAGCCGCCCGTTGCGTTCGATCTGCAGCCGCACGCTGGATGGACGAGTCCCATCCGCGTTGCGCGGGCCGACGAGAAACGTGAGATAGAACCGCGCCTCATTCGATCGTCCGTTGAAGTACAGCCACTCTGCCCATGAATCGGACCACTCCGACACCTCAGGGGTCCCATGGAATCGATCGATCACGCGAAGCACGGCGTCGGGCGACGAGTGTGTCCATGCGGTGTCGGCGGGGGAGTCGCGCCACGCGCTGGCCGTCGCGGTCTCTGGATCGCTCAACGCGCGCTCGAGGCTCGGCACGCCTCCTCGGGCCGAAATACGGGTGGCCTTTCCACGATTCAGAAGATACAGATCGCTTGTATGCGAGGCGGCAGCCGCACGAACCCGCGGCTTCAACGCGTTCGATTGAAGCAGCCCCGATAGGACGAGCCGCGCCGGTACAGCTGTCGTCAAACGAATCTGCACATCGCCGCCGCCGGCGAGCGCTGGCGCCTGCGCTTGCTCGAGGACGATGCCGGCGACGCCGAGGAGGATGGCCATCACCGCCACGCCAAGGCCAAACCCCGCGGCGAGCACACCACTGCGAACGGGATGCGCCGTGAGCGTTCGTCGTGCGAGCCGGCCAATCATCGTCTCTGCTCGCCTTCGATGCGTCCATCGCGCATCAACAGCACGCGCGCGGCGCGGCTGGCGAGTGTGGAATCGTGCGTCACGATGACGAGTGCCGTGCCGTCGCGGTTCACACGATCAAGGAGCGTGGCAATCTGCGCGCCGGTGGATTCGTCGAGCTCGCCCGTGGGCTCATCGGCCAGGAGGAGGCGCGGACGATTGGCGAGCGCGCGCGCAATGGCCACGCGCTGCATCTCCCCTCCCGAGAGCTGCGAGGGCCGATGATCGGCGCGAGACGCCAGTCCCACGTACTCGAGCAGTTCACGCGTACGCTGCTGACGCTCTTTCTTGCCAACGCCTGCCTCTGACAGCGGCAGCTCGACGTTTTCGCTCGCGGTCAGCATTGGCAACAGGAAGAACCGTTGAAACACGAACCCGATGTGTCTCAAACGCAGCCGACTGCGCCGGGCATCCGACAAGCCAGACACGTCCTGATTGTCGAAGAGCAGCGTTCCCGATGACGGCGCATCGACGCATCCGAGTATGTGCAGCAGGGTCGACTTGCCGCATCCCGACGGCCCGCGCACGGCAACGTGATCGCCCCCACAAATCTGCAACGTGACTTCGCGAACCGCGACCACCGGTCCCGCAGGCATCGCAAAGACGCGGCTTACGCCGCGGGCGTCGACGACGGCATGAGCGGCGTTGTCGTTCACCTTCAATCCATGACCTCTGCGCGCAGCGTTGCCGCAATTGGAAGCGTCGAGACGATGCGCATCGGATACAGCGCCGCGATGATGGCCGTCGCCACGAGGAGCACGATGTGAATGGTGAGTGCCTCGCTCTCGAAGACGAAGAAGTGCAGCTCCACCGGTATCCCCGGCATGTCCTTCAGAATGCGGTCCAGCACCGACGCCAGCAGCAGCCCGAGCGGCAGCGACAGCAGTCCTCCGCTGCCGACGATGAGCGCGGATTCGGACAGCACGTCGGCGACGACGCGCGATCGGGAGAAGCCCAGCGCACGAAGCGCGGCAATCTCGCCGAGCCGTTGGTTCACGGACACTGTCAAGAGGACGGTGATGAGCAGCACCGCGAAAGAGACGGTCACTGTGGTGAGCACGGTTGAGATCTGCCTGAAGTAGCTGAAGCCGGTCTGCTGCAGACGTCCGACGACCTCGGCGTTCGTCATTGCACGAAGATCGGGCACGGCCGTCCGGATCGCCGCCGCCGTCTCATTCGAATCGCCTGTCGACGTGACGAGCAACAGATCAGCATCGTCCCCGACGTTGCCGCTGCACGCCGTTTGCAAGGCTTCGAACGTGCCGCCAATGGCGTCTTCATCAGAGACTGCGAATGGGAACTCTGCGATGCCGGCCACGTCGACTCGCACCGGCGGCAATGATTCGCGATCGCTGACACACGATGCTCGCAGGGTGATCGTCCCTCCGGGTCCAACACCCAGCGCCGCGGCGATGCGGTCATCGATGACGACTTCGTGCGGGCCGCGCGCCTCGCGTCCTCTCGTGACCGTCCACGGGGGATGCATGTCTGCGCCAGTCGTCGACAGGGCGCTCACTCCCTCGAACGCGGCCCGGATTGGCGTACTGCTGGGGCGATCGATCTGCGCATCGGCCATACGCACTCTCAACGTGGATCGCACGAGCGGCAACGCGGCGATCCGCCGCGCGACCTCGAGTGAATTCTGAACGCGCGGCCCGCGTCCGGGAAGATCCCCGGCGGACACTCGGATGTCCCATCCCGAGTGCTCGAGCAGATCGCGCATCGACACGAGGAGTCCCTGCGAGAGCAGCAGCATGTCGAACAGCAGCGCGCCCACGGCCGCCACTCCAAGAATGCCCAGCGTGGCGCGCGCTGGCTGTCGCACCAGGCTCCGCGCGGCAAATCCGAGGGCTCTCATCGTCTGGCCAGCCGAAGGCCGCCCCGGCGAAGCAGCGCCCACGACGCGGCGACCGTCGCCGACGTGCCGAGCGGCACGGCAATCGCAACAGACGTCAAGGCCACGTCCTTCGTCACGCGTACGAAGACCAGCGCCGTGTCGTAGCGCCACTGAAAGAACGCGTTGATGAGCCCTTCGGAGAGGACTGCGAGGACCAGACCGAACGCCGCACCCACGCCGGCGACGAGTGCCCCTTCGATGAGCACCTGCAGAAGGACGCGTCTCGCTGGGAGGCCGATGAGTCGAAGGACGCCGACCGTTTCGCGGCGCTCGTCGACCAGCATCATCGTCAGCGCGAGCAGGAACACAGTCGACGCCATGATGGTGACGACGGCAATGGCGAGATGAAAGCGCTCGAGGACCTTGAATGGTCCCGCCGAACCGGCAGCTTCGCTCGACGGACGTGCCAGGATTCCAGGCATGCGGGCATTGACATCGCGTGAGAACCCCTCCGCATCGTCTGGATGCACAAGGGCGACGTTGATCGAAGAGACGAACTCGGTGCCCGCGACCGAGGCGGCCGGCCGTGTGAGGTCGAGAAGATCCGGCAGGTGCAGCCGGACTTCGCGCGGGACAACGCCCAACTGCGCGGGATCGGGCGTGGGTTCGTAGATGCCGACGATCGTGAATTCCTTGGCGTGCGTGCCGGCGGCATCAATCGATAGCCGCACGATACTTCCGACCGTCAGTCCTTCTGATGCGGCAAGCTGACGAGACACCAGGATGCCAGGCGGAGTGTCTTGCGCGTGAAGGACAGCGAGGGATGAGAACGCGAGGAACGCAACCAGGAACAACCCAGGCTTCACGAACGACTCATCTTCTCGATCCGGTTCCATTCCGCGTCGGTGACCGGCATCACCGACAGCCTCGACATGCGGACCAGAGGAAATGACGCGAACGATTTGTCGCCCTTGATCTCGGCGAGCGAGACGGGCCGCGCCAGCTTTTTGTCCGGAATGATATCGACAACGACGAGTTTGCCCGACGTGTCGTTGGGGTCCTGGTAGGCATCACTGGCGGCGGTCGCCGTCGCGACGACGGCTTTTTCCTTGCCCGTGTGGTAGTAGAAGATACGGTCCCCCCGTTTGATGCTCCGCAGGTGTTTCTGCGCGAGCGGGTTCTTCACGCCGGCCCAGACGGTCTTCCGATCCTTCTCGAGCTGGTCGTATCCGTAGTGATCGGGCTCTTCTTTCACCAGCCATTGCGCCATGCCCGAATCATAGCAAGGGAGACATTTTTGTTTCTTCTTAGCCACTTTCCGACAGTCCTGCCTCTAGCCCCCCGTCGCACCTCGATCCACAATAGCGATTCTGGCGTCGGCGATGCGGGCTCCGTTATGCGATTCACCCAGTACGATCCGGGGTCATTCTTCGACGAGATGTTCGGCGACCAGCGCCGGCCTCGCCCGGCCGCGCGCGCGCTCGTGCAGTTCATCGATAGTCTTCCCGACGGCGAGCTCCTGAAGCGGCAACGCTCCGCCGAACGTGCTCTGCTCAACATGGGCATCACGTTCAACGTCTACGGCGATAGCGCCGGCACCGAACGCATCTTTCCCTTCGATCTGGTCCCCCGGATCGTCTCGGCGTCCGAGTGGCGCGTGATCGAGCGCGGTCTGAAGCAGCGCATCCACGCCCTCAACCTGTTCATCAACGACATCTACCACGAGCAGCGCATCGTCAAGGACGGCGTCGTTCCCGATCACGTCGTTCGCACGGCCACATCGCTCCGGCCACAGTGCGCGGGGCTGAACCCACCACACGGCATCTGGTGTCACGTCACCGGGACCGATCTCGTGCGACATGAGGACGGCCGCGTCTATGTGCTCGAGGACAATCTGCGGTGCCCATCCGGTGTCTCGTACGTGCTCGAAAACCGGAACGTGATGAAGCGGACGTTCCCACAGGTCTTCGAGTCGTCTCGGATACGTCCCGTACACGACTATCCCAGCCGCCTTCGCGAGATGCTGGAGAACCTCGCACCGTCCGGTGTCGATGCTCCGCGCGTGGTCGTGCTGACGCCGGGCGTGTACAACGCGGCCTATTTCGAGCATTCCTTCCTCGCGCAGCAAATGGGTGTGGAGCTGGTCGAAGGACGCGACCTCGTCGTCTCCGATGGGTTCGTCTGGATGCGCACGACCGCCGGCTTCGAGCGCGTGGACGTGATCTATCGGCGCGTCGACGACGACTTCCTCGATCCCGACGCGTTCCGGAAGGATTCGATGCTTGGCGTTCCGGGTTTGATGACGGTGTACAAGGCCGGCCACGTGGCGCTCGCCAATGCGCCCGGCACGGGCGTCGCCGACGACAAGGTTGTCTACGCCTACGTGCCCGGCATCGTGAAGTACTACCTGGGCGAGGACATCATCCTTCCGAACGTGCCGACTTACGTGTGCGCGGAGGAAAAGGATCGGCGGTATGTCCTCGAGCATCTGTCGAGCCTCGTCGTGAAGGCGGCGAACGAATCGGGCGGGTACGGGATGCTCGTTGGGCCCCACTCGACGAAAGAGCAGCAGGCACAGTTCGCGGAGCGCATCAAGGCGAACCCCCGCAATTACATCGCCCAGCCAACCCTCTCGCTCTCGCGCGTGCCGACCATTATCGACACGGGGATCGAGGGACGCCATGTCGACCTGCGTCCGTACATCCTGTACGGCAAGAGCATCTTCGTATTGCCCGGCGGCCTGACACGCGTCGCACTCCAGAAAGGCTCGCTCGTCGTCAATTCCTCGCAGGGAGGTGGGAGCAAGGACACGTGGGTGCTGGCTGACGACCCAAGCGTCGACCACGATCGCGCCACCGTCGACGCGGTTGCCGCCAGCGGGTCGAGAGCGTAGCCATGTTGAGCCGAGTTGCTGATTCGATCTACTGGATGAGCCGCTACATCGAGCGCGCCGAGAACGTCGCGCGCTTCATCGACGTCAATTTCAATCTGATGCTCGACCTGCCGCTGGATTCGGCGCAGCAGTGGCAGCCGCTCGTCGACATCACCGGCGACACCCAGGAGTTCGACAAACGGTACGGCGAGGCCAGCCAGCAGAAGGTCACTCAGTTCCTGACCTTCGACAGCGAGAACGTCAATTCGATCGTCTCCTGCTTCCGCGCCGCGCGCGAGAACGCGCGGTCGGTCCGCGAGGTCATCTCATCGGAGATGTGGGAGCAGTTGAACGAAGCGTATTTGATGGTCAACGATGCCGCGCGGCACGACGGCAGCCTGGTCGATCCGCAGGATCTCTTTGCGTCGGTGAAGATGGCGAGCCACCAATTCGCCGGCGTCACCGACGCGACGATGACCCATGGTGAAGGATGGCATTTCTGTCAGCTCGGCCGCATGCTCGAGCGCGCCGACAAAACCTCGCGCATCGTCGACGTCAAATACTTCCTGCTCCTTCCGACGATCGAAGATGTCGGGACGACCGTCGACGACATGCAGTGGGCCGCCGTCCTGCGCTCGGCGAGCGCGCTGGAGATGTATCACAAGCGGCACGGGCTGATTTCTCCCACACGCGTCGTCGAGTTCCTGCTGCTCAATCGCGAGTTCCCGCGTGCGATTCATTACTGTCTGATGTCGGCCCGGCGTTCCGTCCACGCCATCTCCGGCACGCCGGATGGCATGTTCCGCAACACCGTCGAGCAGTTGCTCGGGGCGCTCTGCTCAGAGCTCGCCTACGCGCAGATTGACGACATCATCCTCGAGGGTCTCCACGAGTACCTTGATATCCTGCAGACGCGAGTGAACCAGGTCGGCGGCGGTATTCACGAGACGTTCTTCGCTGCGAGGGTCGCCCCGCCATCGGCGGCCAAACAGCGGCAGAGACAGCGACAGAAGCAACGGAACGTGATCGTGTCGTCGATCGGCTGACGGGGACCACTCGAGGACGATCGCTGCTGGCATGGCTATCCACGTTGCGCTGTATCACAAGACGCACTACCGCTACGACCGCAGTGTCGCGCTGTCGCCGCACATTGTGCGTCTGCGTCCCGCGCCACATTGTCGAACGCCGATCCTGAGCTACTCCCTCAAGGTCGCGCCCTCGCCTCACTTCATCAACTGGCAGCAGGATCCGCACAGCAACTATCTCGCCCGAGTCGTGTTCCCCGAGCGCACACGTGAGCTGCTCGTCGAGGTCGACCTCGTCGCCGAGATGGCCGTGTTCAATCCGTTCGACTTCTTCCTCGAGGCGTCGGCGGAGCGCTTTCCGTTCGAGTACGAGGACAGCGCCAAGGAGCTTGCTCCGTTCCTGGAGGTCGCGCCGGATTCGATGCTGCGCGATTTCCTCACGACCATCGATCGCCGGCCCAGACGCACCATCGACTTTCTCGTCGAGTTGAACCAGCGGCTCTCGACCGACATCAGCTATGTGATTCGACTCGAGCCAGGTGTGCAGACGCCCGCCGAGACGCTGACCTCACGCCGCGGCTCGTGCCGCGACACAGGCTGGCTGCTGGTGCAGACGCTTCGTCACCTGGGGCTCGCAGCCAGGTTCGTCTCCGGGTACTTGATTCAGCTCGCACCCGACGTCAAATCACTCGACGGTCCGTCTGGCGCGTCCGTCGACTTCACCGATCTTCACGCGTGGGCGGAGGTCTATCTGCCGGGCGCCGGTTGGGTCGGGTTCGATCCCACATCGGGCCTGCTTGCCGGTGAAGGTCACCTGCCGCTCGCAGCATCGCCCGATCCGTTCAGCGCCGCTCCTGTCACCGGATCGGTCGACGAGTGCGAATCGGTGCTCGCGCATGAGATGCACGTGCGCCGCATCTACGAGTCGCCTCGTGTGACCAGGCCATACACGGACGATCAATGGCAGGCGATCGACGCGCTGGGTCATCGGATTGACGACGAGCTGGAGCGGGCCGATGTCCGAATGACGATGGGTGGCGAGCCGACCTTCGTGTCGATCGACGATATGGACGGCGCGGAGTGGAACGTGGCCGCGCTCGGGCGCACCAAGCGCGAGCGGGCTGGTCTCCTGGCACGGCGGCTCATGAAGAAGTTCGCTCCCGGAGGGCTGCTGCATACCGGTCAAGGCAAGTGGTATCCGGGAGAATCGCTGCCTCGTTGGACGCTCGGCTGCTGGTGGCGTCGCGACGGCGTGCCCATCTGGGGTGACGGCGCTCTGCTGGCGGATGACGCGGTCGACTACGGGCACGGTGATGAGGATGCCAAGCGATTCATCACGGCGCTTGCGCAGACGTTGGCTGTGGACCCCGCGCACGTCATCCCGGCGTATGAAGATGTGTGGTACTACCTGTGGCGCGAGCGGCGACTACCCGTCAATGTCGATCCGCTGACGTCACGTCTCGAGGACGAGGAAGAGCGCGAACGATTGTCTCGCGTCTTCGAGCAGCAGCTCGATCGCGTCGTCGGCTACATCCTGCCGCTGCGACCGCAATCCACGTCGAGCCCCGATCACTCGTGGGAGAGCGGGCGCTGGTTCCTGCGTTCCGAGCATCTGTTCTTGATTCCCGGCGATTCGCCGATTGGTTATCGATTGCCGCTCGACTCGTTGCCATGGGTTGCGCCCGAACACTATCCGTACATCTACGAGCGCGATCTGCACGTCGACCGGCCGCCGCTGCCATCGAGGCAGATGTACATCCGGAGTGGGCCGCCTGAAGGCGGCGACGTACGTAGGGGCCACCTTCAGGTGGCCCATTCTGGGCCGCCTAAAGGCGGCCCCTACGAAAACAATGAAGACCCGAGCGTCATTCGCACGGCACTCTGCGTCGAGCCGCGTCACGGACGACTCCACGTCTTCATGCCGCCGGTGGAGGACGCCGAGACCTATCTCGATCTCATCGCGGGTGTCGAAGAGACCGCCGCCAAACTGGGCATGCCGGTCGTCGTCGAAGGAGAAACGCCGCCGACCGATGCGCGCTTGAACACCTTCAGCGTGACGCCCGATCCCGGCGTGATCGAAGTGAATCTCCATCCCGCGCACGACTGGACGGAGCTGGTCTGCCATACGACGACGTTGTATGACGAGGCGCGGCAGTCGAGACTCGGCACCGAGAAGTTCATGCTCGATGGGCGGCACACCGGCACTGGCGGCGGCAATCATGTCGTCATCGGCGGGACGACACCGGCCGACAGCCCGCTGCTCCGTCGTCCGGATCTGCTGCGAAGTCTCGTCACCTATTGGCACAACCATCCGTCGTTGTCGTATCTCTTCTCCGGTCTCTTCATCGGCCCGACCAGCCAGCACCCGCGCGTCGACGAAGCTCGCAACGATGCGTTGTACGAGATGGAGATTGCGTGCGCGCAGATCCCGGAAGGGCGCCGCGTGTTGCCGTGGCTGGTCGATCGCGTGTTCAGGAATGTGCTCGTCGACGTGACCGGCAACACGCATCGCGCCGAGTTCTGCATCGATAAGCTGTACGCACCTGAGACGAGCAGTGGACGCCGGGGCCTCGTGGAGATGCGCGCCTTCGAGATGCCGCCGCATCCCCGCATGAGCCTGACGCAGCAGCTGTTGCTGCGAGGCCTTATTGCATGGCTGTGGAAGAGCCCGTATCCGCTGCCGCTCGTACGATGGGGCACCGAGCTGCACGATCGCTTCATGCTTCCCCATTTCGTCGCGCAGGACTTCGACGATGTGCTTGCGGATTTGCGGCGCGCCGGATTCGGCGTGCAACCCGAATGGTTCGCGCCGCATCTCGAGTTTCGCTTTCCGCTGTACGGCGCGGTCGCGGGCCGCGGCGTGCGTCTGGAGTTGAGGCAGGCTCTGGAGCCCTGGCATGTGATGGGCGAGGAGGCTGGCGCCGGTGGTACCGTCCGATTCGTGGATTCATCCGTCGAGCGCTTGCAGGTGAAGGTGACTGGATTGACCGACTCACGTCACGCGGTGGCGTGCAATGGTCGCCGAGTCCCGCTTCATCCGACAGGCAGAGCAGGCGAGTTCGTCGCCGGCGTGCGGTATCGGGCGTGGCAGCCGTCGAGCGCGCTGCACCCGACAATTCCCGTGCACTCGCCGCTGGTGTTCGATGTCGTCGACGGCTGGAACCAGCGAGCGATCGCCGGGTGTGTGTACCATGTGTCTCATCCAGGAGGACGACACTTCGAGACGTTTCCCATCAACGCGTACGAGGCCGAGAGCCGTCGCCTCGCACGATTCGCTCGTGGGGGGCACACTCCCGGTGCCGCAGTCGTGCCGCCGGAGGAGCGCAATCCGGACTTTCCGTTCACGCTGGATCTGCGTCGCCCCGCGCGCCATGGCATCGCCGCCGGGACCTCTCCCGATTCCGATCGTGAGCCGGCACGGGATCCCGTAGATTTCGTCTGAGATGCCGACAGCCCCCCAAGTCCCTGGAGTCTCGACGCCGTGGCATCTGCTGGATGGATATCAGCCGCCCACGAACGTCCACGACGAGCTCGTCGCGCCAGGTGGGCAGCTCCGCTCACATTCCGACACCTTCGTGCAATCGCTCGAAGCGCTCGGACGCCACGAGTTGGCGTCGCGGTGGGAGAATGCCAAGCGCACGATTCGCGAGAACGGCGTGAGCTACAACGTGTACGGCGATCCACAGGGCGTCGATCGTCCGTGGACGCTGGACATGATTCCGCTGCTGATTCCGTTCGCCGAGTGGACTCGACTCGAAGCGGCGCTCATCCAACGCACACGCGTGCTCAATCTGATCCTCGCGGACCTTTACGGTCCACAGCGCCTGCTTCACGAGCACCATCTCCCCCCATCGCTGGTGTTCGGCAGCCCGGGATTCCTGCGCCCGTGTCATGGAATTCCGGTGCCTCGCGGCATTCACCTGCACTTGCATGCCGTCGACCTCGCACGTTCGCCAGATGGCCAATGGTGGGTTCTTGCCGACCGGACGCAGGCGCCGTCGGGCGCTGGCTACGCGCTCGAGAATCGCATCGTCTTGTCGCGAAGCCTGCCCGAGACGTTCCGCGATTGTCAGGTGCAGCGGCTCGCGTCGTTCTTCTGGGTACAGCGCGATACGCTGACGGCCTTGTCGATCGCCGAGCGCGACACGCCACGTGTGGTGCTGCTGACGCCCGGGCCGTTGAACGAGACCTACTTCGAGCACGCGTATCTGGCGCGGTATCTCGGGTTCACGCTGGTCGAGGGCGGAGACCTGACCGTTCGCGATCGCCGCGTCTATATCAAGACGCTCGATGGTCTTCAGCAGGTCGACGTGATCTTTCGGCGTCTCGATGACAGCTACTGTGACCCGCTGGAGCTGCGAGCGGATTCTACGCTCGGGGTTGCCGGTCTCGTCGAAGCCGTCCGAGCTGGCCACGTGACGATCGCGAACGCCCTCGGATCCGGCGCGATCGAAACCGCGGCGATCTCGCGATTCTTGCCCGGGCTCTGTCGGACGTTGCTCGGTGAAGAGCTGCTGCTGCCATCGGCGCCGACTCACTGGTGCGGCCAGCCCGAGGATCGGGAGTTCGTGCTCGAACATCTCGATCGCATGGTCATCAAGCGGACGTTCCCGCCGGTGAGCATGCAGCCAATCTTCGGGCGAATGCTGAGCGCGACGCAGCGCGGCGCGCTGGCTGCCGAAATCAACGCGCATCCCGATCAGTTCGTCGGCCAGGAAGAAATGGCCCTGTCAGCCGCACCCGTGTGGCTGGGATCCAAGCTCGAGCCGCGATCGCTCGTCTTGCGGATGTACATCGCCGCCGCTGGCGATTCCTATGCGGTCATGCCGGGAGGACTCACGCGCATCTCGGCCACCGCCGACACGCCAATCGTGTCGATGCAGCGCGGCGGCGGCAGCAAGGATACGTGGGTGTTGTCCGATGGCCCGGTCAGTCCGATGTCGCTGCTCGCGCCGCCGACTAACCGGATCCAGCGCGAGCGCCGATCGGGCGATTTGCCGAGTCGCGTCGCCGACAATTTGTTCTGGCTCGGCCGCCATGCCGAGCGCGCGGAGCACTCCACGCGGCTCCTGCGCAGCGTCGTGGCTCGTCTCAGCGACGAAGACACGACCGAGGACACGCTGGAGCTCGGGGCGATGCTGCAGCTCCTCGTGAAGCTGGGCGTGCTTGCGCCGAGGTTCCAGGAGCGCATGTCGCTTCGCGATCTCGAGCAGGAGCTGTTATCACTGCTCTTCAAGCAGAACGTCGGTTCGACCATCCGCCAGACGTTCGAAGAAGTGCGGCGCATCGCATATGCCGTGCGCGACCGTCTGTCGATCGACACGTGGCGCATCCTCAACCAGCTCCGTCAGGACTTCCGCCTCCGTCACGGCCGGATTCAGGCCAACGACGTGCTGATGCATCTGAACCAGATCATCACCGATCTCGCGGCGTTCTCCGGCATGGAGATGGAGAATATGACGCGCGGACACGGCTGGCGCTTCCTCGACATCGGCCGCCGGCTCGAGCGCGCCCTCAACATGGCGACGCTGCTCAAGACATCGCTCGCGATCGGCGAGTCGCATCATGCGATCCTCGGTCCGCTGCTCGACATCGCGGACAGTACGATGACGTATCGGCGGAGATACTTCGCGCAGCCTCAATTGCCGCCGGTACTCGACTTGCTCCTGACCGACACCACGAACGCACGATCCCTGGCCTTCCAAGTGGCGATGCTGCGGGATCACGTCGAACAATTGCCGAGCGATACGCGCGCGCCGTCGCCGACGCAAGAGCAGCGCATCATCGCGCGGATGACCGATTCGCTCTCACACGCCGACCTCGAGGTGCTCGGTCAGCCCGGGCCGGAACAAGACTACGGGCACCTGGCCGATCTGCTCCGTACGATCGATGGAGATCTTCGAGGATTATCGGACGCCATTACGTACTACTACTTCAGCCACGCGGAGCTTCGTGTCAGCTGATGTCCATCCCGTCACCTACGACGTGGTCCATACGACTGTGTATGCGTACCGCGACAAGGTCTCGGTGTCGCATCACCTCGCGCGGCTGAGTCCACGATCGCTGCCGTATCAGGCATGTCTTCAGCACGTGCTGCAGTTCGACCCGGAGCCTGCCGTGCAGTCGTCGCATACGGACTACTTCGGCAATCAGGCGACCTTCTTCGCGATGCAGGGCCCCCATACACGACTGACGGTGACGGCGCGCAGCACGGTACAGGTGTCGCCCAGGACTCCGCCTGTTCCGTCCGACACGTGTCCGTGGGAGCGTGCGACCGACCAGTCGACGCTGCCGATGGAGGCCCTGGATGCGCTGTCGGGGGCGCTGGCATTCAGAGCACGCCCCGAATTCGTCGCGTACGCGCGGCCCTCGTTTCCCGCAGGCCGTCCGCTTCTCGAGGCGGTGAGCGATCTGACGCAGCGCATTTACGACGACTTCACGTTCGATCCCGAGGCAACGGACGTGACCACCTCGCTGTCCGACGTGTTCAGGCTGCGGCGCGGCGTCTGTCAAGACTTCGCGCGCTTCGAGATCGCCTGCCTGCGGTCTCTCGGACTTCCTGCGCACTACATCAGCGGATACCTCGAGACGGCGCCTCCGCCGGGCAAGCCGCGACGCGTGGGCGCCGATGCGTCGCATGCGTGGCTGGCGGTGTACTGCAAAGAGGCAGGCTGGATCGACGTGGATCCGACGAACAATCTGCTGGTATCGAGCGGCCACGTGACGCTCGCGTGGGGACGAGACTACGGCGACGTGAGCCCCATCCGCGGGGTGATACTCGGCGGCGGCGAGCACGCCTTGCGCGTCAACGTCGACGTCGCACGCGTGAACCCCGATTAAGAACGTGTCGGGGGAACCTGACGAACCGACTTGGTCCCGATCCTTGGCGCATCTGACTTCGAACGTTGACGCGAGGAGCGACTCGGGCGCCATGCCGCGTCTCGCGTCGGAATCGCTCGCCAATCTCGGCGCGGGCGGCGATCGGCGGGCCGTGCAGCGCGCGATCCGCATCGGTCTGTGGACGTGGCCGTCCTTCACCCTGCTCGATCTCTATGTCTGTTTCGTGGCGTATCCCGGTGCGCCCTTCCGACTCTTCGTCCTGTATCGGATTCTGAACGAGTTGCTCCTGTTCGCCGTCTTTCGAGCGAGCCGTCGCGATGACAGCGATCCCAAGCGGCTCTTCAAGTGGCTCGTCGTCTGCTTCAGTTCGGCCGCCTTCAGCGTCTCGCTCATGGCGATCCACATTGGCGGGATCCGAAGCCCGTACATGCACGGCATCTCGCTCGTGGCTCTGGTGTGGGCGGCGCTGATCCCCACTTACTGGCGTCGCAGCCTCCCGACGTTCTCATTGCTTGGCTTGTCGTTCCCGATCGTGATGGGGCTCGCCGCCACTGTGTCGCCCGCGGCAAGGGCCGAATGGATGAACGCTGACGCGCTCATCGTCTTTGCCAGTCACTACGTGTTCGTGGTGTCGACCTCGATCCTCGGATTGATCCTATCGCACCTGGTGTGGAACGCGCAGCAACAGGCGCGAAAGATTGGGACGTATCAGCTCGAAGAGCAGCTCGGACGGGGAGGCATGGGGGAGGTCTGGCGCGCGAGGCATTATCTGCTGGCGCGGCACGCGGCGATCAAGCTCATTCGGCCAGAGACGCTCGGCGGCGACGATCGATCGCGACGAATCGCGCTGACGCGCTTCGAGCGCGAGGCGCAGGCGACAGCCTCGCTCGGGTCACCGCATACGATCGACCTCTATGACTTCGGGATCTCCGACACCGGCGCGTTCTATTACGTCATGGAGCTGCTGGTGGGGCGGGACATGCAGTCGCTCGTCCGCACGTTCGGCCAGCAGCCAGCCGAACGCGTGGTCTATCTGCTCGAGCAAGTGTGCGAGTCGCTGAGCGAGGCGCACGCCGCTGGGCTCGTGCACCGAGACATCAAGCCGTCGAACATCTACGTGTGCCGTGTGGGTCTTCAGTACGACTTCGTGAAGGTGCTCGACTTCGGTCTCGCCAAGGACTATCGCCGGCCGAACGATACGTTGACGGAGGTCAGCCTCGGTCATACGAGCGGTACGCCGGCCTACATGGCTCCCGAGGTGATTCTCGGTGACACACGGATCGATGACCGTGCCGACATCTACGCGCTCGGATGCGTCGCGTACTTTCTGCTCACGGGACATCTCGTGTTCGAAGCGGAGACGCCGATGAAGACGCTGGTTCGCCATGTCCACGACGCGCCGATGCCTCCATCGCAGCGAACGGAGCTGCCGGTGCCTCCGTCGCTCGACGCGTTGATTCTCAGGTGCCTCGAGAAGGATGCCGCGCGCCGGCCCCAAAGCGCGGACGAGCTGTCACAGCTCCTCCGCGCATGCCGGACCAGACACACGTGGGATGCCGATCACGCGCGAGCGTGGTGGAAGGAGCACTTGCCAGACCTGGTGTAATGCGAAATTCAAAATGCAAAAGGCAAAATGCAAAATGCAAAGCGAGATTCAAAGACTCGCACAATGCGACCGGGGTCGGCAGTCTCTCCATTGGCATTTTGGCTTTTGCATTTTGAATGACAAGAAGGCAGCGTCTTTACATCGCAAAGCACTTTGACATAAACTCTCTTCATCCTATGCCCTGGACTGCGATGCACGAGCGCGCCGCCGAATCCATCGAGTTCATCCGCGAGACGATGGTGCGCAGCGCGTCGTTCACCGCCGTGCCTGGCCAGGGCGGAGTGGTGATGGGCGTCATCGGTGTGGTCGCGGCCACGTTTGGCACCTACGCGCCCACCCCGCGGGCGTGGCTCGGCACGTGGCTCGTGGCAGCGGTCATTGCCGCACCAATCGGCCTCGCGGCCACGATCGTCAAGGCGCGGCGGAACAACGTGGCGCTCTGGTCCGCGTCGGGTCGCCGGTTCATGCAAGGATTTCTGCCGGCGCTCGTCGCTGGTGCGGCGTTGACGCTGGCGCTGGTTCGTGCGGACCACATCGAGTTGCTCGCGCCGACGTGGCTGTTGTTGTACGGCGCAGGGATCCTGGCTGGCGCGACCGCCAGCATCCCGGTGCTGACCTGGCTTGGCGCGGAGTTCATGCTGCTGGGCGTTGGTGCGGTGGCGACCAGCGGCCGGTGGGCCGACCTCTGGCTCGGCGCTGGGTTTGGAGGATTGCAGATCGTGTTCGGTTTCATTATCGCGAGGAGACATGGCGGCTAGGCGCAATGCCGTTCGTCGTCGCGAAACGGTGTCCGCACGCACCGCGCACGCGCCCGCGCCTATCGCGAACCGTGCCGTTGCGCTCGATCGCCTCATCCACGACCGTACGCGGCTGGCGATCGTCAGCGCGCTCGCGGCGAGCAGCACGTTGAGCTTCATCGAGCTGAAGTCGCTCTTGGATCTCTCGGATGGAAACTTGAGCGTGCATGCGCGCAAGCTCGAGGACGCCGGATACCTCACGTGCACGAAGGGCTTCGAGGGACGAATGCCGAAGACGCAGTTCGCGCTCACCGACGCGGGCCGTCGCGCGCTTCGCCAGTATCTGGATCATATGGAAGCGATCATTCGTCACGCGCGCGCGAAGTCGAAAGGCTGATCCACGATGCCGCGTGTCGTGAGCTGCTGACGATGGTGGGGCAGAAGAGGTGTCGAACGGACTACACGGAGGCGGCGACGGCGCCTGCGTCTGCCTCGCGTTTCCACAAAATAATCGCGAGCCAGATGACGAACACGTTGATCGGAAGTGGCCAGTCTCGCGGGAGGGAGACCGTTGCGTGTCGTGTCCAGATGCTGTCCGGAG
>Ga0114129_10005883_pt1 | contig 17371 bp, 12 predicted proteins | sample RhiMetdeltSRZDD1_FD_80071 | JGI IMG/M metagenome (GOLD analysis project Ga0114129, IMG submission 80071) | Populus rhizosphere microbial communities from Tennessee, USA - Rhizosphere MetaG P. deltoides SRZDD1 (version 2) (version 2) | ecosystem: Host-associated > Plants > Roots > Rhizosphere >... | reverse complement strand
TCATCGTAGCGGCGCACGCGGTGCATGACCTGGCGGTTGTCCCATATGACCAGGTCGCCGAGCGTCCACTTGTGGACGTAGACGAACTTGGGCTGCGTGGCGTGCTCGTTGAGATCGCGCAGCAGCATCCGCGCCTCCGGCATGGGCATGCCGAGGATCGCGCCGGCGTGCGATGAAAGATAGAGCGACTTGCGACCCGTCACCGGATGGCTGCGCACGAGGCGCTGGCGCACGGGCTTGAACATCGCCTTCTCTTCCTCGGAGTAGTCGAGGAAACCGAGGGAGCCGCGCGAGTACATGAGCGAATGCTCGCATACGAGGTCGGCGATCTCGGCCCGCGTCTCGTCGTCGAGGGCATCGTAGGCGGCGCGCATGTCCGCGAACTCGGTGTTGCCGCCCTTCTTGTTCACGACGCGAGCCGACAGCAGGGAATACTTGGCGGGAATGGCCCGAAACGAGCTGTCCGAGTGCCACAGCATGTTGCCGATGTTGAACAGGCGCTGGCGGCTGTCGCGGGCGAGCGGCTTGCCGTCCTTGCCGAGGTTGGAAACGTCATTCATGCCGGTGACGAGGCGCTTGTCCTGCGGCTTGGTGACGTTGCCGCCGCGGGCATCCTCGATGGCGCCGAAATTGCGCGTGAAGGCCATCTGCTGGTCGTCGGTGATGATCTGCCCCGGGAACACAAGAACGCCATACTTGTCCATGCCCGCCTCGATGGCCGCCACCTCCTGGGGCTCCAGCGGCCTGGAAATGTCGGCGCCGGTCACCTCGCCGACGAACACGGGATGGAGCGGGCGGATGCTGATGGGCATGAGCGTTGTCCTCGTGTTTGTGGTGTGGGTTTTGTCCCAGTATCCTCTCGGTTTGTCGGCGGAACAACCCTTTTGGGCCTCGGTTCACCCACCCCCCCGGCTGCCCGACCTCGTCCCTGAGCTTGCTCAGCCCCCGCCCCGAGCCTGTCGAAGGGCGGTTGGCATGTCGAGCCCGTGCTTCGACAAGCTCGACACGAAGGCGCTACCTGGATCCTGTAGTGAGCATCCCACGACCAGAGCCGGCGAGGTCCGTCGTTTCACGAGCTTGTGACACGCTCCCTCCGCACTACCGTCCGTTATCGGCAGTAAAGTCCCGCGATCAGGCCCCGGATGATCCGCACCGGTCGCGGCCCGCGCCCCCGTCAGTGGGAGCGGCCGTCGCCCGTATCGGCATCGAGCCACAAGGGGCGCAGCCAATGTTCTGGTGCGGCGATCCATTGAGACGAACTAGGGCGACCCCGCTCATGGCACGTGCGCGGGACATTGCGAAAAGAGGAGGAAACCAATGGCCAACCTGAGAGTGAACGGACAGGAGCGCGCCTACGACGGCGATCCGCTGATGCCGCTCATGTGGTACCTGCGCGACGAGCTGGGCTTGACCGGCACCAAGTTCGGCTGCGGCGTGGGCCTGTGCGGCGCCTGCACCGTGCATGTCAACGGCGAGGCCGTGCGCTCCTGCATGGTGCAGATGTCGGAGACAGCCGGCAAAACCGTGACGACAATCGAAGGCCTGCACCCCCGCAACGAGCATCCCGTGCAGGTGGCCTGGCGCGACAACGGCGTTCCGCAGTGCGGCTACTGCCAGACCGGTCAGATCATGCAAGCGGCCGCCCTCCTCGCCAAGAAGCCCGCACCCAGCGACGCCGAGATCGTCGAGGCCATGTCGGGCAATCTCTGTCGCTGCGGCTGCTACCAGCGCATCCACACGGCCGTCCGCGCCGCTGCAAAGGGAGCGTGACATGACCGAGCTCAACACCCATACCCGCATTGCAATCACCAACGTCAGCCGACGCGGCCTCCTCAAAGGCGTGATCGCTACCGGTGGACTGGTCCTCTCCGCACAGTTCCCGGCCGCCAGGGGGGCAATGGCCAACACGCCCTATCCGACCGGTGCCGCGGGCATGCCCAACGGCGTCGTGAGCGATCCGAAGCTGTTCGTCTCGATCGCCAGTGACGGCACCGTCAGCATCGTTGCCGCCCGGGCCGAGATGGGCACCGGTGCCGCCCGCACGGCCTTGCCGATGATCGTTGCCGACGAACTCGACGCCGACTGGGCCCGCGTGCGCGTGGTGCAGTCGCCGGGCGACGAAAAGACCTACGGGAACCAGGACACGGACGGGTCGCGCAGCGTGCGCCATTGGATCCAGCCGATGCGCCAATGCGGGGCTGCCGCCCGGGCGATGCTGGAAGCGGCCGCCGCCAAGAAATGGGGTGTCGACGCCTCCGAGGTGCAGGCCCAGTTGCACGAGGTCGTGCACAAGCCCACGGGCCGCAAGCTCGGCTATGGCGAGCTGGCCGCCGATGCCGCCGCCGAGCCGGTGCCTGCCGCCGACAAGATCAAGCTGAAGGACCCGTCTGCCTTCCGCTACATCGGCAAGGGCACGGTGCGCATCTCCGACATCGTCGACATCACGACGGGCAAGGCCGTCTACGGCCAGGACGTGATGCTCCCCGGCATGAAGTTCGCTGTGGTGGCGCGTCCGCCCGTCGTCGGCGGCAAGGTGGCGTCCCTCGACTCGAGCGCCGCCATGAAGGTGCCGGGCGTGGAGAAGATCATGACGCTCCCCGGCACGCCGGCGCCCTACAAGTTCGGTCAGCTCGGCGGCGTCGCCGTCGTCGCCAGGAGCACCTGGGCCGCCCTGCAGGGCCGTGATGCCCTGAAGATCACCTGGGATGACGGGCCCAACAAGGTCTACGACTCCAAGGCCTACAAGGCGCAGCTCGAAGCATCCGTGAAGAAGGCCGGCAAGGTCGAGCGCAACGAGGGCGACGTCGACAAGGCGCTGGCCTCCGCCGCCAAGGTCGTCACCGCCGAGTACTATGCTCCCCATATCGCCCACGCCACGATGGAGCCGCCGGCTGCCACGGCACGCATGAGCGGCGGCAAATGGGAGGTCTGGGCCCCCGTGCAGAGCCCTGGGCAGGCTCGTGACGACATCGCCAAGGCGGTGGGCGTCAAGCCCGAGGAGATGGTGCTGCACACTACGCTCCTGGGCGGCGGCTTCGGCCGCAAGTCCAAGTGCGACTTCGCCATCGAGGCAGCCTTGATCTCCAAGGATCTGGGCGGCACGCCGGTCAAGGTGGTGTGGACGCGCGAGGACGATCTGCGCCACGGCTTCTACCACACCGTGACGGCGGAGCGCTTCGAAGCGGGGCTCGATGCCGGCAACAAGGTCGTCGCCTGGCGGCACCGCAGCGCGGCACCGACCATCCTGTCGACCTTTGAGCCCGATCCCAAGCACCCCTTCGACATCGAGCTGGGCATGGGCTGGGTCGACACGCCCTTCAACGTGCCCAACATCCGCCAGGAGAGCGGCGAAGCGCAAAGCCACGTGCGGATCGGCTGGTTCCGTTCCGTCAACAACGTGGCGCACGCCTGGTCGATCCAGTCCTTCATCGCCGAGCTCGCCCACGAGCTCAAGCGCGACCCGAAGGACTTCCTGCTGGAGATGATCGGCCCGGCGCGGATCGTCGACCCGAGGAAGTCGGTGACCACGCCCTGGTGGAACTACGGCGAGCCGTTCGAAAGCTATCCCATCGACACGGGGCGGCTGAGAAAGGTCGCCGAGCTCGCCGCCGAGCGGGCCGGCTGGGGCAAGCAATTGCCCAAGGGCCAGGGACTGGGCATCGCCGCGCACCGCAGCTTCGTCAGCTACATCGCCACGGTGGTGCACGTCGAGGTCAGCGACAAGGGTGCCATCTCCATCCCGCGGGTCGACACGGCGATCGACTGCGGGTACTGCGTGCATCCCGAACGCGTGCGCTCGCAGATCGAAGGTGCGGCCGTAATGGGGTTGACGCTCGCCAAGCACGGCGAAATCAGCTTCAAGAACGGTGCGGTGGAGCAGTCGAACTTCAGCGACTACCCGCTGGTGCGCATCGACGAGGCGCCGCGCGAGACTCACACCCATATCGTCGAGCACGGCATCAACGTGCCGGCGAGCGGGGTGGGCGAACCGGGCGTGCCGCCGTTCGCGCCGGCACTCTGCAACGCCATCTTCGCGGCCACCGGCAAGCGGCTGCGCCGGCTGCCGATCGGCGATCAGCTCGCCTGATTGCGTCCATAGCGGGAGGCGGGGCGCTCCCCGCCTCCCGCTGCGATGCACCAGATTTCTCGAGTTCGCGACCGGTTTTCCCCAACTCTGCACAGTGCGCGCGTGCAAGTTTGCGCCACTCGGCGTGCTAGAAGTCCCCATTGATCCGTGGGGGAGCATGCCATGGTGCGGATGATGTTGATCGTCTTGCTCTTTTCGACACTCTTGCCGTCCATTGCAGCGGCACAGCTGCGGCTGGCCCTGCTGATCGGCAACCAGGGCTACGGCGAGAAGGTCGGCGCCCTCAAGAATCCGCACAATGATGTTCGGGCCGTCGGCCGGGCGCTCGAGGCCGTCTCCTTCAAGACCACGGTTGTGCGCGAGGTGGGCCGACGGCAGGTCCTGAGCGCCGTAAACAGCTATGCCGCCGAGCTTGCCAAGGGCGGCGCCGGCACCGTCGGGTTTCTCTATTATTCCGGCCACGGCGTGTCGCGACCGGAGGACAGGGCGAACTACCTCATCCCGGTGGATCTCAGGGATATCGACAGCCCCGACTTCTGGTTCGATGCCGTGAAGCTCGACGACATTCTGGGTGTCCTGGAGCAGACGGCGCCGCTCGCTGCGCATTTCATCGTCTTCGATGCCTGCCGCAACGAGCTGAAGGTGCCGGGCAAGTCCGTGGTGAAGGGGTTCGAGCCGGTGGCCAAGCGCAGCGGCATGTTCATCGCCTTTGCGACGGCGCTGGGCACGGCGGCCTCCGACCGAGGCGAGGCGAGCGGCCCCTATGCCGGTGTCCTCGCCACGGAGCTGGTCAAGCCGGGGCAGGACCACCTGCAGCTCTTCCAGAATGTGAAAGAGGGCGTGTTCTCGACCACGGGGCGGCGCCAGGTTCCCTGGGAGCGCAACGGACTGCTCAGGCGCGTCTACTTCGCAGGACAACAGACGGCACTTCTGGCGCCCTCGCCCCAGGGCGAAGCCGCGCAGGCCTGGGCCGCGATCAAGGATGCGCCGACCTTCGAGGCTGTCCGATCCTACATCGGCAGGTATCCCGACAGCCCGTTTGTCGACATCGCCCGCGCACGTCTCGATGATTTGCGGCGAACTCTTGCCCTCAGCGCCGCGCGGGATGCTACCGCCCTGCAGGGCGGCAGGGTCCTCAGATACTATGGCTCTCCCACCGAGGCGAGCTGCCGGGCCGACTGCGGACGCGACAACGTGTGCGTGGCCTACACCTGGGTCACGCCCGGGGGCTACCAGCCCGGGGACCAGCCGGCGTGCTACCTGATGGCAACCGTTGGCACGCCGTCCTCGCACAAGTGCTGCATCACCGGCATGCGCGGACCTTTTTCGGGGCCCTGAAGCGGGAGCCTTGCGCGGAACCGGACGGCGGCGGCGCTCTCCGTCAGAGCCAGCCCTTGTGCTTGAAATAGAGCCACGGCACGATGGCCGAGATCACCATGAGGCCGAGCGCCCAGGGGTAGCCGTACGCCCAATCGAGCTCGGGCATGTGCTTGAAGTTCATGCCGTAGACCGTACCGACCAGCGTCGGCGGCATCAGGTCTACGGCCAGCACCGAGAATATCTTGATGATGGTATTCTGCTCGTTGTTGATCATGCCCAGCGTGGCTTCGAGCAGGAAGGTGATTTTCGCGGAGAGATAGCCGATGTGGTCGGCCAGGGATTGAACGTCGCGACCGGCGGTCTTGACGCGCGCGCGCAAGGCCTTCTCGTCGCCGCGCTCGGTCATGGCGTGGGCCAGGTAGGTCAGCAACCGGTCGAGGGAGAGGAGGCATTCGCGCGATCTCGAGGTGAGTTCGCCCTCGCGGCCGATCATCTGGATCGTCACGTCGAAACGCCGACCCCGGGTGCGCTCGACCTTGCGGCTCGAGAAGATGGTCTGCGCGAGCTTGTCGACCTCGCCCTGCACGCGCTCCACCCGGTCGGCCTCCCGGTCGATGATCGCCTCGAGCAGGCCGACCAGCACGGCGGCTCCCGTCATGCACGGCGCATCCTTCTTCTGCGCCCGCCCCAGGAACATGGCGAAGGCGCGCGGCTCCGTGTAGCGCACGGTCACCAGCTGATCGCCGACAAGAATGAAGGTGATTGGCTTGGCGATCGGCGGCTCGAAGGGCAGGTCGGGCTGGTGCAGCACGATGGCCGTCATGTAGTGGCCCGCACCCTCGGGATAGAGGCGGCTCGATGCCTCGATCTCCGACATCTCCTCGCGCGTCGGAATCGAGATGCCAAGCGCCTGCTCGAGCAGCTGATCCTCCTCGCGCGTCGGATTGAGCATGTCGATCCAGACCGCGCCGGGGGTGATGACCGACGAGTCCTCGCGCTTGTGCAGCACCTCGCCGACGGCCTCGTAGACGGTGAGCATCGGTGATCTCCGGGCTGTTCACCCGCGGTATTGCCCGATCCCCGGGCCGAGTCGCAAGCGCGCAAGCATTTCTGCGCCCTCGCCCGCACGGCTGCGGGGACGGCTAGCCCCCGCGCGCGGGGTCGGGCCGCGGCCAAAGAAGCGCTATGAAGCCGGCCGCGGCAAGCGCCATCAGGACGCCGATGATCCACGTACTGGCCCCCACCCCCAGCAGCCGCACGGCCCAATCGTAGAGGTCCTCATAGCGCAGCACGGCAACGCCGGCCGTCACCACGCCGGCGATCTGCCCGATCATCTCGCCCTGCTTGCCGAGCCGGCGCAGGAAATAGAAGAGCAGTAGCAATGCCCAGGGGGCAATCACCAGGCTCAAGCGCAGCTGTGTGCCGCTCTGCATCCGCCCGAACAACACGTTGGCGGTCGTCTGGTAGCCGTAGTCCATCGCCGGCCAGATCAGCATCGCGAAGGCGCCGATGATGAGACCGCGCTCCACCTGGGGCATGATCTCCCGGTAGAGCACGTCGATCTTGTTGCGCCACATCGCCAGCAGCAGGCCTATGCAGATGACGACAAGGACGAAGAAGATCTTCAGCGGCAGGAACACCTTGTCGTAGACCCCGGCCAGCGAGCGTGTGGCCGGGTCTTCCTGCAGCCGGCCAACCGCCTGCGCGAACTGGCTCTGCGCCACGCAGCACACGGCGCCGCTGAGCTTGGCCTCGGCGGGGAAGCAATAGCGCTCCTTCTCCATCTCGTCGGGCGTTTCCAGGAGCTTGTCGCTTGCGCAGCTGCGCGCGAATTTCGACAGGCCGACCCTTGCCTGACCTTCCTCGCGCAGCTTTGTCATCGCGGCGAGGATCGGCGCGCGCAGGCAGGGAGGCTGGCCGGGACCGCTGCCGCAGCCCGCGGGCTCGCCCCGGTCCGCTGCAAGCGCAGCGGGCGAGACCTCCCAGATGGCACGCGGCGGGCCGTCGAGCCACTTGGCAACAGCCCAGGAGACCAACGCCAGCACGGCGAGACCGGTCAGGTAGCGCACCTTTCCGAAGGTCAGGTGCCGCCAGTAGAGATGGGTGAAGACGACAGAGGGGAGATAGAAGGCCGCAAGCGCCAGCAGCCCGAACACCGGGAAGAAGAAGAACAGGTGGCTGTTGGTGATGACATGCGACTGCCAGTCCGCGTCGCGGAACTCGTAGATCAGAAGGCCGGTCGAGGCCAGAAACGACGCTGCCAGCAGCACGAAGACCACGGCGACGAAGACGCGCGCACCCGTCATGGGCTTCCCCCAGTTCCCCCGCCCCTGAACGCCCCCCGATTATCGCGCGTTGCCGCGCGTTAGGCTAGCTCTGCCGATATGCCCTGGCCCTCGCCCCCTGCCGCAAACAGACAAAGGGGCCGCCTCGAAAGGCGACCCCCGTGAGATCATTTGGCGACTTGCCGTGGCGCGGCCTCGTGGGCCGCGTGCACTCGCCCGGTCAGCTCTCGCAGGAGGTTGCTCCAACGTGAGCGCGATCGAGCTTTACCGGCCTCGCCGACTGCAAGATCCCACTAGACATTGGATCACCTCCTTTCCGTTTGTTGCGATTCATGAACACTGTAACGGCGCCGGCGGATTTTGAAAAGTGCCTCTCTGCCGCAGCCGCAATTGCCGCCTAGTTTGGGCGTGGCTGGCCCGGGCTCACCTCGAGGTTCAGGCTCAGTTCGTTCGCATCGGCCGGGCGGCGGCAGCGCCCGTCGAACTCGGCGCCCTGCTCGATGGCGAGCGACATGTGATGTATGTCGCCCTCCACGCGCGAAGAGGATTGGAGCGTCACGGAAACACCACGGATGACGCCGGAAATCTGGCCGCGCACGATCACCCGCTCGGCCGCCACCGTGCCCGTCACCTTGCCCTTCTCGCCGATGATGACCTCGCTGCCGCCGACGTCACCCTCGATCTCGCCGTCGACCTGGAGAGTCCCCTGGCTGATGATCTTGAGGCCCTGACCGATGATCTTGAGGTCGTTGCCGATCACCGACTTGGCACCGGGCTCCCCGGGAGCCGCCCGTCGCTGCGGTGCCGGGGCATTGCTGGATGTGGAATTGGCGTTGGTCTTCATTGGCTCGAGCTTCCTCGGCTCGCTGGTTGAGTTACGCGTGAACATGAATCCCCCAGTTATGGCGTGACTGATCCGAAGGCCATGATGGCAACACTGCGACGTGGTCGAATTGTGTCAGTCGGGCGGGAAATGGGCCTGTTCTGATCCGCGCGAAGCGGATCACAGGAGGTGTCGGAGGATGCGCCTGCAACGCCACAGACAATACAAAATCGTGGACAGTATGTGCAGCGAGGCTTGCGCTGGCCGGCTCCGGCGCCGCACGGTCTCGGGAAACAGATTCATCTCGATTTGTCAGGGGGTAGCCATGCGCTTGGGTCAGGCAATCGCGCTGTCGTGCATCGGGTTGGCCGTCTCCGCCGCGCCCGCCTTTGCGCAAGTGAAGAGCACATGCGCCAACCCCAATGCGCTTGGCATCGCGCGTACGGTCGAGGTCGACACCACCGGGGCTCCGGGCTTCGGCTTCGAGCAATACAAGGCGCATGACTTCCTGCTGCTGAAGGAAGTCGTCCTCACCTTTGACGACGGCCCATGGCCAGCCAACACGCGCGCCGTGCTCGATGCGCTGGCGCAGCACTGCACCAAGGCGATCTTCTTCCCGATCGGCAAGCACGCGCTGTGGCATCCCGAGATACTGAAGGAGGTCGCCGCCGCAGGCCACACGGTGGGTGGCCACACCTGGTCGCACGCCAATCTCAACAGCAACAAGTCCTGGCCGAAGAAGGCCGCCGCCAAGGGTCAGCCCGAGCCGACCAAGGACGCCCGGACCATAGAGGAGATCGAGAAGGGCTTCAGCGCTATCAAGCTCGCCCTCGGCGGCCAGCCCGCTCCGTTCTTCCGCTTCCCCTACCTGCAGGCTCCCCAGGAGGCGATGGACTACCTGGCGACACGCAACGTCGCCGTCTTCTCCCATGACCTCGACAGCTTCGACTTCAAGAAGGGCAAGCCGGAGGACATCGTCAAATCCGTCATGGGCAAGCTGGAGAAGAAGGGCAAGGGCATCATCCTGATGCACGACTTCCAGCAGCACACCGCTAAGGCAATGCCGCAGCTGCTCGGCGAGCTGAAGGCGCAAGGATTCAAGGTGGTGCACATGCGCGCCAAGGCACCGCTGCAGACGATCGCGCAATGGGACGAGGCGGCCAAGGCCGAGGTCAAGGGCGGCGGCGGTGGCGGCGGTCGCCCGACATCGAGCGTTATACGCACGATCGAAGAAGGGCCCGCGGTGACGGCCGGCAGTCCCGCGCCGACCAAATAGCTGCGCCGCTCGCTCAGGCCCGCACCCAACCGTTGCCGGTGAGCTGCTCCTGCGGCTGGAACCGCTTCTTGTAGCTCATCTTCGGCGAGCCCTTGATCCAATAGCCGAGATACACGTAGGGCACGCCCAGGCGCCGCGCGTAGGCGATGTGCTCGAGGATCATGTAGGTGCCGAGCCCACGCCTGGCTGCCTCCGGATCATAGAAGCTGTAGACCATGGAGATGCCGTCGGAGAGGCGGTCGCACAGCGCCACGGCGAGCAGCCGCTGCTTCTCCGCGCGGACGGGCGCACCGAGCGGCTGCGGCTTCAGCCGGTACTCGGTCACGAAGGTGTCGATAATGCTGTCTTCCACCATCATGGCGTAGTCGAGGACGCTCATGTCGGCCATGCCGCCGTCGGCATGGCGCGCGTCGATGTAGTCGCGAAACAGCGAGTATTGCTCCGAGGTGGGCGTCGCTTGCAGGCGGCGGGCGACGAGATCCTGATTGGCCGAGACCACGCGGCGCAGCGACCGGCCGGGCTCGAATTCATCCACCAGGACGCGCACCGAGACACAGGCCTGGCAGCCCTCGCAGTAGGGCATGTAGGCGATGTTCTGGCTGCGGCGGAACCCGCCCTTGAGCAGGTTGTCGACGAGAGCCGGCGACTTGTCGTGCGTGAGATGCGTGAAAAGCTTTCGCTCTAGGCGGCCCGCCAGATAGGGGCAGGCCTGCGGGGCAGTGACGTAGAACTCGGGGAAATGCTTCTGCTGCTCGGTCATGCGGCTACACGCGCCCTTACTCTGGGGCAATGATAGGTGAGGTGCGAGTGCCCGATCAAGTGCGTCGCGTCACGGGCGCTGCGGGGCTATGCAACTGGGCGTAGTGGGGATGGGCCATCGATCGGCCCCGATCCGCTCATCCCGGTTCGCCTCGCTGGATGCGCCCTATGCCTGACGCGCAGCGCGCAGCAGCTTCGCCGCCATCGGTGCGAAGTAGGTGAGGACGCCGTCGGCGCCGGCGCGTTTGAACGACATCAGGCTTTCCATCATCACCTTGTCGCCGTCGAGCCAGCCGTTGCGGGCGGCCGCCATCAGCATCGCGTACTCGCCGGATACCTGATAGGCGAAGGTCGGCAGCCCGAAGCGGTCCTTCACGCGGGTGACGATGTCGAGATAGGGCATGCCGGGCTTCACCATCACCATGTCGGCGCCCTCGGCGATGTCGAGTTCGACCTCGCGCAGCGCCTCGTCCGAGTTGGCGGGGTCCATCTGGTAGGTGCGCTTGTCGCCCGAGAGCACGGCCGAGGAGCCGACGGCATCGCGGAAGGGTCCGTAGAACGCCGAGGCATACTTGGCCGCGTAGGCCATGATCTGCACGTTGCGGTGCTCGGCATCCTCGAGCGCCCGGCGGATCGCACCGACGCGCCCATCCATCATGTCGGAAGGCGCGATGATGTCGCATCCAGCCTCAGCCTGCACCAGGGTCTGCCGCACGAGGGCGCCCAGCGTCTCGTCGTTGAGGATCTCGCCGTCACGCATCAGCCCGTCGTGTCCGTGGCTGGTGTAGGGATCGAGCGCCACGTCGAGCAGCACCCCGATGTCGAGGCCGGCCTTGCGCACGGCCCGCGTGGCGCGGCACACGAGGTTGTCGGGGTTGAAGGCCTCGGCCCCGTCCTCGGAGCGCAGGGTAGAATCCGTAAAGGGAAAGAGCGCGATTGCGGGAATGCCGAGCGCCAGCGCCTCCTCCGCCGCCTTGACGACGAGATCGACGCTGATGCGGTCGACGCCCGGCATGGAGTCGACGACCACGCGCTTGCCGCGACCCTCGGCGACAAAGATGGGCCAGATCAGATCGGCGGAGGTCAGCACGTTCTCCGCCACCAGCCGGCGCGACCATGCGGCCTTGCGGTTGCGGCGCATGCGCACAGCGGGGAAGCCCTGGGCTTCGGGCTGCTTGGGCATGGCATCGGAGCTGCGCGCCTCGGGCGCGGCGGGGCGGGCCAAGGGCCTGGCGAGAGGTTTCATGGAGACACCTGCCTTCCGGTCGGCTTGCGGCGTGCGGCTATTGTGGGCAAGTGCGCCGGCAAGGCAAGCGCCGGATCGCCCCATCGCGCCAGCAAGCCCGCCCCCGCGTCAATACGCTCGCCGGATGCGGTCGAGCGTGCCGGGCCCCACGGGGCTGTTGGCCTTGAAGTAGGCTTCGACGGCCAGGATTTCGGCGCCACCCTCGCGCACCTCGGTGCCCTTCTTGAACTCCAGGAAGCCGTCGCCGCCTTCGGCGAGGAAGGCGTTCACCGTGATCCGGTAGCGGGCGGAGGGATCGATCGCGCGCCCGTCGAGCGTGACGCTTTCGGGCAGCACGAAGTCGCCAGGCGGACGACGGTCGTCCCAGGTATAGGCGAAACCCTTCGACACCTGCAGGATGCGCGGCTTCGGCTGGTCGAGCCATTGCTGCTCGAGGAGGGCTTTGATCTGCGCGCCCGTGAGCGTGAGCGTGACCAGGATGTTGCCGAAGGGCTGCGCGGCGAACAGGTCCGCAAAGGTCACGACACCGCTTTCGCTCTTGGCGATGCCTGTGCGGATGCCGCCGGGGTTGGTGAAGGCGAGGACGGCGCCGCCGTCCTGCTCCGACCGGGTCGCAGCCAGCTGCGCGTCGGCAATGATCTGGCCCAGAACGCTTTCCCCCGCGACATCGAGATCGCGCGGCAGAGCCGCCGAGACAGAGCCGATGGGGCGGTCGGCGCTCGGCTTGATCAGTGAGTCGTAGGCGGTGATCAGCGCGGTCTGCTCGGGGTCCTTGGCGTAGGCATCGGTGCGCACGATCAGGTTGTCGGCCTTCGCGCTCGCCACGTCTCTCGTCGCGGGATCGAGCTCGAGATCGATCTGCGTCACGAGGGTGCCGAACTTGTCGGCGCTGGTGACGAGGCGTCCGTCGATCACGCACTTGTAGGCACGATGCGTATGCCCGCTGACGACGAGGTCCACGGCCTTGTCCAGCTTGCCGACGATGTCGACGATGCGGCCGGAGATGCCGGGGCATTCGTTGTATCCGCCGGTCGGGAAACCGCCCTCGTGAATGAGGACGACGATGGCTTCGACGCCCTGCCGCCTGAGCTCCGGCACCAACGCGTTGATGGTTTCCGCCTCGTCGCGGAATTCCAACCCCGCTGCGCTCGATGGCGCGATGAGGTTGGGCGTACCCTTCAGCGTGAGGCCGATGAAGGCGACGGGGATGCCGTCGAACCGGCGGATCTCGTAGGGCGGAAACACGGTCTTGCCGGTCGCCGTGTCGATCGTGCTGGCGGCCAGGTAGCGGAATTTGGCTCCCGCGAATGGATGCGGACCCTTGCAGCCCTCGCGCGGATGACAGCCGCCGTTCTGCATGCGCAGCAGCTCGGCCTTGCCTTCATCGAACTCGTGGTTGCCGACGGCCGTGATCTCCAGGCCCATCGCCGACAGGGCTTCGATGGTGGGCTCGTCGTGGAACAGGGCGGACAGCAGGGGGCTGGCGCCGATCAGGTCACCCGCCGCCACGAACACGGAATGCTTCTTGTCCGCGCGGAGCTGCTTGACGAGCGTCGCCAGGTGCTCGGCGCCGCCCGCGGAGACGCTGACCTGCTTTCCCGCCTCGTTCGGATCGGGGATGGCGATACCGCCCAAGGGCGGCCGCAGATGGCCATGGAAGTCGTTGATTGCCAGCACGGTGAGACCGACCCGAGCCGCCGGCGGCGGCACCTTCGCGGCGACCGGCGCCTTGACGGGCTCGCGCTTGTAGCTGGCCGCCGCGAATACGGCGGCCAAGATCACCACCGCGCCCAGACCACCGACGAGCCTTTGCCACTGCATGAGCTTGGCCACCCTCCTACCGCCCCTGCTTATCCGCACCCGACGTGTCTGCTCGACCGGCCGGGGACGGCCAAGGGTGATACCGCATTTGCGGCGCAGCGGCTCGCGATTCTTGCCGTGACTGCAGCCGTTCGACCTAAGCGCGGAGCAGCACTTGCCGAAGTGGGCAGCTGTGCGCGAACCTGCCGAGCCGCGTCATCTGCCGCGTTGCAGAAAAAGAGGGCCTCGCATCATGACCGCATCCGGCGAGCTGGACTACCTCACGGCCACCGAGTTGGTCGGCCTCCTGGCCGCTCGCAAAGTCTCCTCGGTCGAGTTGCTCGAGCGCGCCATCACCCGGCTCGAGGCCACGGATAGCCACATCAACGCGGTGGTAGTGCGCGACTTCGAGCGCGCGCACACCGCCGCCAAGGCAGCGGATGCGGCGCTGGCGCGCGGGGAGCGCGCCCTGCTCCTCGGCCTGCCGATGACCGTCAAGGAGTCCTACAACGTCGCGGGCCTGCCGACCACGTGGGGCTTCCCGGCAGCCAGGGACTTCCGTGTGGCGGAGGATGCCCTCGCGGTCGCGCGCGTCAAGGCGGCCGGCGCCGTCGTCCTCGGCAAGACCAACGTTCCGCTCTCGCTTGCCGACTGGCAGAGCTACAACGAGATCTACGGCACCACGAACAACCCCTGGGACCGTGGGCGCACGCCGGGCGGCTCTTCCGGCGGATCGGCGGCGGCGCTGGCTGCAGGCTACGTTGCCCTCGAGCTGGGCTCCGATATCGGCGGCTCGCTGCGCGTGCCGGCACATTACTGCGGCGTGTTCGCGCACAAGCCGACCCTGAACCTGGTACCCTCGCGCGGCCAGGTGCCGCCGGGCGTGCCGCCGTTGCCGCACGAGGGCGACCTTGCCGTCATCGGTCCAATGGCCCGCAGCGCGGCCGACCTCGCCATGGCCCTCGACATCGTGGCGGGGCCCGACGAGGCATCCGCCGGCATCGCCTACAGGCTCGCCCTGCCCGGTCCGCGCCATGACGCGCTGAAGGACTTCCGCGTCCTCGTCCTCGACACGCATCCGCTAGTCCCGACGGCGACGTCGGTTCGCGCGGCCCTCGACCAGTTGGCGGACCGCTTGGGCAAGGCCGGTGCCAAGGTCGCGCGAGCAAGCCCGCTGCTGCCGGACCTTGCTGCGGCCGGGCGCCTCTACACGCGCCTCCTGTGGTCGTTCCTGGCAGCATTCTGGCCGATCGATCTCTATCGCGGCATCGAGGCGGCGGCGAAGGCTCTGCCGGAGCACGACAACAGCCTTGCGGCCTGGCAGGCGCGCGGCATCGTGCTCAGCCATCGCGACTGGGTCGCCAGCGATCGCGAGCGCGCCGTACTGCGCAAGCGCTGGCAGGACCTGTTTGGGGAATGGGACGTCGTGCTCTGCCCGCCGATGCCCACGCCGGCCTTCCCGCACGATCACACCTCCGACCAGAGGGCACGCCGCATCGATATCGACGGCACGCCACATCCCTACCTCGACCAGATCATGTGGCCCAGCATCGCCACCGTCGCGGGCCTTCCCGCCACCGCCATGCCGATCGGGATCTCCGACACCGGGCTGCCGATCGGCGTGCAGATCATCGGGCCTTTCCTCGAGGACCGCACGCCGCTGCGCCTCGCCCAGCTGATCGAGCGCGAGTTCGGGGGATTCGTCGCGCCCCCCGAGATGAGGGGGTGACAGGCAGCAAGCGAGCGTGCCGTCGTCTCAATCCCGGCAGACACCCGCGTGACGGCGCCGGACGCGCCCCGGGAGGCCGATTGCGTGTCGGACCATTGCGTGGGTCCCGTCGTCGCGACGCCTACGCGGGGATGACGTCGGCCGCCTGAGATTTCCTTGCTGTGCTTATGAAAACATCTTGTTTGTACCCTCAGCTCCGCTTCCCCACGTTGTCAGCACCCTCGACGACGCCGTCGAATCTGGCCTGGAGGATGCGAAACATGAGCTTGCAGAGCGCCAAGATCGAAACGCTGCCTTGGGTGGCAGCGGAACTGAACTACCTGGCTCCCCCGCGCGAGAAGCCGCGCACCTACACCTACGATCCGCCCTCCGGACAGCCGCGGACCACCGCAGTCAACGAGCCGCATCGCGTACAGATCAGCAATGCCCGTCCGATCCTGCGCGAGGTGTCGCTGGACGAAGAGGGGTTCGGCCTGCTGCAGCACAAGAGCCGCGTGCGCGATTTCCGTGACGACGACGAGGTGAGGCGGGTCTACTACAAGGAGGCCGAGCAGCTCCTGAAGGAGGTGACCGGCGCCGACCGCGTCCACATCTTCGACCACACGGTGAGGCGCCGCATTCCCGGTGCAGAGGACCGCCAGGTCGCCGGCACCCGGCAGCCCGTGCCGCGCGTGCACGTCGATCACACCGAGACGTCGGGGCCCCAGCGCGTGCGCGACCTGCTTCCCGAGGAGGCGGAGCACCTGCTGCGCGGACGTGTGCAGATCATCAATCTGTGGCGGCCGATCCGTGGTCCGCTGCGCGACTCACCGCTCGCCGTCTGCGACGCCTCGACCGTGGCGGCGAGCCAGCTTGTAGCGTCCGACCTCGTCTATCCGAACCGGGTCGGCGAGACCTACTCGGTCACTTTTGATCCCGAGCACCGCTGGTACTACGTGCCCGACATGGCGGTGGACGAGGTGCTGCTGCTGAAGTGCTACGATTCAAAGACCGACGGGCGCTCACGCTTTGCCCCGCACACCGCCTTCACCGATCCGACTACGCCCGGCGATGCGCCACCGCGCGAGAGCATCGAGCTGAGGGCGCTCGTGTTTCATGCGGATTGAGGTGGGCAACCGGCCAATGCACTCCGGTCTGTCCGGGGCCGTCAGTCGCAAACCTTCGTGTTCTTGATGCGCACAGCCATGTCGACGTGGAAGTGATTCAGATGCGTCTTGTTGGCTTCCGGACCCAGCGCCGTGTTGAACCGCTTGCACGCCGCCTCATGGATGGCGCGCAAGAAATCCGTCTTGCCGTCGGGATTGACGGCCGGAGGACTCTGGTCGGCGCTCGCGTTCGGCTTGGGGCCGCCCAAGCGGCTCGGCGCCCCCAAGCCGAAGGCAGCGGGATGGTTCTGCTGAGCGCCCGGCACGTGAAGCGTGATGCCGGGAATGCCGATGACCATGCCGGCGCGCAAGTCGAGGGGCACCATCGCCGCAGCCGCGACGGGGGGCTTCTCGACCGGCTGCACCCTTCGTGCACCACCCCGCTCGGCCGAGTCGGGCCCCGCTATGGCCTGCCGTGGCGTCTTGGCCTCCGCCTGGTGCTCCGCAGCCGCGTCGGCGGCCGCCTGGGCCGCGATCTGGCGGGCTGTCGGCCCCCAATCCGCGATCACCGCCGCGGCCTGGCCGCGCGCCGTGACAAACGAGGCGATATCAAGAGCGTTTGCCCGACCATGCTCGCTGACGCGCCCGCGGGCACGCCCGTAGGCGTTGCGGCAGGAATATGAACTCATGGTCTGGATGCGCGCGACCGGCGCGCCAAGGTGCTTGCGCGCGGCAGGCTGCACATCCCGCTCCAGCCATTCGGCAAGAGCTGCAATCAGCTCGCAGGTAACAACGGGCGGCGGAGAGAACGCCACCTGACTCCTGCCGAGACTCTTCAGACGCATCGGCGCCGGCGTGCCGCATTCGCTCCCCTCGCGCAGCGGCGCCTCCATCTCGGCGACGGCGGAGAGGTTCTTCAGCAGCACGGCACAGCGGGCCTGGGCAGCCTCCACCTCCTGCT
>Ga0114129_10005881_pt1 | contig 17376 bp, 11 predicted proteins | sample RhiMetdeltSRZDD1_FD_80071 | JGI IMG/M metagenome (GOLD analysis project Ga0114129, IMG submission 80071) | Populus rhizosphere microbial communities from Tennessee, USA - Rhizosphere MetaG P. deltoides SRZDD1 (version 2) (version 2) | ecosystem: Host-associated > Plants > Roots > Rhizosphere >... | reverse complement strand
TCGCAATCACCTCGCCCATGCAAGCGGCGATGCCATCAACGCCGTGCTCGCTGCCGCTGGCTACAACTTCCGCCGCCTCCTCGCCTGGTTGCGGTTTTTGTTGCGATAATCCCGCCGTCGTCCGTAAGCGACTGTAATTGCTTGCAAGATCACGGGATTTCGGCCGAATAGGGGATGCCTAGTTCTGAGAGGAGTTACCATGCGTCAGGTCACAGCAGTATCTTACCACTAAGGGCGATGCCGCAAACAATTGAAATTATTCATGATTGATACTATTAATACAATCACCGGTGTAGTAATACTGTTCACACGCTGCTTCCTTGCGTACTGGTTGTGGAGGTGGCAATGCAACGGGCTGCGCATTCAGATCCGGGAGGCCCCGCGGTATTGGTCATTGACGCACTGGAATTGCGTCGTGCAGGAATCGTAAGCCTTCTCAAGCCATGGGCTGACAGCAGCGGAACGAGCATCCTTGCCATTGCGCCTCCAGCGACCTTGTCGGACTTGCCGCCGTTAAAAATGATCGTGCTCGTGATCGGTGCGCTCCGCGTCGGCGATCCCGAACCCCAGACCTGGATAAGCTCGCTGTTGTCGGCGCATGCAGACGTTCCGCTTGTGCTGGTTTCCGATCGCGGGGAAGCGAAGGAAGTGCTTGCAGCTTTTGAAGCGGGTGTGAGCGCCTTCATTCCGACGAGTATTGCGCCTACCGTAGCTATGCAAGCGTTCACCTTCATCATGAGCGGCGGCACGTTCTTTCCGCCAGCAGCACTCATGCATGCCATGCGGGCCAAACGTAGTCCGGAGCACGGATCAAGCAACGACCCCACCACCATTCTAGCGACCACGTCTGTTCATTGCAGCGGGTTGACGGTCAGGGAGCAAGAAGTGCTCGAACGTCTGCGGCAGGGAGCATCGAACAGATTGATCGGACAACAACTCAAGATGCGAGAGTCGACGGTCAAGGTGCATGTCAGGCAGATCATGAGGAAACTCGGCGCTGCCAATCGCACGCAAGCTGCACTCACTGCAGTGAACTTGGGCGGGCGCTCCGGCGGTCTCACCCTCACAGAGCACCGATCCAAATGACGAAAAGCCAAAGCTGTGCGTCTTCTGACGGCTGTCTTGTTTTGCGAGTTGAGCGATCTCGCGCCAACTACTGTGTCTGTTGTGACAATTGGCACATAGGCACAGCACGATGACGGCAGTCGAGGTGATCACGTTGTGAGCGCGGGGCGAAGACGGACTAAAAATTGAGCTGGATCGAGCCGAATGCACCCTGCGCGATCGCTCCCGTTCCGCCCCTGTTCTGCGGATAGTCCCAGTTGACCGCATACTCCACGGCCACCTTCAACCCGGGCATCACCCACTCCCCCCCAGTGATGAGAAGCCGGTGTTGTGGGACGAATCCGACCCGGGTCGGACTGCCGGTGAACACGTCTATCGCCCCCGCCATGTCTTTGCTGCCGGAATATGCCACCGAGATGAAGTCGCCACCCTGGTGGCCAATCTCCGTTATCCACGGGTTCCAATCAAATTGGTAAGCAATCGAAGCCTGCCACGTCATCGGCCTGATCTTGTTCCGAGTGCCGAGTCCATCAATAAAACTGACTGCATTGATCGCGCTGTTTACCTCGCCCACCACCGCGAAGGGGCCGAAACTGGTCTTGACGCTCGCGGCGATGCCTGGAACGCGTCCGATCTGGTTCAGGAATGGCAGGTAGCCCGACTGCAGAAATCTGCTGTTGAATACGGAGGTATCATAGTCCACATGGAAGTCAAAAGTCCATGGACACACCAGGGATGACCGCAACTCCTCATACGGCACGCCGCAATGGCCGCTCGTCCGAAAGCCGAGGCTGGCGTTGAAATCTTGTATGCGCGCGTCGCTGGGTGTGAGGAGCTCGTCGCCCTTGTAGTAGAAGATCGAGCCATAGAAGGGTGGCGGCTCGATCGGGGGCGTCACTGGCGTCAGCCGGACCGGTCGTTGAGGCAGCGGGGTGTAGCCGAGCCATCGCGCCCACTGTTCCACCACTGGCGCGATAACCAACGGCCGAAGCGGTGGAACGACGACAGGGGCCGGCGGCGGCTTGAGCGGCGGGGTTGGCCAGGCGAACTCGAGGCCTGCGGTGGTCTGGCGATTTTCAAACACTTCGGTCGTCAGCGGAGTGCCGATCGAGAGCGTGTCCAAGCGTGCCACTCCTGTGGATGTGCCGAAAGGCACAACCTCCCGGCCCACTCGCGCAGCGATCGGGAACTGCGTGAAATCGCCTATTAAAATGTGAGTCCGATCGAGCGTGAAGCGATCCGGGCCCGTTTGTTGCAGGCCCGTTGGGGTCACTGTCACGAAGCCCGTGGTCGGAGCTGTCGCGGGGGTGCCCTTTTCGAATGTGAGGACCACCTTGCCGGTCAACCAGTTGCTCAGCAAGATATCGAAGTCGAGTTCCGTCGTGGCCAGAATCAGATCGTCTCTGGTAGGACCGGTGAAGTCGCGAAACCGCGAGCCCTGCACCTCAACCACGCCGCTTAGCCCCAAATAGCTGTTGATCTTCGGCCCGGTCTTTGAAAGGGCATTTTGGATAATCTGGCGCGTCGCGTTCTCCTGCGCCGCCCACCCGACCTCAAGCTCCTTCACGCGCTCGTCGAGGCCCATTTTCGACGTGTCGTGCGGCTCTGGGAGGGGCGCAGCGGCGCTCGACGACGCGGCCACCGCGGAGGGCTTCACCGCCGCCGGGGCGGGCGAGGGACGCTCCCGGGCGGGCTTGGTCCGCGGCGCCGCCGAAGCCTCCCGCGCGCTCTCCAGGGCGCCGAGACGCCGGGAAAGTTCACGGTTCTGCGCCTGTACCTCCTGGAGCATGCGCCGCAGTTCCGCCACGTCCTCGTTATCCGCGGCGGCAGCATAAGAAGGGGCCAGCAGGGCGAGGCTGACCAATGCCAACGCGGCGCGGCCGCGCGGCCGCGCCGCACGGACCTCACTTCGCTCAATTGAGATCATGCGCGGCATATGTGTATCTCTCTAGTGCCGGAACGCTTCGGCCGGCTCGAGCCGGGCCGCACGCGAGGCGGGGTAGACTCCGGACACAAGACCGATCACGCCGCCGACCACTGGCGCGAGCAGGGGGGCGAGTGGGTCGAGCACCGGCGTCCAGACCTGGTACGCCGAGACACCCACCACGATCAGCACGCCGGCACTGGATCCAAGCAGTCCCCCCACGATGCCCATGGACGCGCTCTCGAACAGGAACTGTGCCGCGATGTGACTGCGAGTTGCGCCAATGGCACGGCGCAGTCCGATCTCCGCCGTCCGCTCCATCACACCCACCAGGGTGATATTCGCGATCCCAAGCGCGCCCACGACGAGCGACAGGCCGCCGAGCAGAAGGAACATGACGTTGAGGTCGGTTTGCACGTCATCGCGCACCCGCCGCGGCTCCAGCGGCAGTTGCACGCGAAGCGCGCGTGGGTCGTCCGGCCGCAGCGCCTCCCGCGCCTGCAACGCGATCAGGGCGGCGGCGCCGATCTTCGTCTCCACGACAACCGTGCCAGGCCCGAAGAGACCGAAATGTTGTCGCGCCGTACCCTCGGGAATGATCACCGAGCCAAGCAGCTCGGGTTTGCGCACGACGTCACGGAGGACACCGATCACGAGACAGAGTTGATCGCCGATAAAGATCGCGGGCAGCCGCTCGACTCCGCTGATGCCCAGGCGACGCGCGGCATCGGGGCCGAGGACCGCGACGCAGTCTGCGCGCTCGGAATGCCCGGCGTCGAGGAACCGTCCCGAGGCGAGCTTGGCGCGCACAGCAGGGAACAGGCCGGGCGAGGCGGCGCGCACCCCGAGCCTGAACGCGGTCTGGTTGGACGGATCCACCACCTGTGAGGCGCTCACGAGGGCGTCCCGGATATCGACTTCGCTCAGCAGACCCGCGGCCACCACACCGTTCAGTCGCGCGAGCCGTGCCGGTGCGTCCCATGGAATTGCACGCGGATCGATCGTGCCAGTCACCGTGCCCGGTCGTGCCGAGATGAAAAGCTCGGTGGCGGCGAGCTGATCGAACTGACTGATGATGCGGTTGCCAGCGGTTCGGGTGAGGCCGACGGTGGCAACCAACGCCGACATGCCGATCACGATGCCAAGCACTGTCAATGACATGCGCATCGGCCGCGCGAGCATTCCGGCAGTTGCTTCGGCCAGCAGGTCGCGCGCCGTGATCCCCGAGCCCGACACGCCAGCTTTCGATGAAGCCGGCTGCGCGCGACTGGTCTGGGGTAGGGACGCTGGCTCGCTTCCGCCGGTGAGTTTGCCGTCCTTCATGGTGACGCGGCGCGAGCCCCGGCGGGCCACGTTCTCGTCGTGTGTGACGACGATGATCGTCAATCCCTCGTTGTTGAGCTTGGCGAAGAAATCGAGGATCGACTCGGTATTTTTTGAATCGAGATTGCCGGTCGGCTCGTCACACAGCAGCAAGCTGGGTGTGCCCATCAATGCCCGGGCGATCGCCACCCGCTGACATTCGCCGCCTGATAACTTGAACGGCGGAAAATCTGCGCGAGGGGCGAGGCCGACGCGGCGAATTTCCTCCATCGCCCGATCGCGCCGCCCGCGCTGCGTATGCCGGCGGTACACTTCCGCCAGCATGACATTCTCGAGGACAGTACGATACGGCAGCAGGTGAAATGACTGAAAGATGAAGCCGATGCGGCGGCTGCGCAACCCGGCCCGCTCGTTCTCGCCAAGCGTCGTCGTCTCTATGCCGTCAAATAGATACTGTCCGCATGTTGGCCGGTCGAGACAGCCGAGGATATTCAGCAACGTCGATTTCCCCGAGCCGGACGGGCCGGTGATCGACAGCCATTCGCCACGATGCACCACGAGATCGACGTCGATCAAGGCGTTGACCACGGAATCGGTCCCAAACTGCTTGCACACCTTGCGCAGCTCGAGGACGCGATCGGGATCGGCGGCCGCCGTTTCAATCGTTGAAGGCGGCGTGATGGTGATGGGCTCGGCCGGGTTCATTTGACGCCCTCCGGCCCGGCCGCTTTGTAGCCCACCACAACGTGTTGGCCCGGGGTGAGCCGCCCGTCGGGGACGGTCACCTCGACATAGCCCCCCGCTGAAAGCCCCGGTTTTACGGTGACGTATTCCTGCACGCCGCCGCCGCGATCGACCAGCACGCGCGACGTTCCGTCAACGGCGAGCGACACCGCGCTCGTTGGAACGGCGGTGACCGCGCCTTTCGAAGTTTCGATCGGGATTGTCAGACGAACGGAAAACCCGGCCAGGCTGATGGGCGTGCTCTCTACCCTGACCCCAAGGTAGAAGTGATACCCGTCCACGCCGCGTGTGCCGGGCGTGGTCGCCACCGTCTCGACGATGCCGGTCGCGTGGATTCCAAGCGCCTGCTCGTCGATCGCGACCTTCATCCCCGGCTTCACCAGCGGGGCGGCTGAGATCGGCAATTGCGAGTCGATGCTGAGCTGGTTGTCCGTGACGCTCATCACCGTCCCGGAGGCACTTGCGCCAACGGTTGCGGTCACCTCGTGGACGCGGACCGGGAGCGAAGGGATGAACACGACCTCATCCGCGGGTACTTGCACGCCGAGCCTCTCGCGCGCCGCCGTGAGCTCGCGTTCCAGGCGAGCGGCTCGCTCGCTCGCGACCTTGAGGTCGAATTCTGCAACTGTTTGCTGTTCCATCGCAGCGCGCACGCTGCGCTCGCCTTCCAGGCGCGCCGTATTCAGGGCCGCCTCGGCGACCTCGATCCGTTCGCCGGCCAGAGCGGCCTCGCGCGTCGCCGTCTGAATCGCCAGATCGGCCTCCAGCTTTGCCTTGCGCTGCCCGGCGCGCGCCGCCTTCAGCTTCGCTTCGGCGTTGGCACGGGCCGTTTCGGTCTGACGCGGATCAAGCACGATGAGGGCGCGGTCGGCGACTTGCGCGGCGACATCGGCCGCGGCCACGCTCGCGGAATGCTCGCCTCGGGCACGTTCGGTTTCGAGCGCTAGGGATTGAGCGGCCCGCGTGTCCGGGATCCGGCGGCGATCACCTGCGCGCGCCGCGCTGTCAAGAGCGGCTTGACGCGTGTTCTGCTCCGCGAGGGCCCGAGCGGCGGCGACCGCTCGCACCGCCGTTTCGCGCGCGGCCTCGGCTGCCACCCGGCCGCGCACGGCATCCGACCACTCGCGTTCGAGCGCGAGGACGGCGGCGCGTTGTTCGCGCGTCGGCTGTAACGGATCCCACCCGGACTTCCGATACCAGCGCTCGACCGCGGCGGAGGTCTTTTGATCATAAATGCCGTCAACCGTGCCCGGATTGAAGCCGAGACGCTCCAGAGACTCTTCGAGCTGGCGTACGTCGCCGCCGGTGGTTCCGGGCGCCATGTCGCGATAGGTCGGGGTCGCGCCGCGCAGGACGAAGACCGGACGGCCCGAGACCGACAGAAGGATCTGGCCTTCCTGGAATCCCGCATTCGGCCGCGGCAGGTTGGCGATCAGTCCGACGCCGCCCTTGACCGTGGAGGGCGCGATCGAAATCGGCTGCGGCAGTCCGAAGCGGACCGTCCCGCGCGTGACGACATCAAGGCTCAGCACGCGTGACTCGACCGGAACGAGGATCGGGGATGGCTCGGGCGGCGCGGTGCGCGCCGCCATCTCCGCCGGTGACTGGATCCTGGAGCCCGCGTACCAGGCGCCCAGCGCCATGCCGCCCACCAAGCCCAGGACTGCCCACAGAACGTTTACTCGTTTAGAGGCCACGACGTATTCACTCCAACTATTGACCGCGCGCGGCCCGTGCTCTCGAGCAGGCTCCAGCGGCCTTCGTCATGTGATACCCCGGGGCCGAAGGCCGTTGCTCATCGCCACCGCTCTGGGGCCGCACCGCGCATCACGGTCGCACTCCTATTCCACCTTGCGAGAAAACAACTCCTTCTGGATGCGTTCCTCGACTGGATCGAGCACCTCCTCCTGCATCTTGAAGCTCTTGACCGCGACCGTGCGCTCGAAGTCCTGCAGTTTCCGCAGGGCGGCCTTTTGGTCCGGCGACATTTTGCCAACCAACAGCTTGCCGCCCTCGGTCAGCGCGTTGAGCCGGTTCCGCAGATCAGGTTCGATATCGTCCGGGTGGGCATAGTCAAAGCCGGCCTTCTTCATCTCCCGTTGCCAGAAGCCAAGAGCGGCCTTCATGCGCGGGTCCTTCCTGATCAGCGCGTCTTGGGGATTGTAGTGACTGGCCTTGAGCTGATCGGGCTTGAACACTTGCTCGACGGCCTTGCGCGTGCAGCCGCCGGTGCGCGACAGATCTTCGATCTCAAGCGCGACCGAAAATGTCGCGCTCACGTCCTCGCCTAGCAACGCGCGATTATATGCAACCTGGTCGGCGGGAGAGAGGGCGCGGAAAATCTGCACATTGCGCTCGCCGAGCCCGATACGGGCGGGGCTGTAGTCGGTCGACAACTGCGGCGGCAGACCGGTATAGAGGGTCGATATGCCAAAGCCGTGACGATTGATGAATTCCTCCTCGCTGAGACCTGGGAGGCGCTTGTCCGCCCCCATGCCTTCCCGCACCGTCTGGTAGTCGACGGCGACGTACTGGAAGCCTTGTTCACGCATGCAGCGCGCGATCAGTTCCTCGGTCTTTTCGATCGCCTGAACCAGTTCGCGCGGCGACATGCCAAACTCCTCGGTGCCAAGCCCCGGCGGCGCCTTCGCCTGCGCGGCCGCCGTGGCGGGCGTGAGGAGGACAGCGAGCAGGCCCACACAGATCGTGTTCTTCATGACGGCATCCTTTCCAATGAGAACCAGATAGAGTTCGCATCCCGCCTTTCTGCTCTACGTCAGTCCGTTCCGACGATCTCCCCGGTCACGATGTCGACGAAGACGTCCTTCTCGCCATCGTCCGGCGTCTCGACCTCGACCACGTAGACATTCCTGCCGAGCTTTCGCTCGATCGTCACGTCGGTGACCTTGCCGGGGATTCGCTCAAGCGCGATCTTCTTTGCCTGTTCTTCCGAGATCTTCGCCGCGGGCCGCGAACGCTCGGCGCCAAGGGCCGGATGCCACTGCGCCTGCGCGGCGGCCATGGCTGGTGCGAGAAGGATGGCGAGCAGGCCTGCATAGATCTTCTCTTTCATGGCGTTATCCTCCAATAGAGAACCACATAGAGTTCGCATTCCGGTTCTTCCTTCACCATGTCCGCGGACACGGCCTCCTCGGCGCGCCGGGATCGCGCCGAAGGCGGGCCGCTCCGTGTCAGTCCGTTCCGACGATCTTCCCGGTCTCGATGTCGACGAAGACGTCTTTCTCGCCCTGCGGCGTCTGGATCTCGACGACGTAGACATTCTTGCCGCGCTTTCGCTCAATCGTCAGTTTGGTGGCTTTGCCGGGGATCAGCTCGAGCGCGATCTTTGTTGCTTCCGCTCCCGAGATCTTCGCCACCGGCGGCGTATACTTCAGCGGCTTGTCGCGTAGCGCCCCGATGCTTGAAACGTCCGAGGCCGGGTTCTCCTTCGGCAGCGCGTTGGAAATGACGAGCTTGCCGTCGGACGTGTCGAGCACGACCCCAACTACCGGACACCAGATCTTGTCGGTGATGTCTTTCAGGTCGAGCAGACCCTGCTCGCGAACCCGGACGCAGTTCTTGAACGTCCCCGCCGGAACCGTTATCTCGATGCCGGATTCGATGTTCTCGGCGCCGCCATAGGCCATGCTCCGGCTGCCGTCGAAGAGATAGCGGCCGCCGACCGTGAAAGTGCCGGGCATCAACAGGCCCGGTTCGGCCAAGCCGTCGCCGTCGACTTCACCCGCCCGCCACGTGCCGGCGAAAATCGGTTTGCCTTCCTCGTCGATCTCCCAACTCACCTCGCCGAAGACATAGACGCTGTTGGTGGTCTTATCGACGGCGAACCAGTTGAGCGCGCGCTGTGTCAGGACGCCATCGATATACTCTTCTTCCTGCACCACCGCGGTCTTGAATTTGCCGATGCCGGGAAGGTCGAAATCCTCGGTGCTATCGAGGACCACGGTCTCCTTGCGATATTTGCCGTCCGGGTGATCGTCCCGCTCATGCACGTGTTTGTGGCCCGGCACGATCGGGTAATAGAGCGGGTTGACCCCGTGCGGGACGATATTCTCGGCTTTCAGATACCAATCCTTTACCGTCGAGTAATCTTTGGGGTTCTTCCAGCGCGGTGGCTCGTTGATCTCGCCGGCGACCGCACCGCCGGCAAGCGCGAACCCGGCGGCCGTCAGAACGGTGGCCGTCGTGAGCGTGGCACGCAACCGGGCGAGCGGGCCAGACCGCCAGTTCGCCGGCTTCAGCTGTTTGTCCAACATCGCGATGTCCTCGATTGCGGGCGGCGGGTCCGGCCAAATGCCGCCCAGGGTTCTAGCTCATCTGGTTGATGAACGAGAGGAAGCGCCAGTGTGTCGCCGTTCCGAAACAGAAGGCGAGACATGGCCGGTTCGTCTCGGGCCGATCTGAGATTGCTTGGGTGAAGCTGATTCATCTTCATCGCCCCCTCGCGGTGGCGAAGCCGGCTTCGATGAAGGACCGGTTGCCGTCCTTCGCCACGGTCCCGATTGCAAATTTGTAAGCCTGGCCAGCGCGCAAGAATCCTGCGGGTATCGTGAACGCTTTTGCCGAACCTGGCAGCAGCGCCCGGATTTCGTATCGTGAGCCAGATTGCTCGACAACGATGACGCAAGACTCGAGCCCCTCCGGCACCGACCAGCGCAGGGTCAGCGCGGTAGCGGGTACGTTCTTCTGGCCAGGACGCGGATATTCGAGCGCAGCCGGTCTTGGGAACACGTGGCTCAGCCACGCCTCGCCGCGCAGGCTCGTCCCATTGGTCGTCTTTCCCTCGAAGCGATAGGTGCCCGCCGGGAAATCAGCCCGCACGACGCGATCGTCAGCGGGTTCGGGCGATTCGACCGTCAGCTTCCGAATTCCCAGCTTCGAGTCCGGTGTTCTGACGTCAATCACCGTGCGCTCGTCCGGCGCCGATACTTTCAGCGCCGCGAGCCCATCCTCCGCGCCGGTCACATCGAACCGGATCTCGGCATCGTGATCTTGCACGTTGCGTTCGAGATAGACGGAGAGCTTTTCGAAGCGGCCACCCTCGGCCGCCGACCCCGTCATCGGATATGCGACAGCGGACAAGGCGGCAGCGGCGGCAATCCAGCCGTTGCGCCGATGCACGGTGCACATGTCACACCCTCCCAGATACTCGTACCGATTCTGGAACAGTCAGATCACTTGCCGGCAGGCCTGTGCCGCCTCCGAACCGGAGATAGAGCGCCGGCAAAATAAACAGATTGAGCAGCGTCGAGGTCACCAGGCCGCCCAGAATGACCACCGCCATCGGATATTCGATCTCGTGCCCCGGGAGGTCGCCGAAGATGACCAACGGCAGGATCGCGAGCCCGGCGGCCCCCGTCGTCATCAGGATCGGCCGCAACCGCTCTCCTGCGCCGCGCAGCACGAGCCCCATCCCAAACGTCTCTCCTTCATGACGCTCCAAGTGTTGGAAGTGGTTGATCATGATGATCCCGTTGCGCGCGGCGATGCCGAGCACGGTCAGGAATCCGACCAACGAGCCGAGGGAAATCACGCCGCCCGCAAGCCACGCCGCCAGGACGCCGCCCACCAAGGCCGAAGGAAGGGTCAGGAAGCTGAGCGTGGCCAATCGCCAACTGTCGAAAGACTGTCGCAGCAGGATGAATATGGCGACGAGCGCCAGCACGCCGAGCAGCTGCAGCCGCCCGCGGGCGGCGCGCAGTTCCACATACTCCCCTTGCAGGACTGCGTGGTAACCGAGAGGAAATGCCATGGTCCGAAGACGCGCCTGCACGTCCTCGGCGACGGCGGCAAGATCGCGGCCGCGGACGTTCGCCTGCACGTCGATCCGGCGCGAGCTTGCCTCGCGCTTGATGACATTCGGTGTCGGCTGAATGCTGACATCCGCCACCTCCGCCAGCCGGACGCGCTCTCCGGTCGGCGTGTCGATCAACATGTCGCGGACCGAATCGATGCTGTGGCGGGCTTCCGGCGCGGTCCACACATGCACGTCGTAGGTGCGTCCCTCGATGAATATGTCGCCGACCTCCTCTCCGGCCATCAGCGACGCGGAGGCGCGCCGGACATCGCCCGGCTTCAGGCCGTAACGCATTGCCTCTTCTAGGTTCACCGTCACCTGAACGTGCGGAACTTCGACAATCAACTCCTTGTGCAGGTTGACGAGGCCCGGAATGTCCGCGATGGCCGCGCGGACGTCCTCGGCCTTGTCGCGCAGAACGCCGAGATCCGGACCGAAGACGCGGACGACGATCGCTTCACCCGCGCCGGTCAGGACCTCGCGAATGCGTTCCTTCAGATAGGTTTGCACATCGCGGTAGAGGCCCGGATAACCCTCCACCATTTCCTCGATCCTGGCGTGGGTCTTGTCGTAGTCGGCATCCCGGCTGATGCTGATCCAGTTCTCCCCGAAATTGACGCCGACGACCTCATCGGCGGCGAAGGCCTGGCCGATATGGGCGCCGAAGTTGCGTACGCCCGGAATGGCGCGCAGCTCCTTGCTGGCGCGGGTCGTGATGCGCACCATCTCGGGAAGCGACGTGTCAGGGGAGGTGACCCAGTGCATCAGGAAGTCGCGTTCCTTGAACGATGGCAGCAGCGAGTGCCCGAGCAACGGCCAAACGCCGATCCCCGCGAGTGTAACCACGCCGACGGTGACATAGGCCGCGCGCGGCGTTCGGGTGGCGCGCTCCAGCAGGGGCCGGTAGTGGCGCTGCAGCCAGAGGATCACCGGCGATTCACGTCCTTCAAGCCGGGCGTTACGCAGTAGGATCAGACAGAGCGCTGGAGTCACCGTCATCGCCACGACAAGCGAGGCCGCGATCGCGAGCACATACGCCGCAACCAGGGGTTTGAAGAAGGATCCCGCCAGGCCTTGCATGAACAGGACGGGCACGACCGCGACGACCACGATAAGGGTTGCGGTGATGATCGGCGCCCGCACCTCGAGCGAAGCGTCCAGAATGATGCGCGCGGTGCTGCGCGTATCGCCCTCCCGCCGCGCGACGCGCAGGCGCCGCATGATGTTCTCGACGTCGATGATTGCGTCGTCGACAACGATGCCCAGCGCGATCACAAAGCCCGCCAGGATCATTGTGTTGACGGTGGCGCCGGCCTGGAACAGGACGAGTCCAGCCGCAAGCAGCGACAGCGGAATGGCGATGATGCAGACAATCGCAGTGCGCAATTCGTAAAGGAAGATGAAAATGATGCCCACGACCAGCACGCAGCCCAGTAGCAGCGCCCGCGAGAGATTGTCGATCGAGTCCTCGACGAAGGTCGCCGGCCGGAAGATCGCCGTGTCGATCTCAACCCTGGGAAGGCCGGGCTTCATCGCCTCCAGCGCTTGCTCCACCCCGCGGGTGACGGCGAGCGTGTTGCCCCAGGGGAACTTTTCGACGATGAGCATGAGGCCCGGACCGTCGTTGATGACGGCATCGCCGATCATGCCCTGCGGCGCATAGACAAGATCGGCCACATCGCGCAGCAACAGGCGTTTCCCGCTCCGTGTGTTCACCGGCACCTGGGCGAGCGTCTCCGGCGTGACGCCAGCGGGGGCGAAGCGGATCTGAAAACGCTGATTGGGTGTTTCGACGAAACCGCCGGTGCCGATATGCGCGCCGCGGGCATAGCGGAGGAGGCCAACGTCGAGGGCATCGGAAACCGTTTCCTGCACCTCGTCGAGCGTAACGTCCGCGGCTGCCAGCCGCTTCGGATCCACCAAGACCTGAAGCATCTTGAGCTGCTCGCCCCAGATCGCGATGTTCGCGACGCCGGGAACGCCGAGCAGCCGCTGCCGGATTTTCCAATAGGCGAGCATCGACAAGTCCATCACGGACGCGTCCTTTGACGTAATGCCGATCTTCATGATGCGGCTGGTCGAGGACAGCGGCGGCATCATGAAGGGCGGCGCGGCCCAGGTCGGCAGGGTCTTGGATGCGAGCGCCATCCGCTCGCTCACCAGTTGCCGCGCAAGGATCTCGTCGGCACCCGGCTTGAAGATCAGCAGGATCGACGACAGTTGCGGCACCGACTTCGACCGCATCACATCGACACCGGGGACGCCATTGAGCGCGTTTTCCAGCGGCACGGTCACGAGCTGTTCGACCTCGGCGGGCGAGAGTCCGAGGCAGATGGTCTGGATCTCGACCCGCGGCGGCGCAAATTCCGGGAACACGTCCACCGGCACATTCTGCAGCCGCGCCACGCCCAACCAGACCAGCGCCGCGCCCAGGGCCAGGACGAGATAACGAAAGCGGAGACTGCAATTTATGATCGCCTTCATCATGGGTACGCCCCCCGGCACAGACCCTTTACGGTTAATGGCCGACCCCGACTTCAGTCCCAAAAACCTGCGGCACCCCGGACGCAAGCACCTTCGTGCCGGGCGCCGGTCCGTCGCTCAGGTACACGTTCTCGCCCTTGATGGTGTCGATCTTCACCGGTTCGCGGACGAAGCTCATCGGATCGGTGTGGACATAAACCCACGTCCCGCCGGTCAAGTCATAGAGAACGGAAGCATATGGCACGATCCGGCGGCCGGCCGGATCCACGCGCACCTCGTCGATCTGAACGCCGAGCCGCTCAGCCGCTTTCGGAGTAAGCGTCACCTTCTTGATCTTCGCGTCCGCCGTGGACTCGACCCGTGCGGGCTTGGTTTGGACCGGCGTCTCCGAGGCAAGCGCTGGAGCACACGACACTCCGAGCCACGCCGTGCATGCCGAGATCATCAGAACGTTGAAGCGGGCCATGAGGCGCTCCTCCCTTTTTGCGCTGTTCGCAACGAAACGTGCGGCGGTCATGACGCAGCACCGGTTTCTAGATCGAGCCGGTCGGCCGTCCAGCCGGAGCCAAACCGCGCATAAAGAGCCGGAACCACGAGCAGCGTTCCAAGCGTCGAGGTGACGATGCCGCCGACGACCACGACCGCGAACGGGTAGGCGATTTCGAGTCCGGCGACATCGCCCAAGATCGCGAACGGCAACACGAGAACGAGCGTCGTGATCGATGAGGCCATGATGCTCGGGAACATCTCCTGCACGCCGCGGCGCACCAGCTTCTCCCCGAACGGCTCGCCTTCGTGCAATTGCAGGTGTTGGAAATGGGCAACGAGACTGATTCCCTGCCGCACCGTCAGCGCGAGCACCGCTCCCAGGCCCAGGAGAGAACCGAGCGAGAAGACACCGTCGGCGGTCGCGATCGAGATTGCGTTCGCAGCCAGGCCGCCCAGTACAGCGATCGGCACACCGAGCAGGGACAGGACGGCGAGCGTCCAACTGCGGAGCACCGCCTGCGTCAGCAGGAACATCAACACCACCGCCGCCGCCATGTAGCTGTAGATCGACCGCAGGGCGGCACGCTGTTCTATATATTCGCCGAGTACCTCGGCGTGGTGCTCGAATGGGAAGGTTACATGCTTGATGCCCTTGGCGACGTCCTGCGCCACATCTCCAAGCGCCCGCTCGTCCACTTTCGCCGTAACGTCGATGCGGCGCGAGGAGCCTTGGCGCCGGATGATGCTGGTGGCCGGCGTGATGCGGACGTCCGCGACCTGGGCCAGAGGAACCTGCGACCCGCTCTCACTGTGGATCATCAGGTTCCGCACGTCATCGATATTGTCGCGCATCTCCGGGCGGCCCCAGACCACTACGTCGAAGACTTTCTGGTCCTCGAACAGCGCACCGACGGTTATGCCGCCGACGATCGCCGAGGTGGCCCGCCGGACGTCGCCCGGCTTCAGGCCGTGCTGGGCCGCGCGATCGACATCCACCTTGACCTCGATTGCCGGCTCTTCGATCTGCAATTCGACCTGAGGATTTTCAATGCCGGGGATCTTCGCCATCAACGCGCGGATCTCCTCGGCCTTGGCGCGAATGATGTCGAGGCTGTTGCCATAGACGCGCACGGTGATGGAGGCCGGCTCACCGGTGAGGGCCTCGCGCATCTTGGCGGACAGATATGTTCCGACGCGGCCCCGCATGCCGGGATAGGCGGCGACTGCGTCTTGCACGGCGTCGACCGTTGCTTCGTAGTCGGCATTGGGATCGATGTTGACCCACACCTTCCCCGCGTTCACGTCCGTCGCGCGTTCGCAGTTGCAAAGCAGGGCCCGTCCGAGGTTAGCGGAGGCGTTCCGCACACCGGGGATCTCCCGCAGTTCGCGAATCAGGCCCTCGGTCGATCGGGTCATCGCCTGCAGCGAGGTGCCTGGCGGGCCTTGCCATTCGATGACCAGATCGGTCTCGTTGAAGCTGGGCACCATCTCGGATTCGAGCTTCCCCCAGACCGCGACGCAGGCGATCGCCGCCGCGACGCCGACACCGATGCAAGCGATCGGGGCGCGGGCGACGGGACCCCCAATGCGATCGAAAAGCCCGGCCAATTTGTTCATGGGCGAACCGCGCTGCGGGGTCAGCGGCGCATGGGCGAGAAGCAGCGCAGCGAGCGCGGGGGTCGCGATCAGGGCCACCGCCATCGAGGCGGACACGGCGGCAATATAGGACCACGCCATCGGCGCGAAGAACGCGGCGGACCGGCTGTGCATGAACAGGACGGGCAGCGCTGCGACGACGATGATCAGCGACGCGTACACCATCGGTCGACGCGTTTCCAGCATCGCACGAGCAATGACCACGAAGCCGGAGCGTCCGTCGCACGGCACGCGCAAACGGCGGAGCACGTTGTCGACGTCGAGAATGCCGTCATGCACGATCGCACCGGCGGCCATCAGCAAGCCGGCGATGACTATCATGTTGAGCGAGATCCCGGCGGCGTGTAGCAGCAGTCCAGCCGTGACGAACGACAGCAAGATCGCAGCGAGGGCAACGACCGCGGCCCGCCAGTTGCCCATGAGAAGGCCAAGCGCTGCGGCAACCAGGACGATCGAGATGATTGCGGCCTTCCCGAGATTGCTGGTCGCAGCTTCGATGAAGGTTGCCGGATGGTAGATCGTCGTGTCGATCTCGATCCCGGGCAGCCCAGGCTTCAGCTCCGCGAGCGCGCGCTCGACCCCGCGCGTCACCTCCAATGTGTTGAAACCCGGAAACTTCTCGATTGCGATCATCAGGCCGGGCCCGGCGCCGATGATGGCGTCTCCGATCAGTGGCTGATGGCCCTCCAGAACATGCGCGACGTCGCCAACACGCGACGTCGTGCCGGTCACCGCCACCTTGGAGAAGGTCCGCGCGGTGGTGATCGGTAGCTGGTGACGGACGTTGAGCCGCTGGTTCGGCGTCTCGATGAAGCCGCCGGTGCCAGGCGTGGACGAGTTCAGGTACGTGAGCGGCGAGGACCACACCGCTTCACCGGTTGTCTTGATCACCTGCTCAAGCTTGATGCCCTTGTTTCGCAGGTTCCGGGCATCGACATGCACCTGCACCTGCCGTTCGCGCTGACCCCATATGGAAACATTGGCGACGCCCGGCACGCCGCCGAGGCGCGGCGCGATGTTCCAGCGCGCCTGAACGGACATGTCGATCAGCGAAACGGACTTCGAACTTAGGCCGATATTCATCACCCTGCTGGCCGAGGAGACAGGCTGAAGCATAACCGGAGGACTGGAGACGTTCGGCAGGGCGTGCGCCTGCGTCAGCCGTTCCTGCACCATCTGGCGTGCCTTCATCAGATCGGTGCCGGGCGCGAAGATCATTTCGATGGTCGAGAGTCCCGCCATCGACTCGGACTGGATGACCTGAAGCCACGGGACGCCATTAAGGAGGTCCGCTTCCAGCGGCACTGTGATCAGCGATTCCACCTCGGCGCTGGAGAGCCCAAGGGATTCTGTCTTCACAGTGAGCGACAGCAGCGAGAATTCGGGGATGACGTCCGGCGGCTTGGTCCTGATGCCCACTGCTCCGAGGATCAGGAGGCCCGCGGCGACAGCAACAACGAGGTTACGCAAACGTAAGCTGAAGGAAATGAGCCACGCCAACATATGAGACTCCCCCCGTGCCTCCTCAGAACTCTCCTCGCGCTTCGGACCCTCCTCGCAAAATCTTTCTGCGCTTCACGGTCCCGCCGCCGTCATGCGGACCCGGCCGGCGCGGCCGCGGTCCAAATCGGTATAACGCGGGCGCTGAAAAACTGCGCTGTTTCCAGCCTGAATTCTAGGTTGAGATATCACCTTACAGCCTTTTCGACAATAAAGTTCCGATCGATTTACTGAATCTATCTCTAGATTTATGCATTTATGTTGTATTTCCGTCTCAGCTAAAAGGTGTAAGCCCGAGATATTCTTTAGTATTACGCTCATAGTATTACGCACTACAGCTTTTTTAGCTCATTAGTATTACGCCAATAGTATAGTG
>Ga0114129_10005880_pt1 | contig 17378 bp, 18 predicted proteins | sample RhiMetdeltSRZDD1_FD_80071 | JGI IMG/M metagenome (GOLD analysis project Ga0114129, IMG submission 80071) | Populus rhizosphere microbial communities from Tennessee, USA - Rhizosphere MetaG P. deltoides SRZDD1 (version 2) (version 2) | ecosystem: Host-associated > Plants > Roots > Rhizosphere >... | reverse complement strand
TTCGGCGCCGCGGTGACGAAGACGCTGGACGATTTGAAGATAGACGCGTTCGTGTATCCCACATGGAGCAATCCGCCGCGGCTCATCGGCGATCTCAACTCGCCGGACGGCGATAACAGCCAGGTGTTCTCGCCGCGGTCGGGATTTCCGGCGATCAACGTGGCGATGGGGTACACGAGAGACGGCGTGCTGCCCGCGGGCATCACGTTCTTCGGCCGAGCGTGGGACGAGGCCACGCTGATCAAGCTCGCGTACAGTTACGAGCAGGCGACACATCATCGGCATCCGCCCCCGACGACGCCGCGGCTCGAACGCGGGGTCAGGTAGGTCGGGTGGGCCAGTACGTAGGCCCGAGCTTTAGCTCGGGCGTCAACACTGCGGACATCAAATGCTGTTCACTTCAATCCTGCTCTCGCTCGTCGCACAGGCCGCGGTTTCGGCGTGCCCGACGGCGATCATCACGAACGATGCCAGCGTCCGTGTCCTGGGCGCGTTCTCGAACATGCGCTACACGGAGGAACACGCGTACGGATACACCGTCGACTTGTGGCGGGCCGGTGATTGCCTCTTCGGGTTTCTGCTCGCATCAGAGGGCCTCGCCGGAGACACACCGACCGGACTGCTGGAGCAGGTGCAGTACAACGAGAAAACGGGCGCGCTGTCGTTCCGCGCGCGACTGACGATGGGACTGTTCAGCGATCGGGAGCGTCAGAATGTGCCGTCGCGCGACCAGTTCGAATTCTCCGGCACGCTGGCCGGCGGAACGCTGCGAGGAACGCTTCGGCGAGCCAACGCGCTGACGCCGCAAGCCCCTCCGATCGTCGAATCGGTCGTCCTGCGCGCGAGCAAGGAAGAGGCGCAGTCGATGATCGCCGCTACAAAGTTTGGCGAGTGGCAGCAGAGGGCTGCTGAAATACTCCAACGACGCGGACCAAAATGGTAAGGGGAGCGCCAGTAAAAAAGTTGGCAGGGATCCTTTAGTCGGACTTAGAGACGAGGAACAACCTATGACGCGAGTGATGTGTGTGCTCTTCGCCGGTCTGCTAGTCATCCCGGTCCTCGCAGCCGATCAACCGGGATTCGGGCTGTGGAAAGCCGCCGAGCTGAAGCAGCGCGACGCCGCGCTCTCGAAAAACGTCGGCGCGGACCGCTCCTCACGCGAAACGCTCGCCGACTACGGTGACCACCGCTTCCGTTTGCTCTATCGCGACGGCGACGGGAACCCCGAGCAGCACGACACCATCATCGACGTCGTCATCGTCCAGAGCGGAGAGGGCACGCTCGTGCTGGGCGGCACGATGATCGGCAAGCGGGCCGGGGGCGGGGCGGGCGAGTACATCGGCACCAGCCTGCAGGGCGGCGAGCTGCATCCGCTCGGGCCCGGCGACGTGGTGCACATTCCCAACAAGATTCCGCACAGCTTCCTTGTCCCGAAGGGCAAACACATCACTTACGTGCTCGTGAAATTTCCCGCGGCCGAGAAGTGATCGATCATCGCGCAGAAAACCGAGTGAAGCAGCGGGTGAGGTCGGAAAGCAGAACACAGAGGGCGTGGGGATGAGTCTCCCCACGCCTCGTGCAGCGATATCGGACGCGTGTTGCGGTGACTGCTACGGCAGTGTGATCCCGATCGTGAAGTCGACGACGTTCTGCTTCCAGTCTGAGAACAGGGTTGTTCCAAGAATACTGATATCGCCCGGCCTGCCGTACCAGTAGTTCACGGCCGGCGTGAGTGAGATACGACGCGACAGCGGAATGTCGTAGCCGGCGCCGAGCACGAAGCCCAGTCCCTTTCCCAGTTCGAATGAAGCGTTGCTGCCGAGCCCCTTGACGTCCACGTCGAGCAGCGCGACGCCCGCGCCGCCCTTGACGAAAAGTCCGCTCGACGCCTGTGGGTAGAGCGTGAGCGTGCCGGAGAAGTTGTACATGTTGATGGTGCCGCCAAACTCCGGATCCGACGAGTCGTCCTTGGACCAGAGGTTGACCTCCATGCCGACGAGCGTCCTGGGACTGACGGTCCAGCCGCCCTTGAGGTACACGGCGCCGCTCGATTCGCGATCCGAATCGCCGCACTCGCCGCAGCTGACGCCTGCCGATCCGAAGCCACCCCCGACACCGAACCAGAATCCCGATCGCTCCTGCGCGGCCAGATCCCTGGGGCTGGCGAGCCATACCAAAGTCAGAACCACCGACACGATGCTCCGAGCTCTCATGCGCGCTCCTTTCGAAAAATGTTGTACGGATGAGCCGGATCGCAGTGTACCATCGCGAACAATAATGCACGTGTTTTCAATGGGTTGCGGGAACGCCGCTCGCGCCATTGAGCGGCGGCTCGTGCGACAATGGCGCCGCCAAAGGACCGGAACGTGATCGCGACGCTCAATCCCGAACGCACGGCCGTGCTGAGCATGGACCTGCAGGCCGGCATCGTGTCGATCTACGCGAAGGATTCACCGCTTGTCGGGTTGGCGAGCCAGGTGCTCGCGCGTGCCCGAACCGCCGGCATGCTCGTGGTTCACGTCCGGGTCGGATTTCGTCCCGGACTCCCCGAGGTCAGCTCGCGCAACGCGCTCTTCGGCGCGATCAAATCGTCGCCGCAGCACCAGAAGCTGTTCGAGGGTGAGACCGGCGACATCCACCGCTCGGTCGCTCCGCACCCAACCGACATCGTCGTGACCAAGCACCGCGTGAGCGCCTTTGCCGGAACCGATCTCGAGATGATTCTCCGGGCTCGGGACGTTGACACGCTCGTCCTCTTTGGCATCGCCACCAGCGGCGTCGTGCTGTCGACGCTGCTTTATGCGTCGGACGCCGACTTCAGGATCGTCGTGATCAGAGACTGCTGCGCGGACGTCGATCCCGACCTTCATGCCTGTCTGCTGAACTCGCTGTTTCCGAGGCGCGCCTCGGTCGTCACGGCGGCGGTTTTCCTAGGGCCAGACACTGAGATTTAAGATTTAAGAATTAAGATTTAAGATTTATTTAAGATTGGAGATGACGTGAAGTTGAAGATGTTTGCGAGGTGAGGTGGCATGGGAGTCAAAGATTCGCGTGTTGATGCGTACATCAAGAAAGCGCCCGACTGGCAGCAGCCGATCCTGAATCACATCCGCGACGTCGTGCACGAGGCGTGTCCGACAGTCGAGGAGACGATGAAGTGGAGCTCGCCGTCGTTTCAGTACAAAGGAATGATGTGCGGCATGAACGCGTTCAAGGAGCGCGTGATGTTCGCGTTCTGGAAGGGGACGCTCGTGTTCGAGGAGTACGACAACATGAGCGATGCCATGCGCCACTTCGGCAACCTGAAGAAAGTGTCGGACCTGCCATCGAAGAAGGAACTGACTGGCTACATCCGCAAGGCGATGGCGCTCAACGACAACGGCGTGAAGATGTCGTCGAAGCCACGGACTGCGAAAGCGAAGCTGTTGCGGATGCCGAACGACCTGTCAGCGGCGCTGAAGAAGAACAAGAAGGCTCAAAAAGCATTCGAGGCGTTCAGTCCGAGCCATAAGAACGAGTACGTCGAGTGGATCACCGAAGCCAAACAGGAAGCGACTAGAACGAAGCGGATTCAGACGGCCCTCGGGTGGCTCGCGGAAGGAAAATCGCGGAATTGGAAATACCAATAACGAGAGTGTTCGTGATCGCCCGAGCTGAAGCTCGGGCCTACGTACTGCGCACTCGCCCGAGCTAAAGCTCGGGCCTACGTACTCTGCGCACTCGCCCGAGCTGAAGCTCGGGCCTACGTACGCGTTCTCATTCGTAACGCAGCGCGCGCATCGGGTCCACCTGCGATGCGCGCAACGCGGGGATAAAGCCAGCAGCGAGTGCAACCATCGCCAACGCGATGCCGGAACCGGTGAGCACGGCGGGGTCGTAGCCCTGCAGCTGATACAGGAGCGAAGAAGCCAGCTTCCCGATCCCGACCGCTGCGGCCAGACCGATCACACCGCCAACGAGCGTCATCTTCGCCACCTGCCGCAGCACCATCCCACGCACCCTTTCCGGCGCGGCGCCAAGCGCCATCCGCAGTCCGATTTCCCTGGTCCGCTGCGCGACCGTGTACGCCAGGACGCCGTACAGGCCGATCGCCGCCAGCAGCGTCGCGAGCGACGCGAAGGCTGTCGACAGGACGCTGATGAACCGATCGAGGAACACGTTCTCGCGAATCTGCTGCGGCAGCGTGCGCAGGTCGTCGACCGGCAGGTTGGAATCCAGTTTGGCTATGGCTTTCGGAATGCCGGGGAGGAATTTCTCGGGATCGAGCGCGGTCCGCACGTAGAAATACATGTCCCCGATCTTGTCGTCCTGGCGGTACGGCCGGAAGAACAGCGGTGGAATCTCGGCTTTCACCTCGCTGTACTTCGCGTTCTGAACGAAGCCGACAATCTCCATGTCGAGCGGCCCGTTGTTCTCGCCTTCGTTCGACATGTGTCTGCCGACAGCCTCTCGGCCGAGGTTGAATTTCTTCGCGAACATCTCATTGACAACGACGACCTTCGGAGTGCCGAGCGCGTCGGATGCCGTGAACTCGCGTCCCGCAAGCAGCGTCACGCCCATCGTCCTGAAGTAGCCCGGACCGACTTCGTTGTAGCGCGAGCCTCGATCGGTGTCCGGACCGGCCTCGAACCCCTCGACGCGGACCGACGAGCCCCAGTTGCTTCCGGCGAGCAGCGGCACGCGCGCGGCGGTGACCGCGGTCACGCCTGGCATCGCCGCCAGCTCTTCTTCGACGCGCTCGAACAACTGCCTGGATCGCTCGGGCGTGTAGCCGTTACGCGTCGGCGACAGTCCAAACGTGACGACGTTTTCAGGATTCAGTCCGAGGTTCACGCGGCTGACGTTCATCAGGCTGCGCGTGAAGAGGCCCGCCGACACGAGCAGCGCCATCGACAACGCGATTTGTGCCGTGGCGAGCGTCGAGCGGAATCGCGCTGCGGATCGCGACCCGGACGGCTGACCGGCCTGGTTCTTGAGCGATACGATCAAATCGGGGCGCGTGCTGTGAAGCGCGGGAAAGATTCCAAACAGCAGGCCGGTGCCAAGCGCGAGGATGGCGCCGAACAGCATCACGACCGGATCGAGCGTCGTCTGGATGACGTCGATCGCTTCCGCCGGCAGAAGCGACATCATCAGGTCGAGCGTCCAGCGCGCGACGAACAGGCCGGCGACGCCGCCGAAGACCGCGAGCAGACACGATTCGGTCAACAGTTGCGCGATGAGCTGCCGGCGAGTCGCGCCGAGCGAGAGGCGGATCGCCATCTCGCCCGCACGCGCCGCCGAGCGTGCCAGCAAAAGGTTCGCGATGTTGGCACACGCGATCAACAGCACGAACGCCGTCACGCCCAGCAGCAGCATCAGCGGCGTCGTCGCCTCGCGCGAGATGTTGCTCTGGCCGTGCGAGCCGGGCCAGACTTCGACCTGCCTCGCGCGGAACCGCGCCATCGTCTGCTCGCTCATGCCTTTCTGCAGTGGCGCCTCGACGTCGTTGAGGATCGCTTTGTAGGGAAGGTTGATCGCCGTCCGCGCCTGCTCGATCGTCACGCCCGGCTTCAGGCGCGCGAACAGATAGGCCCAGTAACCACGGCGGTTGTCGATGGCTCCCGCGTTCGGCTGTACCAGGCCGCGCATCGTGAGCGGGACAAAGACGCGCGGGCGTTCGCCGATCGTCGTGCCTTCGAAACCGCGCGGCGCGACGCCGATGATCGTCATGGCCTGGCCGTTCACGGTGATTGGCTCTCCGATGACGGTGGGATCGGCGGCGAACCGCGTTTGCCAGTAGGTATGCGAGAGGACGACCGCGTGCGGCTCGCCGAGCGTCTGATCGTCTTCAGGGCTGAAGAGCCGGCCGAGCGCCGGTTGAAGGCGTAGCACCGGGAAATAACTGCCGGAAACCAGCTCGCCCTGGCCGCTCAACGTCTGACCTTTCGCCGCCACGTTGGCGCCAAACGTGACGTGTGCCGCGATGCCGGTGAAGACGGTTTGCGCCTTCTCGAGGTCGCGGAACATCAGATAGCTGAACACTTCGTCGCAGCCGCCCGCGCTGCCGCACGACGAGCTGCCCGGCTTGGGGCCGGGCGCCTTGAAGTTGACCAGCTCGGACGGCCGTTCGACCGGCAGCGGCCGGAGCAGCATTTGGTTGTAGAGCGAGAAAATCGCGGTATTTGCGCCAATTCCCAGCGCCAGCGACAGGATGGCGACGATGGTGACAAAGGGGGACTTGAAGAGGAAGCGCAGAGCGAACTTCAAGGAGCTCATGATTTAGGCTTAGACGTAATGGCCGGCGCGAAGGTTGAGTGCCCGCGAGTGCGGATTTTGAAACGCACTTTTGGAGTCCGGGTTTAGCCGGGCCAGGGCGAAGTTATGAAAGCCATTCTCGCCGGGCTGTTCGTCTTCGGAGGCCTGTTCGGTGTCGTGGCGCTCTTGTCGGTCACCGGGCTCGACGGCCGGCTGCCCGGGTTTGTCATCGGTGGTGTCATGGCGCTTGGTCTCATCGGGCTCGTCCTGGGAGCGCTCGTGCTCTTCAATGGGCCCGGTGCGAAATCGAGGGGCCGAAGCCATGAGGACGAAATTCGCGAGCTGGAACAGAAGGGCCTTCTTACCGAACGCCGTTTCAAGGCCACTCGCGCGCTGGTCGTGGAAGAATTCGAGGATGAAGGGATTCACTACTTCATCGAGCTCGCGGACGGCGCCGGCGTCCTGTTCCTCGGCGGCCAGTATCTGTGGGAGTACGAGTATGGGTCGGAGCTCGGTTCGAAGCAGAACTCCAGTGCCGAGCGACGTTTTCCATGCAGACAATTTGTCGTCCGTCGCCAGGACGGATACGGCGTCGACATCCTCATTGAGGGGCCTGTGGTCGATGCCGTCGATACGGCGCCGCCTTTCAGTCTGGACGACTGGAAGAACGACAGAATCCCAGCCGACGGTGCGATCATTTCCGACCTCTCGTACGACGAGATCAAGCGCAGGTACTTGAAGACATGACCGCGTCCACTTTGCTTCGACCGATGGCCACCGCCGACTGGCCAGCCGTCCGCCGGATTTATGAAGAGGGCATCGCAAGCGGGCACGCGACGTTCGAAACGGCCGCGCCGGAGTGGAACGGGTGGGACGCCGCCCACATGAAAGCGTGCCGGCTGGTCGCGGTTGACGGCGAGCTGGTCGTCGGCTGGGCCGCGCTCACGCCGGTGTCCGGACGGTGCGTCTACGCCGGCGTGGCGGAAGTCAGCGTTTACGTGGCAGCTGCTGCGCGCGGCAAAGGCGTTGGGCGCCAGCTGCTGGAAGCGCTCGTCGCCGAGTCCGAGCGCCACGAGATCTGGACGCTGCAGGCCGGCATCTTTCCGGAAAATACCGCCAGTCTGACCGCTCACGAGCGCGCCGGCTTCCGCATCGTCGGGCGGCGTGAGAAGCTTGGCAACATGAAGGGTGTGTGGCGCGATGTGCTGCTGCTCGAGAAGCGCAGCGCGGCGGTGGGCGTCTCGTGAAACCGGTCTTCTTCAAAACCCCGGCCGAGTTGCGCGCGTGGATGGAAGCCAATCACGCGACGGTGCCGGTGCTGATCGTCGGCTTCTACAGGAAAGCGTCGGGCAAGCCGAGCGTGACCTACCATGAGGCGCTCGACGAGGCGCTGGCGTTCGGGTGGATCGACGGCATCCGCAAGAGCCGATCGGCCGACAGTTATACGAGCCGATTCACGCCACGAAGGCCGAAGAGCTACTGGAGCCGGGTCAACATCGCGCGTGTCAAGGAGCTGATTGCGAAGGGCCGGATGGCGGCGCCGGGGCTCGCCGCGTTCAACGCTCGGAACGAAAGGCGGCCGGACAAGTACACGTACGAACGCAAAACGAGAGGCTTCGATCCGGCCCAGACGCGCCAATTCAAGGCCAACCCGAAGGCCTGGGAGTTCTTTGAGGCGCAGCCGCCCGGCTACCGGAAGCTGATGATCGGTTTCGTGACGGGCGCCGTGAAGGAAGAGACGCGCGCGCGCCGGCTCGCCGAGCTGATCGAGCGCTCGGCGCGGGGCCGGCGCGTCGACCTGATGGCGCCGCGCAAAAAATCGTGAAGCCGTTCACGTACTATCTGCGCGTCCGCTACGGCGAATGCGATGCGCAGAAAGTCGTCTTCAACGCTCGCTACGGCGACTACGTCGACGTCGCCATCAACGAGTTCATCCGCGCGATTGGGTTCAGCGACGCGCTCATCAACGGCGATCTCGATTTTCAGCTCGTCAAGCAGACGATCGAATGGAAGGCGCCGGCGCGATTCGATCAGGTGCTCGCAATCGCCGTTGCCGCGACGCATCTGGGGACGACGTCGTTCACGTTGCTCGCGGAATTCCGGATCGCCGGCGAGGAATCGGTGATCGCAGCAGCCGAAACGATCTACGTGCTGGTCGACGCGAAAACGCTGACGAAGAGCCCGCTGCCAGACGATCTGCGATTGGCGTTTTCGGAAGGAGCGCGCGGGAAGGTGACGAATCACGCCGGGACGTAGCGTGACCATTGCCTGTGTAGGGCGGGTCTTGTTCTTCAGACCCGCCTCGAGCCGGGTCCACAGGACCCGGCCCACGAAGATCAGTGCGTCAGTCCGTACATCACGTAATTGACCCCCAGCTTGTACGCTTCATTCGACGGATCCACGGCAAAGAATCCCGTTCCCGACCACTCCCAGTATTCCGCCACGTCGTTGTCGTGGTTCGCGATGAGCATCAGGCGCTTGGTCGGATCGTTGTCCTCGTAGATCCCGTAATAGTTGGGATGGAAGCCGTACATCGGGTGCGGAAAATCGATCGTCTTCATGCGGAAGAACGTATCGAAGATCCGGTTCGACCGATCGAGCTTCACGAACTGGCCCTCGGGCAGGACGCGGCGCATTTGCGCCTCGAAGTTGTTCCACTGATCCTGCTCGAAATCGTCGAAGATCGCGAAACCGCCTTTCAGCAGATACTCGCGGAAGCTCCTGGCCTCGCTGTCGCTCATGGTCCAGTAGCCGGGCTCCCACATCATGGCCACCGGATAGCGGAAGAGCCGCGGATCGTCGAGCGTCAGAATCAGGCCGCCGTCCGTCCGGGCGTCGATATTGGTCAGGTCCTTCAGAATCGTCATGAGATTCTGTTCGGCGCGCGGAAAGTCGTGATTCCACGCGCTGCTCATGAAGCCGAACCTGCCGCCGGAGCCCGACTGCCAGCGGAGACGCACGAAGGTGAAGCGGCCGTCGTAGTCTGGCGTCGTGTGCCACCTGCCGTTGGAGCCGCGATCCTGCCCGGCGAGGACCGTCCCCGCGACGAGCGTCGCCAGCACCGCAATCCGGAACCGTTTGCCAGCAACCACCGCGAAAATTATCCCACTTCATAGAGGGGAAACCCCGCCTTTTCGTGGTACCCTCACGCGAAACGTTTGAACGCCTTCGAATAGGAGACCGCATGGCCAAGAGAAAACCCAGCGCAGCCTTTATGAAGCCGATGACGCCAAGCGATACGCTGGCCGAGGTCGTTGGCTCGAAAGCGATCCCGCGCACCGAAGTGACCAAGAAGCTGTGGGCCTACATCAAGAAGAACGGCCTGCAGGACAAGAAGAACAAGCGGATGATCAATGCCGACGCCAACCTCAAGGCGGTCTTCGGCGGCAAGACCACTGTCAGCATGTTCGACATGACCAAGCTCGTGAGCAAACACCTGAAGTAAGCTTTACCCGTTCGGTACGCACCGCACAGACTGCAGGACGGCAACGAGGCGACGGTCGATTGAGATCGTCGCCTTTTTGTTTGGGATCGCGACGTGTCAGGGGCAGGCAGGCCGGAGGGCCAGGTAGGTCAGGTAGGCCGGGTGCGTCAGGTAGGCCAGGTAGTCGCGCGCAGGAATCATCTTTTTATAGTCATCATGAAATCACATCGTCTCCTGCCGGCGATGCTGCTGCTCTTCATCGGCAGCGGCTGCGCTGCGCTCATTTATGAAGTCGTCTGGTTCCAGCTCCTCGAGCTCGTAGTCGGCGTGTCGGCGGTGTCGATGGGCGTGCTGCTCGGCACGTTCATGGGCGGCATGTGTCTCGGCAGCCTGCTGCTGCCGCGAGTCATGAAACCCGCATGGCATCCGCTGCGCGTGTACGCGGCGCTCGAGCTCGCCATTGGCGTCATCGGCGTGCTCCTGCTCTTCGGGATGCCGCTCGTCGGCGGCGCGTACTCGGCGTGGGCCGGCACCGGCGTCACCGGCATCCTGCTGCGCGGCGTCGTGGCCGGCATCTGCCTCCTCCCGCCGACGATGGCCATGGGCGCGACGCTGCCGGCCATCGCGCGCTGGGTCGAGACGACGCCGAGCGGCGTGGCGTGGCTCGGGTTTTTTTACGGCGGCAATACCGCGGGCGCCGTCATCGGCAGCTTGCTGGCCGGTTTTTACCTGCTGCGCGTGACTGACATCACCGTGACGACGTTCGTCGCCGTCGCGTTGAACGTGACCGTCGCCGCGCTCGCGATGCTGGTCGCCACGCGTGCTCCGTACGAGCCCCGCGTCGTGGCACCGACGATGCTCGCCACCGCGCGGGATCGCTGGGGCGTGTACGTCGCGATCGGGCTGTCGGGAATGACCGCGCTTGGCGCGGAAGTGCTGTGGACGCGGCTGCTGTCGCTGCTGTTTGGCGCGACGACTTACACGTTCTCGCTGATTCTCGCGGTCTTTCTCACCGGTATTGGCATCGGCAGCAGCCTTGGATCGGCGCTCTCACGCGGCCTGACGCGTCCGCGCGTGGCGCTCGCCTGGTGCCAGCTTGCGCTGTGCGCGGCAATTGCGTGGACCGCGTACATCCTCAATAACTCCCTCCCGTACTGGCCCATCAACCCGTCGATTATCGATAACCCGTGGCTGCAGTTCCAGCTCGATCTGACTCGCTGCTTCTACGCCGTCCTGCCGGGCGCAATCTTATGGGGCGCGAGCTTTCCGCTCGCGCTCGCCTCGGTGGCGTCCGAGGACGAAGATCCGGCGCGGCTCGTCGGCGGAATCTACGCCGCCAATACCCTCGGCGCTATTGTCGGCTCGCTCGGCGCCAGCCTGTTGCTCGTGGCGTTTCTGGGCAGCCAGCGCGCCCAGCAGTTGCTGATCATTTTTGCCGCGCTGTCGGCGCTGCTGCTCGTCTGGCAGGAAAAATCGGCGACGACGATGGTGTCAATTGCCGCGGTGTTGGCCGCGCTTCTCGCCTTTACCGTTCCGCCGCTGCCCGGGATTTTCGTCGCGTTCGGGCGCTACACGGCCACGCAGCTCGGCCAGGCGCAGGTCATCTACGTGGGCGAAGGCTGGAATGCCGCGGTGGCAGTCTCGGAACGCAGTAACGGTGTGCGCAATTATCACAACGCCGGGAAAGTGCAGGCGTCCAGCGAGCCGCAGGACATGCGGCTGCAGCGCATGCTCGGCCATCTGACGACGCTCGTGCCGAAGAGCGCGAAGTCGGTGGTGGTGATCGGCTGCGGCGCGGGCGTGACCGCCGGCGCCGTCTCGGTGGACCCGGCGGTGGAGCATGAGACGATTGCCGAAATCGAGCCGCTGGTTCCGCAAGTCGTCTCGGAATATTTCGCCGAACACAACTTCAACGTCGTGAAGAACCCCAAGGTCCGCGTGCACATCGACGATGCGCGGCACTTCATGCTGACGACGAAGGAGAAGTTCGATGCGGTGACCTCCGATCCGCTCGATCCGTGGGTCAAGGGCGCGGCGATGCTGTACACACGGGAATTCTTCGAGCTCGTCAAGCAGCACCTGAACCCCGGCGGGGTCGTCACCCTCTTCGTGCAGCTCTACGAGAGCAACAGCGAAGCCGTGAAGAGCGAGATCGGCACCTTCTTCGAGGCATTTCCAAAGGGAATGGTGTTCGCGAACACCTATAACGGCGCCGGTTACGACCTCGTGCTCCTCGGGCAGGTCGAGGGAACCGAGATCAATCTCGATGAGATCGAGGCACGGCTGAAAAAGCCGGAGTACGCGCCGGTCGCCAAGTCGCTCAGCGAGATCGGGATGCACTCGGCCGTCGATTTGTTCGCGACGTTCGGCGGCCAGGCGCCCGATTTCGCGCCGTGGCTGAAGGACGCACAGATCAACCGCGATCGCAACCTGCGCCTGCAGTATCTCGCCGGCCGCGGGCTCAATCTGTACAAGGCCGACACGATCTACGCCGACATGGTGAGCTACGCAAAGGACCCGGTGGGGATCTTCGACTCGAGCTCGCCGGAGCTGAAGCAGGCGCTGCTGCAGAAAATCTGGCAATCATGGGGACGGTAAGTAGTCGTTAGTCGTGAGTCACTAGTCGATAGTCTGCGACTGATGGCCTGACTATCGACTATCGACTATCGACTACCGACTACCGACTACCGACTACCGACTATGCTAGACGGCTTCGTTCCTCCCGCGATTGTCGGCGTCGCGACGATTGCGCTCCTTGTCTGGCGGCGATTTGTGCCGCGCAGCCGCAGCGTCGATGCCGCTATCTTCCTCACGCTGTTCGTTGTGACCGGCGGCCTCGAGGTTGCGATGGGGAGGCCACTGAAGTACCGGCACGGACCGGTGCGGTTCTGGTCCGGCAACATCAGGAGCGATCAGAACTCCCAGCAGATCTCCGATCCGTACACGTTCACGCATTTCATTCACGGTGCGGCGTTCTACGGGCTGACGCGTCTCGCCATGCCGCCGGCGTCGGCGGCGACGCGCGCGGTGGTGGCGATCGCGATGGAGGCCGCGTGGGAGGCCTACGAGAACACCGACACGGTGGTCAATCGCTATCGGACCGGAACGATCTCGCTCGGCTATTACGGCGACAGCGTGATCAACTCGCTGATGGACATCGTGGCGTGCGGGATCGGATTCTTCCTGGCCTGGCGGCTGCCGCGGAGCGTGACCATCACCTGGGTCATCGTCGTCGAGGTGCTACTGGCCTTCTGGATTCGCGACAATTTGACGCTCAATATCCTGATGCTGCTGTATCCGATCGACGCGATCAAGAAGTGGCAAGGTGGGCTGTGAAATACTGGGTCCTGTTTTATGAAGTCGTCGAGGACATGATCAACAAGCGCATGCCGTACCGCGAAGAGCATCTCCGGCTGATTCGCGAGGGCCACGGGCGGGGTGAGATCCTGATGGCCGGGGCAGTCGGCGATCCGCCCGATGGCGCGGTGCTCGTCTTTCGGGCGGCGTCGCCCGATGTCGCCGAGCAATTCGTCGGCGACGATCCCTACGTCAAGAACGGGCTCGTGGTGAGCTGGAAGGTGAAGCCATGGACGGTCGTCGCCGGGCCGTAGCGGGCGCGAGCGCTCACCAGCCGGCGCAGGCGGCGCGATCGTCGCCGGTCGTGTTCCCGCCGGGGCCGCCGCAGTCGTTTCGCACGCTGTTCGTCTACGGTCCGGGCCGGGATCCGCTTGGATTCTTTTCCAACCTGGCGACGTACGGCGATCTGGCGCATGCGCGCGTTGCCCGGGAACATCTCTACTACGTCGGCGATCCGCAGATCATCCGCGACATCTTCGTCACCAATCAGCACCGGTTCATGAAAGGCCGCGGCCTCGAGCGCGCCAAGCGGTTCCTCGGCGAAGGGCTGCTGACGAGCGAAGGGCAGATGCACGTCCGCCAGCGGCGACTGATGCAGCCGGCGTTTCATCGCGAGCGAATTGCATCGTACGCAAACGTCATGACCGGGCATGCGGAGCGTATGCGCAACCGCTGGACCGACGGCTCGACGATCGACGTCGCCCAGGACATGATGCGCCTCACGCTCGGCATCGTCGGCAAGACGTTGTTCGATGCGGACGTCGAATCGCAGGCGCCCGAAGTGGGCGAAGCGTTGACCGCGGTGATGGCCTCGTTCTGGATCACGATGCTGCCCTTCGCGGATCTGATCGAGAAGGTGCCGATTCCGGCGCTGCGCCGCAGCCGGCGGGCGCGCGCCCGCCTCGATGCGATCGTCTACGGCATGATTGCCGAGCGGCGGCGATCGCAGCGCGATCGCGGCGATTTGCTCTCGATGCTGCTGATGGCGCAGGACGAGGAAGCCGGCGGTGGCATGACCGATCTGCAGGTACGCGACGAGGCGATGACGATCTTCCTTGCCGGGCACGAGACGACGGCGAACGCGCTGTCGTGGACGTGGTATCTGCTGAGCCAGTCGCCCGAGGTCGAAGCGAAATTCCACCGCGAAATCGATCGCGTCCTGAGCCGCCGGCTGCCGACCTTCGCCGATCTTCCGTCGCTGCCGTACGTCGAGAAGGTCGTGACCGAAGCAATGCGCCTCTACCCGCCGGCCTGGGCCCTCGGCCGCCGCGCGCTGGAGGATTACCAGGTCGGCGAGTATCTCATCCCGGCGCGTTCGATCATCGTGACCAGTCCGTACCTTGTCCAGCATGACCCGCGGTACTTTGCCAATCCGGATCGGTTCGATCCCGATCGGTGGACGCCGGAGTTCAAGGCGGCGCTGCCACAGTTTGCGTATTTCCCGTTCGGCGGCGGCGCGCGGCGCTGCATCGGCGAATCGTTCGCCTGGATGGAGCTGGTGCTGGTGGCCGCAACCATCGGACAGCAGTGGCGGCTGAGCCTCGTTCCCGGTCATCCGGTCGTGCCGCAGCCGGTCATTACGCTGCGTCTCAAGCACGGACTGAGGATGTCGGTGCAACGGCGTGCGCTGTAATTAAGAATTGGGAATTAAGAATTAAAAAAAAGGGGCATCTCCTCAGGACTTTGACTCGTGGGATTTGCCCCACTGTTTTTAATTCTTAATTTGTAATTTTTAATTTGATGATCACCCGCTTCGCGCCCGCTCCCACCGGTTTCCTCCACCTCGGTCACATCGTCAACGCGATCCACGTCTGGGGCATTGCACGTGCGGCGGGTGGCCGCGTGCTCCTGCGGATCGAGGATCACGATCGGCAGCGCAGCCGGCCGCAGTTCGAGCGGGCGATTCTCGACGATCTCGAGTGGCTCGGGTTTGCGTGGGACGGGCCTGTCGCGCGGCAGAGCGATCGGGATGCGATCTACGAGTCGGCGCTCGCAAGGCTGCGGGCGCACGGCCTCGTGTACGCCTGCGAGTGTTCGAGGACTGAGATTGCAGCGGCCGGAGAGCCGGGCGCGGAGCTCCGGTACCCCGGCACGTGTGCGGAGAAGGGCCTGACCGAGGGGCCGGGCCGCGGCACGCGCGTCAGGCTCGAGCCATCTGTCGAGCGATTCGTCGACCGGCGGCTCGGCCCGCAGCAGCAACATCCCGCTGACCAATGCGGTGACCTGCTCGTCCGCGATCGCGACGGCAATTGGACGTATCAATTCGCGGTCACCGTCGACGACTTCGACCAGGGCGTCACGCTCGTGATTCGAGGCGAGGACCTCCTGCCGTCAACCGGCCGCCAAATCCAGCTGGCGCGGCTGCTCGGGCGGACGACGCCGCCGGAGTTTCTGCATCACGCGCTGATCATGAAAAACGCCACCCAGAAACTGAGCAAGTCCGACGGCGATACCGGCATCCGCGATCTCCGTGCGAAAGGCTGGACGCCGGCTCGCGTCATCGGTCATGCCGCCGCGTTGGCAGGCTCAGCTTAAGAGCGCGTGCCCGACGTCAGACAAGCTTCAGCACCTGCTCCATTGCCAAACGCGCGGCGCGATCCGGATCCTGCACGACCCGGCATTCGTTGTTGAACAGCATCGTGTCGCGCGACGGGGCGGAGTACGGCTTCCACTGGGGCAGCTTGGGCGTATTCGGATTGCCGGTCCGCGCAAACGCCACCCACGCCGAGCTCGTCTTGTCGGCGAGCGCATACGCTTCGGGCATGTTCGAGATGAGCGGTCCCGCAATCTTGATGTTGCTGAACACGAACTGAATCTCGATCGTGTGGGGAGAGCGCATGTGACCGCCGCCCTCCGGCGTTTCCCAGTCGTACCGATACGCAAAAACGGGCGCACCGTGTTGGTCGGCCTTCCGCTTCGCGAGCTCGCGCGAGTACGTGCCGCGCGGATGCTCGGTGGCGATCAGAATCCACAAATCCCACGGGGACGCCTGCGGGTTCGTCTGGCGAAAGGCTTCAATCACACGCGCGGGATCTCCGCCGATCCGCTTCGACGCGCGCTCCTTGAGTCCCGCTTCGTCGAGCGCCAGCTTCTCCGGCGTCGGCCGGTCGTAGAGCGTCTCTTCGGTATGGGCATAGCCGATGAGCAAAGGGATGTTTGCCGACAATGCCGGCCCTTTGGGATCCCAGGGATGACCAGGAATCACCGTGCCGTCCACCATCGGTGAGTTCGCGGTCATGCCCGGCTCCAGCAGCGTCATTCTCTTCTGCACTGCGGCATCAGCCGCAAGGAGACGGCTCATCGGCACGTCCTGAAGCTCGCGAATCTGACCGGCCTTGAGTCCCAGCTCCGCGAGCAGCAGATCCGTCTGCTTTGCCGCAGCATCGTGCGTCGTCAGACGAAGAACCGCACCGCTCTCGATGATCGCGCGGTGGAAGAGGCCCTTGCCGCTCGGCATCGACATCAGCGTGGCAACTTTTCGACCGCCGCCCGACTGACCGAAGATCGTGACGAGATTCGGATCGCCGCCGAACGCGGTGATGTTGTCGCGCACCCACTCGAGCGCGGCGACGATGTCGAGCAATCCGACGCTGCTCGAGGCCGCGAAGTCCGATCCCATCGCATCGCCGAGATGCGTGTACCCGAACACGTTCAGCCGGTGGTTCAGGGTCACGACGACGACATCGTGCGTGTGGGCGAGGCTGGTCCCGTCGAGAATGCGGCCGGAGCCGGAGCCGCTCGAGAATCCACCGCCATGCAGCCAGACCATCACCGGACGCCTGCGTCCGTCTTTCAAGCCAGGCGTGAAGACGTTCAGCACGAGGCAGTCTTCGCTTTGCTGAACCGGCGAGCCCGCGGCAGTCGTTCCGGAATTGTCACTGGTTTGGGGCGCGGTCGGGCCGAACGCGAGCGCGTCGCGGGTGCCGGTCCAGGCGGCGGGCTTGACGGGGGGCCTGAAGCGGTTCTTTCCGCTCGTTGGCGCGCCGTACGGGATGCCCTTGAATATCTTGACGCCGTCGACCGCGACGCCACGCACCTTGCCGGCCGACGTCTCGGCGATCGTCTCGAGATCCGCGGCACCGACGAACTTCAGCCACGGTGCGACGTGCGCCCCGGCAACGAGGAGCGAGGCCTGTTTCACGAAGGTTCGGCGGCTCGAGAGGTGCGCCATGTTCTGTCTCCTGTCGAAATATTCTCGCCGGCGGCAGGGTACACCATTTTGAACGGTCGGCGGTCCGCTTCATCGTCATTTGATCCCTGGCGCGTCGCGTCTCCTGGATTTGCATTGCAGTCATTCAAGGCGGTATTTTTCGTGGACCCCGATGCCTGTCAAAACCTATGGGCTGACACACGTTGCGCT
>Ga0114129_10005879_pt1 | contig 17378 bp, 11 predicted proteins | sample RhiMetdeltSRZDD1_FD_80071 | JGI IMG/M metagenome (GOLD analysis project Ga0114129, IMG submission 80071) | Populus rhizosphere microbial communities from Tennessee, USA - Rhizosphere MetaG P. deltoides SRZDD1 (version 2) (version 2) | ecosystem: Host-associated > Plants > Roots > Rhizosphere >... | reverse complement strand
CCGCCCAGCAGCTTGGCGCAAGCCACACCGGCGAAGCCACCGCCTACGACAAGGACGTGGGTTCGCGTGGGCTCGTCCATTACTACATACTTGCCCCGGCAGCGGGCGGGTGTCGGCTAATCGGCGAATACAACACCACCGCGCTCGTGAGCACGTCCAATGTGGACAGGCAGCGGTATTCTACGCTACGTAGAATCGTCGCGGGCCAGTTTCCCGTGGTTCCGGAGACGTGAACCATGATCCTCTCGCATGATGTGGTCATGGCCACTGCACGAGACATCATGCATGCAGGCGTCGAATGCGTACCCGAACACGAGACGCTGGACCGCGCCGCCGAAATGATGCGCGACCTCAACGTAGGTTCGCTGCCGATTTGTAGCGAGGACAACAAGCTGACCGGCATCCTCACCGACCGCGACATCGTCGTCAAGTGCATCGCGACAGGCCACGACCCGGCCGCGATGACGGCCGGCGAACTTGCCGGCGGTCCGCCCGTCTGGGTCGACGCCGGAGCGGACGAGGACGAGGTGCTCAGCCTGATGGAGGGCAACAAGATCCGCCGCGTACCGGTGATCGACGAGCACATGCTGGTCGGAATGATCAGCGAGGCCGACCTGGCTCAGCACCTGTCCGAGGACAAGCTGGCTCACTTCGTCTCGACGATCACGCAAGCGCCTCCGAGCAGCGGGCAGCAGACCCACTAGCGGCCTTGTTCACTGGGTACGGTCGAACGACGCTTCCTCGGGCAACTGGCGCACGAAGGGCAGGTAAGGATCGAGCTCCCCCTGCTCGAAGCGGGACGTGCCGATGACGTGCCAGAACTGGTTGGACACATCGCCGCTGACCTTGTACCGCCCGTCGGGGCTCAGCGCCGCCCACCCCTCACGGGTACCGACAAGCGTGAGGTGCAGCCGGGCGTGACCCGGCTGAGCGATGTCCCACAGGCGGACCGTTCCGTCGTCGCCGGCGCTCGCGAGCGTCGCACCATCCGGGCTGAATGCCAGCGCCCACACGCGTCGAGTGTGAGCGGTCAGCGCGGTAACCTCCTCACCCGTCGCGGTGTTCCACAGCCGGACGAGCAGATCGTCGCCCCCGGTAGCGACGATCGCACCGTCGAGGCTGAACGCGACTGCGGACAGCCGGCCTTCGTGGCCGAGAAGGGTGTGCAGCTGCTCACCCGCCGGGGACCAGACAACGGCGGTCCCGTCGTTGCTGGCACTGGCGAAGCGCGTTCCGTCGGGGCTGAACGCCACCGACTGCACCCGGTCCTTGTGGTGCTCGATGCTCATTCGGCACCCGCCGGTCGCAGTCTCCCAAAGCCGGATCGTCGCGTCTTCGGATCCGGTCAACACGCTCGAGCCGTCCGGGCTGAACGCCACGGAGCGAACCCGGCCGCGGTGCCCGGCTAGCGTCGCGATGTTGCGTCCCGTGGTCCGGAACCACAGCCGAACCGTATCGTCGTCGTTGGCGGTCGCGATGATGTCGCCATCCGGGCTGAAGCTCTGCGCCCATACGTGGTCGGTTTCGACGTTGAGCTGACGCTCGTCGGTGGACGTATCGGCGTTCCACAGGTGCACGCCGCCGTCGCCCGCGACCGCGGCTAGCAACGGGCTACCGGGGCAGAACGTGACTGAGCCGAACTGTTCGGTCGTGGAGGTCAGCGTGCGAACGACCCGGGCGGTTGCCGGATCCCACAGCCGGACCACGCCGTCGTTGCCGCAGGCCGCGAACATCGAGCCGTTGTCGCGGAAACTCAACGAGGTCACCCGCCGCCCGTGCCCGCGCAGCGTCGCCTCACATTGGCCGGTCTGAGTGTTCCAGAGCCGGGTCGTGCCGTCGTTGCTGCTCGTCGCCAACTGGTTGCCAATAGGCCGGAACACGACTGGCCATACCGACGCCCGGTGAGCGACCAGCTCGTGCCGGAGCTGGCGTTGGTCGGTGTCCCACAGCCGCACGACGCCGTCGCTGTCCGATGTGGCTAGTGTCGAACCGTCGGGGCTGAACCGGACACTGTAGACAGCGCCCGTGTGACGGCGCATCGCGTGCGCGGACTTGCCGGAGGCGGTATCCCACAGCCGAACCGAGCCCTGAGTGTCGCCGCTGGCCAGCAGCTTGCCGTCGGGATGGAAGTGCAGGGAGTAGACGTGTCCGTCGTGACCGTGCAGCTCCCGCAGCAGCCGGCCAGTGGCCGCGTCGCGCAGCTCCAGCGCGCCGCCATGCCCGCCGGTCGCGAAGAACCCCTCCGAGCCGTGGAAGGTCATGCGGTAGACGAGGTCCCGACAAAGCTCCTCGTAACGGAGGGTCCCGCTGTCGAGCTCCCATGCCCGCAGAACTCCCTCGTTGTCCGCTACCACCAGCGTCGCGTGAGTGAGGTCGAACGAGGCCGCCCAGATCGGTGCGGCATGCCCGGCGAGCTCACGCACGACCTCGCCCGTCTGCGGGTCGACGATACGCATCACGCCGTTGGCATCGCCGGCGGCGATCAGCGCCCAGTCGGATAGACGCCGGTAACCACTCGCGATCATCGGCCAGACCCACTTCGAGAATCCGGGTACGGTCGCGCGGTGCTCGCCGGTGTCCGCGTCCCACAGGCGTACGGTCAGGTCGGCGGCGCCGGTGATGAACTGATGTGTGGTCTGGTCGTAGAGCACCGAGTAGACCCGCCCGCGATGGCCTTGCAACGTCCGGACCGGCAGCCCGGTCGAGGCGTCGCACACGAGCACACCGCCGTCATCGGTGCCGATCGCCAACGTCGCGCCGTCCGGACTGTACGCGACCGGCGACGGAATCCGGCCAGTCTCGAAGCCGAAGGAAACACCGACGGCGGGTGGTGCGAAGCCGGGCACCACAGGGTGGAGTTGCCCGGGCGCCTGTACGGCACCGCGCAGCTCCGGAGCGTCCTCTAGCGCCGGATCCAGGTCCACATTGATCAGTGCGGCTCGCCGCCATGTGCTGCCGGCGAAGTCGATACCACGCAGATCTGTCTTCAGCAGCCGAGCACCCGTGAGGTTCGCCTCGGCGAGGTTGGCCCGGGCCAGATCCGCCTTCTCCAGCCGCGCGCCGGTGAGGTTGGCGCCGTGCAGCGTCGCCCCGCGCAGGACCGTGTCCACCATCCGGGTCGAACTGAGGTCCGCTCCAGTCAGATTGGCGTTCTCGAAGTGCCGACCGGACAGGTCCTCCCCGCGTAGCACGGCGTTGCGCAGGTCCGCGTGGACCGGCAGCCGCAGCCTCGCCGTGAGCCGGAGCGCGTTCGAGTGCGCCATCTCACCGGCACCTGGCCGGGCCAGTACGTCGGTCGCCCAGGCGGTGCATTTCCCGGTATCGGCCAGATCGCAGATGAATTCGACCAGCAGCTGTGACAGCGATCGTTGGTACAGCAGGGCTGGCGTTTCGTCATTGTCGAGCTGCTCGGCGATGACGGTCGCCACCAGCCACTCCATGACCGACGTGTGGATGAAACCGAAGAGGCCCGCGTCAGTGCGGATGAGCAGACTGCCGGCGCCGATGGCCTGCACGGCTTGGTCGCGGGACAGCCTCGCCCGGGCGATGTCGGTGAGTGTCGCCGCCACATCTATGATCTCGGCCCGGCGGATGTACGTTTCGTTTGTCTCCCACAACCGGACCGCGAGCCGGGTCACGGCCTCCGTGAGCTGTTGGCGATCCAGATGGGGCGGCATACCGGGCACGCCCTGACCGCGTGCCACTTCGAAGCCGAGCCAGGAGTCCAGGATTTCCCGGTACAGGTCCGCCGCGCTGATCGCGTGGCCAGCTTGGGCCACCGCCTGCAGGCGCTCGTCGGACAGGTTCGCGATGAACCCGAGCATGCGCGGGTTGCGCGACAGACCGAGCAGATCCTGGACGCTGCCAAGGAGCTCGAGTCGCCGCCTCGCACGCCCCGAGTCGCCGCCGTAGCGATGCAACAGATAGGTGTACACCTGGTCCTCTGTAAAGTCCTCGACAGAGATGGCTCGGCGGTGCGGCAGCATCCCCACCCGCTCGCCGAGTGCGGTGAGCACCTGTGACGTCGTCTTGAAGTGCTGGGTCCGACTCGTCACGACGATCTTCGCCTGACCCTCCGCGGCGCGCAGCAGGGTTTCGAGGTGATCCGCCGCCCGGTCGTAGCTCACCCGCGCCACGAGCTCGTCGAAGCCGTCGAAGAGGAGGACGATGCGTCCCTGGCGCAGCATGTAACGGAAGGCCTTGAGGTCTATGAGACCCTCGCCGTGATTGGCGAGGTGGGCCGCGACGAGTCCGTCGACCGAGTGCGCCTTGTCGAGCGCCTTGAGCTGCACGAAGATCGGGATCAAGTCCGGAGCCACTGTGGGCAGCCGACGGGCGAGCTCACGCAGCGCGAAGGTCTTCCCCCGCCCGAAGTCACCCAGTAGCAGAATGAACCGTCCGTCCGGCTCGGCCAGTGTGTCGAGCAGCTCGGCGACCAGATCGTCGCGAACGGTCGCGTCGGGCCCGACCAAGTGAACGAACCGCTGGTTGACGTAGAGGCCAGGGGGATACACCGGATCAGACTGCAGGCGGTTGGTTTGCGCGGCGATGTAGTCGCGCAGATCGAGCAACCCCTGGAACTCGGCCAGGCTCACCACGCGGACGCCGCGGCGGTACGCCTCTTCGTAGACCGCCCGCGCGATGCGCTGTCCATCGTAGACAAACTCTGAGGGGATGTCCGGGTTGCCGGCGTGCACCTGACGGACGAACTCGTCGACGTGCTCCGGTGCGGGTGTGCCCACGTACGCGGCGACCCGCTGCTGCCGCGTTATCCCATCCTCGTGGTACGTGACGAAGAGGTGGGGCGAAGGTGTGGCCACGTAGCGCACGCGTACCCGCTCATGGCGGGCTTCGCAGACCTCCGCGAGGCGACCCAGCAGCTGCCGAGTCGGATCGCTGGCCGGCTCGAGCGTTGGCGCGTCTACATCGGACGGTCCGCTGGCGCTGTCGAGCGTCGGCGCAAGTGTGCGTTGGCTTGGTACCTGACCCATGGCGCCGGCCCCGGCGAGCGTCGCGCTCGTGCGGTCCCACTCGTGGCGTTCGTCCTCGCCCACGGCGTAGGTGGCGTCGCGACCGAGCACCCATCGCCGCAGTCCTGTGGCACTCAGGCCCAGCAGCTGTGCCTCCCCGTGGGGGTAGGTCGTGACCGGGACAGCGGATGGCTGACGCGATGGTGCCACGCCGCAGAGCAGCAGATTGAGCGCGGGCGCGACGAACCGCTGGAACGTCTCCCCGTCGTGCAGCGAATCGCCGTCGGGCGCGTGCGCCATCAGCCCGAGCCGTAGCCACTCCGCCTGGTGGTACTCCTGCAGGCTCTGCGCGAACCAGGCAGCCTGCGCCTCGCCGATCGAACCATAGCGATCCTCCGCGCGATGGCTCTGCGCGATCGTCGAGTTCAGACCGGCGACGACCACCTGCAGGTCCGGCAACGCGAATAGCGTCCATGGCTGCTCGCTGTCGAAGATGGGATCGGGGAGTCCATTGTAGAGCGAGTCGAACAGGAGGCCGTAGTGCCGCCACTTCGGCCAGTAGGGTGGTCGCGGCTCTACCTGATCCGCCTCGCAGTTGGCGAAATAGGCAAGGCTTGCCGCGACGTTGACGTCTCGGCAACCCGGCACGACGAGCAGCCGGTGCTGCTCGAGACCGAGCAACACGCGTAGCCCGGTGAGGAACAACCGCGCTTCCTCGAACTCCCGTGGGCTACCCGACTCAGTGAGATCGCCCGCGACGACGACGAGATCGGGCGGGGGTGCGCCGTCGTCGGTGAGCCTCGTCAGTCCGCTCATGATTCGTTCCTGCCGCTGGGCCGGCGCCGCCGGCTCGCTAGGCCCGGTCGAGCCGCTACCGAACCGCGGCCCGTCGAGATGCAGGATCGACAGGCCAGTTGGCCTTCCAGCACGTGGCGCCGTCGCCGGCGGGAACGGCGGTGGGTCGGCGGGCGCCCGGCGTGCCTGGACGCGGCGCGGCGTTTGGAGCCGAGTCACTGGCAGTGGGTCGGGCGGACTGGCGTCACCGGTCGGAAACCCGGGTCCACGCAGCGGTTTGGCGCGGCCAGCAAGAGATTGGCGAATCCGCTCCAGTACCAGCCCTCGGGCGCGCTCCTCGTCTTCAACGGCGACGAGATCCACGTAAGTGATGGTCGCGAGCAGGCCATCCAGCGCGCAGTCCTCGACCCTGATCGTCAGAAGCTTGCCGCCCGCGTTGTCCGGCGCGGAGCGCAGCGCCGCCTGCCACTCCATCTTGCAGTAGTTGGAGGTCAGGTAACGGTCGGAGAGCACGGCCACGACCATCGCCGCCTGGCGTACGCCACGGTCCATGAAGTCGATGAAATTGGTACCCGCGACGAAGTCCCACGCCTGAAGCATCGTGCTGTAGCCGGCCGCCTCCAGTTCCCACGCGAGCCAGGTGGCCCAGCGCTGGTCGCTCGGCGAGTAGCTAATGAAGAAATCGATCGATTGTTCGCCTCTATTGGACTCAGCGTGAGCGGCCACGCACGTATTGTGTCCTACGTTCGCAACCGCGGGGAAGCGCCGCTACGGCCGTTTGGCAGTGGCTTCACGGACAACTCGCCATACGGTTCCGCGGCCAGCCGCATCCGGCGAACGTCGGCTTCGACCCGCTGCGCCGACATGACGAGGTGGGTAAGGGATCGAATGCATTCCGGACGCGCCGCGACGAAGCTGCGGCTAGCCGGCGAATCAACCATCTGATCGTCGAATTCGGTCCCGTCCAACCGCTGGATCACCATCCCCGCCTCGCGTGCGAGGAGGACTCCGGCCGGCAGATCCACGGCCTCGGCCTGGTAGCCGATGATCCCGTCGATGTCGCCGCGAGCAAGCATGACCCAGCCGAGCAGCGGTGCCCAGAGTTGAAGCACGCGCCGGGCCGACGAGTCCAGGACAACCTTGAGCGCGCTCGCGACGACATCGTTGCGCGCGACCGAGTGGCCCTGCGTCCACGCCACGACCGGTGCCAACGACGATCTGGCGGATCGGGTGATTTGCGGCTCGGTCCCCGACCGGCGGACCTTGCCGTCGCCTCGAACGGTCGACCATGTCCGCTGGCTGAGCGGCTCGTGCACGACACCGACGACCGGACGCCCGTCGGCGCACAGGGCCAGCCCGACCACGAAGGCCGGCAGCCCGATCGCAAGGTTGTTCGTCCCGTCCAGCGGATCGACGAACCACGTCCACGTCTCGTTGTCCGCCCCGGAGACTCCAGCCTCTTCGGCGATGACCTGATGGCTTGGGAACTCCACCCGGAGACGATCCACGATGGCCCGCTCCGCGGCGACGTCGAGATCCGTGACCACATCGCCGAGCAGGTCCTTCTGCTGTAGCGTGAATCCGTACTGCGCACCGTCGAGCAAGATCTTCCCGGCCGCCTCGGCAGCGTCTATGGCCACCTGCTCGGCGTGGCGCAGGTTCACCTCCGCCTTGACAACCCTCCTGGTCATAGCCCTCGACCCCCGTCTCGTAGGGCATTGCCCACCATGGCGTGACGCGCGACCGTCCGCGCCGCCTTGATTGTCTCCTGTTGATCACAACGAAGGCGGCGGATTCGATGGGTCGTCCCGTCAACCGGGCCTAGAGAGAGATCGCGGCTACCCAATCGGTTGCTCCCGAGCGCAATGGTGGCGGCCGCCTGACCTGGCTGCACCATGGTGGTGTGGAAGGATCCGGCGGGCAGCGTATACGATGCGCCGCCTGGATGGATGTGCGTGGCCCGGGTCGTCTCCCGGACCAGTCGCGGGGTGGCCCACAGCTCGTCGATATCCCCGCTGCTGCGAACCTCGAACACGCGCGACATCGGCTCGACATGGTCGTCCGCCACGTGGACCTCCTCGTTGTACACCTCGCCGAACAGTACGAAGCTGACGAGATCCCAGCTATGGGCGTGGACCAGTGAAGTTGTGGGCGGCGTGCCGGTGACCAGCTCGGCATCCCACAGATGCACGCAGACGCCGTCGATCTCACGGCGCTCGACGGGAAAGCAAATGAACCCGAGGGGATGACGCATGGCGGCGAGCTGCCGACGCCCTTCACAAACCTCGGTCATGATCTGCACGAGCCAGGCGAACATCCGGCGGAGCCCAAGGCCCTCCGTAATGGTCCGATGGATGTCGACGTAGTTGTAATTCATTAGTCGTATGGATTCGTCGGCTTGAGTGCCCTGCGAACGATATCGGCCACGTCGCCGCTACTGAATGACGACGGAAGGGGAAGATCCAGTGCGGTGAAGAGTTGGCGGATCTGCTCCACGGTCGGTTCCTCGTCGAGCGATACAGCCTTTCCCTTGTCGAGCGAAGCTGGACGGGCCTGATCCCGACTGTATCGCAGCTCGATCTCCCACCGCCGGTAATACGCCTTGTCACTCTTGACCATTATCGCCGGCACCTGTGGGTCCTCCTGAGTGACGATAAGGCATGACGACGACATGTCATATCGCAGGGTGGTCATAGTTGATGATAGCCATACGTCGATGTCCAGTAGGCTGAATCGCTGCCGGTACCAGCACGCTGCGAGGATAGTCGCAAATGCCTCCCGCTGCGTGCGGTCAGTCGTCCACGACTCGCTGCTCGCGTGCCGGACCAGGCTTCGCCGGAACGTCGCGTACCGCTGGCACACCGCCATGTCGGTGGGATCGATTATCTCAACGCGGAACGCCACAGATCCGTTACGTTGCCGGGCCAGCTCCACGCACTCGGGAAGGGTCTTCGCACGCAGGTAGGTGCCCGTGCCACCCTTGAAGTACCACCGATCCGTGTTCCGGCGCGCCTCCCCGAGCGCCTGACCGACTTCGACGCCGCTGAGTGTTTGAATCATCGATGTCTCCGCGACGGTCGCCCGAGCGGTGGCCTGTGCCACCTCGCTGAGGCGATCGGGCTGATCACGGCGCCAGCGATCCCGCAGAATCGCCAAGGAGATCAGGGCAAGGATCGCCAGAATGGCGCTGTCGATTATCTGACGATCGACAGTGCCGATGATGTCGAGGGTCACGACAACGACGGCAATCGCGAGAACAATGAATGCGTCGATGCTGGTAGCGATCAACACGAAAAGACGCTTCATCACTCGCACTCCGCGCGGGCCGACAGATCTGCGGTCCATCGTAGGGGACGGAAGCTCGCGTCCAGGCCACCCGTTCGGCTAATGTCACACTATCACCGGCTAATGGACCATCGCCGCTTTTGGGCCATCCCTGCCCCGTTCATGAACGACAATGCCTGATGTCGATCAGAAGCCAGCGTAGGCATCGTGACGGTGATGTCCTGCCGGTCTGGTCCGATTTACATATTTAGTGGCTATTGTGCACAGGAACGCCGTGTCGTTCCGGAGCGCCAAACGAGCCGTCGGGCCGCCGTACCGGTACCGTCGGCGCATGCAGGCGAGGCGCCCCGCGGGCTGGCTGTGACCGATACACCAGCCGTGCGTCCCGTCGTGCTCGCAGAACCAACGGACACTCCCGGCCGCCGCTCGACGCGGGTGATGCTGGCCGCGGCGGCCGACGTACAGGCCAGCGCGGAGGAGCTTGTCGCGATCGTCCGGTCGGCCCGCGCGGAAGTGATCGAGGCGTTCGAGGTCGCGCGCGAGCCTCAGGTCTGGGCCGCCATCGAGAAGAGGTCCATCGAGGCGGTCAAGGACATTGTGGACGGTCGCGGTCGTCTCGACGAACTGCCGAGGCATGGCATCTTCAGCATCGCCGATGTGCTGCGGGCCGGCCTCGACCGCCTGACCCGCGTACCCGGTATCGGCGAGGGTACGGCGCGGAAGGCGGTCCACGCCGCCGAGCAGCTGCGGCAGGCCGCGCGGGACACGCTTGCGTTCCGTATCGAGTTCGACCCGAAGAACGCAGCCATGACCCGGCTGTTGCAGGCGTTGGCCGTGTGGGGCGCGGTACGGCACGCCGGCGAGGCGCATGAGGCGCAGGCCGAACGGCTCGCCACGGAGCTCGCCGTCGAACGACCGGTCGCCGCGCCGGCCGGCGCCGGGTGGTTCCGGCGGCTGTTCATGCGTACGCGCGACAGGGCGACCGCCGACGAGGCGGCGCGCCGGATACGGGCGCTGCTGCACGCCGCCGAGTCGAATGGCCTGCTGCGGGCTGCCGCTGACGTGCGTGCGGTACAGACGCCCGGTGCCGACGAGGTCTGGCGCGACTTCGAACGGCGGTCCGCCGCGTACTACGGACTGCTGGGTGAGGTTGTCAGCCTTGGCGGAGACGTCGCCGCGGCCGAGGGATATCTGCCGGCTGAGATCGTCGAGCGGGTCAGCGCCCAGCGGCTGGACACCTCCCGGCTCGACGAGAGCCTTCGGTTGCGCGGCTACCAGTCGTTCGGCGCTCGGTTCGCGCTCGTACAGCGGCGGGTCGTGCTGGGCGACGAGATGGGGTTGGGCAAGACGATCCAGGCGATCGCGACCATGGCTCATCTCGCTGCCCACGGCGCCACCCACTTCCTCGTCGTGTGCCCGGCCAGCGTGCTCATCAACTGGACGCGGGAGATAGCGCGGCATTCGACGCTGCCCGTGGTCGTCGTACACGGCCATGACCGGATGCGAGCCGCGGCGCGGTGGCGAGACGAAGGCGGCGCCGCTGTGATCACGTTCGGCTCGCTCGGCGTCCTCGGCCGAACGCTGCCGAGGCCCGCACTCCTCGTCGTCGACGAGGCCCACTACGTGAAGAACCCGCACGCCAAGCGGTCGCGGGCGGTCAACCGCGTCGCCGCCGGTTCGGACCGTGTCCTGTTCCTGACCGGTACGCCGATGGAGAACCGCATCGACGAGTTCCAGGCGCTGGTGGGACATCTGCGACCGGAAATCGCCGCTGGTATGGGGCCGCAGCACGCGGCCATCGGCGTCGAGGCGTTTCGGCGCGCGGCTGCGCCGGTCTATCTGCGCCGCAACCAACGAGACGTGCTCACCGAACTTCCCGAACTCGTGCAGGTCGACGAATGGGAGGAGTTCGGCTCCGAAGACGGTGCGGCGTACCGCGCTGCGGTACGGGAAGGCAACTTCATGGCCATGCGCCGTGCCGCCTTCGCGGTCCGGCGGCCTCGCGACTCCGCCAAGCTCACCCGTCTGCTGGAGATTGCCCAGGAGGCAATGGCCAACGACCGCAAGGTCGTGGTCTTCTCCTACTTCCGCGACGTGCTCGGCGTCGTGGCCGCGGCACTCGGCGCCCGTGCCATGGGACCCGTCACAGGCTCGACGTCGACCGTCGAACGCCAACGCATCGTGGACGCTTTCACCGCGTCGCCGGGTCCCGCCGTACTCGTGTGTCAGATCGAGGCCGGCGGTGTCGGCCTGAACATCCAGGCGGCGTCTGTGGTGATCCTGTGCGAACCACAGGTCAAACCGTCCACTGAGGCCCAAGCGGTGGCCCGCGCACATCGAATGGGCCAGGTGCATACGGTTCAGGTGCACCGTCTCCTGATCGCCGACTCGGTCGACCAGCGGATGCTCGAGCTGCTCGACTCCAAGGCGCAACTGTTCGACGCGTACGTTCGCGACAGCGCGATAGCACAGGCCGCTCCGGGCGCGGTGGACATCTCCGAGGTCCAGCTCGCGCGGACGATCGTGGCGCAGGAACAGCAACGGCTGGGGTCCGCCCAACCAGTCTCAGCGTAGGACGATGGTGGTCAACGACCGGGCGGGCAAGTGCACGGCCAGCCAGCGTTGGGCCGGCAGCCGGGCGTCGGAAACCCGCTCGACCGAGTGAGCCTCGTCGGTCAGGTACGTCGTAGCGTGATGAATCGGCGCGTCCGTGGTGAAGCTGGTGCTGACCTCGGTCGTACCGGTGTTGAGTAGCTCGACGACCATCGAGCCGCCGTGGTTGCGAAACGCGGTCACCTTCAGGGCGGGATCTACGAACTGGGCCGGTACCCGGGTCGCGCCGGGCCGGATGAAGCGGGAGTACGCGGCGAACGCCCAGAACCGCTTGGACACCCGGTAGTTGTCGCTGCCGTCGGCGATCTGGATGAACCCGCGGGTCGCGCCCAGCGACGTCGCTACCCAGTAGACGTAACCGTTGACGTTGGCCTCGGCGAAGCTCTGGTGGATGCTCTCGGCCACGACGATGCCCGCCCAGCCGTTGCCGTCCCAGGCCTCGTTCCAGGTGTTGCCGCTGGGGTTCCACTCGGTCATCCACCGTGGATTGTCGGTGGGCAGCGGCTGGTCGGGGCGGCTGGCGTACATGTGTCCCGTGTGGGTGGTCACCTCCCGGTCGGCGACCGGGTCGGCCTCGATCGCGGCGCTGTACGGCTGCTGGTGGTGCCAGCCGAAGGAGTCGCAGCAGACCAGCCGGGTGCCTAGGTCTGCTTGCCGCAGCGTGGGACCGAGCACCTTGACCATGTCGACGGCCTGTTCCGGGGTGAACCGCATCGAGGCGTACGACGCGGTGAAGTCGGGCTCGTTGGTGAAGCCGAGATCGGTGATCCGGATTCCCTCTTGCTGGTAGAACCGCAGGAACTGGACGAGGTAGTTGGCGTACGCCTGACGCCAGTCCCCGCTGGCACAGGCCGTGCCCGGCACGCCGCACAGTTGCCCGCCGTTGGTGTCGGTGCCGTTGGTCTTCATGAACCCGGGCGCGCTCCACGCGTCGGCGACGATGCGGTCGACGCCGTATCGCTGCGCTTGCTCGAGGAACCAGACCTGGCCCCCGTCGTCACCGTCCCAGACGTACGTCGGCTCGGCGTCGGGGCTGCCCGGGTCGGTGGGCTCGATGGTCTTCATGTGGTCGTAGACGCCATCGGTCGACGACCCGATGCCGATGCGCACGATCGAGGCGCCTGCCCCGCTCTCGCGGTCGAACAGCAGGTCGAGAATCGCCTGCGTGCTCGCCGGGGAAAGGCCTCGGTCACCGCGTAGCAGCGTGGCACGCTGGAACGGCTCGGCGAACCCGAGTCCGTCGATCGACTGCAGTCGCTCGTGGAAGCTGATGGTGTTACCCGCTTCGACGGCACCGGCCGCGCTGGCTCCGGCCGGGATGGCGGCGATGGCGAAAACCGTAGTCGAGGCCACGACGCAGGCCATCGCTTCGCGTGCCTTCATAACGCTCCCAGGCTCGAGAAGACCGAAAATTTCGGCGATGTACCGGAACATCGCATAGCCTATTATCGATCTAACGCCATCCGCAACCAGGGTGGGCCGTGATCGGGCACGGTGGCCATTTGCTCACAACGGGCTTCATTCGTGACGCTGCGCCCGTGCCCCGGAATAGCGCGGCGGCCGGGTCTGTTGCAGGTCTATGCAAACGCATAAACCGTGGGAGGCTTGCCATGCAGTTCGGGGTGTTTTCGGTCAGCGACATCACCCGGGATCCGGTGTCGGGACAGACCCCGAGTGAGGCGGAGCGGATCGACGCGATCGTCCGCATCGCGCAGAAGGCCGAGGAGGTCGGCCTGGACGTGTTCGCCATCGGCGAGCACCACAACCCTCCGTTCTTCTCCTCCTCCCCCACGACGCTGCTGTCCTTCATCGTGGCGACGACCAAGCGGTTGATCGTGTCCACGGCGACCACGCTGATCACCACCAACGACCCGGTGCGGATCGCCGAGGAGTACGCCATGTTGCAGCACCTGGCGAAGGGCCGAGTGGACCTGATGCTGGGGCGGGGCAACACCGCGCCGGTCTACCCGTGGTTCGGTCAGGACATCCGTCAGGGCCTACCGCTGGCGTTGGAGAACTACAACCTGCTGCACCGTCTGTGGCGTGAGGACGTGGTGGACTGGGAGGGAAAGTTCCGCACCCCGTTGCAGGGCTTCACCTCGATCCCGCGGCCGTTGGACGACGTACCGCCGTTCGTGTGGCACGGTTCGATCCGTACGCCGGAGATCGCCGAACAGGCCGCGTTCTACGGCGACGGCTTCTTCGCCAACCACATCTTCTGGCCGAAGGAACACTTCATGCGCCTGATCCAGTTCTACCGGCGGCGCTTCGCGCACTACGGCCACGGCACGGAGAAACAGGCGATCGTCGGCCTGGGCGGGCAGGCGTACATCTCCCGCCGGTCGCAGGACGCCATCCGGGACTTCCGCCCGTACTTCAACGAGGCGCCGGTCTACGGACACGGCCCCTCGCTGGAGGACTTCATGCAGATGACGCCGCTGTCGGTGGGCAGCCCGCAAGAGGTCATCGACAAGACCCTCACCTTCCGCGAGCACTTCGGGGACTACCAGCGCCAGCTGTTCCTCATCGACCACGCCGGTCTGCCGTTGACGACCGTGCTGAATCAGTTGGACCTGCTCGGCGAGGAGGTCGTGCCCGTCCTGCGTAAGGAGATGGCCGCCAAGCGCGACCCGGAGACGCCGGACGCGCCCACGCACGCCAGCCTGGTAGCGGCGAAGTACGGGGATCAGCCGCCCCGCCAACCCCGTCCGAACGCCAACCGCGGCGACAACGTCACCGGGTCGTCCCCGTACCAGGACACCGACCCGGCCCTTCAGGCCACCTATCCGAGCACGTAATGGCCCGCCGGACCGCAGTCGCCAACGACGCATGGGAAGCTCTGCTGTCCGCCCACGCCCGGCTGATGAAGCGGTTCGCCGCCGAGGACGTCTGGCAGGACCTGTCCATGCGGGAGTACGACGTGCTGTACACGCTGTCCAAGTACCGCCAACCATTGCGCATCGGCGAGCTGAGCCGGCACGTCCTGCTCAGCCAGCCGGCGCTGTCGCGGATGGTCGATCGGTTGGTCGAACGCGGATTCGTGGCGCGGTACGCGGATCGCGCGGACCGGCGTGGTGTGCGCCTGTCCCTGACCGCCGCCGGCCGCGACAAGCAACGCCAGATCGGCCGGCGGCACGCCCGCTCGGTCGCGCGGGCGCTCGCCGCCGCCCTGACCGCCGACGAGCTACGGCAACTTGCGACGATCTGCTGGAAGCTCGCCGATCGACCGGCCGTCGCGGACGCGTCGATCACCGACGAGAAGGAGACCGTACGCACATGAGCGTCATCGAGAAGCGGCCGTTCAGCCTCGTGGTCGTCACGGCCGGTACGGGTGAGCCGTCCACGACGCGGATGTTGGCCGATCAGACCGCCCAGCGGGTCTCCGCCCTGGCCGCCTCCCGAAACGGCAACGAGGTCGCGGTCCAGGTCGTCGACTTGCGTGAGCTGGCCAACGAGATCACCACCGCGCTGGTCTCCCAGCTCACCGGACCCAAGCTGCAGAAGGCGGTCGCCGCGCTCGGCGAAGCCGACGGCATCATTGCCAGTACCCCGGTGTACAAGGCCGGTGCCAGCGGCCTGTTCACCTCGTTCTTCCAAGTCCTGGACAACGATCTGCTCATCGCCAAGCCGGTCGTGCTCGCCGTTACCGCGGGAACGGCTCGGCACGCCCTCGTCGTCGACGAGCAACTGCGGTCGCTGTTCGCCTTCCTGCGGACGACCGTCGTACCGACCTCGCTGTTCGCCGCCCCGGAAGACTGGAGCGACCCCGCCCTGAAGACGCGTATCGACCGCGCCGCACTCGAGCTCCTGCTGCTCATGGAGAGCGGCTTCGCCCAACAGGTACGCGACCAGTCGTGGCGCAGCTACCAGCACGAATTCGGCAGTGCCGGAGGCACCGAGCTGACCATCGACCTCGACACCGACCTCATGCGACTGGCAACCGGCGGATCGGCTAGCTGAACAGGCCGATGACCGGGCTCAGCCCGAGGAATCGTGCGTAGGGCTCGACGGCAGCCGGTACCAAATCCTTCTCCTCGCGGGTCAACGGCCGCAACGGATCGACGGCGATGGAGACGGTCTCCCGCTGGAGCGTGCGCTTCCACAGCCCGGCCAGCCGGCCATCGATGATCAGGTTGGACCCGATGCCGTGTCCGGCGGCCACCAGCCGATCGCGATCGACCACCGCGCCGCGGTCGGCGTAGGCGATCGTGTACTCGTCGAACGGCGGCAGCAGGAATGCCCGCGGCGCCTGGGGTGCGCGCCCGCCGCCGGGACTGAGCCAATGTTCCACACCGTCGACGCTCTCCCGGTCGAACTCGCCCTCGACCATCGCGGCCGCGCGCTTGGCCTCGGTCAGGGTCACGCCGGTCCACCATGCGAAGTCCCTCATCGTCGCCGGACCGTGGCTGCGGAAGTAACGCCGGGCCATTTCGGCCAGCGCCTCGTCGCCGGAAAGCTCGGTCCCGCCGGGCATCCACTCGTCCAGGAGGGCGTACGTCTGCTGCTTGCCTCTGCGCGGCGTGATGCAGATGAGGCCGTGCCGAGCCCAGTGCACCAGCAGATGCATACCGCGCTGCTCGCCGTTCTTCCCGTCGGTGGGAACCCCCGCGGCGTTGAGGGCGGCGTAGACCTCGGCCCGGGTGCACTGCTTACCCGATAGCGTCTTCGCGATGACGTCCCCGGCCCGCGCGATGATGTCGGGCGTCAGCCCTGCCCGGCGGTAGTTGCCCGTGAGCTTGCGGTCGAGCCTTGGTGCGAGCAGCCGCACCATCCAGCGGGCGTCTTCGGCCGGCATGAGATGGATGGTGCCGCGCATCGGCCAGCTGCGGATCACCGACTTGTCGGCGATGGCCCGCTCGACATCGGCCTCGGTCGCCGGCTTCCCCATGCGTAGCCCCACCGCCCACATCGAGGCCGGCAGGTCCTGCGCCTGGACCGCGCCGAACCAGCGCACCACATCAGCCGGTGTCCGGCCCTCGGGCCGCGAGATCCGCTGGCTCCGCAGACGAAGACCGGTGATGTTCACGAGTCACCCGGAGGGAATGCGCGGCGGTAGTCGCGAGGGCTGACGCCGACGATGTGTCGGAAGCACTCGCGAAATGCGGTCGGGGAGGTGAACCCGACTAGCTCACCGACCCGCTCGACCGGCCGATCGGTCTCCTCCAGTAGCTGCTGTGCCCGGCGGACGCGTTGCTGGCTGAGCCACTGCAGGGGCGTGGTACCGGTCTGGTGGCGGAAATGCCGGCTCAGGGAGCGGGTACTCATCGATGCGCGCTCGGCGATGTCCGCGAGGGTGAGCTGGGTTTGGAGATTGTCGGTGAGCCAGGCGAGAAGCGGCTGCAGGGAGGTTCCCGCCGTCGCGGGTGGCTCATGGTTGATGAACTGGGCCTGGCCTCCCGCCCTCTCCAAGGGCATGACCGAGGCTCGCGCGGTCTGTGCGGCCACCGCGGCGCCGTGGTCACGGCGCACGATGTGCAGGCACAGGTCCAGTCCTGCTGCCGCGCCGGCTGAGGTCAGCACCTGGCCTTCGTCGACGAACAGGACGTTGGGGTCGACCGTGATGGTGGGATGGCGGTGGGCTAGCTCTGTGGCGGCGGCCCAGTGCGTGGTGGCGCGGCGCCCGTCGAGCCGGCCGGTGGCGGCGAGGACGAAGGCGCCGGTGCAGATCGACACCAATCGGCCGCGTGCGGCGGTGACGGTGTCGATGAGGACGGT
>Ga0114129_10005876_pt1 | contig 17380 bp, 17 predicted proteins | sample RhiMetdeltSRZDD1_FD_80071 | JGI IMG/M metagenome (GOLD analysis project Ga0114129, IMG submission 80071) | Populus rhizosphere microbial communities from Tennessee, USA - Rhizosphere MetaG P. deltoides SRZDD1 (version 2) (version 2) | ecosystem: Host-associated > Plants > Roots > Rhizosphere >... | reverse complement strand
GCTTGCCGTCGATGCCCTCGATCACGCCCCCGACGCCGGCCGAGGTCGACCCGATCCGGGTCACGGCGATGCCCGCGATTGTCGCCGCCGACCGGAATTTCTCCGCAGCCGCCAACGGCACCGTCGCCAGCACCTCGTAGTCGTCCCCGCCGGCGATGAGCCGGTCCCAGAGGGTGGGGTCCGCCGCGAGCGCCTTGGCTGAGGCTGGCGAAAGCGGCATGTCCAGCAGCCGCACGCGCGCTGCACAGCCGCTTGCCGCGCACAGGCGTCCCAGGTCCTTTGCGAGGCCATCCGACAGGTCCATCGCCGCAGAGGCCTGCTCGCGGAGAGCCGGCGCCAGGGCGAGGCGCGGCTGGGGCCGGGCGTAGCGCTGCAGCAGATGCCGGACCTCGTCCGGCGTCAGCCCCCAGCGACCGGCAAGCGTCCTGTCCTTGCGCAGCGCCAGTCCGAGGGCGGCGTCGCCCAGCGTCCCGGACACGAACACGGCCTCTCCCGGCCGGGCTGTCCCTCGGCGCACCATGCGCCCCCGCTCCACCGCGCCGATGATGCTGATCGCGATCGTGAGAGGCCCCGGGCGGCGATCCGTATCGCCGCCAAGCAGATGGCAACCGAAGCTCTCCTGCGCCTCCTGCAGCCCGGCAATGAAGCGGGTTAGCCAGGCCCGGTCCGGCGGCGCCGGAAAGGAGAGCGCCATCAGATAGCCCACGGGACGCGCCGCCTTGGCGGCCAGGTCCGAGACATTGACAGCCAACGCCTTCCAGGCGACGTCCTCCGGCGCGTCGTCGGCCAGGAAGTGCACGTTCTCGGCCACAGGGTCGGTCTTGAGGACGAGCTCGGTGCCAGGCTCGGGTGCCAGCAGCGCGCAGTCGTCCTGCAGGCTGAAAGCGCCCGCCGCGCCCTGCGCCAGTGGCGCCAGCAGCCGGACGATGGCCTCCTCGCCCTGCAGGATTCCGTCAGGTGGCGTGCCTCGGGTCATCGCCTATTCTATCTCCCTCTCCCCGCTTGCGGGGAGAGGGTCGGGCGAGAGGTGGCAACAAACTCCGACACCGATTGGCGCGGCCCCTCACCCCTAGCCCTCTTCCCGCGTGCGGAAGAGCACGGGGAATGGGAATCTCGTCAACTGCGCTCGGGAAGCTGGCCGGGCCTCAGCTGCCGCGCCAAAGCGTCGAGCACGCCGTTGACCACCCTGGGCTCGTCGCCCTCGAAGAAGGCATGCGCTACGTCGATATATTCGCTGATCACGACGCGGCTGGGCACGTCGTGCAGCTCCATCAGCTCGAAGACGGCGGCGCGCAGAATCGCGCGCACGATCGAGTCGATGCGGGTCAGCCGCCAGCCCTCGGCCAGCTGCTTGTCGACGATGGGGTCGATGTCGCGCTGGCGCCGGACCACACCCCTCAGCACGTTCGCGAAATGCTCGGCGTCGGCTTCCGTGCCGGTGCCGTCATCGGCATCCTTGCCGAGCCGGTGCGCCTTGAACTCCTCGATGATGGCGGCGAGGTCCGTCTGGGCCAGGTCCATCTGGTATAGGGCCTGCACCGCGGCAAGCCGCGCCTGGCTGCGCGACAGGCCCTTGGATCTGCGCGCGCTACCCTCCGCCGCGCTCATGGCACTTCCTCGTCGGCGAAGGCGCGGTCGATGGCAACGACGGCCAGGCACGCACGCACGGCGTCCGCTCCCTTGCCCTTGCGCCCGCCGCGCGCGCGCTCCAGCGCCTGCGCCTCGGTGTCGACCGTGAGGATGGCATTGCCGAGCGGGACGGCATTGGCCACCGCCACATGCATCAGCCAATGGTTGGCGTTGTTACAGACGATGTCGTAGTGCGAGGTCTCACCGCGGATGACGCAGCCGAGAACAACGCAGCCGTCGAAGCGCGCGTTGGCATCGTCCGAGCCGATCAGCCCCGCCTTCACTGCCTGTGCCAGGGCCTGCGGAATCTCCAGCGCGCCCGGCACGACGATGCGCTCGTAGGTGGCGCCGGCGGCCTCGAGCTCGGCGATCGCGCCCGCGGCCAGCTCCGCGCAGATCGCTTGATAGTAGGGGGATTCGATGATGAGGATGTGCGCTCCCTCGCCTCCGGCTGGCATGTCAGGCAGGTCGCTCGCTTCTGGCCGTCGCACGCGTCGTGCCATGGTGCCTCAACCGAGCCGGCGCTGGCCGACGATGCGCAGCCCGAATGCTTCGAGGCCCACATAGCGCGACGGCGGTGCGTTCGACAGCAGCACCATGTCGCTTACCCCCAGTGAATGCAGAATCTGCGAGCCGACGCCGATTTCGACCAGGCGCCGTTCAGCCGTGCTCTTCGGTCGCTTCTTGCGGTCGGCGTTCTGGGCAATCCAGCTCGACACGGACTTGGGTCGCAGGTCCCGGATGATCACGATCACACCCCGGCCCTCTTCCGCGATCGCACGCATGGCCTTGTCGAGCACGGAGCTGCGCGGGCCCGTCGCACCGATGCCGAGCAGGTCGGTCAGCACGTTGACGGCATGCACGCGCACAAGCACGGGCCCAGGCGCGCTCAGATCGCCCTTCACCAGCGCCAGATGCTCCACCGGCTCCGCTGCGGTCTCGAACACGTGCAGCGTGAACGGTCCGCCGTGCGCGCTGCCGACGGCCGTCTTCGCCACCTCCTTGACGATGCGGTCGTTGCGCAGGCGATAGCCGATCAGGTCCTCGATGGTGCCGATCTTGAGGCCGTGGCGCTGGGCGAAGGCGACGAGGTCCGGCATGCGCGCCATGGTGCCGTCGTCGTTCATGATCTCGCAGATGACGCCGGCCGGATAGAGTCCGGCGAGTCGCGCCAGATCGACGCTGGCCTCGGTATGCCCGGCACGCACCAGCACGCCGCCCTCGCGCGCGATCAGCGGGAAGACATGGCCGGGCGAGACGATATCGTTGTAGTCCTTGGTGGGGTCGATTGCCGTTGCAATGGTGCGGGCGCGATCGTGGGCGGAGATGCCCGTGGCAATGCCCTCACGCGCCTCGATCGACACCGTGAAGGCCGTGCGGTTGCGCGCCTCATTCTGCCGCGCCATGTACTCGAGCCGCAGCTGGTTCGCACGCTGTGAGGTGAGCGAGAGGCAGATGAGGCCGCGGCCGTGCTTGGCCATGAAATTGATGACGTCGGGCGTGGCCATCTGAGCGGGGACCACGAGATCGCCTTCATTCTCTCGGTCCTCGGCGTCGACCAGGATGATCATGCGGCCGTTGCGCAGGTCCTCGATGATCTCGTCGATCGGCGAAAGGAAGCCCTTGCCTTCGGCGTATGCGACGGTTTTCAAGCCTTCTTTCACGATCTCAGCTCCATTGCCCGCGCCACGTAGCGTGCAAAGACGTCGACCTCCAGGTTTACCCTGTCGCCTGGCTTTTTGGCGCTCAAGGTCGTGTGGGTCAAGGTGTGGGGAATGATGTTGACCCCAAAGCTGCCTTTCTCCACCTCGTTGACGGTCAGCGAGATCCCGTCCAGCGCCACGGACCCCTTGGTAGCTATGAAGCGCGCAAGGCCGTCGGGGACCTCGAAGACGAAGCGGCGGGATTGCCCGTCGGCGCTGATGGTGCGGATGCCGGCCAATCCGTCCACGTGACCGGATACGATATGCCCGCCGAGTTCATCGCCGGCTTTCAGGGCCCGCTCCAGGTTGATGCGCCGCCCGGCCTGCCAAGTGCCGAGCGTCGTCCGGCTCAGCGTCTCGTTGGAAACGTCGACCTTGAAGAGGCACCCCGCACTGTCAGCTACGATCTCCGTTGCCGTCAGGCAGGCCCCGTCGCAGGCAATCGAGGCTCCGAGGGCGATGCTGTCCGCCCCATAGCGCGAGCGGATCGTGAAGCGGCCGCCCTCGCGCGCCACCAGCTCGCCGATGTCCGTGATGATGCCCGTGAACATTGGGTGAGCGTATCACATCTGTCATCGCGGCCGTAGCGCGTTAGCGCGAAGAGGCTGGACCCAGGGCCGACAATGATGTCCCCGCGCCCCATGCTGGAGGAGCATGGAAGCCACGCTCACCGCAGATATCCAGCGTGATCCGTGCTCTTGCCGGCAGCGCCAGCCTCGAGCGCGGCGCGCATGGCAGGCGCGATCTCGCGCTTGGTCCAGGTCTTGGGATCGACATGCACGTAGACGGTCTCGCTGGTGACCAGCGGCTCCGCCTCGCCCGCGCGGCGAATATCGAAGCTCAACGTGAACGAAGTACTGCCAATGCGGCCCGTTCGCACGGAGATCTCGAGCACATCGTCGAAACGGGCCGGCCGCTTCCACTCGACCACTTGGCGCACGGTCTGAATTTCAAACGTGCCGTCCGTCACATCGCTCGGACGTGGCAGGGCGGCCCGCAGGAATTCGAAGCATGCCATGTCGATGTACTCGCCGTAGCGGGCATTGAAGACGACGTGCTGGGCGTCGCACTCCTGGTAACGCACGCGCAGAAAGTAGCGAAACGGCTGGATAGTCATGTCGGGAACGACTCCGGGACGAAACGGCCGAGGCGGCGGTGAAAAGTCAGCCGGTCGGTGCCGATCTTGCGCTCATCGACCTTCTGCCAGCGCGTGATGTCGTCGAGGAGCCCGAGACCCCGGTCCCCCACCGGCGGCCGCCCCTTGGCGCCCAAGGCCGCGCTGCCGTGGCCGATCACCACCTCGTCGACGAGGTCGGCAGCCAGGAAGCCGGCGGCAATGGTCGGTCCGCCCTCCACCAGCACCCGCGTCACGCCTTCGGCGGCGAGGCTCTCCAGAACGACGACAAGCCCGAGGCGACCGTCGGCACCCGCCGGCATGCGGCGCACCTCCACGCCCCTGGGATAGACCGGAGGCTTGCTGCCGGTGCTGCCGAAGATCGTTACGGGCACCCGGTCGACGCTCCTGAACATCCGTGCCGCAGGCGAGGTGCGAAATCCGGGATCGAGGATGACCCGCCTCGGCGAGCGGGCTGCCAGCCCTGCCAGGCGGCACGTGAGGTCGGGGTCATCGTCCGCCACCGTCCGGCGCCCGACCAGGATGGCATCCGCCTGCGCGCGCAGGATGTGCGCGAACTGGCGCGCCTCGGGGCCCGTTACCCAGACCGGCTCGCCCTGACCCGGCGCGATCAGGCCATCGGCGGACACGGCGATCTTGAGCTGCACGAACGGCCGGTCCTGGGTCATGCGCAGGATGTGGCCGACGGCCATCCAGCGTGCCTCCTCCGCACACAGGCCGAGTTCCACGGCGACGCCGGCGTCGCGCAGCACGGCCAGGCCGCGGCCGGAGATCTCGGGGTTCGGGTCGCCGATGGCGCACACCACGCGGCGTATGCCGGCATCGATGATGGCATTGGCACAGGGCGGCGTGCGGCCGTGATGCGAGCAGGGCTCGAGCGTCACGTACATGGTCTGGCCGCGCGCTCGCGCCCCCGCGCGCCTCAGCGCGTTCGCCTCTGCGTGCGGCCGCCCGCCCTGATGCGTCCAGCCGCGTGCAATCACCTCGCCAGTCGCCTCGTCCGCGATAACGGCACCGACGGCCGGATTGGGGGCCGTGCGGCCGAGCATGCGCCGCGCCACATGCAGCGCCAGTTGCATGAAGCGCCGATCGGGGTCGGGCAAGGGATGCTGGGAGGGAACCATCGCTCCTAGAGCGCCTGCGCGGATTCCCCGTCCCATCGTCCCGGAGGCGCGGCTCCGACACGACGTGGGGAGAAGTTAGGGGTGGGAGAAGCCCCGACATCGGACGTTCTGCAATCCCCCCCTCCTTCGCCGTCCTCCATCAGGGTGGAGGGAACGGCAATAGATGGGGGTGGAGGATTGCGGTGTCCCGTGATCGCTACTGTCATGCCTCAGTGCTTGGTGTCGATCGGTCCCAGCGGCGGGGTCTTGGGCGCGGAGCCTGCCGCACCTTCGGCCGCCTTGCCTTCGCCCGCGATCTCGCCCAGCACCTCCTGGAAGTCGGCAGCCTCGCTGAAGTCGCGATAGACGGAGGCAAAGCGCACATACGCCACGGGATCAAGGCCCTTGAGGGCTTCCATGACGAGCTGGCCGATGGCCGAGGACGGCATCTCCTGCTCGCCCATGCTTTCGAGCTGCCGCACGATGCCCGACACCATGCGGTCGATGCGCTCGGGCTGGATCGGCCGCTTGCGCAGCGCCACCTCGACAGAGCGCGAAAGCTTCTCGCGATCGAACGGCATGCGCCGGCCTGAACGCTTGATGACGGTGATCTCCCGGAGTTGCACGCGCTCGAAGGTGGTGAAGCGGCCGCCGCAATCCTCGCAGTTGCGGCGCCGCCGGATGGCCTGGTTCTCCTCGGTCGGACGGCTGTCCTTGACCTGGGTGTTCTCGCATCCGCAGTAGGGACAGCGCATTTTCAGTGCTCACGTGTAGGTTGGGTCAGCCCCGGCGAAGGCCGGGGGCAGACCCAACGCAATTGAGGCGCCGACAGGCTGTGCTGGGTCTTCGCTCCGCTCGACCCAGCCTACGATACGCCCCAGCTGATGAGCGTGGGGGGAGGGGACACTCACGTATAGATCGGAAAGCGCCGGGCGAGCGCGATCGCCTCCGCCTTGACCTTGGCTTCGACCTTGGCATTGCCGGCCTCGCCGTTGGCCGCGAGCCCGTCGAGCACCTCGGCCATCATGGCGCCGATCTGCCGGAACTCGGCGATGCCGAAACCGCGGGTGGTGCCAGCCGGCGAGCCGACGCGGATCCCCGAGGTGACGGCTGGCTTCTCCGGATCGAACGGCACGCCGTTCTTGTTGGTGGTGATGTGTGCGCGGCCGAGCGCCTTCTCGGCGATATTGCCGGTGAGCTTCTTGGGACGCAGGTCGACCAGGAGCACGTGCGTATCCGTGCCTCCCGACACCAGGTCGAAGCCCGCACTCGAGAGCACCTCGCCCAGCGCCTTGGCGTTCTCGACCACGGCGCGTGCGTAGGCCCGGAACTCGGGCTGCAGCGCCTCGTGGAAGGCGACGGCCTTGGCGGCGATGATGTGCATCAGCGGCCCGCCCTGCATGCCCGGAAACACCGCGGAATTGATCTTCTTGGCCAGCGCCTCGTCGTTGGTGAGGATCATGGCGCCCCGGGGCCCGCGCAGCGTCTTGTGCGTGGTCGAGGTGACGACGTGGGCATGGGGAAAGGGGCTTGGATGCGCGCCGCCGGCGACGAGCCCGGCAAAGTGCGCCATGTCGACGATCAGATAGGCGCCGACCTCGTCGGCGACGGCCCGGAATGCCGCGAAGTCGATGGTGCGGGGATACGCGCTGCCGCCGGCTACGATCACCTTGGGCTTGTGCTGGCGCGCCAGCGCGGCCACCTCGTCCATGTCGATGCGGTGGTCCTGGCGGCGCACGGAGTAGGGCACCACCTTGAACCACTTGCCCGATACGTTGACCGGCGAACCGTGGGTCAGGTGTCCGCCCGCCGCGAGGCTGAGCCCCATGAAGGTATCGCCGGGCCGCATCAGCGCCATGAAGGCTTCCTGGTTGGCCGTGCTCCCCGAGTGCGATTGAACGTTGGCGAATTTGCACTTGAAGAGCTTCTTGGCGCGCTCGATGGCCAGCGTCTCGGCCTCATCCACGTACTGGCACCCGCCGTAATAGCGATTGCCTGGATAGCCTTCCGCGTACTTGTTGGTCAGCACCGTCCCGGCCGTCTCCAGCACGGCCCGCGACACCATGTTCTCGGACGCGATGAGCTCGATCTCGTCCTGCTGGCGTTGCAGCTCTCTACCAACCGTGCCGGCGATCTCGGGATCGACTTCGGCGAGCGACGCGGAAAAAAAGGGCAAGTGCGGCGCCATCTGGCGCCCTGCGACGGTGGGCATCTCGAACAGATCCATGGCTGCGCCGACGGGGCGCGGAGCGTTGCAGCGCCGAAGCGGCGCGCGGCCCTCATATCATGGGCTTCGCCGGCCCAACAAGGCGGCGACGCGCCAACGGATTGCACCGATGCCGCGGGACATGGGGATATCATCGTCAGCAGATGCAAGTGGCCGAGCCTTGCGTGGCATCTTTTGATGCGGCAATCGGAGCTGTGACCGCGCAAGGTGCGACGCAGTGCTGCTTGCCGCGCCCAGCCATGCGTTTAGAAGAGTTCTAAGAAATGGAGGGTTGTGGCAGGCCGTGCGGGCATTTTCCGACCTGACCGAGCAGGAGATCCTGGCCCTTGCCATCGCGGCCGAGGAGGAGGACGCGCGCATCTACGCCAACTATGCCGACGGCCTGAAGGCCAACTATCCGGCCTCGGCCCAGGTGTTCACCGACATGGCCGACGAGGAGAACGAGCACCGCCGCATGCTCATCCTCCTCTACCGGCGCAAGTTCGGCGAGAACATTCCATTGATCCGACGTCAGGACGTGCGCGGCTTCATCAAGCATGAGCCGCTGTGGGCGGTGCGGCCGCTGGGCCTCGAGAAGGTGCGCAAGCAGGCCGAGGCCATGGAGTTCGAAGCCCGCAGGTTCTACGAGCGCGCCATGGAGCGCACCTCCGACGCCAGCATCCGCAAGCTGTTGGGCGATCTCGCCGCCGCGGAGCGCTCCCACATCAGCCTGGCGCAACGCCTGGGCGAGCAGCACCTGACCACCGATGCCCGCCGGGCCGAGGAAGAGACCCGCCAGCGGATGTTCGTCCTGCAGGTGGTCCAGCCGGGGCTTGCGGGGCTGATGGACGGCTCGGTCTCGACCCTGGCGCCGTTGTTCGCCGCCGCCTTCGCCACCCACAGCACCTGGGAGACGTTCCTCGTCGGAATGGCAGCCTCGGTCGGGGCCGGCATCTCCATGGGCTTTGCCGAGGCACTGTCCGACGATGGCCAGCTGACGGGCCGCGGCCATCCCTGGCTGCGCGGCAGCATCACCGGACTGATGACCACGCTCGGCGGCGTCGGCCATACCCTGCCCTACCTGATCAAGGATTTCGCGACGGCGACCACGCTCGCGATACTCGTGGTGCTGATCGAGCTGTGGGCAATTGCCTGGATTCGCTCGCGCTACATGGATACGAGGTTCCTGCGCGCCGCTTTCGAGGTCGTAGTGGGCGGCCTCATCGTCTTCGCCGCCGGTATCCTGATCGGCAGCGCTTGAGGCAGGTAAAGCGCACAGGCGCGGTTATCGCACGAGCCGGAACATGCCGAGGCAATCGAGGGGGCCAGCATGGCAAAGGCCGACAAGGCAGGAGCCCATCCCACGCTCACAACGAAGCGGCTGCGCCTGAGGCAATTTGCGGCGCGCGACGTGGAGGGCATGCACGCCTGCTTCGGCGATCCTGATGCCATGCGCTATTGGAATTTCCCGCCGTGCAAGACGCGCGCCGAGACCCAGCGCTGGGTGAAAATATTGGCCAAGAACACGAGCCCCTATGCCTTTCTCGCCTGGGCCGTCGCCGACAAGCGGAGCGACCGGTGCATCGGCATGATCAACTATCATCACCGCGAGGCGCAGAACCGCCGTCTGGAATTGGGTTACATCCTGGCACCGGCCCACCAGGGCCGCGGGCTGATGACGGAGGCCGTTGAGGCGCTGCTCGCCTACTGCTTCGAGGAGCTCAACGTGCACCGCGTGCACGCCCTGATCCATCCCGACAATGCCGCCTCCATCCGGCTTGTCATGCGTCTGGGCTTTCGCTGCGAAGGCGGGCCGCTGCGGGACTACTGGCGCGTCGGCGATGAATACGCGAGCGTGATGATGTATGCCCTGCTTGCCGGCGAGCGGCCGTAGATCACCGCGCTGGGCCGATCACGTCCCGAGATAGGCCTGACGAACGCGGTCGTCGGCGAGCAGATCCGCACCCGTGCCCGTCATGACGATGCGGCCGTTCTCCAGCACGAAGGCGCGGCTTGCGAGCTTGAGCGAGGCGACCACGTTCTGCTCCACCAACAGCACCGTCAGCCCGCGCTGGTTGAGCGCTCGGATCGTGCGGAAGAGCTCCTGCACAAGCGCCGGCGCCAGCCCCAGCGAGGGCTCGTCGAACATGATGAGCTCGGGCTTGCCCATCAGGCAGCGGCCAATCGCCAGCATCTGCTGCTCGCCGCCCGACATGGTGCCCGCCGCCTGGTTGCGCCGCTCGGCCAGGCGCGGGAACATCGCGAACACCTCGCGCATGGTCTCCGCCATGGCGCCGCGCGCCCGCGGCAGCAGCGCGCCCATCTCCAGGTTCTCCTCCACGGTCAGCGAGGGGAAGATCTGGCGGCCTTCTGCGACCTGACCGATTCCGAGGTTGCAGATGCTGTGGCTCGGCAATCCCGTGATGTCTGCGCCGCGATACGTGATGGTCCCCGCGCGCGGAGCCTCCATGCCGGCGATGGTGCGGATGAGACTGGTCTTGCCGGCGCCGTTGGCCCCCACGATGGCTACAAGCTCGCCCTCCTTCGCACCGATGGATATGCCATCGAGCGCCTGCGCATCGCCGTAGTAGAGATCCACGCCCTCGACCTGCAGGATCATTGCGCGCCACCCCGGCTGTCATCCCGGAATTTCGCGTCAGCAAAATATCCGGGACCCCGGGCGGCGATGAGGCACCTGGGTCCTGGCTCTCCGCGCTGTCGCGCTCCGGCCAGGATGACATTGCACGGCAATACCATCACACCGCCTCGGCACCCAGATAGCACTCGAGCACCGCCGGATCGCGCGTGACCGCCTCGGGCGTGCCGGCGGAGATGACCTGGCCGTGATGCAGCACAACCACGCGCGCCGACAGTGCCATCACCGCACGCATCACGTGCTCGATCAGCAGGATGGTCAGGCCGAGCTTCGAATTGAGCTCGCGGAACAGCGCCACCATCTGATCGGTCTCGGTCGGCCGCAGGCCAGCCATCACCTCGTCGAGCAGCAGCAGGCGCGGATCCGTGGCCAGCGCCCGTGCCACTTCCAGACGTTTGCGATCGGGCAACGTAAGAGACGACGCCATTTGCAGCGCCCTATCGGCCAAGCCCAGCTGCTCGATCACGCTCTCCGCCTTGCGCCGCGCCTGGCGCACACCCGCGCTACAATTGAGCGCACCCACCATGACATTCTCCATCACGGTCAAGCCCGCGAACGGCTTCACCAGCTGGAACGTGCGCCCGATTCCTGCGCGACACACCTGGTCGGAACGCCAGCCATCGATGCGCCGCCCGGCAAAGCGCACTTCCCCGCCGTCGGGATGATAGACGCCAGCGATCACGTTGAAGCAGGTTGTCTTGCCGGCGCCATTGGGGCCGATCAAGCCGACGACCTGCCCCTCCGGCACTTGGAAGCTCACCTCCTGCACGGCCCTCAGCCCGCGGAAGCTCTTTGAGATGCGGTCGATCTCGAGCAGCGCCGTCATTTGGAGCCCTCGCGGCGCTTGGCCTTCGCGTCGTCGAGGCCGAGCCGGCGGCTGAGCGGTGGCCACACGCCGTCGGGCAGGAAGACCACCACGATCAGCAGGCAGACGCCATAGAACACCTGCTTGATGCCGGGGACGTCGATCCCTGCGAGCAGCATGATCTCGCCCAGCGTCTCCGCCAACGCTGTCAGCAGGAACGCGCCCACGATCGGCCCCACCAGCGTGCCGATGCCGCCGATGATCGGCCCCAGGATCAGCTCGATGGAGCGCGAGATGTGGAAGATCTGCTCGGGAAACAGGTTGTTGTAGTGGAAGGCGAACAGCACGCCGCCAAGGGAGGTCATGGCCGCGGAGATCACCACCGCCAGCATCTTGTAGCGGAAGATGTCGATGCCAAGCGCCTGCGCCGCCTCCGGACTTTCGCGGATCGCCAGCCAGTAATAGCCGATGCGGCTTCGCATCAGAACATGGCAGAGGATGAACCCGGCGACCGTCATGCCGAGCACGACGTAGTAGAACATGGTCGGGCTGCCGCGGAGGCTGACGATGTCGTTCTTCGCGTAGTTGGCGACCGGGAGGAAGAAGCCCGCCGAGCCGCCGAGCCAGCTCCAGTGGTCGAAGCCGATGCGCGCGAACTCCGCGAATGCGATCGTCAGGATGGCGAAGTAGACGCCGCCGACCCCGAAGCGAAAGGCGAGAAAGCCGATGACAGCCCCCGCCACGGCCGCAACCGCCATCGACAGCCACAACCCGATCCAGGGACTCACCCCGAAATGCACGTAGAGCGCGGCCGCCGCGTAAGCTCCGAGCCCCACATAGAGCGCGTGGCCTAGAGAAAGCTGCCCGGCGAAGCCCATCATGATGTTCCAGGCCTGCCCGACATAGGCGAAGTACAGGATGAGGATCAGCACGGTTATCAGGTAGTCGTTGACGGCCAGCGGCAGCGCGAGCAGCGCCGCCAGAAGCGCGGCGAGCAACATCAGGCCACGTTGCGAGACACCTTCGGTAAGTCGCGCGATCATGGCGAGTCACGCTTGCCCAGAATGCCCTGCGGGCGGAACAGCAGCACCAGCACGAGGATGGCAAATGCGAACATGCTCTTGGCCGAGGGCGTGAACAGCAAGCCGCCCAGCGCCTCCGTCACACCGATCAGCACGCCGCCGAGCAGCGCGCCGGGCATCGAGCCCAGCCCGCCGGTGATGACCACGACGAAAGCCAGCAGCGTGTAAGCAGGACCGAGCGGCGGCGTGGTGTCGACCAGCAGCACCATCATTGAGCCCGCCGCCCCTACGCAGGCCGAGCCGAGGCCGAAGGTGAGCGCATAGAGCCGCTTGACGTCGAGCCCCACCACCAGCGCCCCTGTGTAGTTGTCGGCGCAGGCACGGATGGCCTTGCCGGTGAGCGTGAAGCGGAAGAAGGCGAACAGCGCGGCGGTCGTGGCCACGGCCGCGGCGCCCGCATAGAGCTTGGTGGCATCGACGATGAGCGGGCCAAGGAGGAAGCTGTCATAGGCATAGCGCGTCTGGATGCCGCGCGCATCCGGACCGAAGGCGATCAGCAGGGCGTTGACCATGATGATCGCCACGGCGACCAGCAGAATGAACTGGCTGTGCTCGGGTCGGTTGATGAACGGATTGATCAGTCCACGTTGCATGGTGTAGCCGAGCGCGAACAGAACGGCGGCGATCGGCACCATCATCAGCAACGGGTCGAGCTTGAAGGCGGCGAACAGCAGGATCGCCAAGTACATGGCGATCGTCATCATCTCGCCGTGGGCGAAGTTGACGACGCGCACCACTCCGAAGATCACCGACAGGCCCAGCGCCATCAGCCCGTAGACGAGGCCGGTCAACAGGCCGCTGACGGCGACGTTGAGATAGATCCCTGCGGGCACGGGCGATCCGCGATGAGCAAGGCTCCGGCCGCGACGGTGGCGGCCGGAGCGGAGGCAGGCTACCGCGTCAGCCGCGCTTGTCGTAGGCGGTCATCGGGAATTCGGCCTTGCCATTGGCGGCGGCCTTCGGCGCCACCGTCACGAGCTTGCCGCCGCGGTTCTGGATGGCGGCGTTCTTCAATGCCGCGTTCTGGCCCTTGGCGTCGAACTGGATGCCGGGCCCGATGCTGACGTTGTTGGTGATGTTGGTGGCGCGGATGGCATCGGCGAGCGCCTTGGGGTCGGCCGAGCCCGCGCGCTTGTAGGCGTCGGCCGCGATCAGCAGCGCCTCGAACGTGAAGATATGGTTCGTGTTGAGGTTGATCTCCGGATACGCCTTGGCCAACGCTGCCTCGAGCTCCTTGGAGAGCGGCTTGGTGGGATCGTACCAGGGCACAAAGCTCAGCGGCCCATCGGCCAGCTTGCCCAGCGTCTTCAGATACTGGTCCTCATACCAGCCGGGGCCCATGCTGAGCACCGCCATCGGCGTCCAGCGCTGCTTGACCAGCTCGCGCGTCAGCAGCATGGCGTCGTTGAGGCGGCTCACCATCAGCAATGCTTCGGCCCCCGTCGCTTTGGCCTTTGCCACCTCCACCGACAAATCACGGGCGGCGGGATCGTAGGCGATCGTCTCGGCGATCTTGTAGGGCATGTTCGCCTTCTGCAGCACGGCGTCGATGCCCTTTTGCATGGATGTGCCGAAGGTGTCGTTAACGTGCAGGAACACCACCGTCTTGGGCGCCGTGCCGGCCGCCTCGAAGACCTCCTTCTGGTTGGCGAAGGCATCGCCCAGGATCATCGGCGCGGTGGGGAAGTTGCGGAACACGAACTTGTAGCCCTGCTCGGTAATGGGCGGGGCGGCAGCGATGTTGATGACATAGGGGATGCCCTTCTGCTCGGCCACCTGGGCTATCGCCGTGCTCTGGCCGGAGTCGAAGGCGCCGACGAGGAGCTGCGCGCCCTCGCTGATCAGCCGCTCGGCGCGGGAGCGCGCCACCTCCACGTTCGTCTCCGTGTCGGCGTTCATGATGGCGAGGTCCGGCAGGCCGAGACCCTTGAGAATGCCCGGCGCGATCTCGACGCCGCGCTGGCAATCCTGGCCGATCCCGGCCTGCTGGCCTGACCGCGGCAGCAGAACGCCGACCTTCAGCGGCGCACCCTGCGCGCGGCCGATGCTGAAGGGCGCCGTTGCGGCCACGAGGCCCGTCGCACCGGCGACGGCGGCAAACCTCCGCCGCGTCAGGCCGGCTTGCGTCTTATCGGCTCGCGACTGGGCGGCCCGCGGCGGCGATTTCCTGGTCATGTGTTCCTCCCTGAAGCGGACCGGGCGGTCCGCAGCTCCATGGCAAGTCTCGGGCAGAATTCGTCGGCACCGCGTCCCCACCCGCGAAGCGCTTTGACTCCGCCCACTCCTTTGCAATTATTGTTGCCTTTGACAACAGATGCCGTCAACAGCAATGAGATCGGCCGTGCCCGCGCAGGAAGTGCTGCAACAGATCGCGCAGGACGTGGAGGATGCGACCTCGCCAGGCAGTCGGGGACGCGCGCGCGGCAGGCGCAATGAGGTAGTGCTCGGCGCGCTCGCCGACCACCTCGGCTACTCGGTGCGCCGCTTGCAGGTGTGGATTTTCCAGGACTTCGTGCGCGCGCTTGCACCCTTCGACATCCGCCCTGCGCAATATTCCGTCCTGATCGTGATCCAGGCCAATCCGGGCCTTTCGCAAACGGCTCTTGCCCAGCGGCTCGGCATCGAGCGTGCACGGCTGGTGCGCCTCCTCGACGCACTCGAACGGCGCGGCCTCACACGGCGGCAGCCCTCGCCGTCGGACCGGCGGGCGCATGCGCTCTATCTGACACGCGAGGGGCAACGCGACCTCAAGCGCATCAAGTCGCTGGCCGCCGGCCACGAGGCGCGCCTGGCCAAGCGCCTCGGCGCGCACAAGCGAGAGGCGTTGCTGGCGGCGTTGCGGGATTTCACCTGACGTCGATTTCTGCCGCTGCTACGCTTCCCTGAAAAAGCGCCGGGAACGTCCGCGAGCCATCCTTGCCGGGAGGACACAGGGGATGAATGATCTCACGTTCGGCTTCCAGGCCGCCGCGGCGGGCGATGCCCATCAATCCGATCACCAGCTCTATCGCGAATTGATCGATGACTGTGCGCTCGGCCAGAAGCTCGGCTACGACGCAGCTTGGCTGCTCGAGCATCACTTCAGCGACTACTACCCCACGCCCAGCCCACTGCTGATGATGGCGCACATCGCCGCGAAGTTTCCCGACCTGTCGCTCGGCACCTCCGTGCTCGTGCTGCCCTGGTATCACCCGCTGCGTCTCGCCGAAGAGATCGCAATGCTGAACAGCCTGACGCGGGGCACCCTGCATCTTGGGATCGGCCGCGGCACGGCAAAGATGGAATACGACGCCTACAACGTCGACATGAACGAAGGCCGCGCGCGCTTCGCCGAAGTCTTCCAGATCGTCGAGAAGGGCCTGGCGGGAAAGCCCTTCACGCACAAGGGCCGCTTCTGGAATATCGAGCGGCCGATCCGCCTGCGCCCCGAGCCCGTCGCCAAGCCGGTGCGCTTCTATGGGGCCATCGGCAGCCCTGCGAGCGCGGAGGTGATGGGCGACCTCGGCATCGCCCCCATCTGCCTCTCCACCTTTCCTGACGGGCTGCTCGCCAAGATCCTCGAGCGCTGGCGGGCACGCGCCGGCGCGAAATCCAAGGGTGCGATCCTGCCGATCTCGGTGAAGATGTTCATTGCCGACACCGATGAGGACGCCCGCGAGATGGGCCGCCGCTACTATCCGCCCTACTTCGCCCTGCAGGCCGACCACTACGAGGCGGATGCCAACCCGTGGGCCGACATCCCCGAGTACGCCGACTTCAGCCGCATGTTCGCCAACCTGCGCAAGCTGGCCAACCCCGACGAACTCGGACCGTTCCTCGACGCCAACCTGGTCGGCAGCGCCGAGACCATCGCAAAGCGCATCGATCGGCTGGCCGCCCTGGGCTTCAACTACTTCATGGTTTCATCGGCGACGCCCGGCACGCCCTTTGCCGTGCGCCAGAGGATGATGACGCGCTTCGCCGAGGAGGTCTGCCCGCGCTTCTCGAATGCGATGCGCAAGCGAGGGACTGCGGCCTGAAGCCGGCGTCGTCTTTCGCGGCGTGGATCGCCGGAATGACCTTGGTCACGCCGTCTCCTCGAACAACTCGCGGCCGATCAGCCAGCGGCGGATCTCGGATGTGCCGGCGCCGATCTCGTAGAGCTTGGCGTCGCGCAGCAGGCGGCCCGTCGGGTAGTCGTTGATGTAGCCGTTGCCGCCCAGGAGCTGCACGGCGTCGAGCGCGATCTGCGTCGCCTTCTCCGCCGCGTAGAGGATGGTGCCCGCCGCATCCTTGCGCGCCGTCTCGCCGCGGTCGCAAGCACGCGCCACCGCGTACACGTAGGCTCTGCAGGCGTTCATGGTCGTGTACATGTCGGCGAGCTTGCCCTGCACCAGCTGGAAAGTGCCGATCGGCTCGCCGAACTGCTTCCGCTGATGCACGTAGGGGATCACGATATCCATGGCCGCCTGCATGATGCCGAGCGGCCCCGCCGCCAGCACCGCGCGCTCGTAATCGAGCCCGCTCATCAGCACGTTGACGCCGCGGCCGAGCTCGCCCAGTACGTTCTCTGCCGGCACCTCGCAGTCCTCGAAGATCAGCTCGCCCGTGTCGGAGCCGCGCATGCCGAGCTTGTCGAGCTTCTGCGCAGTGGAGAATCCCTTGAAGCCCCTCTCGATCAGGAAGGCTGTGATGCCGCGCGGGCCGGCATTTGGATCGGTCTTGGCATAGACCACCAGAGTATCGGCACACGGCCCGTTGGTGATCCAAAACTTGTTGCCGTTGAGGACGTAGCGGTCGCCCTTCTTCTCGGCCCTGAGCTTCATCGACACGACGTCCGAACCGGCGCCCGGCTCCGACATGGCCAGCGCGCCGACATGCTCGCCCGAGACCAGCTTGGGGAGGTACTTGCGCTTCTGCGCATCGGAGCCGTTGCGCCGGATCTGGTTGACGCACAGGTTGGAGGGCGCGCCGTAGGACAGGCCCACCGAGGCCGAGCCGCGGCTCAGCTCCTCCATGGCGATGCAGTGCTCGAGATAGCCGAGGCCCGACCCGCCGTACGCCTCCTCCACCGTGATTCCG
>Ga0114129_10005875_pt1 | contig 17382 bp, 20 predicted proteins | sample RhiMetdeltSRZDD1_FD_80071 | JGI IMG/M metagenome (GOLD analysis project Ga0114129, IMG submission 80071) | Populus rhizosphere microbial communities from Tennessee, USA - Rhizosphere MetaG P. deltoides SRZDD1 (version 2) (version 2) | ecosystem: Host-associated > Plants > Roots > Rhizosphere >... | reverse complement strand
TTCTGGGAGGAAAAGCCGGCCACGGCCAAGCTGCCGGAGTCGCTCGCCATCTGGGTGGAGCTCGCGCGCGCGGTGAAGCCGGCGGTGGTCAACGTGAGCACGTTGCAGCGCGTCGTCCGCGGCCCGCTCCCCGACGATTTCTTCCGGCGCTTCTTCGAAGGCCCGGGACAAGCGCAGCCGCGGCAGAGTCTCGGCTCCGGGTTCGTCATTTCGCACGACGGCTACATCGGCACCAACGTCCACGTCGTCCGGGATGCGTCCGAGATCGTGGTGCGCCTCGCCGATCAGGGTCAACATCGCGCGAAGGTCGTCGGCGTGGACCCGACCACCGACATCGCGCTCCTCAAGATCGAGGCGACCGGCCTTCCCGTCCTGCCGTTCGGCGATTCCGACAAGCTCGAGGTCGGCGAGCCGGTCATGGCCATCGGGAACCCGTTCGGCCTCGATCAGACCGTGACGTCCGGCATCGTGAGCGCCAAGGAGCGATTCATCGGCAGCGGGCCTTACGATGACTTCATCCAGACCGACGCCTCCGTGAATCCCGGCAACTCGGGCGGCCCGCTCGTGGACGCGCGCGGCGCGCTGGTCGGGATCAACACCGCGATCTTCTCGCAGAGCGGCGGCTCCGTCGGGATCGGCTTCGCGATCCCCGTCAACCTCGCCAAGCAGGTCCTGCCGCAGCTGAAGGACACGGGAAAAGTCCGGCGCGGCTATCTGGGGGTGGCGGTGACGCCGGTCACGCCGGAGGCGGTACGGTCGCTCAAGTTGTCCGCCCGCCGGGGTGCGCTCGTCGCCGAGGTGGTGAGTCGCTCGCCCGCGGCCGATGTAGGCGTGGAGCCGGGCGACGTGATCGTCGCGTTCCAGGGCCAACCGCTCCAGGATCCGCACGACCTCACCCGCCGGGTGGCCGGGAGCCCGCCCGGAAGCAAAGTGACCCTCGAGGTGGTGGGGAGTCGCGGGCGGCGCACGGTGACGACGACCCTCGGCGAGCTCCCCGAACGGCGCCTACCCGCCGCCGGGTAGCGGGCTACGCGCGGTCGGCGCCGGCGCGGTCGGCGCCAGATGAAGGCGTGCCGTGCCGCCGCAGCATCATGAGCGAGGCGACGAGGGCCACGGTCAGGACGGTCAGGAACCCGAGCTCGGTCATCGCGTTCCGAAAGCTGCCGTTCGGTTGCTCCAGGAATTTGTTCAGCTCGGCCACCAGCACGAGGATGCGGCGGGTGGCGGCGATGAGACCCACGATGAGGAACGGCTCCGGAACCAGCGTGTGCTCGCGGAACGAAACCTGGACGGTGTACAGCACCTCGACCAGCATCAGGATCAACAAGATTCGATCGAGCAGCTCGATCACGCGTCCGGGAAGGGCGCCCGCGATGAGGTGCTGAACGAACGCGACGGCGCCGTCCACGAGAAGGACGAGGGCGCTGCCCGCGAGAAGCAGGGCGAGGCCGATGTACACGACGTCCTCGACGCGCGTGAAGGCGCGGGCGATCCATTCGCGCATCCGCTGTGCGCGGTCGCGCGTGGCCGACTTCGCCCGAGGCTCTCCAGTCCCGCTTCGGTCCATTGTCATTTTCACTATACGACACGGCGACCCCGGGCACCGTGGTTGCATCGTAAGACTGGATTCAGCACAGGAGGACTGAAGAATGACCGCTCGCACCGATACCACGACCGAGCCGCGCGCCAAGGTTGGGCAACCGGCGCCCGACTTCGAGATGAAGACCACCGCGGACCTCAAGAACCTGAGCTCCGTGGCGCGTCTCTCGGATTACCGTGGCCAGTGGCTCGTGCTCTTCTTCTACCCGGCCGATTTCACGTTCGTGTGCCCCACGGAAGTGACGGCCATGTCCGATCGCTACGACGAATTCAAGGAGCTCGACACGGAGGTCCTCGGCGTCTCCACCGACAATGTCTTCTCGCATCGCGCGTGGATCCAGACGCCACGGGAGAAGAACGGCGTGGGTGAGCTGAAGTACCCGCTCGCCGCCGATGTCACGAAGCAGGTCGCCCGCGACTACGGCGTGCTCGTCGAAGACCAGGGCGTGGCGCTGCGTGGGCTCTTCATCATCGACCCCAAGGGCATCTTGCAGTATGCGGTGATCAACAGCCTCAACATCGGACGCAGCGTGGACGAGACCCTGCGAATTCTGCAAGCGCTGCAGACGGGCGGCCTGTGCCCCGCGGACTGGCGGCCCGGCGACAAGACTCTCCGTGCCGCTTAGGACGGGCACACCGCTCCCGGATCTTTCGGGAGCGACGGAATGGATCAACGGCGCGCCGCCGCCGCGCGAGACGCTGCGCGGCGCGCCCGTCCTCGTTCACTTCTGGGCGGTGAGCTGCCACATCTGCCACGACAACATGCCGACGCTCGCGCGGTGGCGCGACGAGTACGCGGCGCGCGGGCTGCGCGTGATCGCGATCCACATGCCGCGTCAGGAATCCGACATGGACGTCGATCGGGTGCGCGAGGACGCCGCCGCCATGAAGATCACCGAGCCGTGCGGCATCGACAACACGCACGCGGTCACGGACGCCTTCGACAACCGGTTCGTTCCCGCCTATTTCCTGTTCGACCGTGAGGGCGCGCTCAAATCGCGAACGGCCGGCGACGCCGGTCTCGGCTTGCTCGAAACGGCCCTGAAGCGGCAGTTCGACACCGGCGCCGCCTGACGCGGCGCTACGCCGAGCGCTCGGCGTCCTCCGAGGGCGCTCCCGCTTGGAGCCAGTCCTGAAACGACGGCGCGAGCATGACGAGGCGCCATTCCTCCCGCACCTCGAGCGCCATCGCCCGTACCGCGCCCACGGACGCGCCGTCGTGCGCCTCCAGCGAGCGCTCGAGAAGCCACCCCTCGAAGGCCTCCGGCGCGGGGTCGTCGCGCACGGCGGCGGCGAGCAGGGCGCGCTTGATCTCGATCCCGATCGCATCGGGCGTGGTGTCGCGCTTGCGCCGGCGACGCCGTCCCTCGGTCGCGTCGAGCGCGTCGAGGAGCCCGCGACAGACATCGGCCGGCCGCGGTGCGCTCATGACCACCGAAGCCGGTCACGCAGGCCGCCGCGCCGTTCACGGGCCCGCGCCGCCAGCGGATAGCCGACACCTTCGGGCCGCGTGAACCCGTGGTTGAGGGCGGCGAGATCGAGATCGACGGTCTCGAGATCGAGCACGGGAACCTCGGCGCGCGGCCGCGCCGAGAGCACGGTCACGCTCTTCACGAAGCCGCGACAGCTTCGGCACACGTCCACCTTTCGCGTCTGCCGGGCGTCCTCCGGTACGAGCGACCCGAGCCGCTCGTGATCGCTCTCGCCGCAGAACGGGCAGGAGAGCCACTCGGTCCGCCAGTCGCCACCGCAGCGCAGACAGCGTAGATAGCGCGAGCCCTCGAGGCCGCGCACTTCCGTCAGCGCCGGCCACGCGCCGCAGGTGGGACAGTAGCCCTGCGTCCACGTCTCGGACGCACCCGCGCCCGCAGCACCGTGCGCCTGGAGGAGCGGCATCACGAGCGGTCCCGCCATCGCGCGGACGGCGCGGACATCGGCACCGGCGGCCTGCGCCATCGTGTCGAGCCGCGCGGGGTCGTCGGCGAGGGCGGCATCGAGGATGTCGAAGACGTCGACTGAGCGCAACGCGCGCAGCGATGCCGCCGGGCCCTCACCGCGGGCCGCGATGCCGAGGATCCGGTCGATCCACCCGCGGGCGAGACCGCCGTCGATCGTGAACACCGCGCCGGCGAGCGCCGGCGTCCCGGGCGCTGTCGAAGTGTCCCGGACGACGCGATGGCGCGTCCAGCCGGGCTCGCGGCCCGTCCGCATCGTTTCCGCGAGGATCTCCAGCCACACGCTCCACTCCGGATTCGCACGCCGGAGCGTTTCCAGCGCAGCCAGGTCGGGAGCGGCCGCGGGCACGCCCAGGCTACTTCACCGAGGCCGAGCCGGATCCATCGCCCGCGCGCACGGCGGGCAGGACGTTCGGGGTCGCGTAGTACGGCTGGGATCCGCCGTGCAGTTCGACCGACCCGTGATTGCCGACGTCGGCGCCGGGGCCACCGGCGCGCGTGCGCGTCGCCTCCGGGCTCGAGCACGAGACAAGCCCCAAGGTGAGCGCGGCGGTGGCCACGGCGTAGAGACGACGACTCACACCGCCTCCGAAGACAGCACGATCACGACCCGGAGCAGGAAGCCGCCGACGAGCACGAGAATGGCCGCCGCCGGCACCGTGAGGCTGCCGAGGATGCGCGGGCGCGAGTTAAGCGCGAGCGGGATCAGGATGCCGGCCACGATCACGCCGAGGACGAGGAGCGCACCCCACGCGTTGAGCCACACACGCGCGATGTTCCCGAGCGACACCACGAGCGCGACGAGCGCGATGAGCTCGAAGATCAGCACGAGGCTGTCGAACCGCGCGAGGACGTGCACGCCGGTCGCCGCCCACCGACGACGCCAGCCGAGCAGGATCAAGAGGGCGGCCGAGGTCGACGCGCTCGAGACCAGGAACGTGAGGCCGAGGAGCGGCGTGTCGGACCAGATCGGCCGGTTCGTCACCGCGAGGAGCACGCCCGTGTAGCCGGCGATGAACAGCGCGAAGATGGAACCGACGATGCCGACCACGGTGCCGAGCACGCGCGGCGGGCGCAGCACACGGAAGCGGGGCCAGCGGCTTCGCTCGGCGTCGCCGATGGCACCGAGGAACGAGAGAAACGCGAAGAAGCCGAAGCCGAGCAGTCCCCACGCCCCGATCGACATCGGAGAATACGCCTTGAACATCGGGCGCCACGTCTCCGACTGAACGAGCATGTGCCAGAAGCGCTCCGGCCGCCCGAGGTCCACGATCAGGAGCAGGCCGCACACGATCACGATGGGAAACACGACGAGGTGCCCGAGGCGTCCGAGGGGACGATCCATGACGCGCCCGAAGAGATCGATGAGCACGGCGAGGAAGTAGGTGCCGCCCGCGATCCCGCCCAGGAAGAAATAGAGGATGACGAGCCAGTGCCAGTGCGGCGGCTCCGTGAAAAACGTGCTAGACATCGCGGCCTCCTCGGTTCCGGAAGCTGATGATACCCATCAGCCCCACGGCAACCGCGCCCACCACGGACCAGAAGGCGCCCGGTTTCAAATTCCGCGACGGGATCTTCGGATCGGGCGGCAGCCCGTAGATCTCGGGGCGATCGACGAGGAGGAAGAACGAGTTGAGACCGCCGAGCATCTTCTCGTCGGCGCCGTAGAGATACGCGCGCTTCTCACCGGCTGTCTGCAGCTGCCCCACCCGCTTGTCCGCCATGGCCCGCAATTCGCGAATCGTCCCGAAGTTGATCGAATCCGTCGGACACGCTTTCGAGCACGCCGGCTCCAGGCCGCCGCGCAGCCGATCGTAACAGAGCGTGCATTTCTGCGCCGTCCCGGACACCGGGTTGATGTCGATCACGCCGAAGGGGCACGCGCCGATGCAGTCGCGGCAGCCGTTGCAGACGTCGGACTGGATGACCACGGTGTCGAACTCGGTCCGGAAGATGGCGCCGGTGGGGCAGACCTCGAGGCATCCCGCTTGAACGCAGTGCTTGCAGACGTCGCTCATGAGCAGCCACCGCCCGTCCGTGCGGTCGGGCGCGAATTGCTCGATGAACTTGACGTGCCGCCAGTGCATCCCGTCGAGGCGGCGCGTGTTGTCATAACTGTCGCCGCTCAGCGTGTTGCGACCGCCGTTGGTGGCCGGGAGCTGGTTCCACTCCTTGCACGCGACCTCGCAGGCCTTGCACCCGATGCACACCGTCGTATCCGTAAAGAACCCCATGGGTTCCGCCATCACATCCGCTCCTTCGAGCGCGGGCTTTGCCCGCGCAATCCTCCTGCGGGAGGCTCGGAGGGGGCCGTCAAGGCCCCCTCCGATTTAGAGCGCGGGCTTTGCCCGCGCAATCCTCCCGGGGGAGGTTCGGAGGGGCCCGTCGAGGCCCCCTTCGATTATGCTTTTTCGACGTTGCAGACGAAGGCCTTGCCTTCGTGGATCGACACGTTCGGGTCCCCCACGAGCGCGGTGAGCTCGTTACCCGCGTCACCGACGCTGACGCCTTGATAGCCCCAGTGCCACGGCAGCCCCACCTGGTGGACGATCTGGCCGTTGATGCGGAACGGCCGCAGCCGGCGGGTGACAAGCGCTTTGCCGCGCACCGACGCCCGCGGACTCGAGACTTTGATCCAGTCCAGGTTCTTGATCCCCTTCTCGGCGGCGAGCTCGGGTGAGAGCTCGATGAAGAACTCGGGCTGCAGCTCCGTGAGCCACGGATTCCAGCGGCTCATGGCGCCCGCCAGGTAGTGCTCGGTGAGACGGTACGTCGTCAGCACGTACGGGAAGCGCGTGTCGCCGACCGGCGCGATCGGGTTGTCATCACGCTTCCAGTACTTGAGGACGGGACTCGCCTGCTGCTTGTAGAACGGGTTCTTCACCGGCGACTCGAGGGGCTCGTAGTGAGCCGGCAGCGGCCCGTCCACGAGGCCGACGGGCACGTACAGCCAGCCCTTGCCGTCCGCCTTCATGATGAATGGATCGGCGCCCGACTGGGTGTCGAGCCCGATGCCGTCCGGCTTGGCCTGGGCACCCGGCGGCTTCGTCGTCGGGAAGTCGGGAACGTCGAGGCCGGTCCACTTCTGGCCGTCCCACCACACCCAGCTCTTGCGCTCGCTCCACGGACGGCCGCGCAGATCGGCGGAGGCGCGGTTGTACATGATGCGTCGGTTCGCCGGCCACGCATAGCCCCACCCGAGCTGCGCCCCGCGCTTGCCGGGCGGGTCCGCCTTGCGGCTGGCGGCGAGGTTTTTGTCCGGAGCCGGGAAGACACCGCAGTAGAGCCACGATGCGCACGTCGTCGATCCATCGTCCTTCAGGTCGCCGAAGCCGGCGAGATGACGGTTGGGATCGCCCGTGTAGTAGCCGTTGATCTCGCGCAGGATCTTGAGACTGTCGGGCTCGCCCGTGATGCCCGGCTCTCCCGGCCGCGACGGCTCGGGATCGAAGTCCCACGTCAGGTTCTTGAAGCCCTCGTCGCGCTTCGCGGTGCTGTCGGCGTAGAGCTTCTTCAGCCGTTTCGCGAGCTGATGCGTGAACCAGAGATCGGAGCGGCAGTCCCCCGGCGCGTCCGTGGCCTTGAAGTGCCACTGCAGCATCCGGAACGTGTTGGTGAAGGAGCCCTCGTATTCGGCGACCTGCGCGGAGGGGAAGAAGAAGACCTCGGTCTTGATGTCGGCCGGCTTCACCTGCCCGCTCTTGATCTCGGGCGCGGTCTGCCAGAACGCCGCGGTTTCCGTGATCCAGTTGTCCTTGACCACCAGCCACTCGAGCTGCCGGAGACCTTTGCGCTCGACGCCGGCGTTCAGCGACGTCGCGGGATTCTGCCCGATGCAGAGCATCCCCTTCACGCGCCCGTCATTCATGGCGACGAACATGGGCAGGTGCGAGTGGTCGCCGATGATCTTCGGATGCCACGCATAGCCGAAGTCGTTCTCCGGCGTGGCGGCGTCGCCGTACATCGACTTGAGATACGACACCATGAACTTCGGCGTGTTCGCCCAGTACGCGCGCGCGACGGTCTCGGCCGTGAGCCAGTCCGCCAGCGTGTCGTGCTTCTTCTGGGCGGTCGGCGCCGACATGTAGCCGTGAATCGAGTGGTAGAGGGTCGGCACGTCGGTCGAGCCCTGGATGGAGGCGTGGCCGCGCAGGGCCATGATGCCACCCCCGGGACGGCCCACGTTCCCGAGCAGGAGCTGGAGGAGCGCGCAGCAGCCGATGGTCTGCGGCCCGTTGCTGTGCTGCGTCCACGCCACCGCGTACGCGAACGACGTCGTGCGATCGCGCCCCGAGTTCGCGAGGATGGCCTCGGCGACCTTCAGGAACGTCTCCTTGGGACAGCCGGTCGTCTGCTCCACCATCTCCGGGGTGTAGCGGGCGAAGTGCCGCTTCACGATCTGGAACACGGTGCCCGGATTCTGCAGCGTTCGATCTTGGATCGGCGGCGGTTTCACGAGCGATCGGACGAGGGGGTCGAACGGCGGTCCGTGCGGCACCGCCTGCTGCTGCGCCGCCGACGGCCCCGGGCTCGTGGTCGGCTTCTCGCCCGTACCGCGATCGTGGTCGCCCACGCTCTGCTCGCCGGAGCGCTGCGTGTCCGCCGTCCACCCGCGGGACTCCGCCTGCGTGCCCGCGTACTGCCAGGACTTCGCGTCGTACTGGCCGACGAAGCCGTTGTACGGCCACTCCTTGATCTTCTCGCTGTACTGCATGAGCCCGGAGAACACGCCGTCGAGGTCCTCGGTGTCCTTGAAGTCGGCGTTGATGATGGTGGCGGCGTTGGTGTAGTTGAGCACGTACTCCTTGAAGAAGGAATCCGTGTTCCAGCGCTGGTTGTTCAGCACGTAGTTCACGAGGCCGCCCAGAAAGGCGACGTCGGAGCCGGCGCGGATCGGCGCATAGATGTCGCACATCGCGCTCGTGCGCGTGAAGCGCGGATCGACGTGGATCAGCTTGGCGCCGTTGACGCGCGCCTTCATCGGCCACCGGAACGCCACCGGATGGCACTCCGCCATGTTCGAGCCCATGACGACGACGCAGTCCGATTCCTCCATGTTTCGATAGAAGAACGTGGCGGCGCCGCGCCCGAACCGTGTCCCCAACCCGGGGACGCTGGAGCTGTGTCAGATCCTCGCTTGATTCTCGATGGCGACGATCCCCAACCCCCGCATGAGCTTCTGCTGGACGTGGTTCCACTCGTTGTCCAGCGTCGCTCCGCCCAGGGAGAAGACCGCGGGCGTCATGTTGACGACCTTCCCGTTGCCGAGCCGCTCGATGAACGTCTCGTCGCGCGACTTCTTCACCAGCTCCGCCACGCGACCCATTGCGCGCTCGAGATCCCAGACCTCCCACTCGCTCGCGCCCGCGGCGCGGTGCAGCACCTTGAGGGGCCGGTTGGGATTGACGTGGAGCTGGTAGATCGCGGCGCCCTTGGGGCACAGCGTCCCCTCGTTGAAGGGGCTGCGCGGGTCGCCCTCGATGTTCACGATCTTGCTGTCGACGGTGTGAACGAGCGTCGCGCAGCCGACCGAGCAGTACGGACAGATACTGGGAACGGTCTTGGCGTCCTTGATCCGCAACTCTTCGGCACGCGCGAGCGTGGGGGCGAGGTCGGCGCCGAGACCAGCGAGCCCACCGAGCGCGGTTCCCGTCGCGGTGGTTGCGGAAAGGCGGAAGAAGTCCCGTCGGGAGAGTTCCATCATTTCTCCTCGCAGGCCGAATCTAGGCGAACCAAGAAGGCGCGAGCAATTGCCGTGCCCGCAGGTCGGACAATCTCTGTAGGGTGAGCGTCGTCAGGCGGCTTCCCGGCTGCGCTCGATGTCGATGAGCGCGAGCCCGCTGGCAGGGTCGAAGCGGCGCCGCAGGTGAGTGGGCGACTCCTCGAGCACGAGCTCCAGGGTGGGCCATACCCGCGCGTGGAGCAGATGACCGCCGTGCGCGGTGCCGTCCGCCTTCCCCACCACGACGTGCGCATGGACCTTCGGCTCTCCGTTCTCGAGCGCGACATCGCCCACCAGCGACAGGACCTCGACCTGCTCTGCGATTACGATCCTCCGGTAGTCCTTTCGGTGACGGTCGAAGTAGCCGAGCGTCACTTCACTGAAGGCCCCGATGGCGGTGAAGTGGCTCCCGGAGAGCCGTTGCGTCCGGGCGAACGCCGTCAGCTCCGAGAGCACGTCGTCGGCCTCGTCGAACACGAGCGCGAACGTCTTTTCCCCGCGCTCGTACAGGAGCGTTCCCCTCATCGCGTAGTCCTTTCCAGAAGCTGCAACGCGTGCAAGATGCGGTCCCGCGAACCGGCGCCGTGGTGTACGCTGGACGCGGTGCGTGAAGCCATGTTCTGGATCACGGCCGTGATGGCGCTCGCGGTGCTGGGCGCCGTCGCCGGTCTCGCCGCCGAACCGACGCGGCCCGTCGACGAGTCGACCGTCCACGCGGTGGCTACCCAGCTCCGTTGCGTCGTCTGCCAGAACCTCTCCGTCGCCGACTCTCCGTCCGAGACGGCCCAGCAGATGCGGGCCCTCGTGCGGGAGCGACTCGCCGCGGGCGACACGCCGGAGCAGGTCATACAGTACTTCGTCGAGAAGTACGGCGACTGGATCCTGCTCGCCCCTCGCCGCTCGGGGTTCACGCTCCTCGTGTGGCTGGCCCCGGCGGTGGCGGTCGCGCTCGGGCTGATCGTGGTCGGTGTGCTCCTCCGCCGCTGGACGCGGCGCGCGCGGCTGGCTCCCGATGTCGCGCCCGTCGATGCGGCGATGCGCGAGCGCATCCAGCGTGAGCTCGAGGCGGAACCGTGATCGGCATCCTCATCGCGACGGCGGTGATCGGTGTGCCCGCCCTCGCCTTCACGCTGTGGCCGCTGCTCGTGTCCCGGGGGGCGAGGCGGACGTTCCTCGCCGTGCCGCCGGACGCCCGCGAGCAGCTCCTCGAGCAGAAGCAGCGGTTGCTGCGGTCACTCCGCGAGCTCGCCTTCGAGCACGAGGCCGGACACGTCTCCGACGACGACTACGCCGAGCTCAGAAACCGCTACGAGAGCGAGACCGCCGCCGTCCTCACCGAGCTCGACCGCCTCCGCGAAACGTCGGCTCCGCGCACCTCCACGCCGACGGCGGCGCCCGCACGCCGGGCGGCGTGGCGCCACCCGGCGGCCGTGGCGGCGTCGGTGGTCGCGCTCGTCGCGTTCGGGGTCGCGCTCGGCGCCGGCATCGTCCGCTACGCGACCCCGGACAATTCGATGGCAGGCACGGGCGCGGCGGGAATGCCGGCGCTCGCCGGGCTACCACCTGCGGCCTCCGCTCCCGCCGGCGACGGCTCCGGGCGTCCGCTCTCTCCGGAAATGCTTCAGGGCATGCTGCAGGCGGCGCGCGCGAGTCTGTTCGCCGAGCGGTACAGCGAGGCCATCGCCGCCTATCAGGCCGTGCTGAAGCGCGATCCGAAGAACGTCGATGCGATGACGCACCTCGGCCTCATCGTGGCCATCGGCGGCCACGCCGACACCGCGCTGGAGACGTGGGATCGCGCGCTCGCCATCGATCCCAACTACGCTCCCGCGTTGCTCTACCGCGGGCAGGTCCTCTACGAGGTGAAGGGCGACGTCACGGCGGCGATCGCGTCCTGGCGGAAGTTCCTCGCGGTCACGCCACCAGGAGAGGAGCACGAGCGCGTGAAACAGCTCATCGCACGCGCCGAGGCCGACGGCGCGCCGAGCGCACCGAAGAAGTGACGGACGCTAACGGAGCGGGGACAGATTGAACGACCGCTCGATCGACATCGGCAAATGCACGACCATGTCGCGGCGGGGGGCAAGGATCGTGTGGTCCCACTTCGCGCGGACCTCCAGGAACCGGTCCGCCTCGTAGACGGAGAGGTCCTGGTCGGAGAGCGGGACGCCGATCTCGTTCACGCGTCTCAAGATCTGGCTGCGGATGCGCTCGATCCCGGGCTTCTTGTCGGTGACCGCATCCGACCGGTCCGCCATCGTGGGCAAGACCATCTCGACCACGTCATCGATCGCGCTCGACACCTGAAACCATTGCCAACCAGCCACCGAGAACGTGTAGACGCCGTACAGGATGCCGATGATGACGAGCGCGGTCACGACGAGCCTCACCGCTCGTCCCCGTTGCCCGGCGTGTAGACCCAGATCTTGGCGGCGGCGGGAAGCCCGAGCGTGATCGTGCGGCCGTCGCCAGACGCGGTGATCGTGCCCGCCCACGGCGCCACCTCGGCGATCTTCAGGCGTCGTCCGGGACGGACGTCATTCCGCCACAGATGCTCGAGCAGGTTCTTGTCGGCCTCGGCCTCTTCGGTGATGCGCTCGACGACCACCGTGGTGCCCGCCTTCGCCTGCGCGAGCGGGAACGGCTCCACCGGCCGCGGCTTCGCCATGCCGGGGATGGGATTGCCGTGGGGACACGTGGACGGCATGCCGAGCAATTCCGCGAGCCGGACTTCCACGCGCGGAGAGATCGCGTGCTCGAGGCGGTGCGCTTCCTCGTGGGCATCCGTCCAGTTGAGCCCGAGCGTATCGGTGAGCCAGCGCTCGAGAAGCCGGTGGCGGCGCGCCATCACCTCGGCGATCTGCCGGCCCTTCGGCGTGAGCAGTAGCTCCTTGCCGCGTCCGAACTTCACGTAGCCGCTGCGCGTGAGACGCTGGATCGATTCCGTCACCGCCGGCGCCGAGATCGCCATGTGCTTGGCGAGGCGCGCGCCGATGACGGGCTTGCCGGTGCTGCCGAGATCGTAGATGGCGGCGAGATAGTCCTGCACGGAGGCGGTAGCGGTACCGCGCGCACCCTTGGCAGTCGACATCGCAGCGCGCGGCATCTTGGGGAGACCTGATACGCGGCGTTCGGGCACCGCGAGCAGTATAGCGTGACGGTCCTCACCGCGGCAATGCCGGCGCGGCCGTCGGCGAGAAAACGTGCGCGCTGATTTCTGGCATGGGGCGTCGCGCCGTCGCGCCCGTCGGTCGGCGAGAGAACCCGCGTGCTATTCTTCCCGACATGAATGCGGCGGATGCCGCGCAGCGCGTGACCGAGCTGCGCGAGCAGATCCACCACCACGATTACCTCTATCACGTCGAGGCGCGGCCCCAGATGTCGGACGCCGAGTACGACGCCCTCGTCGTCGAGCTGAGGCGCCTCGAGGCCGAGTTCCCGCAGCTCGTCACACCGGAGAGTCCGACCCAGCGCGTGGGCGGACAACCCGTGGCGGCGTTCCGGCCCGTCGAGCACCGGACGGCCATGCTCTCGCTCGACAACACCACCACCGCCGACCAGCTCCGGGAATTCGAGGCGCGCATCGGCCGCGCGCTGCCCGGCGCCCGGTTCGCGTACGTGTGCGAGCCGAAGATCGACGGGCTCGGGATCGCGCTCCTCTACGACCGTGGCCGCTTCGTGCGGGGAGCGACGCGCGGGGACGGGCGCGTGGGCGAGGACGTCACCCAGAATCTGAGGACGGTCAAGAGCCTCCCCGTGGTCCTGCGTGGGCCGCTCGCGGAGGCGCCCGAGCTCGAGGTGCGCGGCGAGGTGTTCATGCCGCGCGCGGAGTTCGAGCGTCTGAACCGCGCCCTCGAGGAAACGGGTGAGTCCACGTTCGCCAATCCCCGCAACGCCGCCGCCGGCGCCGTGCGACAGAAAGATCCCGCCATCACGGCGCGGCGTCCCCTCGACATCTTCCTGTATTCGCTGGGTGGCGCCGATCGTCTCGGCTTCGCCTCCCACTGGGACGCCCTCGCCGGCCTCCGCGCGGCCGGCTTCAAGACGAACCCACGCTCGGAGCGCGCGTCGGACCTGGACGCGGTGCTCGCCTACTGTGAGCGCCTGGAGCGCGCGCGCGACGAGCTCGGCTACGACGCCGACGGCGTCGTCATCAAGGTGGATTCGCTCGAGCAGCAGCGCCGGCTCGGCAGCACGACCCATCATCCGCGGTGGGCGATCGCGTTCAAGTTCGCCGCGCGCCAGGCCACCACCGTCGTGCAGGCGATCGAGGTGCAGGTCGGCAAGACGGGTGCGCTGACGCCGGTGGCGAAGCTGGCGCCGGTGGCGCTCGCCGGCGTCGTCATCGGGAACGTGAGTCTCCACAACGAGGACGAGGTGCGCCGCAAGGACGTGCGCGTCGGCGACACCGTCCTCATCGAGCGCGCGGGGGACGTCATCCCGTACGTCGTCCAGGTCGTCGCCGCCAAGCGACCGCCGGAGGCCCAGCCGTTCCGCTTTCCGGAGACATGCCCCGCCTGCGGCGGCCTCGCCTTCCGGCCGCCCGGCGAGGCGTACTGGCGGTGCATGAACAGCGCCTGCCCGGCCCAGCTCAAGGAGCGCCTGCGTCACTTCGGCTCCCGCCGCGCCATGGACATCGAGCATCTGGGTGAGAGCACGGTAGACCAGCTCGTCGATCGCGGGCTCGTGCGCGACTTCGCCGACCTCTACGGTCTCACCGTGGAGCAGGTGTCGGCGCTCGACCGACTCGCCGAGAAATCCGCCGCAAACCTCGTGGGCGCTATCCAGGCCTCGAACACGCGTGGGCTCGCGCGCCTGCTGAACGGCCTCGGCATCCGTCTCGTCGGTGAGCGCGTGGCGCAGCTGCTCGCCACGCGCTTCGGCAGCCTCGAGCGCATCGCGTCGGCGCCGGTGTCCGAGCTCGCGGAGGTGCACGGGGTGGGACCCCAGATCGCGGAGTCGGTGGCGAAGTTCTTCGCCGATGAGACAAACCGCGAGGTGATGGAGCGACTGGCGACGGCGGGCGTGGTGACGAGCGAGCGGGACGTCCCGGTGGGGCCGCGCCCGCTCGAGGGCAAGACGTTCGTGCTCACGGGCACGCTGCCCACGCTCACGCGCGATGCCGCGCGCGACGCCATCCTGCGCGCGGGCGGCCGCGTCACCGGCACCGTGTCGAAGAAGACCAGCTACGTGGTGGTGGGCGAGGATCCCGGCACCAAGGCCGAGGATGCCCGCCGGCTCGGCGTGCCGCTCCTCGGCGAGGCGGAGCTGCTCGCCCTCGTCGAGGCCTCGTGAAGCCCGGTGTCTTCGCCGGCACGCGGGCGGCGCTCGTGAGCCGCGGCGTCATCGTGGCCAGCGCTCTTCTCGCCGGCTGTCTCGGCGTGGCCACGGAGTCGCGCGCGCCCTTCGACGTCGCCACTCCCGGAACGTGGGCGACGCTCGCCCCCATGCCGACCGCGCGCCAGGAGGTCGCGGCGGCCGCGCTCGACGGCCGCGTGTTCGTCATCGGCGGCTTCGGTGAGAACGCGGATCCGGTGGCGGTGGTGGAGGCCTACGATCCCGCCACCGATCGCTGGGAAACACGCGCCCCCCTGCCCGCGCCGACGCACCACGCCGCCGCCGCCGTCGTCGGCGGCCGGCTGTTCGTGGTCGGCGGCTTCACGGGTGGACGTCTGAACTGGACCGCGCAGGCCGACGTCTACGAGTACGATCCCGCGCGCAACGTCTGGGTGTCGCGCGCGCCGCTTCCGACGCCGCGCGGCGCGCTGGCGGTGGCCCCCGTCGGCGATCGGCTGCACGCCGTCGGCGGCAACGCGGGCGGCCTCACGCCCGCTCACGAGGTCTACGATCCCGCGACGAATCGATGGCTGTCAGCTCCGCCGCTGCGGATTCCGCGCGATCACCTCGCCGCCACCGCCGTCGGTGGACGCCTGTGGGCGATCGGGGGTCGGCGTTCGTTCGTCGGCGAGCAGTACGACAACGTCGATGTGTACGACCCCGCCACCGAGCTCTGGACGTCCGGCGCACCGCTTCCCGCTGCGCGCGGCGGACTGGCGGCGGCCACGCTCGCCGAGCGCGTGTTCGTGTTCGGCGGGGAAGCGCCGCTGCGGATCTTCGGCACCGCCGACATGTACGACCCGATCGCGCGACAGTGGATCGGCAAGACGCCGATGCCGACGCCGCGCCACGGTATCGGCGCCGTCCCCCTGAACGGGCGCATCTACGTGCCGGGGGGTGGGATTCGTCCCGGCTTCGCGCACAGCAACGTCAACGAGGTCTACCAGCCGTGAGGATGCTGACCGCCGTCCTCGCCCTGTCGCTGCTGGCGCCGGCCGCCGCCGCCGTGGCATCGCCGCACGACGATGCGGTCACCGCCCTGCGCGGAGGCGCGAGCGCGGAGGCACGCCGGCGCGCGGTGCAGGAGCTGGCGGAGAGCGGCGTGATGGCGGACGCGCCGGATCTCGTGCGGGCGCTGCGCGACACGGACACGGTCGTGCGCGCGCTCGCCGAGAACGCGCTGTGGCGGGTGTGGAGTCGCTCCGGCGATCCCGACGTCGATCGGCTGTTCGCGCTCGGCGTGGAGCAGATGAGCCAGCGCCAGATGGACGCCGCCGTGGAGACGTTCACACGGATCATCGAGCGCCGGCCCGACTTCGCGGAGGGCTGGAACAAGCGGGCCACCGTCTACTTCATGCGCGGCGACCTCGACCTGTCCCTTGTGGACTGCGACGAGGTCCTCAAGCGCAACCCGTACCACTTCGGGGTGCTGAGCGGCTATGGCATGATCTACCTGCAACGCGACGAGCCCACGCGCGCGCTGTCGTACTTCGAGCGGGCGCTCGCGGTGAACCCGAATCTCAAGTCCGTGGAAGAGACGGTGGAGGCGCTGCGCCGCCTGCTCCTCCAGCAGCGCAAGAACACCATCTAGGAGGCCGCCGTGATCGACGCCCTTCGCAAGATCTCGAGCCCGAGCGTCGCCAACGCGATCGAGAAGTTCAACGTCCGCCCGCGCAGTCAGGGCTTCATGTCGTCGGAGATCCGCACGCTCTTTCCGGACCTGGGGCCGCTCGTCGGCTACGCGGTGACCGCCGTCATCCGCGCCGAGCCGCAGCCCCTCGAAGGGCACCGCTCGAGCACGTTCGGGTGGTGGGACCACGTGCTCTCCATCCCCGCCCCGCGCGTCGTCGTCGTCCACGACCTCGACGACCCGCGCGGTCAGGGCGCGCAGTGGGGCGAGGTGCAGGCCAATATCCACCGCGCGCTCGGGGTTGCCGGCGTCATCACGGATGGCTCCGTGCGCGACCTCGAGGAGGTGCGCGCCCTCGGTTTCCAGTTCGCGGCCGCCCACGTCTCCGTGTCGCACGCGTACGTGCACATGGTGGACTTCGGGCTGCCGGTGAAGGTCGGCGGACTCTGGGTCAAGCCGGGCGACCTCGTCCACGCCGACCAGCACGGCGTCATCACGATTCCGCCCGAGATCGCCGGCCAGATCCCGGAGGCGGTGGGGAAGGTGGAAGCGGACGAACGGCGGATCATCTCGCTCTGCCAGGCGCCGGACTTCTCGGTGGAGCGGCTGAAGGCGCTCTACCGCGAGGTGCGCCCGGGCACGTACTGAGGAGCGGGGGGATGTCGCACGTCCCCGTCTCCCCCATGGAGATCCGGCAGCCGGAAGGCAGCGACGTCGAGATCATGATGGGACTGGCCCGCGACGTCATCGGCCCCGAGCGCGCGGGGCCCTTCGTGCGCTCCCACGTCGAGGGTCACCACTTGCTCGTGGCCGACGTCGAGGGCGACGTGGTGGGGATGCTCGCGTATCGCACGGACTGGTTTCAGTGCACGATGGTGTCACTGGTGAGCGTGCGCAAGGACTTCCGCCGGCGCGGGGTCGCGCGCGCGCTCTACCGGCGCGTCGAGCACATCTCGCCCAGCCCGCGCCTGTTCTCGTCCACGGAAGAGACGAACGCGGTCTCGATCCAGATGCACACCGCGCTCGGCTTCGCGCCGTCTGGTTACATCGACAACTTGCCCCAGGGCTACCGCGAGCTCCTGTTCTACAAGCGCCTGCGTTCGTAACCGCGTTCGCGAGCGGCGCGGGCGCCCGCGTGC